>Ga0209610_1000188_pt1 | contig 32066 bp, 31 predicted proteins | sample LakKivw275mmetaG_FD_184137 | JGI IMG/M metagenome (GOLD analysis project Ga0209610, IMG submission 184137) | Anoxic lake water microbial communities from Lake Kivu, Rwanda to study Microbial Dark Matter (Phase II) - Lake Kivu water 275m metaG... | ecosystem: Environmental > Aquatic > Freshwater...
GCTGCACAGCTGCTCTGTGAGTCTCATCAGCCTCGTTGGGCCTTGTTCTGTCGGCGCCAGACAGATAGGGGCTAGATGCCCGCCTGGAGAATAGGCTTGGAACTTGCTCTCCAAGGCGACTCGTTCTTGGAGACCTATCTTTGCCGAGAAGGGTATGGTGAAGAGGTCTGTGTAGTAAGGATAGTCTCTGATTCCTTCTGAGGCCACTTGTCCAGGACCATACTTTCCCATGTCAAGCCTGGCAAGTCTGAAGGAAGCTTCTTCTTGGGGTCTCTGGGCTACGACCAAGCGCATACCTGAGTTCTTGGATGCTGACTCTGCAAAGTCATTTATTCCTTTGAGTATCTTTGAAGCGAACTCTAGAGCCCTCTCGCTCTCATTCATGGGCGAACCGATGAAGGTCTTGACAGCTTCATTCAAACCCAAGAAGCTTATTGCGTAGGTCGTGTTCTTCTCAATAAAGTATGCGTTCCCAGCACTTCCTGATAGGAGTGGGAGAAGCGACTGCTGGAGTCTCTCTTTGAGGGCCTCACTCTTCCGCTGGAAGGCTTCAGTCGTGAGTCCAAGATTTGTCTCAAGTATCTTCTGGAACCTGTCAAGCTTCCTGTGGGACTCATAGGAGATTCTTGGAAGGTTCAGAAATATGGTGTCTGCGTTGCCTGTCCTCATACAGTCTTCCTCCCAATTCCCACTCCAAGAACTGTCGATCCTCAGGCCTGTGGCTGTGTAGACGGTCTTATCTTCACTCTCAAGATTTGCGAAGTAAGGTAGGAAGGTCTTTGCTGCGAACTCGTGGATCTTCATCATCAAATGGTCATATCTCTTGTCTTTCGGTGTTGGACTCCTCATCTTGAAGATGAGTCTTGGGTTGAAGAGGGGTTTCTCTTGGGAAGCCTCTGCTGCTGCGTCTACAGCCGCCTCAAGAATCTCGGCAGCGATCTCATCGTAGTCGGAGTATTTCCCGAGACTGGAACCTTCAGATCCGATAGCCTCAACATCACGCAGAAACTCTGGAGTGGTGAGTTCAAAGGCTAGGGAGAGTCCGCTTCTGAAATCCTGTGAGTAGACATCTTGACGTACATTCGTGAAGAACTGGTAAAGTGACTCTTTCAGCTGTTCCCTAGAGATCTTGGATGCGTATGGAGCCAAGAATATGTTGAACATGTCGAAGCACTGCTCACCCGCCACCTCACGCTTCGTGAGTTCGTAGACTAGTTGCGCAGTTGCTAGGGCGCTCTGGAACGTCTTTGGGATCCTCTTTGTCGGCAACCCATTCTTGAGGAAGAACCTGAGGTCGTGAACTATCTCACTTGGCTTGAGTATCCACTCCCCGAGATTGTCGATGTGCAGGTCTCCAGAGAGGTGGGAGTCAGCGATGTTTCTCGGCAAGTAGTTTAGGAGTACATATTCTTCAATGACCGAGTCGCCGGCGATGTCTTTTACGGCTTGGGCGTTAAGCATCTTCTCGCTTGAGTACTTCAGTAGTTCTGATACGTCGTGTACGGGCATACCCAGTCTTGTGAGTTTATGTCGATAGTCTTCAAGCCTCTTCTCGATGAGTATCGCGTTGATGAATTCCCTTATCAGGGGCGCGGTCAAGTAACTTGTTCTCAGCCTGAGAAGCCTCTCTTCGGCTTCCGCCGCTATCTCTTGGGCTAACTCGTATGGGACTGCGGCCTCGTTTACGAGTGAGTTTACAATCTTTTCTCTCTCAAACTCTTCCAGCGAGAGCCTTGATGTCCTGACGTAGAGTTTCCCTCTCTTGGCCGCGACGTATTCTTCTAGGTCTCTCTCAAAGTTGACCACCATCTCGCCGAGCTCTGTTATCATGTACTTCTTTGATTTCTTGTCAAGTGCGACTAGGTGGGTTCCGGTTACGCTTTTGAGGTGGTAGACGAATTTGCCGGCGTCCCTTATCGGGTCCAGTCCGAGTGTTGACATTATCTCTGTGTAGGGGAGGGGACCTCTTGACTTCAGCAGCTTCAGGATTCGTAGCCTTACGGGCGAGGAGGAGGCGTTGAGGATGTCTACACCGGATTTCTCGAATGGTATGGACAAGATCTTGCGGCCTCTGATTAGGGGTTGTGCCCAATATTTTGTTTAAAAGATTAAACAATTCATTCGAGTATAGTACAGTTTCCTGAAGTTGCTGTTCTTGACAGGGTTAGTGCATATTGGGGGATTGGAGCTGGGGGTTCTAGTTCATATTCAAATTGTGTACTTGTGTAGCACATAGAAACATTTATACATCAAACCAACTACACTCTATAGGGAGAGGGAGAGAGATGAAAAACACTGGAGCTCTGCTGACCCTGCTGCTGCTGGCATCAGTAGCCTCAACCTTCGCTGTAGAGCCCCTATTCGCAAAGAACAAGACCAAGAAGAGCACGGAGGCTGTGGGATTCACATTCCACACTACCTCTGGCAAGGCATACCCAATATCGGACAGAAAGACCAGCTACACAGCCACACTGACACTCAATGGAGAACGAGTGAAGATCCAAGAGCGAAAACAGCAAACCATCAACGCTGAAGAGGAACAGCAACTAACCGAGAACACTCAGGAACAGAGAAGGTTAACCAAGAGAATTCGAGAGCTAAAATGGTTGACACATACTGAGAGACTCAATATAACCGATGGATCATTAGCAATCGGCGATTATTACTATGCAGCCAAGGTCTATAAGATCTTGAGTGGTTTCGGACTCTACAACGAGAAAAACGGTGGAATAGTAATCGTCTGCGTGACACAGGAAGAAGGCGGCCAATCTACCTACAGATTAATTCTCCACGGCAAGATGAACTCTGACGGAATCGTCTTCGAAGCACCCCAGAGCAAACTTGTGTCACAGTACTTCCTAGAGATCTCCGGAAACTTGGAGTAGCCTTCCCTCCTCCATTTTTTCTTTTTCTCCTATTTGGGCCCCACGCGGGCCCTAAAAGAAAATCAGTCCGCTCAATAGACCAGGAAGCTGCATCAATCATATTATGGCCCGCCCAACTCAGAGCGACAACGCATTTTAAGCAGGTGCATCTAGTTCTTGAGCTGGGGGCGGTGGTCCAGTTTGGTTTAAGATCCCGGTCTCGGGTCCCATTTGGAGGGAGAGCCGGAGATCGCGGGTTCAAAATGAGGGTTAGACCACATGAATGTCCCGCCCGCCCCACCATTACCACCAAGAAAGAACTTTGAAGGAAGATTTCTCTCAGCACATCTGCAGCTGTCGCTAGATGTACCGTTGGTGCTGCACCAAACTCAACCGGGTCGTGTTGTGTTGCTCAGTGAAAGTTTGGTGGCTTGAATTTGAGTGATGCCCCAGAGCAACCTCAGAAGTTACTTGTTTGCTTCCTTCTCCTTCTTCTCGATCTCCCTTGCGGCCACAACACCAGACGCGGATGCCTGAATGAGTCCTCTTGTTATTCCTGCTCCGTCTCCTATAGCGAAGAGATTTCGGATCTTCGTCTCGAAGTTGTTGTTCAGTTCAAGTCTTGAAGAATAGAACTTGACCTCAACCCCGTAGAGCAGAGTGTGTTTTGCGTATACCCCCGGTGAGACTCTGTCCATGGCCTGTAGCATCTCTTTTATGTCTTCGAGGTATCGGTAGGGCAGGATGAAGCTGAGGTCGCCCGGGGTTGCAAACTTCAGTGTTGGAACGACTAGGTTCCTAGCCATCCTCTCCTCGGTTGACCTTCTGCCAGCCTCGAGGTCTCCCAGTCTCTGGACCAGGATCCCGCCTCCCAGCAGATTTGCGAGTCTGGCTATGTACTTGCCGTAGGCTATGGGTTCCCTGAAGGGTTCTGTGAATTTTGTGCTTACGAGTACGGCGAAGTTTGTGTTCCCAGTCTTCTTCTCGGCGTAGCTTTGGCCGTTGACGGTGACTATGTCGCTGTAGGATTCGGTTATGACTTCTCCTGAGGGGTTCATGCAGAATGTTCTGACCATGTCGTCGAAGGATCTTGAGTGATAGATGAACTTCGGCTCATAGAGGGCCTCAGTCAACTCTTCCAGAACTGGAGCCGGCACCTCCACGCGGATACCCAGATCAACCGGATTGCTTGAGGTCTTCAGGCCGAGGACTTGGGCCTCAGACGTCAGCCACTCTGCACCTACTCTGCCGGGTGCGACGACGACGTATCGGCTCTGGATTCTTTCTCCGTCGTTTGTCTCGACACCTTTTATCTCTCCATCCTTCACTATCAGACTCTTGACCTCTGTTGATGTTCGAATCTTGATCTTCTTCTGGAGGGACTGCTTGGTCTTGCTGAGGATCTTGGTGCAGTTCTCGGTTCCTAGGTGTCGTATTCGAGATGGAATGAGCTTCAGCCCCGCGAGGGCTGCTTTCCTCTCTATCTCCTCGATTTTGGTCATGTCTGTTCCGTAGAGGTGTTTGGGCGCTCCAAACTTTACGTAGATGCTGTCGACGTAGTCTATCAGCCTGCTTAGCTCGTCGCATTGAATGTACTCGTCGAGCCAACCCCCCACCTCTGTTGAGAGTGTAAGTTTTCCGTCGCTGAAGGCGCCGGAGCCACCCCAGCCGGTTAGGAGGTAGCATGGGTCACACCTTACGCAACCGAGTCCACGGTCTGTGGAGCATCTACGCTGCTCAAGCTGTGGTCCCATATCGAGCATAAGAATCTCTAGGTTTGTCCTGTTGACTAGTTCGAGAGCTGAGAATATTCCTGCGGGCCCGCAACCGACGATCGTCACGTCATAACTCAAGAATTCTACCTCGGAGCCACAAGAATGGCAATGAGGTCATGATATAAGTTTACCTAACCCTGCGTAAAGACAGGCCTTGGGGTGCCAGTGAATGATCCTGTTAAAGAGTTATGGTCCTGCCGTGAACCTCAAGTCTAACCCCAGATTCCTCAACAACCCTTCCAATCTCATACGTCTTGAAGCCTGAGGCTTCACAGAATGAGGCTGCTTCCTCAAGATTCTTCTTCGGGGTCATCATGCAGAGGCCGATTCCCATGTTGAAAGTTCTATACATCTCCTCGTCAGTGACCCCTCCCGTCTTCTGTATCAGTTTAAAGATCGGTTTAGGCTCAGGCATCTTGTCTAGGTGGAAGCCAACCTTCGCGTAGGGCTCGAAGCGTCTGAGCTTGGTGAAGGCCCCTCCGGTTATGTGGGCCACCGCGTGTATCTCGGTATTCTCGATTGCGGACATCACGGCCTCAAGGTAGATCCGTGTCGGCTCAAGAAGTTCCTCACCTAGGCTTCGCCGAAGTTCCGGAGGTTTCTTCTTCAGGTTGAGTTTCGCTTTCTCAAGCAGGATCTTTCTTGCAAGTGAGAGGCCGTTGCTGTGTATTCCGCTGCTCTCAACCCCGAGGATTACGCCACCAGGTTTGAGTTTGTCACCTCTTATTATGCGGTCTTTATCGACTAGGCCCAGACAGAACGCTGCTAGGTCGAATCCCTTCCCCGGCACCACGCCCGTTATTACGTCCGGCATTATTGCGGTTTCACCGCCTATGATCGGGATCTTTGTCTTCTCTGCAGCCTCAACCAAGCCTTTCATGATTTCACTTATCATGGATTCGTCTGGCTTTTCTAGGGCTAGGTAGTCGATTAGGGCCGTCGGCTCCGCGCCCAGACATACAAGGTCGTTTACACACATGGCTACACAGTCTGTGCCTATGGTGTCGAATCTGTTCATCAGCTGGGCGATTAGGACTTTGGTTCCGCATCCGTCGCAGTGGAGCGCTAGCACCCTTCCGCCACCTATGTCTATGAGGGAGGCGTAGTGGCCGAACCCTGCGAGTACTTCTCCAAACTTCCCATTTCTGAATTTGTATGTGCTCTGGATCAGCTTGGCTATTGCTGAGTGTGCTGTTCTTACCTTATCTCGGTCTACGCCTGCCTTTGCGTAACTCCAAGCCAATCCTATCTCTCCATGAGTCTGGATCTGAGTTGGGGGTCTGTTAGGGATAGGATCCTTGCAGCCAGCAGTGCAGCGTTCTCGCCGTTGTCTATTCCTACTGTGGCGACGGGAACCCCTTTTGGCATCTGCATAGTCGATAGAAGAGCGTCTAAACCTTCAAGCTTGACGTTTACGGGTACGCCGATCACTGGCTTGGAGGTCTTTGACGCTATGAATCCTGGTAGCTGTGCGGATAGGCCTGCTATGGCTATGAAGACCAGTGCTTCTGAAGACTCTACGTATTTCTTAAGCTCCTCCGGGTTTCTGTGTGCTGAGAGAACCTTGAGTTCATATGGAATTTGGAGTCTGTCGAGTGTCTTCACGGTCTTCTCAGCTATTGGACGATCGCTTTCACTTCCCAAGACGACGGCTACGAGCTTCTCAGGTTTAGAGCCTTCTGTCTTCAAGCCGAGATCTCAGCCTCCCATAGTCTAACGCTGCCGGTTTGAGCCTTCTCCTTCACAGCGTCAAGAATCCTTTGAGCGTAAGGTGTTGGGTATTCGCCTCTTAAGCATGCGAGACATAGGTCCTCTTTGGGGAGGCCGATGGCTTCGACGAGTCCCTCATGGGTTTGGTAGCTGAGGCTGTCAGCCTCAATCTTTCTCTTGATGTTCTCAACATCCATCCTTGCCGCGATCAATTCGTTGTATGTAGCTATATCTATTCCATAGAAGCATGGAGAGATTATTGGTGGGCACGTACTCATCATATGGACTTTCTTGGCCCCGGCCCTTCTGATCATATGTATTATCGCCTTGCTGGTGGTGCCTCTGACTATGCTGTCGTCTATCACGAGGACCTCTCTTCCAGTGACTACTGATTTGAGGGGGTTGAGTTTCAGCTTCATCGCTGATTCTCTATCTCTCTGCTGGGGCATGATGAAGGTTCTGTGAACGTACCTGTTCTTTATCAAACCTTCAGCCACGGATACTCCTGTCTGGCTTGAGTAGCCTTCAGCCGCTGTTCTGGATGTGTCGGGTACAGGAACTACAACATCGGGCTTGATGTCGTAGGTCTTGGCCAAGTTGACTCCTAAGTTGAATCTGACATCGTAGACGCTTCTGCCTTCAAGGACTGAGTCGACCCGGCTGAAGTAGACGTATTCGAACATGCAGTGCGCTTTCCGTCTGCAAGGGAGGTACCGCCGCTCGTCACATGAGTTTTCAGTAGCTACGACTATAGTTCCAGGCTTCACGTCTCCAACAAGTTTCATATTGTTGCTGTCTAAAGCCACGCTCTCCGAGGCGAAGGCTGTCGAGCCTCCTTCTCCTTGGCAGAGCGGCCTCAACCCAAGAGGGTCTCTGGCCGCGATCAATTCACGGTTTTTTGTGAGTATTACGAGTGAGTATCCGCCCTCGATCTGTCCAGACATCTCCCTGAAGGCCTCAACGTAGTCTCCGTATTTTTCCCAGTAACTACTGAACAGTCTCAACATGACCTCTGCGTCGCTGTTGGCCTTGAGCTTGAAGCCTTGATTCTCCATCTTCCTCCTTACATGCATGTAGTTGGAGAGGTTGCCGTTATGCGCGAGTGAGAAACCGTTATACGTCATCGGTTGTGCGTTGGCCAAGGTTGAGGTTCCAGTTGTCGAGTATCTGACGTGGCCTATTCCTATGTGGCCTGAGAGCCTCCATAGTTTGGGCTTCAGGTTTTGAGAGACCAAACCCCAGACTTTTCTGGAAGATATCTTTCCATTCTTGAGTGTTGAGATTCCTGAGGATTCCTGACCCCTATGTTGAAGGGACATGAGCCCGTAGTAGATGTTGCCGACGACATCATGTTTGGAGTTGCATATCCCAAAGACCCCGCAGGAATCCTTCTTCCCTCTCTTGCAGGTTTCCACTCTACGCCATCTCCATAAGTTTCGGAATCGCTCCTCGCCAGACTTCCCTCATACGCCCGACTGAACACTCAACCAGTTCCTTTCTGTTCGTGGTTATCCTGTAGTTTGACTCTGTAACCTCACCAATCTTGGCGGCTGGAACACCTCTCTTCCTCGCCAGAGACAGTAACTTGGATGCACGAGCCTGAGGTGTAGTCAGTATGAATCTGGCTGAGGATTCAGAGAAGAGTATCTCATCGATCCTCATGGTTGACGCGTATGGAACCGCCCCCAGATCGACTGTCAGTCCTAGGTCTCCCTTGATAGCCATCTCGGCGAGGGATACAGCGAGCCCCCCTTTTGAGCAGTCATGAGTTGCTGTGACGTAGCCGCTTCGAATTGCCTCAATCACAGTTCGTATAGAGGCCCTCTCTTTTGAGGCGACCGGATGAGGCAGCCTACCTCCGTTGAGATTGATGAGCCTGTAGTACTGTGAGCCACCCAGCTCGGGGAATGTCTTTCCGACGAGAATTATTGATTCCCCTGCCTTCTTGAGGGCCATGCTAGTTATGTGACTCAGCTTCTCAATCAGGCCTAACGTCACTATGGTGGTTGTGGGTTTGACTGCTCTTCCAGTCCTTTCATCCTCATTGTAGAAACTGACGTTTCCTCCAACACAAGGTATCTTCAGACCGTTGAGCATGTATGCGATTCCGCTGATGGCCTCCTTGAACTGCCAGTAGACTTCAGAGTTCTCTGGGTTACCGAAGTTGCAGCAGTCTGTCACCGCAATGGGTTCAGCGCCAGTGGCCGCAACGTTTCTTGCTCCTTCAGCGACTGCTGCTGCGTGGCCGTCATATGGGTCGAGGTGGCAGTATGAGCTGTTGCAGTCAACCTTGACTGCGATAGCCTTGTCTGCACCTATTATTCTGAGGACGGCGGCGTCTGCGTCTCCAGGTTTCAGTACGGTTCTGACTCCAACCTCGTGATCATACTGTCTGTAGACCGATTCTTTACTGGCGATATCGGGCTGCGAGAGGAGGCGATAGACTATGTCTGATAGGTCTTCGGGAACAGGTCGTCTTGAGGCCTCTTTTACATGTTGAGTCCTAGGCCTTCTCGATATTCGCTGGGCCAGAGGGGAGTTAGTTAAGAGTCTTGATGGAACGTTGGCGGCCACTCTGCCGCGGTACTTGGCTACTAGGAGGCCTGTATCTGTCACCTTTCCTATGACGGAGTAGGGAATCTCCCATTTCTGGAAGACTCCTAGGACTTCTTCTTGACCTTCAGGGGTTACTGTGAATAACATTCTCTCTTGGGATTCTGAGAGTAACAGTTCATATGGGGTCATTCCTTGCTCTCTGACATGGATTTCTTCAAGGTTTATCTCGACCCCTGTTCCTCCCTTGCTCGACATTTCCGAGAGGGCGCAGGTTAGGCCTCCCCCACCTAGGTCTTTGACCGCCGCCACCTTGCCTGTTCTCAAGGCTTCTAGGGTGGCCTCGATGACTACCTTCTTGGTAAACGGGTTGCCGATCTGGACTGCGGGTCTATCTAATTCTGATTCCTCATGGATGGTTCTGGACGCGAATGTTACGCCGTGTATGCCGTCTCTACCTGTGGCTCCTCCTACTAGGACGATGATGTCTCTTGGCCGGTCCATCCTGCCAAGAGTGAGGTCCTCGGCCTTTCCGACACCTACACATGCCACATTGACCAGACAGTTGGTCTCGAAGCTCTCGTCGAACTCAACCTCTCCAGCGACTGTTGGGATACCTGTGCAGTTTCCATAGTCAGCTATTCCTTTCACCACGGTCTGGAATAGCCACCTGCTATGACTGCTCTCCAGATTCCCGAAGCGTAAGGAGTCAAGCAGAGCTATGGGCCTGCAGTTCATGCATAGAATGTCTCTAATTATTCCTCCTATGCCCGTCGCGGCGCCGTTGTAAGGCTCTATTGCTGAAGGGTGGTTGTGGCTTTCAATCTTGAAGGCTATGACATCGCCGTCTCCAATATCTACAACACCTGAGTCGTATCCAGGCCCGACGACGACTCTTCTGCCACTCTTAGGGAGTCTCCTCAGGACTTGCCTGCTGCTCTTGTAGGAGCAGTGTTCAGACCACATTACATCTATCATGCCAAGCTCGGTCTGATTCGGTTCTCTGCCTAGCCTCTTCCTAGCCGCCTCAAGTTCTCTAGGGGTCAGGTTGACTTTGATTGTTTCTGTAACCATCAAGAGCTGGGAACCTCAGGTTTGAGTTAGTGTGCTGAGGATCTTTAGGCCGTCGCTATCCAAGAATGGACTGAGTATAGGTTCGGAGGCGCGTTCAGGATGGGGCATGAGCCCTAGAATGTTTCTGTCTAGATTGCAGATTCCAGCTATAGAGTCCATGGAGCCGTTTGGGTTTCCATCCTCGGTCAGGTCACCATGATCGTCTACATATCTGAATACGACTTGGTCGTTCTCATGGAGTTCTTTGAGGCCTTCAGGTTCGTTGACATATCTTCCCTCAGCGTGTGCTATTGGAACCTTGAGAACAGTTCCTTTCTGAATGTTCTTTGTAAATGGGGTTTGGCTGGTCTCAAGCCTGATCTTGACCCACTTACAGATGAATGTTGTACCTTGATTTCTCAGGAGGGCTCCTGGCAGGAGTCCTGACTCGATAAGAATCTGGAAGCCGTTACAGATTCCGATTATGGGCTTCCCTTCTCTCGCCATCTCTTTGACATGTCTCATGGCTGGACTGTACGCCGCAATTATTCCAGCCCTGAGATAGTCACCATAGGAGAAGCCTCCAGGTAATACGGCTGCACCGTAGTTTGAACCTTCAAAGTCTCTGTGCCAGATCAGATCTGCCTCTACATGGAGGATATCTTTGAGAATATGAAGTACGTCGAGGTCACAGTTGGATCCTGGGAACTGTATTACCGCCGTCTTCACTGCGGCTCACCCTCGACTCGGACGGTGCAGGTGTGAACTACAGGGTTGAATATCCTCAGGGCGTTAGACATCTCGACGACGAGACGTTCAGCATCTTCTTTGTTCTCTGCATCAACGAGGAGTCTCAGGTATTTGCCTGACCTTACGCTCTTTACCGCCGAGAAGCCTCCTCTGTTGATCAGCTCCTTGGCTATGGTTTCGCCTTCAGGATCTCTTGCGACCTTCTTGTTTTCGATGATTACTTCAACTGTATAGTTCGGCGTACCGATTACTCCTCACTACAGTGTTTTGAAGAATTTCGGGGAGAGAATTGTGTTGATATTTCGAGCGGTTGTGCTGCTTCTGATGCCCAGAGTTGTAGCGGCCTCTAAACTCAGAATGCTTCTCGTTAAGCCCGCTTGTGAGGTGTATTGTGTCGACTTCCCACCCCTGATGTCCTCTACACGCTTGGACGTTAAGACGTACCTTACGTCTTCTTATATCCATTTTTGACAAAAAATAGTACATCTTTAGGACGTAAATTTACACGTTTTTGTATAGGAATCCTCACGAGAATTTTTGGAGAGACTTGAGTTTACCGAGGTAAGACCCGTCCAGAAGATACGCATCACCATCCTCAAGAAGTACTCCGCCAGACTTGAGTAAAGGCCCCAGATACGGCCCCTCAGACCTCGAATCTTCCAGACTCTTGTTTATGGTTTGGCCGCTGAGGAGGTTATTGAATGAGGGAAGGAATATGCAGCGGGGATTTGTCAGAGTCACACCGAATTGTCTCTTCATGGTTGAACTGACATCGTCTTCTACCTTTATCTTTAGATGTTTCAGCAGGCCCTTGGCGAAGACTTTACCGTCAGAATCTGTTCTGAGCCAGACTTGGTGAGTTGTTGAGATGTAAAGAGCGTCTGTTAACCTGATGATTGGGTGAAGATGACCCATGATGATGTTGTTGCACCCTAGGATCTCTGGCTTGGGCCAAGCATGGCCGTGGATGATTCCAACTTCACTGTCAACTGTAAATCCAGATGTTGGCAGAATGTTCACATTTCTCGGAACCAGTGCCTCCAAATTTCCATCATGGTTTCCAGGAATTACTGAGACCTCATCTACAATTTCTAAGAGGGTCTCAAAGAAGATTGGAATATCGCGCCACTCCATCAACTCAACCCTTTCAACAGTGTGTTTGATGTCACCAAGGATGATCAGATGCACTGGATTAGTCTCCTCAACGATCTTTCTGAGTCGTTCGAGGAGTTTGGGGGTTTGCGAGGGTATGTGCAACCCTTGTTCTGCAAGGGAGGCTTCCCAACCTATGTGCAGGTCGCCGATGACCAAAGTCTTCTGTGAATTGTTCTGTAAGAGTAGAGCGGGATGGGGAGTTACAGGGTTAAGATTCGTAAAGCTATATTCCCCCGGTAACCTGAATAACTCCGGAAAGAGTCTCATAAATCATGTGTAGTTACAGACTCCTGAGGTTGACAGTTGAGTTTCCGTAAGATTGCATAGTGAAGAAGACATGAAGCCGACTGAAGAGAGTGAGGCGAACTTGATCGCCCAAATATGCCTAGAGATAGAGGCAACGCATTCCTTAAGAAAGGAACTTGCTAGGAGGCTGGAGGAGTCTTTTGGCGAGAGATACAAGAAAGCCATCAGCCTAGTTGAGGGGGGAGCTGTAAAACTGTATCTCTTTAAGCCCAGCGGCCGCGAGATCTGGGAGATACGGGGAAAGAAGGGATTCTATCAAGTGATGCCGCATACGAATTTCTGCAACTGCAACGACTATTACTTCAGGGTTATGAACGCGAAGAAGCAACTCTGCTATCACATAATTGCGCAGAGGATGGCCCGCGCCCTCGGCAAGTTCGAGAGGGAAAAGCGTCCAGATAGAGATTATGGGAAGATCACGAAAATATGGAAGAAGAGTATAAGGTGACTTGATTCCAGTCATGTTTTTAAAGAAAACCCCTCAGTAAGATTGGGGGCACAGGAAGGCGCAAGTCATGGGTGTCGACGAATACTACGAGCTTCTTCAGTTAGGAATAACACTTCTAGGAATCATATCGCTCATACTAGGCTTTCTTTACGTTGGTTACGAGAAGAGTGAAAGCAAATAATCCTATTTGACCAGAGACGTAAAGAACTAGTAGGTCCACCGCGAAGTTGCACCACACCTCACTTGTCAGGATCTGAGCAATAATAGGAAGATGGAGCCGAGACTTCTAGGCCCCAAGTTCTTGCATTAACTTGTAGTTGTGGAAGTCTCAGGCCAGAGCTGGGGTTTCCTCTATCTGGACAGTGGCTGTTATTGCTGGGTGAAGTTTTGGAAACTTGGATAAGTACTCTATCCGCTCCTTCTTGAGTGACTGAACATAGTAAGCTATCTGCTCTGGGCTGTAGTACCGTTTGAGGTCGAACTTCTTCATATCTACTCCCGGAACCTTCTTCGGTATCTTTGTGTCGAAGTTCGGGTCGTCAGTCCACTCTATCTCGCCTCTCGCAATCCCTCTGATGATGGCTGCCATTTCAGGTATCTCCACCCGCAGAACCTTCTGTTTGACCACCTTGGAACCGCCCTCAGCCTTGAGTATGATCTCTCCTACTCCGCCTGTGTTGAGTAGGTAGAGCTGTATCTTGTCTTCATGTTCCTTGATGAATTTGTAGAAGCGGTTTCCCTCTTCAGCCTCATCCCCTATTATGAAGGGATTCGTTCCCACCTCACGCACCGATTCGCCTGCTCTTCTTGGGTCGCTTCCTGAGGTCTCTATCGACTCGCCGAGCATGAAGGCGGCGGCCGTCTGTTCAGCCGTAAGTTTTGAGGCGATTGGGACGACGGTGTTTCGGCGTGTTATGAAGGCTATGATCAACCCGTCAAGTTCACTTATCGATGGAAGGTTTATGCTTGGGTTCTTGTATTTGCCGAAGTCTTCCCTCTGCATGATGCCTCGGGCGTTTCCTGTAAGGGTCTCGTCCCCGAAGTATACGTTTCCTAGGTAGTCGACCAAAACGTTCTCGAAGATAGCGTCAGGCTTTGTGACCGCGTCGTATATGAGGGGTTGAATCTCCGGAGTCACCCCTTCAGTCTTTAGATAGAAGCCTTTCTCTGTTCCGAGGGCTGAGCAGTCTGGACGTAGGAAGACCACATCGTCTTGAATTATCTCTATGCCCTCTCCTTCACTAGTCAGGCCGTGATTGTGGCAGGTATGCGTGGTCTTTCCTGTGGCTGTCAACCCGAAGAGCAACATGCCGTATCGGCGGATCTTGCCGTCGCGACCTCTGGCACGTATGATCTTGGCGCCTGCGTGTAGGCCGAGCATTCCACGTTGCTTCGCCATCCACATTGCCATGCGGAGAAAACCCTTCTTTGCTTCTCCATAATAGTCGGTTCCGAGGACGTATGTTATACCGATCTCGGGGAAGACCAGTATCTGTCGATCCTTCTCCTGCCACTCGGGGACATAGACGAGTTGCAGGTGGGGTTCGCCTGGTTTTGGTGGGAAGAGTGTCTGGCTGACCATGTATGACAGACGCACCATCTCTTTGCGTTGAAGTGAAACGTACAGGGTGCAGTGGGGAGTGAATATTGGGTTGTCACCCATAGCCCGTTCAACGGCTACCAGAGGCGCCCGTTCCAAGTACTTGTGAAGTTCAGCTATGGTCTGTGGTAGGTTTCGAAGTATCTCCCTCTGGTGTGGATTCAAGTTTCGCTGCTGCACCGCTGGGCTGCCGACGTAAACGGTCATGCTGGCACTCCTGTTCTTGACGGTTGAGGTGAAGTTGTAGTTGCCGAAGATTGTCTTGGTGCCGTGCTCTTCAGCCATTTGTCTAACCTGAGCCTCATCGAGGAAGGTGACGTTGGAGCGGGACCTCAAATCATCTACGGTCTTCTTTATCTCCTCAAGATTGATTGGGACTGCAGCTACCTCGGCTGGCTTTGGGGGGCTTACCGGCTCAAGGTACTCTCTGAAGAGTATGATCTCATGCAGTCTCTTCTGGACTTCAAAGATTGGCTTTGTCGTGTTTATGCTATAGCAGGCGACAAAATTCAGGATCTCACTGAAGAATGATGTTAGCTGCTCCTTCCTCTCATCATTTCTGTTTTCCAGTATATCTAGGCCTGACGGTGAACCTACCAAGAGAGCCAAAGCCTCTTGGTTGGTTAGGCGCTTGTCAACCATCGGGTTGTCTTTGTCTGGTTGAAGGAAGAAGATCAGTTTGATTCTGGTTGTATCGACATGTTTCTCATTCCCGCCGATCCACCAAGGATCCAGCATGAAGTATCCGTCTTCACGTTGACATCTGAGGAGTAATTCTCTGAGGCGGGAGTTTATCTTGGCGAGTTCCGTCTTTAGGTAGAACTTGCGTTCACAGGCCTGAGTTGAGAGACGGCCCTTCTCGCCCCCCAACTGCTCAACAGCGAACAGGTCGTTTGAGTGTATTCTTGCGCGCTCTAGATCCAGAAGGAGGAAGGCGTGAGTCGATTTTCCAGTGCCGCCGCTGCCGGTCAGCATGATTCCCTCACCGTTTATGTCTACCAAGGCGCCGCGTAGGAGGCTGACACGTTTCTGATCTAACGATACGTCCATTACGATCCTGAGTCCGAGGTCACGAATGGCCTCGTAACTTTGAGGGTTGAACGCTACTCCAGTTTTTGTCTCTTGGTGGTAGTAGATTCCCGTCTCGGCCTCCGGAGCTTGGGTGATCGCGTAGATGATTCCGTGCGGCCTCAAGTTGTGGTTGTAGGCTGCTGGATACCAGTTCTCCTTCCAGAAAATGTCCAACTTGCTGTCGTTTGTGCGCAACTGAACTATGATTCCGTTGATGTTGACATTCCAAACATAGAGGGAATCGTAGCCTAGGTAACGTTCAGCCAGCTTGGTGAGTTCCTTTACTTTGCGCAGGTCGATCTTGCTGACCATAGTCTGTGCCAATCTATTCTTCCTTCTATACTATCACTAAACGCGTTTAGTGTTGCACCTTCTAGGTTCAGGTTAGCTTAACCAGAGAGGGCCCGATAGATTTCGCTATAAATGTTAGTGAAGTTTTAAAAGGATTTCTTTAACAAAATGTTAATTGAGTCTAGTAATGAAAACCAAAAAAGTTAAAGATTCCATACTGCTGCGATTGGACTGTTTGATAAGTACCCGAACCTTCAGAGAGGATTCGACATCTGAAACTGTTGCTTGGACAAGACCTGCCCCTGAATAATTCCATCCGTAATTTCTCGTGCATTTATTCTTTGGCAACCATGACCTCTGTCGATTTGATGACTGCCTCTACAGAGTCACCGGGTTTGATTTGCAGATCCTCAACAGCCTCTCTTGTAATTACTGCTGTTATCGTTACGGGCACATTAACCTCTATCTTTACGGTTGAGGTTACATCCCCCTTATTCACCTGTTTCACTACGCCTCTCAAGCGGTTTCTCGCACTTATTTTCAGGCTTATTGCCTCCCAAGTATCTTCATCTTGAATCACCCTATCAACATATCTCTCCATCTTTTCATATTGCTTGAGCAACATTCTGGCTGATTCTGTCAGTTCGGCTCCGCCGCCAACCGCTCCGCCACGCCGTCTCAGAAGCAGAGGGACCCCAAGCCTTCTTTCCATTTCCTCCAGTTGATCCCAAGCAAACTTGTATGAGACTCCTATCTTCTTGGCGGCCTTCGCTATGGAGCCGTATATCTCAATACCTTTGAGTAGTGAGGCGCCCCCCTCACCTACAACATGACCGCCTTTTCCCCTCAGCCAGATCTTGAATGACGGGGAAAGCTTCTGCACTTTGCTCCGCATCGATCTCAACTGTTTGATTGGGATCGTTATGTTTATAAAGATATTTCGGCTACGTCAGCCGATATGTTTCATTATATATAACGGTGGGAGACAAAAGATATGACGGAAAAGACTGCTGGAAGGATCAGGGCTACCAAAACCAAGACGCTCATCGTAATCATCTTGGTAGCCATAGTAATTGGGGGGGTAGGATACGCCTACCTCGGCATGCAGGGAACACAGAAGCAACATCTCATAGTCTCTACGACGACCAGCCTGTACGAGACCGGGCTCTTGGATGTCTTGAAGTCACGGTTCGAGAGTGAATATCCATCAATCAACGTATCCTTCATCTCTCAGGGAACTGGCTTGGCTATACAGACGGCTATGAGGGGAGACGCAGACATGATACTAGTCCACGACCCTGAACGTGAACTGAAGTTTCTACAGGAAGGATATGGAGTGAACCGCAAGGTCATAGCATACAACTTCTTCGTCGTCGTAGGACCGAGTGAGGATCCCGCCAAGGTGAGGGGCCTATCGCCAACAGATGCCTTCAAGAAGATCAGAGAATCCGAAGAGAACAAGACCACTTTATGGGTGTCTCGAGGTGACGATTCGGGCACTCACGCCAAAGAGAAACGCATATGGAAGGCGGCTGGATTTGACGCTGCAAAGCTGAGAGAAAAGGACTGGTACCTAGAGGCTGGGTCTGGAATGACCGCTACCCTCAAGATAGCCGAGGAGAAGGGAGCCTACACCCTCACAGACTTGGGAAGCTACCTCATGAACCTCAAGAACAAGAACATTAAACTTGAGATTTTGATTGAAGAAGGAAGGGACACACTCAATGTGTACAGTGTTATAGCGAACAACCCAAGAAAGACAAAGTCCAACCTTGATGCCTCAATGAAATTCATAAACTTCCTTGTATCGGATGAAGGACAGAAAATATTTGGTGAGTTTGGAGAGGAAAAGTTCGGGAAACCACTCTTCGCACCCTACATCAAGTTACTCAAGAGCGGAAGCGGACAGGAGCTAATAAGCTGGATTCAAGAGCTTGCATACTTCGATGGATCAGAATGCCCAACAGAATACAGATACCAGGCTGACCAGCTCTACCAAATCATCTTTCGTGAACTCATAGCATACACTGGAATCGATAGGATCGAAAATTCTCACCCATCTTCCTGTGACTATTATGCTTGAGACACTCATCGAAGCCCTCCAGCAGGCTCTGGATCTGATCTGGAGTGGCGACCCAGAGATTGTCTCAGTAACTCTTAGGTCACTATATGTCTCTGGACTGGCCACATTACTGTCCTGCATATGGGGTCTTCCTGCCGCCGTCCTTCTCGGCCTATCATCCTTTCCTGGAAGAAGGCTCGTCAAGGGCTTCTTCAACGCATTGCTTGGGGTTCCAACAGTCGCTCTCGGCTTGATTCTGTATCTTTTGTTGTCAAAGAGCGGCCCTCTAGGCATCTTCAGACTTCTTTATACTCCACTTGCGATCTCCATAGGCCAGTCGATCCTCATCACACCGATAATAGTCAGCTTCGTCAGTAGCGCCTTGGAGTCTACAGATGTTGAGTTGAGGGATCTAGCTAGGACTTTGGGGGCGTCTCGTCTCCAGACAAACCTCGCAGTCATGCAGGAAGCACTATGGGGTGTCACGCTAGCTGTCGTCGCGTCCTTCAACAGGGCCATAGCTGAACTTGGCGTAGCAATGATGTTAGGAGGCAACATCAGATATGTGACGAGGCTACTGACGACAGCGATAGCGTTGGAATCGGCCAGAGGAGAGATAGCGTTCAGCATAGCCTTGGCAATAATTCTCATGGTGGTAGTCTTCTCGATAAGTATCCTACTCAACTTTCTCAGAAGGGGCTGAGTCATGGCTGATTATCTTAGGACAGAAGATGTCGACAAGATGTATGGTGAGATCAAGGCACTCGACTCTGTGACGCTGGATGTTGAGAAGGGCAGAGTAGTAACGCTCTTGGGAAGTAACGGCTCCGGCAAAACCACCCTCCTGAGGATCTTGGCTGGCTTGGAGGAACCTCGCAGAGGCAACATTCTGCTAGAACATAGGAAGGTGAGTCCGGAAGGGTTGCGACAGATCTCTACAATGGTATTCCAGAAGACTGTGATGTTCAACACAAGCGTTTACGGCAATGTAGCGTTCGGCCTCAAGGCCAGAGGCCTCAGAAACGAAGAGGTTGACAAGAGAGTGTCACAGGCGCTGGCTTCTGTAGGACTAGCAGCCTTCCAGAGAAGAAAGGCGAAGAAGCTGTCTGGTGGGGAACAGCAACGAGTCGCCTTGGCAAGGGCGTTTGTGCTTGAGCCGGAGATTCTTCTTTTGGACGAACCGACAGCCAACTTGGATCCTGCCAACGCTACCATCATCGAGGACTCTATCAGAAAGATTAGGCAGACAGAAGAATGCACAATTGTGTTGGCTACCCACAACCTGCATCAAGCAAAGAGGCTGTCAGATGAGATAGTTCACATTCACATGGGCAAGATACTAGAGGCTGCAAATCCCGAAGACTTCTTCATGCATCCCAGCAACCAGATAACTAGAAGGTTCATAAACGGAGAGCTACAATTCTAGACCCTTCGTTATCTCATACATACTAACGACGCCATTGCTCTTTATGAAATGAGAGCCTGTCATGAAAGAAAGAGTCTTGAGACTCTTCTCGACCCAATTCGTCGTTAAGACTTGGTGGCTTGAGGCTGAAACTTGCATATTGTTTAAATTGGTTGAGCATGGCTTGTTTAGTCTTCGTTGATATTTGGAGGTAGTTGAACACATGCCTGTTATTGATAGCAACCGTTCTGAGAGCGAAGGTCTGCTGGATGTCGCAAGGTTGATGATGATATCCGCTAGGACCGCCCCCAAGTCCGGAGGAAAAGACGATATTGAGACACTGTTAGTCTACGAAAAGGAGAAGGACAAGATAGCAAAGGAAATGGAGAAGATCGGGAGAGAAAGAAACTCAGAGGGATTTCTACGCGACGGCAAGAACGTGAGGGACTCAACCGCCGTCATCCTGATAGGTGTTGAAGGAACGAAGAGTTTCGGATTAGATTGCGGAGGATGCGGCTTCAAGACCTGTGCAGAGTTCGAGAAGGCTGTCAGGTGCAAGGGACGGGACTTTACAGGTCCAAACTGCATCTTCAAGTCACTGGACATGGGCATTGCACTAGGTTCCTCCGCCAAGACCGCTATGGACCACAACGCCGACAGTAGGATCATGTTCAGGATTGGAACTGCAGCTATGAGGTTGGAGCTGACCAAGAAGTCAAGTATGGTCATGGGGATACCCATATCAGCCAAAGGCAAATCCATCTACTTCGACAGAAAGTGACTCAATCCTCTCCTCTTTATTTCAGCATACATTCACACATGATGTAGCATCAAGAATCAATAATCGATGGAACTAGGCGGCGAGTTCTCGAATCCTCCTCAGATTCATCAAGTCAGTTCGACGCGTGTCGATCGGGGTCTCCAGTATCAGAGGTAACCTGCGAAACACCTCAGCATGAAGTATGGCCTTGAATCCCTCTTCGCCTATGCAGCCCATACCGATATGCTCGTGTCTGTCGACTCGTGAGCCTAGCTTACCTTTGGAGTCGTTCACATGGACAACCTTGAGCAGATCCAATCCTATGATCTCTCCAAGCTTGGCAACCGTCTTCCCTACTGATTCGGTGTCTTTCAGGTCATATCCTGCAGCGAAGGCGTGACATGTATCGAAGCAGACTGCCACCCGAGCCTTCTCAGCTACATGGTCTAGGATTTCCCGTATATCCTCGAAAGACGATCCCATACTGTTCTTCGTCCCCGCCGTGTTCTCAAGCAGAAGCATCGTCCTTGACCTAGAAGAATCGAATGCAGTATTTACAGCCCTGATGAGCCGCTCAAGCCCGATCTCTCTGCCTTTCCCTAGGTGGCTTCCAAGGTGAGTTACAAGGTAGGGGATACCGAGAGCATCACACCTCTCAAGTTCCACGATCAATGTCCTCACCGACTTCTGGTAGATCACTTCTTTGGGACATGAAAAGTTCGCCAAGTAGGGCATGTGCGCAACCGCCGGCTCGATTTTGGAGGTCACCAGTTTTTCTCGAAACTGGGTCACCTCATCAAAGATGAGTCTCTTGAACCTCCAGCTACGAGGATTCCGCGTGAAGATCTGGAATGTGTTACAGGTCTTCTCTCTAGCTCGATCCACAGCGCGATCGATCGATCCTGCTATAGAAACGTGCACCCCACACCTTACCGGACTATCAGCAGGCACCTCGGCTACACCGCAATTTAAAGCAAATAAGACTGAGCCGATTTGTAAGGCTTCTTAATTAGATCGCCGCTTGCATCAGCAAACAATATCTTCAAAGTTCAATTGTTATTGGACCTTACGATGGGAGATAGCCATATGCCCCGGCGTTTACACGAAAAATCATAGGTTCAAGTTGGTATGCTCTCACCAAGGGACACATGCATATGACTGCTTACAAGAGCACTTCTCTAACCAGATCGATTTACGCGATTAAGATATAGCTTCCCACTCTATCCCAAGATTGGTGGCAGTGTGCTATCAAGTTGCCTGGTTTGTCAGTCTCCTCTTTAGGTCCCACATCGACGCATGTCACTCGTCTTATCGATCTTCTTAAAATGCGGGTGGGCCTTTAGAATAGGCAAAATTTATGTTTGTAGTATTGGAAAATGATGTCAAGTTAGTTTGGGACAAAACATTGTTGAGATTCCTTGGCATAAGCCAGTGATAGTATCGATGAAGAGCAGGTGTATGCAGTACAGGTGCATCAAATGCTGCTTGAATACTGAGATGCCACTGACCAGCTCTGATATCGCACGGATAAGAGACCTTGGCTTTCCTGAGAATTTCTTCGTCACCAAAAGGAATGGGCAACGGCAACTCCAGAATCTCATGGGAAGATGTGTTTTCCACAACGGTCAGCGATGCACCATCTACAATGATCGGCCTGAGGGTTGTCAGATCTACCCCGTCATTTTTAATGTAGATGAGGGGAAAGCGATGCTCGATAGTGACTGCCCACATCACGGAAAGTTCCAACTTACACCAAGCAATTCACTAAGAGTCATCAAACTCCTTCGGGAATTGGAAAGAAATGAATGACTCAGATCGAAGGAATTGTGAATGTGGAGGCGTCAGGATCGCATTAGCGACCGATGAGGTGGATGGGCGGTATGAGTGACAGTAGATATTGTATTCGAGCGGCGCAGCGCATACTCGACTCTACACTCGCTAGATTCTTCTCTAACAAAGGCGCCATCATCTAGAGGCTGTATAGACCAAACGCAAGATCATCTATGCAATCTTGTAGGAGAGAAGAGGAGGTTGAGAGTGCTTTACAGACCAAGTTCATAATACCAAAGTCTATAGCTGGCCGTCTGGACATATAGATACGGATGGTGGTTGAGTTATGTTCACTCACACAAGCATTCGAACCAGCAACATGGAGAGATCTATTGACTTCTACACTAGGATTATGGGATTGAAGCTCTTGAGTCGACACCAGATACCGCAGAACAATGCAGAGATCGTCTTCCTCCAAGATCCTGAGGGGAAAGGAGCTAAACTCGAACTGACCCTCTACAGGAATCAGAAAAAGTTCATCCAAACAGAATATCAGGATCGACTATTTGACCACCTCGCTTTCGAAGTCAAGAACATGGACGAGACCATCGCCATGATGCGAAGAGAGAAAGTTACAATAACGGATGAGCCTTTCAGACTTAACTCGGCGGGGCCTCTGATAGCTTTCGTCGAGGATCCAGATGGAACACTGATTGAGCTAGTCGAGCGGAAGTGAGGACGGACATATTGTGCTAAAAGGTTAAGCCGACTTCGTTTTACGCCACCGAATCCACACCCGCGTGAATTAGATGAGCCTGCACATAAGAGAGCAATGTAATCTAGCGGATTAAATCCTGATGCTCTCACCAAAGGACGCACACACACAAAACGCACGACGAACGACGATCATGTTGGAGGAAGAATCCTCCAAACCACTTCTTCTCTAGCCTATCCTAGGCAGGAGAAGTGCTCCTTCTCAGTCTTCATTTTCTGCCAACATATATTCCGTATCCCCAGTAGTCGTATATGTTCTTTGGCGTTTGCATTTCCTTGATTGCACTTCTGTAGGTCGGATTTGTAATGATAAGATACCATGCTCTTAGGATTCTTTTGAGCCCAATCAGTCTTATCCTATCAAAGAAGAGGCCTAGAAAGCTGAGTTTGTAGGATCTCACTACGATTTCTCTTAATCCAGCGTTTTCCATCAGCTGTTTCCAACCGTCAGGAGTTAGAATCTCAGCTTGCCACTCAGCAGTACTAGAGAAATGTTCAACCAGTTCTGCCGGAGGCGGTACTATCCAAGTCGATTCATTAAGCCCGACGTATCCTCCCGTTTTCGTCACTCGCACACACTCGTCTATCGCCTTCTGCTTGTTTCTCACAAATGCCAATACTGACTCGCAGATGACTGCATCGAAAGTGTTGTCTTCAAACGGTAGGTTTGTGGCGTCTGCTACTCTGAATGCAATTTTGCTCTCTACACGCTCTTCTCTTGCTCTCTCCTTTGACCAATCCAGCATCTTCTCAGAGATATCTATGGCAACTACTGTGCAATCATGCTTTTTCGTAAGAAGGCAAGCGGTTCTCCCAGTACCGCAGCCGATCTCCAAGACGTGTTTGTCCTTGCCTATTTGGCATAGCTCAATCAACTCGTTTGTTGCCTTAGAACCACCATCGTGCTTTGTTACCCCAACAGCAGCCTGGAATCCCAAGTAGTCAATTTTTTGTTCTGAAGACGCTTCTTGTGGTGCTTGTCTTGCCATGGTCGTTTTCCACTATCCCCGCTATCCGATATCGCAGAACGCCAAAGACACGCTGCATATGACGTGCGGTATAGGCGTTATGCCATGGAGTACGCGTTAAGGGGGGCCTGGGGAATTCTTTCTCCAGTGTGCGTTGGGGAGAGGATTAGTGTGCGGGGGCCCCTGGGGAGACAAGCACACATAGTTCAAATTTCGATGCTCTCACTAGCTATGGATCATCGCGCTCGGACCCGACGGAAACCATTACAGCTTTGTTGAATTCTTCCAACTCAACAAAAATTATTCTTCAGACTCTTTCTTCCTTCAATTTAGTGGCCAGTTCCCTTGCATATTCTTTTGTCCGGTCGATTTCGCCTTCTTTAAGCGGTCCCTTTTGCCCCAACACAACGGCTTTCAGAACTGGCAACAGTTGGTTCATCTTCTTATCTCTAAGTTTTTCCGAAATCTTTTCGCCTGCGCTCCATCCTTTATTCTCAATGCGCGCGCGCTCGAAGTTCTCAGGATTTTCAGTGTCGAAGGCTGTGAAAGGCTTGTTCATCCATTTCTCACTCTTCACCTTGCCCAAAAAACTTCTGATTGCAAAGCTCATTGTGCCAAATCGGGTTGGAGAACCGAGAACTAGGAAATTGTAGTCCTTTGCGCTTAACTTCCTTACGTCCTTAACATTGAAGAGGTCAACTTCTATTCCAGACTCTTTCAGTGTCTCTGCAATCGTTTCTGCGATTGTCTTGGTGTTTCCGTAGGAGGTGTCATAAACAACTATGCCCTTCATCTTCAACCCTCCCTTGTAGATGCGCGCTTTCTTCTCCTAACATTTGTTCTCCAGTAAGATAAGATAACTTCAAGCTACGCATCCAACCCACCTTTGCTTAGTATTAAAGAAATTTAGAAACTTATATGCAATATAGGTGTGTGCTCACCAGCTATGGCACCACCACCATGCATGGTGAGTGACGACGACGCATAGCAGGTGACAACCACCAAAGCGCGCTAGGCTTCTTTGAACTCGGGTTGTCTGGGATTGTTCCAGAACCATTGCATTCTGGGCGGCTCGACATCTATCTGCCAGAGCAAGGCTATGAGTTCGCCCATGTGGTAGAGTTGCTCTGTGAATGACTGGAAGAGAGACTCCTCTACAGAGAGATTAAAGGTCTCACCTGATGAGATGGTAAACTTCACTCTCCTTCTGAGCTCACCCTCCCCAATACTCTTGAGGTAGAAACTCGTCCTCTTCTCCACTTCGTCCAGATGATCGGTTACCATCTGCATGTCTGTGTATTCTGAAGACTTTCTGCGCGTATAATCAGCCGCCTTACCAGGAATGACCCAGTTCACAATCCAATCCTCGTTATCGATAATGTGAAGAAGAATGTTCTTCATACTGTGAAAGCTTCCTATCCTATCCTTCTCCACCTCCTCCCACGGTAGCTCGGCAAGCTTATTAGTGAAACGACGCCGGACACGGGACGAATAGTTGTAGAGCTCCTGAATAGCTAGCAATCCACACACTTCCTCGATCCAAAGGAGTGTCAGGATTCTTATCTATCTTTGGACAGATGTGGCGGTGAGTCCAACAAACAAATTATTACTATGGATGCTTACTGCAGCAACTGGAAAGGCAAACGAGTGATCAGTATATCATACAATATCTCGTCGTTCAACAATTTTTCTGCGGTAAAGCGGCAATCTTTGATGTGAGTGCCTCAGATCGGGGTCTGACTGGTGGGGGTCCCTTGGTGAGCGACGACGACGAAAAGCAATGGCTGAAAATACATTGAATCATCTGTCTCAAGCTCGCCCACCAAACAGTTGATCGAACTCTGCGATCCCTTCTCGCGCGTATTTACAGATGAGATCAACAAAGTCACGAAGGCAAGTGGCATCTAATATCTCGCCCGGTATGGTTGTCTTGCTCAGCTCTCTCTTACCTTGCAAGGCTCTCCTCATAGGAAGATCAAGAGCTCTAGGCTTCAATTCAGTGGGAGCAAACAATTCGAGGCCATAGAACACAGCGGCCAAGAATGCCAATTCCGCGTAGTCTTTGCGAAGTTGGAGGAAGCGTCGCCGCGAGGGCTCGTCAAGCTGATCTGCCTTACGGAAAATACGGGAGTTTATAGGTTCGGTATATTCCACCAAGGCGTCTACTTCCTTTCGCAGACGTGGCACCATGTAATTCTCGATCCAACGACCCACGAACAACTCTTGAAATTCGTCCCAAGTCAAAAGTCGAACGTTGGTCTTAGCAGCAGCCTCAAATGCACCTGATTGGAATCCCGCGGAAGATATTATGAAACCCCAATTGGCTCCGTAGTCGCCTACTACGGTTCGAAAATCACGAACGGCCGACTTTGGAACCGCAGATTGCCAGTGTTTGCATTCACATAGATAAATTATTGGCGGTTTACTGTTAGAATCTACAGCATAATCATCTACTTTTACGTTGCCGCGAACGGTCCTAATCTCCTTGTCAACTTCTGCGTCAAGGCCACATTCTTCAAGAATATTTTTGACCTGACATTGCAGGTCTTTCCAGTCTTTTGGAGATGATCGATTGATAGGTGTCAAGGGGTTCGCGTTTCTAGATTATGCCAGAAGCCAAGTTCTCACCATCTAAGCCCGCCACCAATAGGTTGACTCGCTTCGCTCACTTTCCGTGCGCATGGAATTCTTAGCTTTTCCTCTTGGGCAAGAAGTAAATGAACCATACAAACCAGACGATCCAGATGGCCTGAAGGTAGTCGCCGTTGATTAGTCCCCTTATTCCTTGAATACCCATGAAGCCAAGGAACCCTAACATCCAATTCTCTCGCATACGAAATGCCTCCTAGCAACCACCGTTGAGCTCACATATGAACGTTCGTCGTCACCACAGCTGGTGAGCACACACACACACACACACACACACAAAAATATGATGGCTTGCTACGCTCGCCAGAACAAGAAGATCGATGTACGCACGAAGAATGCATCTTATGGTGGCAGGATCTTCTCAGAGGAAACGGCGTCTTAGAATGATGTTTCCATTTGCTCGTACTGTAACCTCACATGTTGCCCACACTGTGAGTCTCGATTCTACCTCAACTCTGATCAGGCCTATGTTGAAAACAGCGATACCTCCTGTGAGCCCCAGGTTTGCCATTTCGTTACCCATGTGATAAACACGAAGGCGACCGGTCCATGTTGAATACTTAAGGTGAAGCCGCTCTCCATTTGGTAGCTCAACCCATGCTTCTGCCATTCCTACCGCCTTGGAAGCCATAAAACATATTCTGGGTATAATCGGTCTTCAAGCCAGTTCCAATATAAGAACGGACTTCTTACCTATATCCCCGATAGCTGGTTAGCGACGACGACCTATTCCCTCAGGAAAGTCACCAGAACGTCGCGCTACTAGTTGTATTCAATATACACAGGAATGGACTGTGTGTGTCATATCTGGTGAGCACACACAGAAATATTCTTTGGTGAGCACACATAGTTTGCTGCTCCGATTTTTTCGTCAAATTCATTAGAGCGTAGGTTAGGCGACGTATCGTTCTATCAGTTGTTTACTGACTCTTTCCATGTATTCCTGACGGGCGTCCTCAGCTGAAATCTCACTGATCGTCCTGTCATCGTTGAGAAAGTCATTTATTGTCTTCACTACATCCGGGTGCATTTTTCGATTACTTATGTCCATGACTTGGTAAAGGATCATTGAATTAAGTGCTGTTGAATATGTGGCGTTGTGACCTTTCTGTATGAGAATTGATTGCAGAAGCCTAACATAATTATCCATGATTGGATGGAGCGCAACAGTTTTCCTCACTATAGTCATACTATATCACAAGTAGGAAAAGCATACTATCATACTATAAACTTTTCGATGACTAGCGCAGCGGGCCATACAATTGGTTTGATTGGTGGTGTGGTGGTGCCCACCGGCTACGTCTCACACAATAGGGTATTCAACACACCTCAGGCAAAATGCAGTAACTTAACTTAAATATTGCTCTTATTCTCTCTCAAATCGGTAGCTAGTTACCCAACGGAAAGTTTCCGATCCTCCGCCCACATAATAAAGAGTAACATTGTGGAATAGGAGTCCTTTCTCAATATTCCATGACACAACATTGTATCGAACGTGTTCAGTAGTAATGGTGCGAATGTGAGCAGTGTAAGTTATTTGGGAGATTATAGGTATTGGACTTTGGCCAGCATGCTGAACTATGTTTGCGATCAGTGGAAGACCGAAGGCTGCAAGCAAACCTATTATGATTAATAATGCTATAATAGTTGTGGCAGAAGATCCCTTCTTTTCATGATTGTATGCTATGGGCCTCTGGTAATGTGGCTTAAGCGTTTGAGGTGGCGTTAGTGTAGCAGGTCTCGCACCAGCATAATCTGTCATCATCTCTTTAGTAACTGTGTACGCTCTCCCACAAGATGTACAGAAATCCCGATAGCCAACATAAGGTACGTTATTAACTCCAAGCCGAGCTGAACAGTAGGGGCAGTATGGCCCGAAACGCTTTGGTTTTTCTTCTAATGCTTGAGCTTCAGCCATGAATTTCTTCGCGAGCTCTATGTCTCCCCGGTCAAGAGCTTTGATGGCACTTCGTAGAAGTTCCTCTCTAGTAGGCAATAATCCTTCACTAGGACTATGGTAGAATTGGAAGTGTAAGCTTTAAGGCTTATGTGACACGCAACAGTTCCCTTGAACTTTACAGTTGATAGAATCTAACCGGTTATTAACGTATTTTCTAGGCGAGCCATATATTATGGTGTGTGTCCATAGCTGGTGAGCATACACTGACAGGTCTCCAAATTACAGGGAGTTGAGAATAACCCTCTACCGCCATACTATCCTGCACAGTATGTCGGTGCAGCATAGAGCTTTCCGGCTTGGATCGTACATCATGCGACTCTTACAGTTGGGGCATTTGTAGAAGCCTTCCCAACCGCAGCCCACCAGATTCGAACAAGAAAAGTCTCCAGACTCAGTATAGCTGAGCTTACTTCCACATTCTGGACATTTGTAGTCGACTGGGTGGTCTCGCATCCAAAGTCTAGCTTTGAGTTTTCCCGCCTGTATTCTTTCGTGGTCTAACCAACCGTCGACTTTCCGAATAATATCCTGGGTTAAGGAGCGGAAGGGATCATTTGGAAAAAGCTTCTGCCAACTCTGTTTGCGTTCTTGATAGTCGTCGGCCAACAATTCTTTGTGCACGAATTCTTCAAAAGTCAATCCGAGGCGTTCCAAGTGTCGCCTTATTTCGCTTAGTTTTTCAGGATCTTCGGATAGAACCTTCTCAACAAAGCCTACCATTTTCTGCGGATCGTGCGAAGCCTCATATTCATCCGACATTCGCTGATATTTCCAGGCTTTACGCCGATGATGATTCCTCTCAAGCTCCATTAGGTATTTCGCTTCGGCAAGCTCCTCTTGATATTTCGCCGCTTCAACTTCACTCTTCAACTTCTCAAGCTCTTCATCTGTGGGAGGTTGCGAAGCCTTTGCTTTGACCTCTGCATCCTCAGCTTTCTTGAGCTTTTGAAATTGGCGGAATAGCGTTGACTTTGGTGTGTTCAGCCTCTCTGCGGCAGACCGTATAGAAGTCAGTCCCCGCTTCCAATCGTCATATAGCTGCTTTATTCTGTCTTTCTCTGGCTCTGAACTTGCGCCATTCTGTCCCATATGTTTCACTTTGTCCTACGATGTCCTGCTATGTTTCATGCGTTCCAGCTGTCCCAGACGCTTTCTGGTTAATTCAAAATATTTTTTTCATGTGTAGAACTAGCCGATTTTCATCAGATTCTAGTGTCTCTCTGTCCCGATTGTGTGAGATGTCCGGTACAGAATTATCGGTACATGCTGCCTTGGCGGGTTCCTGATTCGAAGTTACCCACGATGGTTCGCATAGATTCTCACGAGTCGTATACCAACTTCCTCGAAGAGTTTATTCCATTCATTCAAGCCTGACTCGATACGTGCTCGATTATAGTCCACCCGTTGACAGTCATCCCCTAATACCCATTGTAAACGGTTGGCTAGATCCGCCTCAACTGGCGGGGTTACGTGAATGTAGAAGTGCAACCCCTTGCGACGGCTTCGACTCATCATGATGGAGAGGACTCTGAGTCTGTGCCATTGACAGACTGTAACTGCTAACTGTGTGAAGTCGCCTATCCAATGCTTGTCTACGTGACAATCCTTATCGACTTTTAGAACATTTACGCCGTCCACGCTTTCGACGCCTCCTCTTTGAATAACTTAGCTCCCACCTGCCAAGTGGGTAAGCTCGCCATCTCTTGCCTCGATACAGCATGCTGCGGCCTTCAATCCTGATTTTACTCTCGCTTTTCTTGGCAGGTTCTTCACGTTCGAAGCTAACCCTGATTTTGCGTTTCGGAATCCATTTTTTGATTCGACGATATACCAGCCTCTGAAAATATGGAACGCCTCGCTCGGCCAGTTTTCTGCGGACGTTTCGAATCTTGCCTGGTCGAGCAATTGTGAAATGTAACTCATACTCTTTCACGCCTCTTGATATCTTGTCATACCATGTGCTTGCGACAGTCATACGGTAGGTTCTGACTTTTCTCATCGCAACAACCTAGCGGAGCTAATCGGGTTTTCGTCGAAGTTCACCCAGTTCATCAAATGCAGAATACGTTGTACATCTCGTGAGTTTACGGATCTTCGGCCCTTGTCCAAAGCTGACGCTTGCAGGAGAGCCTGGAATTGTTTCTGTAGGCGAAAACCGTAGGTCCGCTCGGCCTTAGCGATGGTTGCGGTTGAGGGTAGAATTGCTTGCGCATATTTCCGTGGCAGCTTGATCTCTTTATCCTGTTTTGGAATACGCTTTAGTTCGATGTCGTACTCCTTGAGGTAGTCTAGCCCGAGGATGTAGTCGAAGACTTTCTTGACCGTCTCCATTCCGTAACTATAGCTGAAGGGAACTATTCGGGAAAGAAAACCGATTCGACCCCAACTATGACGTTGATCACGTAACTCCTGACCTGTGATGGCTGAGATGAGCCCGCATTTCACATGTCTCTCAGAAGTCCTTCGCATCGCATAAGTTGAAGCAGAAGAAATTCCTTCCTCAATTAGCTGATTCATCATTGTAACGAATGTTTTGACTGTGGATTCTTTTCGTGAAAGCGGCTTCAGAAGGTCTGGGATTATGATGTGTCGTATCTCACCCGCTTCAATCTTGGGCAGGTAGTCCCGCTCGATACCAAAGGCCGTAACATCGGTGAGGTAGGCCACGTTTTTGTTGACGATGAACTTCTTCATCATCTCTGTTTTGCCGGACTCAGGTCTTGCTATGATCAGAAGACTGTTAGGCTTCTCAACATTCTTGAGATACGCCGTGTACAGTGTAAGTGTGATTATGTCTGCTAATGCTTCAAGATCTTTCGAATTCTACACCTCCCACTGGAGGGGGGTTGTTTCTGGCAGAAGTGTCCCATCAGTGATGGGTGATTTCTCCAGGCGAAATGCCCCACCAGAGTCGTTGATATGAAAATAAGAGATGTTGGACTTTCGAACTGCATTCTACTTCACTGGGCTTACGGTTCGCTTGCCGCTGTCGCTGACTGTTACGTCGATCTTCTTCTTGAGCCATTGATCAGTTTCATCGCCAAATGCAGCTATCAATCGGGCAAGGTTGGTGCTTCTCGAAGTCTCAGTCGAGTATGGGACAAACAGGCTCTTTGTTTGGCCTTTGGCGTTTCCAACGACGATTATTAATGCCGTGCCGAAGCGGGTTTCCTGCGGGGGCTTCACGTTTTTGGATGGTGTACCGTCCTGACTGTGTTATTTGCTCAGGGTATTCAGTTATCCTAACTTGAAGTCTCGCCATTTAGTGTTCACCTCCTTTCCTGATTGTTAGACGCAGAGCTTTTTTCTCAGGCTCAGAAAGGTAAGCCATGTTGCCTAGTGCCTCAAGAAGGAGAACCCTTACGGTGTCTGATCTCGTCGGATCTCGTCTCTTGCGTCTGACTTCTTCCAAAAGTTCAAAGAGCGACTGTGGCAGGGAAATCGTTGTCGCTTTGTTCAATTGCCTTCACAGTCTCTAACAGTACCCAACAACCTTATATTCTCATATTGTCGAGAATATCCTATTCTCTGATAATAGCCCTTTCGTGATAATATGGACAGACTGACGTTTGAGGAGTCGAAAACTCTTGCACGTGTGTTTGGCGAGCCGACTACGCAGAAGACAATAGTGCTATGGCTTTTCCGTGAACCCGGCAAGAAGTATGATGTTATAAAGGAGAAAATGAAAAGCATTCCTAAACCTTACAGAGTTCCAGACGCCTCTCTTTATCGACAGGTTGACAAACTCGCAAAATCACATTTTCTAGATATCATCAAGAAGGGATCTATGACGCTGAGAAAACCCGTTGACATCAATGAGTATCAATTATCGTTCCCGAAAGGGATACTGGCCTTGGCGATCTACGCATACGTACTATACCTGAGCCCCGATACTTCAGACACTCTAAAGAAAAAGCTAGAGTTGGCAGGCTTGGCTGAAATGGTGGAGTTGCCCTTTTGGCGACCATTTCTCTTTTTCCTAGAATGGCATCGAGACACAGGCATTGACCTAAGCCGCGCCAAAATAGAACCGTTATACTACAGCTTCACTTTCTTTCTCGCTATGCTGGGTCGGCTGGAAGAAATCACCGAAAAGGATTTTGACACACTCGCTGACATGATGCAACTACTGGGCTTAGGCC
>Ga0209610_1000193_pt1 | contig 31834 bp, 30 predicted proteins | sample LakKivw275mmetaG_FD_184137 | JGI IMG/M metagenome (GOLD analysis project Ga0209610, IMG submission 184137) | Anoxic lake water microbial communities from Lake Kivu, Rwanda to study Microbial Dark Matter (Phase II) - Lake Kivu water 275m metaG... | ecosystem: Environmental > Aquatic > Freshwater...
CAAGCAATTTAGACTTTGGCGAAGTTGTGTTCTCTGACATTTACTCCTGCTTCAGGTCAAGACGCGCAAATCATTCAAACCTGATCGTCACTAAACTCCAAACTTTTTACTACTTCTGTCGCCGTCGCGTTTGGAATTTAAATACTTGAAAATTGTTTGAGATTTAGATTTTAGATTTTTGAATTTGCCTTCCCCCCAATGGCTCCGCTCCGTCAGCTACATCCACCGACGGAGCAATGTTCCGATTTATGGATATAAAACTATAAAATCATCGTTAACGGGGAAATAAGTACCAATTTCCCCCTTACGTTCTTTTCTGCACCAGATATATTCCCCACATCTCTGGGGCTACCAGAAAAATTTTTTTGCGTAGTATTTACGTTCAAGCCGAAATTCAAATTGCACCCCGGCTTGTTATCCGGCAGTCGGGAGGCATCTCATCTCTACTCCCTTCTACCAGACTCAGAAAGTGATACATCGTCGTACCTTCTATTTTAACAAACGATAAAACACTTTAGTTATGCCAAAAAACTACTACGCACTGAGTCGAGGCCGAACCACCTGGCGGTCGCCCGCGCCTCTTAAATCAATCCCTTAGAAAGAACAATGCAATTTTACACCAGTATTTTTTTAAAGTCAAATGTTTTTTCCCTAATCTGTCGTCAATCATCCAGTTTTCGTCTCATTAGTGTATCTCGTAGGTAAAGCAATTTTTAATTTACTATCATAGTGCCATTTATTTTGACACTTGACAATGTGACAGTTTAGTGTTATATTTAAGCCATGCAAGACACAAAACAATATTCGATTGGAGAATTGGCGGAATTAACCGGAGTCAGTCGCAGGACGGTACGCTTTTACGTCCAGCGCGGCTTGATTCCACCCCCACAGGGTTTGGGTCGGGGACGACATTATACCGCAGAACATTTGGAGCTGATTCTGAAAATCCGGGAACTTCAGCGTGACGGAATTCTTTTAGGACAGGCAGTTAATGTCCTGAGCGCTGGTCCGGAGCCAGCGCCAGCAGTTTACGAACGTGAATTGGTAACCAGAATAAAACTGCACCCGGGAGTCTGGTTGGAATTTGAGCACGGTGTTCGGATTCCTACGCCTCAACTCCTTGACCAGGTGCGCAAAATACTCAAACCAGTCATTTAACCAAAAAGGATGGAGTTATGCGACTGACAAAAACGACAGTCCAGAACGATGTCAACGACGTATTCAGCGGGATGTACGTCGGCAAAGACGAGCCTGAACCGATCCCTTTAACCGGTGTGGATATTGCGGTCAAGATTTACGATTTTGCCGCGCGTGTAACTGTTACGCAAGGCTATCGCAATATTGAGGCCAAACCGATCGAAGCAGTTTACAGTTTTCCCCTTCCCGAATCAGCCGCAGTCTGCGGTTTCGAGGTCGAAACCAATGATCGCAAATTAGTCGGCAAAGTCGAGGAAAATGAACAGGCTAACAAGTTATATGATGAGGCGCTGGAAACCGGACAGGGCGCGTTCCTTCTGGAACAAGACCGCCCGAATATTTTTACGGCCAATATCGGCAATCTCCTCCCGCACAGCGCCGCGGTCGTAAAAATTTCCTATGTCCAGGAATTAAATTTCACCGCCGGTGCATTGCGTCTGCTCATTCCCACCACTATTTCCCCGCGCTATGTGCCGTTGGAGCAATTGAAACAAATGGATCCGGTTGAGCTCGATCATATCAATCCTCCGATAGTCGTTGGGCACTTGCCTTATGGTTTACGCCTGACGGTTGAGATTGATTTGAAAAATGGCGTTAAATCCATAACCTCGCCTTCTCATTCAATCAGCGTCGGTATCCAGAATAACCAGGCGCAGATAACCTTAAGCGGTGACGATGTCCAACTTGATCGTGATTTTGTATTAAATATTGAACCACAGGACGTTTCTCAACCGGTTATCCGCTGTGCCAAAGATCGTGAGAACTATGCCATGATGCTGAGTTTCATCCCCGATAAGGACGAACAACCATCGCAAAATTCCGAAATCATTTTCATTTTAGATCGTTCCGGCTCAATGGACGGCGAAAGCATCGCCGAAGCGCGCCGGGCATTGCAAATATGTTTGCACGCTTTACAAGCCGGTGATCGCTTTAATATCATTAGCTTCGGGAGCACTTATCAATGTCTGTTTCCGGAAAGTGTCGAATATTCCCAGTCAAATATGGATATTGCGATTAATAATGTTGCCCGCTATGGAGCAGATTTAGGCGGCACGGAGATTTACAAGCCGCTCGTTAAGGCGCTCAAATCCCGGACTATTTTACCCAAAAGAATCATCCTGATCACGGATGGGGAATTCGGTAATGAAGAAGCCGTCATTAATTTATGCCAGAATTATAAAAATGAAGTCGCCATCTTTCCTATCGGTATCGGATCAGGGGTCAATCAGTATGCATTGAATGCCATTGCCCGAGTAACGGGCGGGGTGGCTGAATTCATTCATCCCCATGAGCATCTCGAACCGCGCGTTATAGCTCAACTTCGACGCCTGCGCGCCAAAGCTTCACGAAAATTGCTCATCGATTGGGGATTGTATAGCCCCGGAACAATGGTGCCGCCGGAAATACCGGCCTTTTTTCAGGGTGATAGTCTGATTATCTACAAGACCGTTACCGCACTGCAACCGTCATCGATCCGGATTTTCTTCGACCAACCCGAAAATTCCCACAGCTGGGTAATCGATCTCGACCAGCAGGATTTAATTCAAGATGATATAATTCCAACCCTGATGGCGCGGCGGCGGATTCAATTGCTTGAAGAGGAATTGATATTTCGCCTGGAGCGGGACAAACGTAAGAAAATTGAGCAGGCAATCATTGAGCTCGCCTGCAGTTACGGATTAATGTCTTCACAAACCAGCTATATTGCGATCGAAAGCCGCCCGGAAACTGAACAGGCCGAGCAGGCAGAGTACCGCCGCGTCCCAATTGCTCTGACTCAGGGTTGGGGCCATATTACTTGTGACAATTCTGTTATGAAGACAAACCTTATACCTTGTTTTATACGGCAAAATTATTCACTGATGGAAAATAAAAAATTTATTACGATTTGTGATCAAGATTTAATAAATGTCAATGCTGCTAAACTCGATGCGATTCAAGCCAGTAAGAGCTTTGAAGAGTGCTTGACGTTGATCAACCTGCAGAAAGCCGAAGGATACTGGGAACTGAATCGCGAGTTTCGGTTGTATCTCAATACTCAAGCGCCGAATTTCTATGAGGAACTGGAAACGCTCCGACGCCAATTTACTTTTCTGACCGATGAAGCCCGCGCTACCGTTTATGCACTGTATTTGTTGGATCAAGCTTTTACCGAATACTCCGATCAATGGCAGATGGTGGCTGATAAAGGCTTCCAATGGTTGGAAAGGCAGGGCGTCAACCGCGAGACTTTTCAGAAAATCGTCGCAATCTTAAAAAGGACCGCACCACTCGAGCCGCCTACGCGGTAATTGCTGAGCACTACACATCGACATTTAATCTATTACGTTTAGCCTGGCGGGCGAATAGTACTGTAACGCGTCTCATCCTGCTAATTACGAAGGTGATTTACATTTCAGGCAAAGGTCACCAAGCGAAATAGGTCCGTAATAATAGAAATAATAACGATTTCAATTCTGACAGCAGAAAGTCTTGAACAAACAATGTGCACACTATTCCCAATGACGAATTTTTTAACAACTGACGTTTGACACTTATTCGCATTTTTTGGGTAAAGATTTAACCCCTTTTTCACTGACATAGATCATAGATCAGACCAAAAAATAAAACGTCCAAGTCGTTTGGCCACTTGTCCAAACCATTAAATAAAACGTTCAAGTCGTTTGACCACTTGTCCAAACCATTTGATAAAACGTTCAAGTCGTTTGGCCACTTGGTCGAACCATAAAATAAAACGTTCAAGTCGTTTGGCCACTTGTCCAAACCATTTGATAAAACGTTCAAATGGTTTGACCACTTGGTCGAACCATAAAATAAAACGTTCAAGCAGTCTGAACGTTTGTCCAAACCGCTAAATAAAACGTTCAAACGGTCTGAATGTTTGTCCAAATGACTTGTACAAACGATTTTCACCGGAAAACGGTCGATATTGTTTGCAAGCCGCTATGACTACAGCGCTCAGTTTTTACTGATGAACTTCCCAAAACCGGCGGACTGGATCAGCTGTCCGTCGTGATTGATCCACAGGGCTTCACAGTTTGGGAATTTTCGCAGGGCATTCATCCCTTCCCAAGCGCCCAGAACAAAAAGACCGGTAGCCATGGCGTCCGCCTGTTCGGCATTGGGAGCGATAACCGTAACTGACTGACAGGAGTCAGCCGACAGGCCGGTACGGGGATTGAGCAGATGGTGGATGCGTTTGCCATTAAACATAAAATACTTCTCATAATCGCCCGAGGTGACCACCGCCAGGCTGTCCACTTCGAGAACCGCAAACATTTCACCAGTTGCGCGGGGATGCTGGATTCCGACTCGCCATTTGCGCCCATCCTGACGGGCGAGAGTTCGCAAATCACCGCCGGCATTGACCAGCGCTCCCGCAACCCCGCACCGTACGATAGCGTCGAGCGCGCAATCCACGCCATAGCCTTTAGCGACTGCTCCAAGTCCGATTTTGGTTTGCCGATGACGTGCACCAAGGCGCGCATTTTCCCGATCAAGGATCAATGATTGATAACCGATGAACGGCAATAATCGGGCGATTTCAGTTTGTGCCGGTGGGCGTAGTGAATCGCCTTTGAAACTATAGAGCGGTAAAATCGTCCCGATGGTGACGTCAAAGGCGCCCTGCAGACGCGCGGAATAGGTTTGACTTCTCTCGAGAAGGTCCAAAATTTCCTCAGGCATTGCGACGGCGTCGGTTTGGCGATGATTAAAGGCGTACAGCGGGCCCGTGGGGTTTCCTTCCCAAAACAGCGCCGCAATACGGTTTATTTCGGCAAATCCCGCCTCGAGCGCGGCGTTCGCCTCATCTGCCGTCGTGTCCAGCACCGTAATCTCGATGATCGTGCCCATCGCAAAACGTGTCGCTTTGGCTTCCTGCAGGGATTTTTCCGATCGGCAGGCAGTTAGTATCAGCGTCGATAGGAGCCAGATTAAAATCGCTGCCCGTCTATTTCTAACGATCGTATTGATACTCCTGAGTGCGTCCATAATCACCGGGTTTTGAGTACCGCGCGGAGTCTGAACACAAAAAATCCGCGTTTCACCTGCCTCCGGCTCCACCAGTAAATACATACCCCAGTCAAAATTACCGCGCCAATACCACAGATGAACTGGACGATCTCCGCCGGGAGACTTTTCCATGGTTCGGTGATGACGCGGCTGGCGATGATCACCGTCCCCAGAAAAGTCAACAGCGGTAGTCCGTACTGCACCAGCGCGATTTTGAGTTGGTTGGCGCCAATCTGTTCGATCACCACCCGGTCACCGGGAAGAACCGCCTGTGTCGCTCGTATTTTAAGAATTCGTTTTCCGGAATCGTTTGGACGACACAGCATCTTGGCACCGCAGGAATGACAGGCATCGCGTGATTCCAGTTCAACAGTCAACCAATCATTTTCCGCAGAAATTACCGTGGCGATTTCGGTATCTTCGGCGAAATACTGGTCTTCAGAGCTCATCCCTGGAACCGACGATTACAATGCATTTAGTGGGACATTTCTCGGTGGGCAGGACGAGTTCCTTCGTGTACACCGCGTGATCAACCTGCGCCAAATTATCTTTGACCTTGAACCCCTGACCATTGACGGCACGTTCGCAAATCATACAGCCGATGCAGGCGCTTTTGCAGATGGCGCGGGAAGTCTTGGGGTTATCCTTATTTTTACAGAGCACAAACACATGCTGAGAAAGCGGATGCAGTTCAATTACCTGCCGCGGACAGGCGGCGACGCACAGTCCGCAACCCGTGCATTTTTTACGATCGACTTCCGGAATATTCTGAGCGTTCAGATGAATGGCATCGAAAGGACAGGCGCGCACGCAATCCGCCAACCCGATGCAACCGTAAGTGCAGGCGCGTTCTCCACCGGCGATCAAGGTCGCCGCCAGGCAGGTCGGAACCCCCTGGTATTCGGCTTTTTTAGTCACCACACCATCGCCACCCTGACAAAACACGACTGCGACCTGGCGTTCACCAGTGACGGCATCAATGCCCAAAATCCGCGCAATCTCTTCCCGGGCGGAAGCGCCGCAGACGGAACAGTCGGCGACCTGTGATTTGCCACCGGCCAGCGCCTCGGCAAAATTGGCACAACCGGCATAGCCGCAACTGCCGCAATTGGCGCCCGGCAGACATTCGGCAATCTGCCCGATCCGCGAATCTTCTTCGACATGCAGTTTCTTGTTCGCCAAAGCAATTAGCACAGAGAAGAATAATCCGATGCCCGCCATACTTAAAACGCTATATAGAACGCCCATCAATGCTCCTTTTTATATCAATCCGGCAAAACCCATGAAGGCCAGCGCCAGACAGCCCGCGATGATCAGGGTAATGGAAGCCCCGCGCAACGGCTGAGGCACATCTCCGATTTCCAATTCTTCGCGGATGCCCGCCATGATCACCAACGCCAGCGAAAAGCCAAAACCGGACGCAAAACCATAGACGATACTTTCGACAAATCCATATTGTTTCATCACGAGAAACAACGCCAGCCCCAAAATTGCACAGTTGGTCGTGATGAGCGGCAGGAAAATCCCCAGTGCATCGTACAACGGTCGGCTGGTCTTCTTGATGAACATCTCCACCAACTGGACGAGCGAGGCGATGACCAAAATGAAAGCGACGATCTCTAAGTATTCAAGATGCAACCCGATCAAAATATACTTATTGATCAGCCAGGCTACCGCCGCGGTCAGGGTCATCACAAAAGTGGTGGCGACGCCCATACTCATTGCCGAACCCAACTTCTTGGATACGCCGATAAACGGACAAATGCCTAAAAACGAGGCTAATACGTAATTATTGACGATTGCGGCCGAAATGAATATGATAATCAGCTTCATGCGCGTTTCTCCCGGGCATTGATCCAGTTAGCAATTCCGATAAAAAAACCCAGCATCAGAAATGCGCCGGGTGGCAGAGCCATCACCATCCACGTGGTAAAATTGCGCGGCATGATCTGCAGGCTGAAAATCGTCCCATTGCCGATCAGCTCACGGATAGAACCCAGCGCGAGTAAAACCAGGGTAAATCCGACACTCATCCCGATGGCATCAATCACCGAGCGTCCCACAGGATTCTTCGAAGCAAAGGCTTCCTGCCGTGCCAAAACAATACAATTGACTACGATTAACGGGATAAACGGTCCGAGTGCGGCACTGATTTCCGGATAAAAGGCCGCCATCACGCGGTCGGTAACCGTCACGAAGGTTGCGATGACCACGATGAACGCCGCAATGCGTACTTCGTTGGGAATCAATTTACGCGCCAGAGAGATGATCAGACTGGACATCACCAGCGTGAAGAAAACCGCCAGACCCATCGAAAAGCCATTGATCGCAGAGGTGGTCACCGCCAAAGTCGGGCAGGTACCCAAAACCATGCGCAGGATTGGATTTTCGTCCCATAAACCTTTGGTGAATTCTCTGATTAGAGTAACTTTTTTTTCAGCCATATTCAGTTGACCTTGTTTAAATAGACGGCGCGGTGGGTTTTAATTGCCTGATTGATAATGTCCACGACGGCTTTGGAAGAAATCGTCGCTCCGGTAATTGCCTGGATCTGGGTTTTGCTTTTATCCGCAGTCTGGTTTTTGACATAGGTGATTTCTTTACCAACAGCCAGATCGCAGAATTGCTCGCTAAACCATTGCGGATTGGTTTTATTGGTTGGATCGTTGTCGATTTTTGTGCCGAGCCCGGGAGTTTCCGCCTGTTGCAGGACTTTGATTTTGACAATTTTTTCGAACCTGGCATCCATGCCTACGATGATTTTCAACCGACTCTGGAAGCCATCCCCTTCCGCGACAAAAGCGATGCCGGCAAGCTGACCTTTGGCATCCTTGCCGATATAAAACGACAGTCCCTCGATGACTCGGACATCGCAGGTTTTTTTGTCGGGGATAACAAAACCCACGGCTTCGGACAAGGCTTTGTTTTGATTTAATTCGATGCGCGGGGCAGTATATTTATTCAGAATCGCCAACACAAACCCCGAAACAAGGGAAACCGTGGTCAAAACGACAATCAGCCGCAGTGATTTATTCATACCTTTTTCTCTCCAAATATTATAGGACGCGTATAACGATTGATCAGCGGCGTCAGCGCATTCATCAATAAAATCGAGTACATCACGCCTTCCGGCAGGCCTCCAAAGAGGCGGATAATCACCAACAGTATGCCTGCTCCGATACCGAATATCCAGGCGCCTTTCGGCGTAACCGGCGTCGTAACCATATCGGTAGCCATGAAGAATGCCCCCAACATCAATCCCCCGGCAAACAGATGAAAGACGGGATCGGGATATTGGGCGGGATTGCTGATCCAGAAAAGCCCACCCACCACAAACACGGTGCCCAAATATCCAACGGGAATCCGCCAGTCGGCATATTTCTTTACCAAAATAAATATTCCACCCATCAGGATCATCAGCGCGCTGGTTTCTCCGATGCAACCACCGACGGTTCCCATAAACAGATCGTAGTATGGCGTCAGTGTTTTTTCAAATTTAAAAGAACCAAGCGGTGTGGCGGTCGTGATTGCATCAAGCGTGCGCGGGATGCTCCAGGTCGTCATGGCAATCGGGAAACTGGCCTGCAGAAAGGCGCGTCCGATTAAGGCGGGATTGAAGATGTTGTATCCTAAGCCACCGAAAACCTGTTTGCCGATCGCGATGGCGAAAACTGCCCCATAAATCGCCATGCTGAAAGGCAAACCCGGCGGCAGAGTCAAGGCTAAAAGCAAACCGGTCAGTACGGCACTGCCGTCGGTAATCGTGAGCGGTTTACGACGAACGAGGTTGAGGATTAATTCCGTCAAAACCGCGCTACCCACCGACAGCCCAATCAGCCAAAGAGCACGAGCTCCGAAATTATAGACTCCAAAAATGACCGCCGGTAGCAGTGCAGAGATCACGGTCCACATAATTTGCGGAACCGCGTCTTTCCGCAACAGGTGCGGTGAGGATTTTAATAAAAACTCCATTTTCGTTTTTTCGGGTTTCGATTCAGCGAGTTTTACAGGTTCAGCAGCTTTATTTTCAGGTACGTTCATTGATCAACCTATCCTTAATTACAATCAGCCTGCAAGGTAATGATTTTCATTTAGCTACAGCTTGCTGGCGTTTCAATTCGTTGACTTTGAGCTTGCCAATACGGATTTGATGTACCAGCGGTAGGCGGGCGGGACAGATATACGCACAGGAGCCACACTCGATACAATTCAAGACCCCTAAAGAAGAGGCGGTTTCCCAGTTGCTTCTGGAACTGTACCGCGCAATGCGCGTCGGCACGAGTTGCATCGGACAGGCCCTGACGCAGGCTCCACATTGTATACAGGGGTATTCCTTGTTCTCGGGGATACTGCTGCCTTTCAGACAAAGCAAACCACTGGTGGCTTTGACCACGGGCACCTGGCAACTGTGTTGGGCAATTCCCATCATTGGTCCACCCATGATGATCATCGCGGCGTCGGCAGTCAATCCCCCGCAAAAATCAATCAGATTCTGAAAGGTAGTGCCGATCCTGACAATTAAATTTTTCGGTTCTTTGATCGCATCGCCGGTAACAGTTACGACACGTTCAACCAGCGGCCGATACGACGCCACTGCATCGGCGATGGCGAGAGCTGTGCCGACATTTTGCACTACGACGCCGACGTCCATGGGCAATCCACCGGTAGGCACGCGGCGTTTTAAAATGGCGTCAATCAGCATCTTTTCTGCTCCCTGGGGGTATTTTACCTTTAGGGGTTGGACGGTGAAGTCTGTATATTCGGCAACCGCCCTGGCCATGCTGGCGATCGCATCCGGTTTGTTGGCTTCGATTCCGATAATGGCGCGTTGAATGCCGAGGGCCTTTAACATGATGCGGATGCCTAACACGATCTGGTCGGGAAATTCCACCATCGTGCGATGGTCGGCAGTCAGATAGGGTTCGCATTCACAACCATTGATGATCAGAGTATCAACGCTTTTATTTTTCGGAGGATTGAGTTTGACATGCGTCGGGAAAGCAGCCCCGCCTAACCCAACGACCCCACCGCTCAGGATCAGGTTGTTGATTTCATCCCGCGTGAGGTCTTTCCAGCTTTTTTGGGTAGTGCCATTGACGAACCATTCATCCTTGCCGTCGCCAGCGATCACGACTGACAGGACGTTCGGACCGGCGGGATGAGCGACTGGCTCGATGGCTTTGATCGTGCCTGAAATCGTGGCATGGACGGTGCTCGACACAAATCCGCCGCTTTGTCCGATGATCTGTCCGGTTTTGACTGCCTGCCCTTTGGACACCACCGGCGTACAGGGTGCCCCGATGTGTTGCTGAAGAGGAATAATGACTTCAGCGGGTACCGGCATTCGCTCGATTGGTTTGCTGGCGGTGTCGGCTTTGAATTCTTTGGGATGGACACCTTTTTTAAAAGTTTTCAGATGCATGCATACTTTCCTGGTAACTTCAAACAGTGTTAAAAAAGCGGGAAAATTTAAAAAGGATTTACCTAAAATGGTGGGCTTTTTTTCAACCCGGGATAATCTGCCGACGAGGAAAAAGGCTCGCGAAGATAATCCTCAGATAATTTGGGTTATTGGGCCAAACAGCTTAAATTTCGGCTGTTCTTTGACGGGGGCGAATGGACTTGACGGATCTGCAGGTTGAGTAAAATGCGTGTCGTGGTTTTCAGGAGGGCCACGTTAATAAACCTGAACAAGTCAAATGCCAATACTTATGGCACCGTCGCTTACGCTTAGTTAGCGACCGTTCATAGCCGAGCGCGCCTGTCGTTTGGTTGTGAGCGTCGATTTTACAGGCTCGCCTTTTACATTAGTCTGGATGTGAAAGGTTAAATCCTGCAGGCTGGTGCCGACCAAGATTGTCCGCTGACGCGGTCGGGACGAGAACCAGTAACGGACTACACACGTAGGATTTTATTCGGTCGCATTTTCGGACGAGGGTTCGATTCCCTCCGCCTCCACGCCTCAATCGTTCAGGAGCGACTTCAAATTGCTGTCCCAGAGGTTGTCCCAATTGTAGTGCGTAAGCACACGGTTAAACAGGATGTCACTGTGCGATTGGTTTTCCGTCAGGAAATTGACAATTCGATCGGCGTTGTATTCCACGCTTTCATCAAACGGTAGATATAAGACACCTTCTTTGGCTACTTCTCTGAAGACCGGAATCTGCGCCAAGACCAGTGGAATCCGGGCAATTCCGGCTTCTAAAATCGGCAAACCAAAGCCTTCGTCCAAACTCGGATAAAGCACAAGATGACTGATAAAATACAAGTCCCGGACTACCGAGCGGTTTTTGCTCTGGGGAATCTGTAAATTGGTAAATACATCGCCGAGAAAAACGACACTGTCCCGTAAATCTTCGCTCGCGATCAAATCGAGCAATTTCTGGGAATAGGGAGTCCACTCCGTGCCCTCTTTCTCTAACGTCCCGGTCACGATGCCGATTATCCCGGGATAGTGACGCTTCAACCGGGCAATGATCTGCAGACTGCGCTCGATGTTCTTGCGGGGAATGATACGAGCAGGAATCAGTACAATCGGATAACGGCTGAACAAATTCAGGTTTTCGATCAGAGGAGTCGTGACTTCGTCAAATTTTAAAAAATCCTGATACTTGATCACGTTGGGAATTACTTTGATACGTCGCCGGGGAATATTCAACAGTTCCGCCAGTTGACGCTTGCGGAATTCTGAAACGGTTATATAGGTTACGTTGGGCAAAGGCGTTTTCAGCAACGACCACGGTTTGCGATCATACAGATAGGGTTTGTGTTCCTCGATCAACCAGGCCATATCGTGCGTCCAGAGGTAGTACTTTTTGTCGGGGTATTTTTGGATATAATTCCAGAAGGCTTCGGTGGCCGTCAGGTTGAATGGCATGGTCATAATATTGTGAATCATTACCGTGTTGATATTTCCGATTTCCGCCTCTATGCGGCGTTGTAGAATTTGCATTCGATATTCATAAAACTCCGGCAATGATCCAAACCTGAGCACGCGTTGAATCTCACGCACATGAGGACTGTCCGGGTTTAAGTCCGTCACGATACTGGTCTTGAGGTTTTTTCCCTCGATTGATCCGGTACCCGTCAGTAATGTCACCAAACAATCGTGTTTGGCGAATATTTCTGACAGCGGTTTTAAAGCGCTCTCCACCCCGCCGATGACCGGCGGCAGGCTGTAATGCGCCATGATAATTTGCTGTTTAGCTTGCATCTGTCATCCGCCTGAACTCAATTCCCCTATCATACCCATCCCGGTCCACTAAAAAACAGGGCAACAGGATATTTATTTTTTGTTTTGATTTCGATCATCTGGTCGAATTCCGTCCGCGTCTGAAATTTAAACAGGGGCATCAGTTTCTGCGGTTTGATTTCCAGGCGGTATTGCTCGATTATATCTTCAAACCACGTCGTGCCACCTTTGGTTTTATGATAAAGGAGCGGAGTCAGCAGACAACCGCTCTCGACGATGGCACCAGGCAGCTGACCAGTCGTAAAGGGCAAATCGATGATGGCTAAGGGCGGTACTGCTACAGCTAACCTGGTTTTCTGAGCTAATACCTCACGGGCGTCGTGAATCAGACTCATGATTACCCCGGTGCGCCATTCCATCCAATCCGGAAGATATTCGATGATCTGACTGGTCGAAGTAATCACCTCGCCAATCACGGAGGAGAATTCCGTGACACAAAAAGGACAATAACAATACGGCGGAACCTGTAACTGCACATCGAGGTCTTCGGCTTCCCAGAAAAACGGGAAGCGCAGATTCTGCAGGAGTACAAATTCCACCTGCGGTAATCGCTTCACCTTCAGGAGCAGTTTTTGAAAATATTCAATTCCAAATGGATTATTCGGACATACCGGTGAATAAAACTCATCCGCAACGCTCGTTTTGCCCTGGTAATTGACGGGACGGGTAAAAAATTCCTTTTGCCAGTAAACGGGATTCTCAAAGCAGTCCAACACTAAGCCAACCTTAAAATCCAACTCCCGGGCTAACGTAATCATCTGGTTGACCGGATAAAACCGAGATACTTTTTTCTGGTGTGTCGTAGGTTTAGTTAGAGAGAAGACGACGCCGTCAAAAGGATTATTTTTAATCTTTCGCAGATCATCGGAAAGGCTTTTCCGGTCGTACTGACCAGGATTATAGACTAAAAAATTATTCTCCATAATTGCGGATTAAATTCCAAAATATTTGTCGAAATAACAAACGTAATTTTTCGTTTAAGATGCTCTTTATTGTGACGATGGCTGTGTTTTGTCGGAGCGAGTGGATTTGAACCACCGACCCCCTGAACCCCATTCAGGTGCGCTAAACCGGACTGCGCTACGCTCCGCAATTATTTTCCATCTGAAAAAGCGGCCTAAATATAGAGATTTTTAGCTGTTTTAAAAAGTATTTCTACCAGCTGTTTATCAGATCAAGAATTTCCTTTAAGCCACCTTTTATCTGTCTGACGAGCTGTACCAGTTGCTCGTTATCCAGCGGCGGGTTAACGATTTCACTCCAATCACCGTTTTCGGTTATCTTTTCCCAATCCTCCGGTTTTAATTCTTTCAGCTTTTGCTTGGCGCCCTCTATGGTAAAACGTTTATCGTATAAAAGGTATTTAATGTACTGGATTAAGCGTATATCTTTATCGCGATAGATGCGGTTACCTGCCCGATTTTTGGCTGGTGCTAAAGATGGAAATTCTGTCTCCCAATACCTCAACACATATTGTTTCAGACCAGTGATTTCACTGACTTCCCCGATAGGATAGTAGAGTTTTTTAATTGGTTTATTCATACAAAATCCTATTATAGTATTACTTCAACAAATACTTTAATAGTATAATCAGAATAAACACATATGTCAAGTAATATTTTAAATTACCTGATAGAACGCACTACCAGTGTTGCATTTGCGCAGAAATTTATGACATTCTGTTTCAGTACTTCCGACCAGTTTGCACCCTGCGGTGTGACCTTACGGCCGATCATGTTCAAGGTATCGGTTGAGTACACTGCCAGGCGGGGGATGATAGTTGCAGGCGGGCGATTATGCCGATATTTAAATGGGAAAAACGTACACAAGTGGGTATAGCCGATTTGTCTAACAGCTTTCATTACTCTGGAATTGACCCGTCCGAACGGGGCGGCCAAGAGTCTCACCGGCTGGTAAAAAGTCGATTCCAGATATTCTTTCGAATGGCGTAACTCATCCGTCATTTGCTCGATTGGCATTCCCGTAAGCTCTTGGTGAGAAACGCCGTGAGAGCCGATCTCCCAGCCAGCTTTTATTAACTCCCTGATTTCCGCCTGATTTAAATGCTTAAACCGGATCCACCCCAAATTGGCGTCCCACCGGTTTTCCCGTCCAATATAATCGGTAATCAGGAAAACTGTGGCTTTGATTCGGTACTCAGTCAGTATGGGATATGCGTATTCGAAAATACCGCTGTAGCCGTCGTCAAAAGACAGAGCAATTCTTTCCGGCGTCAGATGTTTCGCATCGATCAGCTCGCCGATAGTGCCAATTTTAAAACCCTCAGACAGCAGAAATTCAATTTGACGCCTGAAATTCGCTGGTGTAATGCAGGAAATGCCCAGCTCATGTTTCTGATCGACTTTATGATAGACGAGTACCCGATTTGTTGAGGTGTTAAAGCTGCTTATGATGAGCCTGTTATTTTATTTTACGGGTTCGAAGTGATGTTGCCGGTAAAACCGTTCGGTAAATTCTCCGATCAGTTGATAAGCCTGCGCGAGTATTTGTTCATCAGGCAGAAAAACTATCCGGAAATGGTTCGTACCATCCTTTTGGCCGAAACCGGAACCATAAACTACCAGTACACCGGTTTCTTCCAGCAGATCGAGGACATATTTTTCGTCGTTGATTTCCGGAGGTAATTGCACTTTCGGAAATGCGTAAAACGCGCCACCTGGTTTCACGCAGGTAATCCCGGGAATCGCATTTAGCATTTTCACCGTCAGATCGCGGCGACTGGTCAATTTCGCCATAATTGATGGTAGATGCGCATCCCCGCCGGTGAGAGCTGGAGCAACCATATATTGCTGGGGATGAGGTGAACAGAGTCGGGCCCGTAAAAGCTTATTGACCGCTTCCCGGTAATCGGCCATTACCTTGGCGGGATCGCTGAAGACCGCCCAACCGACGCGCCAGCCCGGCATGATATAGTTTTTACTCAAACCGCCGAAGGTAATGACAGGCACATCCTCGGCCAGGGCGGCAATGGAAATGTGCTTTTGCCCTTCAAACAGCAATTTATCATAAATTTCATCAGCGAAAATGATGAGATTATGCCGGCGAGCGAATTCGATGATATTCAATAGACTTTGCCGGCTATAGTTGGCACCGGTGGGATTATTGGGATTGATAACCACGATCGCCTTAGTTCGTGTATTGACCCGGCTTTCAAGTTCATCGAAATCAATCTGCCAGTTATTGTCTTCGTTAAGATTGTAGGGATTCAACTCACCATGATAGACTGGAATCTGGCCGCTGTAAAGCGGATAGCCGGGTGCCGGTGTCATAATATTATCACCGGGATTGATCAACGCCGCTATCGCCAGAGTAATCGCTTCGGAAGCGCCATTGGCGATGATTACATCGTCGGCGGTCACATTTTTAATATTTTTAGTGACAGCGTAATGGGCGACTGCTTCGCGGGCTTCCAAAATCCCCATAGAATCACAGTAAGTCGAGACATTTCCCACCGTACCGGCGTTGGATTTTTCAATCTTTTCCATCACCAGTTGGCGCAGTTCCCGCGGCGTTTCGAAATCATAGACCGGTGGATCGCCAATATTCAGGTACAGTATTTTTTTACCGCGCCGTTCCAGTTGTTTGGCTTTGACGACGATATCGCGGATCGCATAGGTCACATGTTCGGTGCGTTCGGCTGGTACGATTGGCCGCATTATTTTGTCTCCCTTTTGATTAAAGTCATCCCAAAGTCAACCTGAGCTTTTTTCTGGAAGAAAAACAGTCTCGATAAACTGGTCGGGAATGAACAGATACTCCGCCAATTGCTGTATTTCTTCAACCGAAATCTTTTCGATTATCGCCAATAGTTCGGCAAAGGTGAACAGGCGTTTCTCGTAGATTTCCATTTTCGCCAGATGACTCATCCTGGAATTGGTGTTTTCCAAAGCAAAAACGGTACTGCTTTTAGACTGCTGTTTGACTTTTTCGAGTTCGTCGACGGGCACTTTTCTTCGGACGAGTTTGCTCATTTCAGCATATAGTTTGACTTTCAGCTTTTCTAATTTTCCGACTGCGGTTCCGGCGTAAATTCCGAAAACACCTTCGTGAAAAAACAGATCGGAAAATGAAAATACTTCATAGACGAAACCGTACTTTTCACGGATATTGTGAAACAAGCGCGAAGACATGCCCCCGCTCAGCAAAGTATTCAGCAATGCCAGCTGAAACCGGCGCGGGTCACTTTGCGGAAAAATACGCCGACCAAGGATGAGATGGGCCTGGCTGATCGGCTTATGAATAATCTGCTGTCTCTCCGGCACACCCAGCTCGTACTTTACCGGAGTGCGGTCATTACCGGGTTGCATCGTATGGCAATATTTCTCCACCAGTTCCACGAGGCGTGCATGTTCAATTCGTCCGGAAGCGGCGACGACCAATCTGCCCGTGGTATAATTCTGGGCTACGAATGTCATTAAATCCGCGATCTGGATGGAATTGATACTATCACGCGTGCCCTGGATGGGCCACCCTAACGGATGATCAGGGAATATCTGCTGATTAAAAACATCATGGATCAGCTCACCGGGAGTGTCCTCGATTTCCTTGATTTCCTCCAGGATGATGCCCTTTTCTTTCTGTAACTGATTGTTTTCGAACGTATCGTTCAGAACCAGATCTGCCAGAACATCAATGCCCTTTTCCAAATGATCATGCAGAATCTGCAGGAAATAGCAGGTGACGTTTTTGCTGGTAAAGGCATTGATGATGCCGCCGACCGATTCGACGGCATTGGCAATCTGGAACGCCGTCCGCTTCCGCGTGCCCTTGAACATCATGTGTTCGATCAGATGGGCAATGCCACTGGTGGCGGCCGTGTCATCTTTGGAGCCGGTAATGACCCAAAAACCCAGCGAAACCGAATAAACCGTCCCGACATATTCGGAAATTACCCGAATCCCATTTTGCAACTCGGTCCGGTTAATGATCTCGTCGGTCATTTTCAATAGCGTGAGCGAGGACGGTGACCAGAGCGATTGCCCCGGTCATGCCCTTTCGCCCGATCGGGTGCTCCGCCGCGGCGGTCGTTGTTGCGTGATTCTTCCTGGTACCCTTCCGGTTTGGGAAGCAATTCTCTGATGGAAAGTTCAAACCTTCCCGGAGCGGCGATCTTTTTCAACAACACGTCAACCCTGTCACCCACTTTCAGGACACTATTGACGTCTTCTGTGCGTTTCCAGGCAATTTCAGAAACGTGCAACAATCCTTCCTTGTTAGGTAAAAACTCGACGAAAGCGCCATAGTTCTCAATGCGGGTTACTCGGCAATCCCGATAAGTCGTTCCTTCTTCGGGTTTCGTCGTCATGCCCAAAATGACCTGTTTGGCCTTTTCGACGTTTTCGAAGCGCGGCGCAGAAATAAATACCGTACCGTCATCGGAAATCTCGATGGTTGTTCCGGTGTCGGTTTGAATCGCCCGGATGTTTTTACCGCCGGGACCGATAATTTCACCGATGGATTCCGTATCTACTTTAATCGTAATCATGCGCGGAGCATATTCCGAAATCTGCGCCCGCGGCTGCCGGATGGTTTGTTCCATGATATTGATGATATGCAATCGTCCTTCACGGGCTTGGGCAAGTGCCGAACGCATAATGTTCGTAGTGAGGCCCTTGACTTTCAAATCCATCTGAATCGCAGTGATTCCGTCTTCGGTTCCGGTGACTTTAAAATCCATATCTCCGTAATGGTCTTCCGCACCGAGAATATCCGATAGAACCACTACCTGTTCGCCTTCTTTAATCAAACCCATCGCAATGCCGGCAACGGTCTTTCTGACCGGGATCCCGGCATCCATCATTGACAAAGACCCGGCGCAAACCGACGCCATGGAAGATGAGCCATTGGACTCCAGGATATCCGAAACAATGCGGACGGTATAGGGGAAATCCAGCTCACCGGGAATCTGACGTTTAAGGGCTCTCTCCGCCAGGTTACCGTGCCCGATTTCGCGTCGGCCTGTACCGCGAATCGGCTTGACTTCACCCACGCTAAAGGGCGGAAAATTATAGTGCAACATAAACCGCTTGGTGGATTCCTCGCGATCTACGTCATCGATGATTTGTTCGTCAAGTTTTGTACCGAGGGTCACCGAACCAAGGCTCTGGGTTTCGCCTCTGGTAAACAACGCTGAGCCATGCGCGCGCGGTAGAACGGCTATCTCGCAGGTTATCGGTCGGATTTCCTGCGCTCCGCGACCATCGAGCCGCTTGCCGGTGGTCAGGATACACTCCCGCATGTCTTTTTTAACCAGGGCATCGATGGTTTGCGATATATAGCCACCCTTCTCCGGGTACTGTTCGCTATATTTTTCAATTAACTCGTGGGTAAAGCTGCTGATCTTTTCGGCACGGGTCTGTTTGGATACCAGGCCTAATGCCCGCCATTCTGCCAGCCGCGGTTTGACCTGTTCTTCTATCAGTGACCGCAGTTCCGCTGGTTCTTCAACTGTGGCCAAAGCTTTCTTAGCCGGCTGTATTTCTGCGATCAATTCTTTTTGCAGCTGGATAATGGTCTTGATCGCCTCGTGTCCGAACTCGATCGCCTGAACTAATAAGTCCTCGCTGATTTCATTCGCTTCACCTTCTACCATTACCACCGAGTCTTCTGTCCCGGCGATGACAATTTCCAACTCGCTTTTATCGAGCTGTGGAATGGTCGGATTGAGGATGAATTCTCCGTCAATTCGTCCCACCCGCACACCGGCGATCGGACCTAAAAACGGAATTCGGGACAGCATCAATGCCATCGACGCTCCGATGATACCAAGCACGTCACCGGGATTTTCCTGGTCGCTTGAAATCAGGTTGGCGATTATCTGAGTATCGCAGAAAAATCCTTCCGGGAACAAAGGCCTGATTGGGCGGTCAATCAGACGGGAACTCAGCACCTCCCTTTCCGAGGGACGCCCTTCACGTTTAAAAAATCCGCCCGGTATTTTCCCGGCGGCATAGGCTCTTTCACGGTATTCTACCTGAAGCGGGAAAAAATCCTGCTCCACGGGACTGTCAAAATTGGCTACCGCTGTCACCAGTACCATTGTATCAGCGTACCTGACCAGAACGGCGCCATCGGCCTGTTTGGCCATGCGACCAGTCTCAATAACTAAATCTCGCCCTGCAAGGGTTAACGATTTTCTAATCAATTAATGTCTCCTAATGTTACTTTCTTAATGTTACTTTCTTAATTCCAACTGTTCGATCAGTCGTTTATAGGCTGGTTCATCTTTCTTTTTCAAATAACCCAGCAAATGTTTACGACGGCTGACCAGGCGCATCAACCCCCGGCGCGAACTATGATCTTTTTTATGCTTGTCAAAGTGCTCGCCGAGCTGTTTGATCCTTTCACTCAGCAAAGATACCTGCGTCGCTACCGAGCCGGTATCCAGAGTGTTTTTACCGTACTTTTTAATCAATTCACTTTTAGTTTCCTTTGTGAGAGTCATCGAAAATGTTCCTCCATTTCAACTCTTATAATTTTTAATGATTGTTAATGCTTGCGCGCAGTCTTTCTGCATTTGATGCTGTAATTCAATCACGGTTGCAAATCGGATTTCGTCGCGCAGTTTTTCTAATATTTCGATCGTGATTCGCGTGGTGTACAAATCCCGGTCAGGGTAATTAAACAGGTGCAATTCGATGGTTCGTTCCTGCTCCCGAAACGTCTTACGCACCCCGATATTAACCAGTCCATACTGAGTCTGTCCGTCCAACTCCGCCCTGGTTAGATAGACACCATCCGCCGGGATCAGTTTCTCAGGCCGTTCAACCGCGAGGTTGGCGGTCGGAAAACCAATTTGACGCCCGCGACCAGCACCACGCACAACCTGACCCGTCAAGTGGAAAGGCCGACCCAAATACTCCGCCGCCCGATTAACCTGACCTTCTTCGATCAACCGACGTACTAACGAAGAACTGACCACCTGGCCGTTTACGGAAAATGGCGGCACAATTTCCACCTGAAAACCGTAACGTTGTCCTGCGGAATTTAAACTTGCCGCAGTCCCCCGACGGTCGTGTCCGAAATGATAATCGAAGCCGACCACCACCTGGCAGACTTTCAGCCGTCTAACAAGCAGATCGGTGATAAATTCTTCTTCGGAAGTTTGCAGAAATTGCTGATTGACATCAATGATCAGCACGAAATCCACTCCCATTCGGCTCAGAAGCGCTACTTTTTCGTCGGGCACGGTCAGAATAGGTAAAGGATGCGCGTGGTTAAGCACTTGTCGAGGATGAGGATCAAAGGTTACGACCATTGAATGGCACTTTTTCTGGTGGGCGATGTAAAGCATGCGGTTGATTATTTGCTGGTGCGCGCGATGCAAGCCATCGAAAACTCCCAGTGTCACACAGGCTCCCTTGAAGTCTGCGGGTATACTATCTTTGCCAAAAATAACCTGCATCAAGAATTCAGTTCATGCCTTGTTTGATTATGTTTATCAGTTCCTGCGCTAACTGATCGAACGGAAGCGCCTGTTCACAACGGTATTGGCCGATCGAGATTCTTTTCAAATAAGTCAGATATCCTTCAGTGCCTATGGCGCGGGCGATATCTTCTCCGAGCTTACGAATATAAGTGCCACTCGAACAGCGAATCTCCAGCCGCAGTAAATCGTTCCTGATCGGTTGAATTTTCAGGTCGTAGATTTGGACGCTGACCGGTTTGAGGGTCACTGATTTTCCTTTGCGTGCAAAATGGTAAGCAGGACGTCCGTTGATCTTTTTTGCGGAAAATGCTGGTGGAATCTGCTCAATCGTGCCGGTAAATCTCTGTCGAACTTCTTCGAGCATAGCGTCGGTAATAATCGGGACTGGGGCCGTGCGGATTACGGGTAAGGTATGATCACCGCTGGCGGTACCTGCTCCTAAACGCAAGTGGGCTTCATAGATTTTGGGCAACTGGAGAATTTCAGTCATTTGTTTCGTGGCTTTACCGAGCATAATCAGGAGCACCCCTTCCCCAAAGGGATCGAGCGTACCGGCATGGCCTACTCTGTTCTGGCGCCCGAGTAGACGCCGAACCTGGCGCACCACATCGTAGGAGGTGATTCCGGCCGGTTTGTAGACGTTGATGACCTGATTAAGTTGTTCCAGTTGGATTTTCTCCTTCCTGTTCATGAATTTTCTGGAACAAACGCTCGATATTTTCAGCGTATTCCTGACTGTCATCGTAATAAAAAGCGATGCGGGGCACGAATTTCAGCGCAATGCGATGTCCGAGAAGTCCCCGGATAAAAGCCGTCTGGGCTCTGATTTTTTCCAGAGCCACGTTGACAAATTCTCGATCTTTGTGATAAATGCTGAGATAAATTTTGGCTTCCCGTAAATCACTGGTACAGGTAACTTTCGTCACCGTCACTAAACCAATTTCCTCAGAAGTAAATTCCCGGATGAAAATCTCGGCCACGATGCGCTTGATTTCATCAGCGACCCGCTGAATCCGGTAACTGCCCATTACATCATCTCCATCTTACTGTCAATTAGTTGAACTTCAAAAGTCCGCTCAATCAACTTTTCGACTTCGGATAATATCTGCTGAACGATTGAGGATTCATTGCTCAGGGTGGTCACGCCCAGGAGACATCGGCGGTACTGATCGCCATATTCCAGCTCGGCAATTGCCACGTTGAATTTTGCTCGCACCTGATTCTTGATCCGGCTGATCAGCGAGCGTTTATCTTTCAGCGATTGTGGGCTTCGCAATAATAAATCCATCTGCAATAAACCAATGGTCATATATTGTCAACGCTTATTTCAGAGCCAATGTTCTTTTTTTCGATTTCACTTCGAAAAATTCGATATGATCCCCGACCTGGAAATCATTGAAACCATCCAAACAGACACCGCACTCGAATCCTTCCTGGACTTCGCGGACATCATCTTTGATACGTTTCAGGGATGCCACCAGGCCTTCGAAAAGCACCTGACCATCTCTTTTCACACGCACATTGGCATTACGCGTGACCTTACCGCTCAGGACATACGAGCCTGCGACCACTCCCGCTTTAGGAATTTTAAACAGTTGCCGGACTTCCAGTTCACCAAGCATTTCCTCGATCTTCTCCGGGGTGAGCAAGCCTTCCAAGGCGGCCTTCACGTCGTCGATCAATTCGTAAATGATGCTGTAATGCCGGATTTCGACATTTTCTTTCTTGGCTAATTCCCGGACTTTGGCATCGGCGGTCACGTTGAATCCGATGATGACGGCTTCCGAGGCTTTCGCCAGCAGTACATCGGTTTCAACGACATTACCCGTGGCCTTATGCTTGACGCCGACGGCAACTTCCTCATTGACCAACTCGCCTAGGCTCTGGCTGATGGCTTCCACCGAACCGTCCATATCGCATTTCAGGATCACGTTCAGCTGTTTGATTTTCCCTTCAGCAATATGGGCGGAAATCGCGTCGAGCGACCATTCTTTGGCCTGTCGCTTCTGATGTTCCCGCTCGATTTTCTGGCGCTCACTGGCTATCTTCCGGGCTTCCCGTTCGTCTTCCACGATAGCGAATGTATCGGCTAACTTGGGTAAAATATCAAATCCCGCAATTTGCACGGAGTCGGACGGACCGGCGGATCTCAGTCGCTGACGGCGTTCATCAACGATCGAACGTACATGACCGTAGGAGGCGCCACAGACGAAAACGTCACCAATATTGATCGTGCCTTTTTTTATGATTACCGTCGCTACCGGACCATGTTTCTTATCCAGCTTGGCTTCAATGACCGTGCCCATACCGGACGAATCGTAGTTGGCTTTGAGCTCCAGCATTTCGGCTTCCAATAATATTAAATCCAGCAGGTGGCTGACGCCCTGTCCGGTTTTGGCGGAAATTTCCGCCGCCTGCACCTTACCTCCCCAGCTCTCTAACAAAACGTCATTATTAGCCAATTCGCGCTTGACGCGTTCGGGATCGGCTTCCGGTTTATCGATCTTGTTGATGGCGACAACCATCGGAACATTGGCGGCTTTGGCGTGACTGATAGCTTCAATCGTCTGGGGCATGACGCCATCATCCGCCGCAACGATTAATATTACAATATCGGTCACCTGCGCACCGCGGGCACGCATTGCCGTAAAGGCTTCATGACCGGGAGTATCCAAAATGGTGATTGATTTACCATCCTTGAGTTCAACTTTGTACGCACCGATATGCTGGGTAATACCACCTGACTCACCGCCAACAATATTGGAGCGGCGAATAAAATCCAGCAGGGTGGTCTTGCCATGATCCACATGTCCCATAATGGCAACTACCGGTGGCCGTGGACGAGCGGCTTTGAGGTCCTCTTCGGTATTTTCGATTTTCAGTAGTTCTTCACCGTACTGCTCGAGCTTTTCGCATTTGAAGCCCAGCTCATCTGCAATCAAGGTGATCGTATCGAAGTCCAGGCGTTGATTCATAGTCGTAATCATACCAAGCTTCATACAGATCTGAATCACGTCAGCCGGTTCTGCATTCATCAGATGCGCGACGGTTTCCACCGTGGCAAATTCGCTGACCCGGATTTTTTTCTCCACGTTTTCTTCAACGGTGACGACATCGGTCTTTTTATATTTTTTCTTGGCACCGCGTTCCCCTAACTTCGCCATTGTCTTACGGATCTGTTCATCGACGACTTTGTCGGTCACATGCCAATCCACACGCCCCCGTCCAAATTTGGCCTTATCGGCTCCAGCATCACCCAGACGGTGTTTGCCGGTCTTGATCCCCAATTGCGGTTCCAGCTCGTCAATCTTGATGCGTTTAAGTTTCTTTTTATCTTTCTTTTTAAGACGCTCGGTTTCTGCCGAAGGGGTGACTTTCAGCGGCTCCGGTTCGGGGGCCTTCGCGGCTTTCTTGGCGGCAGTCGGTTTGGGCGCCACCTCGGTTTTTTTCTCAGTTTCCCGAAAAGCCTCAATCAGGTGCTTTTTAACATCAATTCCATATTCCAGGACATCCCGGACGGCGGGAATGAGTGCTAAGGAAGCTGCTTTATAGACTTCCTCTTCAATTTTACGTCTTTCTAACTCCGCGGCACGTCGGGCTTCTTCTTCTTCTTTGCGTTTCCTTTCGGCTTCCTTACGCGCTTTCTCTTTGCGGATTCTCTCGATACGATCCTTATCCCGCGCAAACTCTTCAAGGATTTTCAGGTAACAGGCTTCGTCCACTCCGGTGTTCATGGAGCATTCCTGTCCCTGTTTGCGTAAAAACTCGATGATATCCTTAAATGAGATATTTAATTCTTTGGCAATCTCAAAGATACGTTTCTGCTTACTGCGGGGATCATTGTTCATTCAGATTATTTTCGTCCTCAGGTTCATTGGTGACTTCTTCGCTGATAATTTCTTCATCAACGCTCTCTTCTTTATCCGACTCGTCGCCTTCGGGTGGTTCAGGTGACTCAGGTTGGACAGCGTTCTCGGACGAAACTACCTCCGACTGCTGGGCGACTTTAGCGGCCTCGATTTCAGCTTTTCGCTTCTCAATTGCCGCGGTGATTGTCTGATGAATTTTGTCCAGAGTCTTTTCGCCCAGCCCCTTGATACTCAGCAATTCATCCCGTTGAGCTGAGAGGAATTCATCGGCAGTTTCAATACCTACACTGTACAGCAGTTTCCAGTTATGTTCCGTCAAACCCTCGATATTTTCGAGATAGATCGTCTCGGATTCGGACAGTTCATAATCGGATTTTTTAATCGCGTCAATCGAATAGCTGGTTACCTCGGATGCCAGCCGGATATTCTGCCCCATTTTGCCAATGGCGACGGAGATTTCGTTGTCATCGAAAATTGCCAGAGCGGAACGATGCTCCTCATCAATCTCCAGTTCGGATGGTTTGGCCGGAGAAAGCGCCCGGGTGATCAGAATTTCGGGTTTACTGCTGTTATTGATGATGTCTATTTTTTCGTTATTCAACTCGCGGACGATTGCCTGAATGCGACTACCTTTGATTCCGACGCAAGCTCCAACGGCATCAATCCGCCGGTCATTGGATTCTACGATCACCTTACTGCGGTCGCCGGGCTGACGGGCAATTTTTTTAATCTCGATGGTCTTGTCGTAAATCTCCGGCACTTCATTTTCAAACAATTTTTCGAGGAACAGTTTATCGGCGCGTGACACGATGATCTCCGGACCGCTGGGCCCCATGACGGCTTCCTTGATGATGCCTTTCAGGCTTTCCCCGCGGCGGTAGCGTTCGTTAGGAATCTGTTCTTCGCGTGGCATTTTAAGTTCGGCTTTGCCGATGTTGATAAAAATGGCGTCGCGGCGGATCTGGTGAATATCGCCAATGACGATCTGCCCGACTTTCTTGGAATATTCTTCGTAAATCTGGTTTTTCTCAACCCGCACAATCTGCTGATTAAGTATTTGTTTGGCGTGCGAGATCAGCCTGCGTCCGAAACTCAGCGGATCAATTACTTCCGCGTACACATCGCCGACCTGCATGTCCGGTTCGACTTCCCGGACTTCAGTGATCCCGATTTCCGTCAAAGGATTGGTCACTGCTTCAACGACGTTGCGTTGATGATAGATTTCGATTTCGCCTTTGTCGATATTGACGATGACATCGAAGTTCTCGGTCGTTCCATACTTTTTCTCGATTAAGGTCAGAAAAACTTTCTCGACTATTTCGCCCAATTCACTACGATCGACGTTTTTCTCGCGGGCGATGTACGATAGGGCATCAATGATTTCGCGGTTTACCAACTTGTCTACTCCTGATTAGTTACCATTTAACCAGCACTTTGGCGTGGTCGATTTGTTCAAATTTTATCAAAAGGGGCGCCGGACGATCTTTGATAAATACAATAATCCCTTCCTCCGTAACCGCATCAATCCGGGCTGAAACCGGTGATTTCAGTGTGCTTTCGCGATGGAACAGATTGATTTCGCGACCGAGGTTGCGCCGGAAATCGCGCGGCTCCCGGAGCGGATAATCTATCCCGGGTGAGCTGACTTCCAGCTGAAACCCTTCCCCGACGAGCGCATTGAAACGTTCATCATCGCGGATATTTTTGGCGATTGCGGTTAACTGTTCAATCGTGATATTATTTTCATGGGCGACCAGCGCCTTGACGAAAATCTGATGCCCATGACGGTTGAGTTTCACATTAATCAAATAACAGCCCGCCTGAGCCGCAATTGCGGCGATGATTTCCTGACAGGTATTTTTGAGAGTTTCGAAATTCATTCTTTGGCGCTTTCAAACTAAAAGTGGGTTTTGCAACCCACTTTTTACAGTATAAATTTAGTGATACGGAAGGTATAAAACCAGTTAATTTTAACTCTTAATTGGACAATACCGCGATTTGAGCCGCGAGGACTTCGGCCGCGTTTTTATGCCGGGTCTCCGGTTCTGCCTTTAAAATCAATTCGACCAATTTGCGGGCTTCTGCAACTGAATTGGCCCTGAGGTAGTTGCGTGCGGCATTCAGAAAGGCTTCGTGACGTTGAAATTTATATTCGGTTTCGGTTCCGCCCTTTTCGAAATAGCGGGCGGCTTTGAGAAATTCCTCATTGACTTCGGCGCAGACCCCTAAACCGTTATACGCCGTCGCAGTCAACAAGTCCTCGTCTTCATAGTCGTCGACATATTTATCAAAGTTGATCCGGGCATTGGCATAATCCTCCTTGGTCAAATAGACCTGGCCCAGGAGTACGGAGGCAATACCGGCGCTTTTGGTCCGCTGATACTTGTCCACAATGGCTTCCAGGCGTAGCGTGGCATCTTCCAGGTCATTACGGGCTAGGGCCATTTCCGCCAGACCCAGCTCGCCCATGGCTTCGGCGTTAGCTTTCTTCTTGGAAATGAACATCAGGATTAAAATTACACAGACCGCGACGATACCCAAGGCGATGTACGCCAGTAATTTGCGGTGCGCTCTGATATAGGTATCCAGCTGGGATATTTTTTCCAGCACGGGATCTTTTTTCAGTTCTTTGCGGGTGATTTTCTTTTTTGGTCTTAACATTTTGTACTCCTTTAATCTTCAGACGTACCCTCGCCGGGACTTGAACCCAGATCAAGGGATTAGGAATCCCCTATTCTATCCGGTTGAACTACGAGGGCTCAAAAAGCGGCTAAGTTTAGGTTTTTTCGAGGGAATTTTGCAAGATATATTCACCATCCCTAAATGTTCATTTGATTATCCTTAGCAGGTGTTTATATTTTTCACATGCATTCAAATAGGAGGACTTGCGGATTGAAGAAGAATCTCATGGTTGGCGGGCTGGTGCTGTTGCTGTGCATCGTTAGTTCAACCCAGACAAAACCTGATACCGGCACAGGCTGGAAACTGATTTGGCAGGATGAATTCAATACCCGACTGCTCGATCCCCAAAAATGGAACGTGCTTCTGCGGGAAGAAAGCAAGCACAACGAGTTGCAGTACTATCTGCCAGACGAGGTCCGGATAGAAAACGGATGTCTGCGCCTGCGTAGTCGCCAACGGGATTACGGTTCCAAGCATTACACCAGTGGACGAGTCGACACGCGCTCAAAATTTGCCCCGACTTACGGTCGCTTTGAGATTCGCGCCAAATTGCCCCGCGGTCAGGGACTCTGGCCGGCACACTGGCTCTATCCGCAGGAGCGCAACTGGCTGATGGAATACACCATGGAACAGGCCGTCGCCAACGGCAAAGAACGATTAATACCCGAAGATCGACCCTGGTATACTGAAATTGACATCATGGAATTCCTGGGGCATGAACTGAACGTAGTTTACGGCACCCTGCATTATTGCTCCTACGATGGTCAACGCCGAACCAGCTCTGGCACCTTGCGTAGCAACGTCGATTTCTCGCGGGATTTTCATATTTTTGCCCTTGAGTGGGAACCTGATTCCATCCGCTGGTACGTTGATGGCAATTTGATCCATGCGACCACCCAGGGCATTCCCCATACTCCGCATTACCTGATCCTGAATACTGCCGTCGGCGGCGGCTGGCCGGGTAATCCGGATTCAACGACGGCTTTTCCTCAATACCACGATATTGATTATGTCCGGGTTTATCAGCGTTCCGGATATTTCAAGCAGAATTGAATCAGCACCGAATCGCGCCAGAGCTCAGCAAAACTCTGTCAGCATTGCTGTGCAGGTTATTAGAATTTGCGGCGGCAAGGCGGTATCCCGGTAAGCCTGCGCAATCAGTTGGGGATTATCACGGAGTCGGTTGAAATCCGACTCCCGGCATGTGATCAGGTTGCCGAGCGCTTCTTTGATCGCCATTCCGAGAATAATTTGTTGGGCACCGCGGGCAAAATAACATTGGGGACGATTGAACTGCTTGGGAAATAATGCTCCTAAAAATTCCTGACGATCCGGGTAATATTTAAGCATGATATTCAGACGAGCTTCCTTTTCCGGCTGTTGCAGGGAGGCCACCCAATCGCCGAAATCAGGCACATTCGGCAAACCTTTCAATTCCTTGCTTACGGTAGTCAGTCGGGTAAGGTAATAGTCCAAAAAACGCACCAATTCCGTGGCCTCCCGGGCGACCACCAAATGCACGGGACGTAAATAATTTTCGACAGAATATACCTCCAACTGGTCATTGCGGAAGATATTTTTCAGCTGGGCATCACCCACCGATTTACTTGCCAATAATTGCCGGAATTGCGTTTCCGCCGGCAAGCGATCCTTGTAACCTGCCTGGAAATGAAAATGCGGACTCGAAGCGCCGGCTAAGGCGCCGTTGAAAAATATCGAAAATCCGTACAAGTTACTGGCCACCTCAGTCATCTCCTGAAAACGTCCCCGAATCGTCTGAGGCGCATGTTTGACCGCAGCGATCGTCAGGTCACCGGGCAACGTAATCCCCGGATTGGTCAGAACCATGAAGCGATTGTCCTGAATCAGGACACCCCGTTGTCCGATGTCAAGATTACACAGAAAACATTCATTAGCAGGCATTTTTACATCAGGTTGTTCAAACGTATTCGCAGTGAGGCTCTGCGTCCGCGTGACATTCAGCATCAACCTCAGCGGGATTGATTGCACGGTCAGTTCCACGGCTGTTCCCTGCTGGTAGGTTTTCAAGTTCCGGATTAAACGCGGATAGCCATGGCGCGGATCTGCCTGCTGGGCAATGAGCGCCAATATCCGGTCGTTGTCATCCACGGCGGAAGATGCGCTACCCGTCTGCCGGAAATAGGCGGCTAATTCTGCATCGGTCAAATGACGCTGATGGATATTCATTGACAATTCACACGTAATGAGCCCGAGTAGTCATTCGTTTCAGTACCCGACCCGTTTATTGTTCTGGTGATAGTAATGATTGCTGAGTACGATATGTTTGAGTTCTTCGATGATCGCCATTTTGAAGGCGTACTTGGCGTAATTTTTACGAGTCAGAACCGCGAGATCGATGTTTTCACTGTCGGTATTGGCGCCATGGCGGACCGCGACGTAGTTGGCATCCTTGAGATTACGTTCAATCATGAAACCCTGTTTCAGTAGTTGGTCGGAGAGCGCCGCGTCTTCACCGTAAAGCAGTTCCGGATAGCCGCCGGCGGCGATGACGGCTTCCTTGCGATAATAGCGCGGAGCACCGGGGCCGGGAATGCACATCTGCAGGAGCGGATTTTTCTGCCGCACAAGATATTCGTCATGGGTCACAATCTGATTGTCCAACGTCAATTCCCCAGTTTGTGGATCACGGGCCGCAGTCTGGTAAATTCCGATTATCGCCGCGGCACCGTTTTTTTCAAACTGGTGCAGGATTTCGGTCACCGGATCGCCGATCAAAATATCGTCGGAATCGAGCTGTCCGATGATGCGGTTCTCGGCCATCTGCACCCCGTAGTTTCGCGCTCCACCCAACGTCTTGCCGAACACTTTGAAAAATTTAATGAGTTTCGGATATTGTTCGACATACGGTGCGACGACATTGGGAGTTTCATCGTTGCCATTGTCAACGATCAGGAGCTCGATAGGAATAAAGGGTTCGACACGTTTGCGGACTTCGATGATAGAATCGATGGCGTAGTGCAGGAGTCGCGCCCGGTTGAACGTCGGCATGACAAAGGATATTCCATTGCCGAGTCGTGGATCGGTGGGCACTTTACGGGAGAAAAAGGATTCAGGCAGGAATGCTCCGATGTCCTGCAGGTATTTCTGAAAGCTGATTGGCCCCCACTCAAAGCGCGCGGGATCGTGAATGTACGCAAAATGGCGTTCCAGCCTGCCAATTCCCTGGTTGACAAATTGCTCCTGCAATCCCTGTCCCACATAAAACGGCTTCCCCCGCCGAAAAGTATAGCTGGGCGAGGCAATGGTAAATATCTTCCCGCCCTGGGCCAACACCCCCATGCGCACGGCGTAGTCCCAGCCATAAAACACTTCGGTGTCGAACGTACGATCATTGAGATAGTCACGGGTGACACCCAGCAACGACCCATGGCAGAAAAAAACCGGATTATTGGCGCGTCCCGGAATGATGATATTCGAGGGATCATTCCCCGGCTTTAGTTGCATCACAACTGCCGAATCTTCGCGTTCCGTAAGATATTCGTAGTGATTGCTTAGAATGAGCCCCGCCCCGGTCACTTTGGCGGCGTCAGCGAATGCCCCGACCGTTCGCGCGTCGACCTTTACCAGATCGCCGGGAGTCGTCAGGAAAAGAAGATCGACGTCCAGCAACCCTTCAGCCAGCATCCGTCGCACAGCATCGGCGTAGTTTTTATACAGCCCGTGCGTTACGCGGATACGTTTGGATTTTTTGCCAAATGCTTCTTGCAGATCGGTTTCACCCTCCGCGGCAATAATAATTCTTAGGCTGGCGTCGGTGTTCTCCAAAGTATAGTTGACCGAGGAGCGGAGCGGTTCGAAACCGTTCGGGTCCTTAGCGCTGGCAAAAAACAGAATAGCGGATTTCATTGCACTACCTCATCTCTTTGGAAAAAATTGACACTGGGCATCTTGATGCACTTCCGGTTCCATCATTTTAATACCTGCAAGCGGCAGACACTTTGTACTCCACGGGCTGATTGTAAAACGCTCAGATACAGGCCGGAACTGATTCCGGCTGATCCGCTGACCGACCAGGTGATTTGATATTCACCGGCTCCGAGCCATTGATCAAATAATTGGTCAACCAGCTCCCCTTTCAGGTTGTACACTGCCAGACTATAGAAATCCGCCTGGCTGATGGCGATGCGGATTTGCGTTGTGGAATTGAATGGATTGGGATAATTCGTGATCAAATCGTGGCTGAGGATCGGACCCAGCGGACGGCGGGGGGTACTGACCAATGTCAAAGTATCACGTCGGAAAAAGGTATAGCCCACCCCGCCCTTATCGAACCAGGAATGCGACAGGCTTTCCTTATTGAAAACATAGGCATAGCCGTTGCTTTTGGCC
>Ga0209610_1000194_pt1 | contig 31826 bp, 25 predicted proteins | sample LakKivw275mmetaG_FD_184137 | JGI IMG/M metagenome (GOLD analysis project Ga0209610, IMG submission 184137) | Anoxic lake water microbial communities from Lake Kivu, Rwanda to study Microbial Dark Matter (Phase II) - Lake Kivu water 275m metaG... | ecosystem: Environmental > Aquatic > Freshwater...
TGCCGCCTCTCGCGCCGAATCACGACCCTGTAGCGGCCGAGCTTGGGCGTCACTAGTGAGATTCTCAGCTTCTGGCATGATGGCTGCAACATTCCACAAAGGAAAAGCCAGAGCCCTGCTCACGCAGTCATTCTGCAAGAGAGTCATAAAGCATCTATCCGCCCCTCCCGTGGGACTGCGCCAGGACATACTATACAAGGCTCATCTCGAAGTGACTGTACAACTGGTTGTCTCGGCAGGACTCTTGCCTGACTCAGAAGCGCTGTGCCCGCGACTCCCTGCTGCACCCGAGGTAGCCGCGCTGCTTGGACCGCAAACTGTCATGCTCGTCAGAGCTTTTGCGGCAAGCGGTAAGCCAAAACTGATGGGCGCTGCCCTGGGTCGCATTGCTGCTGGCGGGCCGGGCACATTCGAGCTACACATCTCCCAACTCATGGACATCGTTCAACATGACTCCTTCGCAAAGGTCCTTCAGTACGAGCAGTTGGGCGGTCCGCTTGGGAGTGCCATCCTGCGCGTCGCCGCGAGCGCGCACTCCAGAGAAGACCGTACGGCCAGTGCGACGCTCATCGAGAAGCTAATCGCGGACCATTGGCCTGTCGCCACTGCGGGATTAGGCTTGGCTTTGCACCGCGCGGCCGAATCGCTCAGATTGAAGGCAAGCACTGCGAACGATACGTCCGATGACGACATCGTCGCATGGTTCATGGCTGGGGGGCTCTGGTTCAAAGACAAGGTCCATCCCGTGGCAAATGACGAAGAGATCTCAGCGACTCGGCACCAGACACAGGGACAGGTATCAACTCTGCGCGAGTGCTACTACCCACGGGTCAAAACCCGTGTCGAGGTCAACGGCGAGCTCACGTCAGCGGTAGGGCTGTTCCGCCACACCCTGAACATAGCCTAGACAATCCACATCCGACTTCGCTGAAGCACGGCTGCCTGCCCCTCCACTTGACACGCTGAACTGAGGGTGAAACGGGGACACGATACTTAATTGCCTACGAAGCGCGTCAAGAGGCTGCAGGGGGAATTAGGGGGAATTGGGAATTAGGGACACTTCCCAGATTTATAATCCGAAGCGCGTCAAGATGCCATGTCACCAGGGCCAGGCACCCCATTCCGGGAAGCTTCGGGACATCCGACGCGGCTGCGCCGCGAGGTCGAGGTCTAGGTTGAGGTCGAGGTAAAGAAGCGGATGGGACTTCATCGCAGCCATAAGCCGCAAGCTGTCAGCCGTGAGCCGAAAGCCGGTCTCCCCGCCGATTTGACACCCCTGTCCGCGGGTTCTAGAATGTGGCCATGACGGAGTGTGCCAGGCCCAGGCGTGTTGGCCCGGCCCTCGTCGGACTCCTCGTGCTCCTGGCTTTCTCTCTGGCGACGGCGTGGGGACGGAAGCCACCAGAATGTGGGGAGATCGAAGTGGCTGTCCGGCCGATGTCGGCTGCCGACATAAAGGAAATGCTCCTGGCGGTTCCCGGTTGGCTCCCCACCTACCATAGTATCTACCTAGATGACACAGCTCAACTCGTGCGCATGTACCCGTTCATGGAAGTCATGGCCGCCCCGCTGAAGCGCGTTTTCCCTCGTGCTAGGTTCTACAATGGCCTCCGTAACACGGCGAATGGCCGCAGGCCATACGTGGTGGCGATTGCCCAGCGCAAGGTCTATGCCCTCCTTGGGGCAACCAACTCCCTGCTCTCGGACCTCGGAGTGAAGATCACGCGCAAAAACGTCCTGGAACTGGCAAAGGCTTTCGTCGTCTTGTGGGCTGCCGGCGCCAGACGCGCCGTCAGGCATGTCACGGTTCTCGACCAGAAGTCAACCAACACCCCCCGCATCACCTTTCGCGACCCGAAGCTGACCGACCGTGCCTGGCTAAAGGTCGACGTCGACGGAGATACCCAACAATGGTACTTTGAATACGGACCGAGCCAGTTCGGAATAGTAACAGTACAGGATTCCAAAGGGAAGTATATCGACGGGTTCAACTATCCTGAACGATGGCTCAGAGACTAGACGGGACTCTCCTCGGGATTCTGGGGAGAGAGAAAAGGGGCCGAATCAGGGACAGTCGCCTGCTTCGGGTAGCTTCGGGACATCGCGCTGCCGCAGGCAGCGAGCTAGCAGTTAGGAAGGTAGCAGGTAGTAGTGCCGCCGGCAGCACAAGCTCAAGCGCAAGCCCAAGCCGGCTGACAGCTAACGGCTAGCAGCCTACAGCTAACTGCCGACTGCTCCCTGCCATTCTCTCGTCCCTTTCCTCTCAGCCTCTTCCTTCCTCTCCCCTATTCCTGAGTCCGAACCCCGCGGTTCATTTAAATGAACCGCGACGTCCCTCCGGTCTACACCAGGCCCCGCCGATTTGACACCCCCGCCCGCGGGTCTATCATGTCCGCCAATCTGATGCGTCCTCTGCTCATGATCAGCGTCCTGACGCTGGCCCTGCGTCTGATCCTTGCCGCGTCTGGCGACGAAGGAATCAAGCCCCTCCGCTCCATGGGCACGCCTGGCTCATACCGCGACTGGGCGAGGTCACACACACCGGAGCCGTTCGGATGGTGGCTGGCTCCGGCCAGCGGCGCAGATGGCAGCACGAGCGTCGCCGTCGTGGTGCAAGCGTCCCTTGCCTCTCAACTCACGACTGAACTTGCCGCGTTCCGCACGGACCTGGAATCAGCAGGGCACTCGGTCTACCAATACGAAGTAGAAGGCGGTACCGCCGAGTCCCTTCGGGCCCTGTTGACGGCAGCGCATAATGTGCATGGGATAGAAGGAGCGCTCCTCGTCGGCGACCTGCCAGTGGCGTGGTTCCAGGCAAAGAACCTATATGGCGAAGATGCCTACGGCGTATGGCCGACGGACCTCTACTACATGGACTTGGACGGAGTCTGGCTTGACTCGCTGCGATATGACGTAACGGACACTCTGACGCCGGGTGCGGACTCGATACTGGACACGCATCGCGGCAACGTCGCGCCCGAGATCTACGTTGGTCGCCTCACGCCGACCGGGCTGCCCCAAGCCGAGGCGCTCCGCTCGTACTTCGCAAAAGACCGCGAGTATCGACACGACACGCTTCCTCAATTCCAGCGGGCGCTGGTCTTCGTGGACGACGATTGGGTCTCGTCGGCAGCGGGCTGGCAGCAGGACATAGAACAGCTCTACCCGTCCACGCTCTTGATCGCTGACCCGGAGTCGACCCGCGCCGACGTCTACCGCCGACTACTGGACAAGCCGTGGGCGTGGGTCAGCGTGTACGCGCATTCTTTCGTGGACCGGCAGTACATCTACCGTAAGGACGGGTCTGTGGATGCCTTCGACGCATCGGACTACTACGACGGTGACTTCCCAGTGTGTATCTACAACTTCTTCGACTGCTACTTCTGTCGCTACACCGAGGACTGGTATGGCGGGGCCTGTGCCATCTTCGCCCCAACTCACGGGCTGGCCGCGGTCGGCTCAACGAGCAGTGGCGGCATGGAAAACGGCCGCACGTTCTATGAGGTCCTGGGCCAAAGCAAGTCACTGGGGCGGGCGTTCAGAGAGTGGTTCGCGGATAGAGCCCGAGGCGGCTTCAGCCACTCCGAGGTCTGTTGGTACTACGGCATGACGCTCCTCGGCGATCCCTTCCTCGTTCCCCGGCACTACCCGGCCGAAGACACGCAGCGGTTGTACCTGACGGTGAGCCCCAACCCCGTGCGCGGCATGGCGTGGACCCGGTTCGAGGTCGGCCAACCCGGAGATGTACGCCTGGCAGTCTTCGACGTAGCCGGACGCCTCTGCGCCTCGTATCTGAACGGCTACTGCAACTCCGGGGCGTACTCCGTCAAGATCGAACTCCCCGCGCTGCCGTGCGGCATCTACCTGCTAAGGCTTGAGTCTCTCGGCCGGCAGCGTGTGGTGAAGATTGTGAGGACCTAGGCAAATTGGGCCTCAAGCCACCCGGGTCCAGCGAGGGACGCGTTCCCGATTTCTAATTCGAAGCGCGTCAAAGTGAGAGGTCAGGGAAAGGCACCCGATTTCGGGAAGCTTCGGGACGTCCGACGCGGCGAAGCCGTAAGGCTGAGGTTGAGGCTAAGGTTGAGGCCGGAGGCATTTCAGATTGCAGATTAAGGCGGGCGGGGTCAGGGGGCGCGGAGGTCGACGGCGAGCTTTTCGGCGTCCTGTTTCGACCGGCCGGCCTGGGTGCAGGCAAGGATGAATGCTTCCCGGCCGAGCGCTTTGAGGCAGGCCGGGAGGTCCATCCACAGATTCCGCAGATTTCGCAGATGAGTCCGGAATCGAAGACTGTCAGTCCTCTGGCAGAGCCAGACATGGTTCTCGCGTCTCGTCCGGCGGCATCTGCCGGCCGCGAATTGAGACCCTGGTGCTCTCTGTGGGCTCGTTGGTTGGCCTAATGTCGGCTCGGGAGTAGCCGACCCCGAATCCGGCATTGAACCACAGAGCACACAGAGATTTGGAGGGTACCGGTCCGGAGTGACCACTTCACCTGACTCTGTGTTCTCTTCCGCCTCTGTGGTTAATCGTATGTCGGTTTCTGGGGGCCGCGCCTCTACTTGACATCGAAGTCAGTGAATCCTAGACTTTCCGCGATGGGCGTAACTGAAACAGCGCGCCAGACCGCAATACTCCAACGGAGCACCCGAACGACAATCGCCGTTCTGCCCTGACCGCACCCGGATTGCCGGGTTCAGTTCGTTACGTCCGGCGGTTGAGGCAGGTCCGCAGATGAGGTGAGAAAGGAAGGTCTCGTGAAGAAGCTGCTCCCGCTTCTGCTGCTCGTATCGGTGTCGTGTGACCTGTGGAAGGAAACCGAGCACTCCGGGCTGTTTGTGGCTAAGATTGGCGACAAGTGGGGCTACATCAACCGGAGCGGCGCGGTGGCGATTGCTCCCCAGTTCACGGATGCCCGCGATTTCTCCGAGGGCCTGGCGAGTGTGGCCATCGGCGACTCCTGGGGGGTCATCGACAAGTCGGGCGCGTGGGTCGTGAACCCGCATTTCATACGGCTGATCGGCCGCTTCTCCGAAGGGATGGCCGAGGTCAGAATCAAGGTCACCGGCGTGCCCCAGTCCGGCTTCATCAATACCAAAGGCGACACGGTCATCTTGCCGGAGTTCGAAGAGGCGCGCGCTTTCTCGGAGGGTTTGGCCGTGGTCCAGCACAGCAGCCTCAGCAATGGTTCGGGATGGAGCTACATGGACCGAACCGGCAGGCTTGTCGGCAAGTTCTGGTTCCGGCCGGACGACTTCCACGAGGGGCTTGGTGCCGTCTACGATAACTCTACCGGCAAGTGGGGATACGTCGACAAGTCCGGCCGGTTCGCCATCGCGCCTCAGTTCAGCGAAGCCAGGGACTTCTCCGAAGGACTCGCCGCAGTCCTGGACGGCGACTCCTGGGGCTACATCAACCGGTCCGGCACGTTCGTCGTCGGCCCGCGGTATCGCATCGCCGGGTCATTCGCCAATGGTCTGGCCCCGGTGAGTGACTGGACGAACGAGAGCCCCCGCTACATCAAGACCGACGGAGGTCTCGTACTCCCGCCGCCGCAGTGCTTGTACGCGGATGAGTTCTCCGACGGCATGGCCGCGGTGTACATCAACGGCCATTGGGGCTTCATCGACCAGTCCCTGAAGGTCGTCATCGCCGCGACTTTCCTCTCCGTTGAACCCTTCTCGGACGGCCTCGCCTACGTCACCGACGAGAGGAACCGGGGCTACATCAATAAGGCAGGCAAGTACGTCTGGACGGAATGAGGTAGCTCGGAACCGGGGAACCCGGTTTCCCGGCGGCCTCAGTCGGTAACAACCACCCTGGCCGTCCTCACCCCGGCCCGGACAAAGTATGCGCCGGCGTGCAGCGGGAGGAAGCTCCGGCCCATGCTCGCAGTCTGTCTCAGTACGGCCCGGCCGGCAGCATCAAACACCGTGACCAGGACGTTCTCATCGGAGCAGAGCGTAACGCCCCGGCGGCACGGGTTGGACCCGATTGTGACTCCGGTCCGGACCGCAACCGGCGCCCTCTCCTCGGCCACGCCTCCGGCGTCGGTAGTCTTCAGAATGTAGGGTCCGGACGTCGCATAGCCGGTGTCGGGACCGTTCGGGAAGCAGATGCCGGTAATCGCGGTAGAGACTCCCGGGTCATCGGTGGCCCGGATTTCGTATGTGCTGTACGTCCGGCCGATGAGACCATGGGCCCCGCCGACATACGCGGTCTCCGGACTCGCGTAGTCAACGCAGTAGAGCGGAATGGCGGGGCAGGTCACGCTGTCCCACTTCGGATAGCCACCGGTGGCAGTATAACGGACAATGCCAATGCCCAGCGCGGTGTCGTTCCCGACAAGATAGGCCCGGTTGTTGTCGCTCTCCGAGTACGAAGCCGCAAGGATATCGCAGTCCGGGGCCTGCGGGTCCTGATACTGCCCGGCAGGCCAACCGTAGATGAAAGCCCCCAGGCCGAAAACGATGCCGGTGCTGTCGTTCGCGACAGCGCAGCCGGTCGACCAGTCCATCGCGCCGCCGAGGGAGAAGGAGACCCAGGTGCTTCCGCCATCGGTCGTCTTGAGCACATTGACGGCTGAACTCCGCGGATACGCGCCGATGTAGCCGCGCTGGCTGTTCGATGGAAACGAAACGTAGGTGAGTGTGGCGGTGCCGCCGACCGTCATCTCAGTCCAGCTCGCTCCGCCGTTAGCAGTCTTAAGGGCAGCGCCAAAATCCCCGCACGCGTAGCCGGTATCGACATCTGTGAAGTAGACTGCTCGGAGCCTGCTTGCGGCGGGCGAGTACTGCTGCTCCCAGGTGTTGCCGCCATCCGTGGTCTTGATGATAAGCCCGGGTTCGCCACCCAGGCTGTCCGGTTCGGCGCCGACCGCGTACCCGACCTGGGTATTCCCGTGAAGGAAATAGACGCCCGTATACTCGGCTCCGGCAATCCCGGGGTCCAACTGCGTCCATCCTCCGAACACCAGCGAGCACGAGAGCAGAAGCCCGCCGGCTATCGTCGCATTGCGACATCTTGCGTTCACGCTGCCTCCTATCGCGCTCTCCCCGGCCTGGCAGAACCCTGACCGCAGGCCCCGCTGCTTCGGAGACCCCTGTCGTCCAATACGCAAGTCTAGCGCCGGTCCGGCATCTGTCAACCCACTAGCGGGTTTTCATGCCGCGACCTTGAGGACAACCACAGAGAAGACAGAGCAGATAGAGAGTAGAGCCCCGTAACCGGCTTCAGGCCGACCCCTGCCGCGCCGGCGGCAGCTATCTTACAACGCCCACCCGCGTGTAGACGGTCTCAAGCAACGGTATCGACCCGGGAATCCGCGGCACCGAGTCCAGTCCCGACGGGTGGACCCGGAAGCGGCCGACATGATAGGATATGCTGAGGAACTTGGACCGGACATCGTCCTCGGAGCCGGTCCAGGGGTTGCAGGCGACGGACGAACCGGAATAGTAGCCCAGCGTCGCCAGCGTGAAGTCGATGAGCGATGAACCGCGCTCCCGCGCAAGCCGGCCCCGCTGAGTTCCCTTCAGCCTGCCCGAGCGGTAGTCGTTGTGCAGTACGAACAACGTGTTGAACCAGTTCACCGGCAGCGTATCGAAAGCATCGTATGAGCTCCAGGTCACGCTGTCCCGGGAAAAAGTCGTCTCCGCCTGGTTCCCCTCTCTGCCGAACTTCGCCAGGGTCAGGCCGCCCGCGTTGAATGTCAGCAGCCGCGCCCCCATCTGCGCGTATTGGAGACGTATCCCCCATTGGCCGAGCAGCATGACTGCGAGGAGAACCGTGACCAGCTCCAGGAACACCAAAAGACCCTCCGTCGCCGCGACGCCGCGGTCGTCTCGCAGGCAGTGACCAATGCCCGAGGACCAGTGCCGAATCGTCAGGCGTTTCACATTTCCTCCTATGGCAGCAACGCGTGCCGGCGCAGCCCTTCAAGGTCAAACGCGCCGCGCGTGTGTACGCCGTACCCGCCGAGGGCCGTATTGCCGGTTATCTCGACCACTCCGACTGAATCGAAGGGCGTGAGCTTGACATCCCAGCCCGGCGTGAAGTAGTAGTCGTACTCACTGGCTCCGGCCACGGCCATGTATGGCACCGACCGGGCAACGGTGAGCAGCGGGCTGGGCGCTGCTACCTGGCTGCGCGGGAAGAGGGTGGTTCCCAGCGGCGCGCTCAGGCCGTGGGGCGACACCGAGTCCTGCTGGCGCCAGACGTAGCAGACCGAGTGATACTCGCGGTCCGGGTTGGGCCGGCGCGGCAGAACCTTGCCCCACACGTGGCCCTCGGTTGAATCGGCGCCCTTATAGAAGTCGTGGAAGAACTTGGTGGAGTCATGCTCCCAGGAAGGGTCGGGGAATTCCACCGAATCGCCGCCCGGCATATACGACGCGGTATCGACCCACTTGGGCTGGCGATTATCGACGTACCAGATGGTATCGATCTTGTACTTGTTGTTCCCGCCCGGCCAGCTCCGCAGCAGTTGGTAGGAAAAGGAATCACGCTGCCGACCCATGTTGTAGGGAGACCACGGCGCCCAACTGTCCTGGGGCAAGCGCGGGCTCGGGTAGATTGCCGCCTCGAGAAAGTTGTTCCATGGCGGCCTGCCCGGGTTGGGGATGTAGGCGTACTGGCTGTCGACAGTGTAGGGTGGTTCCTTGCTCCTGAAGACATGCATGATCCAGAACATGGTGTAGTGCATGTAGTACTTGTAGGTCCACCATTCGCTGCGGTAGCCGTAGTAGGCGTAGATGTTGAAGCTGTCCGGGTCGATGATTATCGTACCGACCGCGGGGCCGATGTTCTCGTTTCCGGTCGGCAGGCTTTCCAGTCGGTCACCGACGAAGCACAGGTCATCGTACATCAGGCTTTCGCCTTTGGCCGACCCCACGAGCAGGGGGACCGTGTCCATCGGGTCGTTGCTCCTGACCATCACCCACGCACCGGAGGTTGGAGATGGCGGATACGCGCCCGCGTTGCGCGCTGCCTGTTCCGTCCCGAGCGCGCCCGCCACGTCGCTGAAACTCCCGGCGATGTCGTCCTGCAGTTGAGCCAGCCAGAGCGCCGCCGTGTTGAGCGACTGGATCGCCTTCGGGTACTCGTCGTTTGTCACGTCCGACGGCGGGTCACTGGTTCCGAACAGCGCGCTGTCCAGCGTGATCGCCATCTCCTGGGCGCCTTCGTCAAGAGTGTCGCTGTAGAGCGCCTGGGCCAGCGCCGACCCCATCGTGAGCACGGTCGCCCACGTGTACACGCTCTTGATGCCGACGTTCATGTAGGCATTCAGGTTAAGCGAGCGTGCCAGCCAGACCGAACCGCTGTAGGCACCGACGTCTGCCGCAGTCTGGGCCTTGACCTTCTGGGTTGTGGCCTGAGTGGCGTTCGGTATGATCAGCAGGAATGCTAGAATCGCGACGAGCAGCACGGCCCCGAACAGCATAACCTGGCCGTTCGTGTCATCCCACAGTCTCCGGAATCTGAACCCCAATATAGACATTAGACTCTCCCCCGCCAAAACCGGTCCATCCATGACGCAGAAGCAAGGCAGGAGCGGCCGAAGCCGACTGGCACACTGCCGCCAGAGGCTGGCAGTCCAAGTGAGAGCCGCAGCGCGACAGCCGACTGCGCCTATGGCGGGAGCGCGCGGCCAGGCTGAGCGGCGGTACGAAAACGCCTCCGGACGAAAGCAGATGACCTGCTCACTTCCGCACCTCGCATCGGCCGCGGTCCGCTGCCTCATGCCAGGAGGGCGCAGGGGGAACTTGCCTCCTCCCCCTGTTGCACTGGAGAGCTGCTGTCACACAGCAGCCCACATAAGTAGCCTCGCGGCCTCGGTCATCCTTGTGCAAAGTCCGTGCCAGAACAGTCAAGTGCCGTTGGGCGCCTAAGGTCCAATGCGGTACCTTCTTACGGATATGGGTGCCATGTCTGCGGATTCACCTGCCCGTGCTGACTGCAGAACTGTGCGGCAGACGGCCGGATTCCACTGCTCCGCGCGAAGGGACCCGGGGGGTGGCGTACGCCGGGAGTCTTGACCATTAAGCCAATGGCCGGCGGCTACACGGGCGAGAAACCGGGAATTGCAGGTTAGGCCGCGCTAGAAACGGGAGGAGCGGGGCTTGCGCCGGCTCGCGAGCCTGCGTTCAAGCCACGCCAGCCATTTGTCCACGCCCTGCCCGGTCTTGGCCGACAGCTCGATGAAGGTGATGCCGGGCCTGAGCTTGCGTACTGCCTTCCTGAGAGCGGCAAGGTCGAAGTCAACGTAGGGCATGAGGTCAAGCTTGTTGATGACGAGAGCATCGGACTTGGAGAACATCAATGGGTATTTGACCGGTTTGTCACTGCCTTCCGGTGTAGAGATGACCGTGACGTTGTAGTGAACCGGCAGGGCGAACTCAGCCGGGCAGACGAGGTTACCGACGTTCTCAATCAGCAGAAGGTCGAGTCCGGAGAAGTCGATGTCGGCGATGGCCGGGCCGAGCATCAGTCCATCGAGGTGGCACGCGCCCTGAGTGTTTATCTGAACGCAGCCCACGCCTTTGGCCGTGACCCTTCGCGCGTCGAGGTCGCCCTGGATGTCGCCTTCGATTACCTGTATCCGGTATTTCTGACCCAGCGCCTCGGCGGTCCGCTCCAGGAGGCTCGTCTTGCCCGCCCCGGGCCCGGACATGATGTTAATGCCGAGCACGCCGTGGCGGTCGAGCAGTTCGCGCTGCGCCGCGGCGAGCGCATCGTTGCTCGCGAGCACCCGGCGCATGAGTTTGATGTTGGGCATCAGGACAGGGAACCAGTGATCAGCGAATGGCGTTGGCTACTGCCGGAGCCATCTCAGCTTGTTGGATTTGAACGGAATCGTCTGGTTCCGTTCGCTGCCGACCGAGACGAGCGCAATCGGGCACGCACAAAGGTCTTCGAGAAGCGCAACGTAGCGCCGGGCCCGCATCGGCAGCTCGGCAAACGTCCGGCAACCTGAGGTCGGTTCGCGCCAGCCGGGCAAGACCTCGTACTGGGGTGAGAACTCAGCCGCATGGAACGGGTCGAACTCGAGCACTTCCCGCCCGTCGAGCCGGTAGGAGTGACAGACTTTAATCTCGTCGCAGGAATCAAGCACGTCGAGCTTGGTGATGATGAGGGCCTTGAGCCGGTTGTGCCTCACCGCCGCCCGTACCACCGGCGCATCGAACCATCCGCACCGCCGCGGCCGTCCGGTCGTCGCCCCGTACTCGTGCCCGAGTTCCCGGAACCGCCCGGCATCGGCTTCGTTCATCTCGGTCGGGAACGGGCCGAGCCCGACCCGCGTGGTATAGGCCTTGGCGATGCCGACAATCTCTTCGAGCCAGACCGGACTGATACCGGTACCCGGCGCCACGCCGCCCGCCCAGGTGGATGACGACGTGACATAGGGGTACGTGCCGAGGTCGATATCGAGATGCATCCCCTGCGCGCCTTCGAAGAGCACCCGTTCCCCGCGTCGCAGCGCCTCCTCGATGACGATACTGCCGTCGCCGACCATCTTGGCGATTCGTCGCGTGGCCTGCCAGTACTCGCGGGCCGTCGCCTTGAACGGTATCGGTTCGGCATCGTAGCGCTCCATCAGCATGAAGTTGGCCGCGGCCAGGTTGCGCTTCAGCTTGTCGTTGAACGTTTCTTCCGAGAGCAGGTCGCCGGCCCGGATTCCGGTCCGGTTCACTTTGTCCGCATAGGTCGGACCGATTCCCCGTCCGGTCGTGCCGATGCGCTGCCGGGCCGAATGCTCGTCCCGCAGGCTGTCGAGCTGCCGGTGATACGGCAGGATCATCTGCGCCCGACTGTCGACCACCAGCCGTTGCCCGAGCGGTATCTTCTTCTTGCGCAACGCCGCAAGCTCGTGCTCGAACACGTAGGGGTCGATCACGCAGCCGCAGCCGACCACGCAGGTCACTTTGGGGCTGAGAATCGCCGACGGTATCTGGTGGAAGGTGAACGTGCTGCGCTCGACGCAAACCGTGTGCCCGGCATTGGGTCCGCCCTGAAAACGGGCCACGAGGCCCGCGCTGCGGGCAAGGTAGTCAACCGCCTTGCCCTTGCCTTCGTCGCCCCACTGGGTGCCGACGATCGTCAGATTAGGCACGATTCCGTCCGTTCAAGATGGTGGGAACAGCCGTCAATCGCGCTCTAGAACTGGTAGGAGAAGGAGAATTTGTAGTTGGAGGTCGGGAAGTCGTAAATCAACTGGTCCATGCTCAGGTCGAACTGGAACTTGGAATACTGGACGCCGACCCCAAAGCAAAGACCGATGGACTTGAACGACCCCAGACCCCTGCGCCTCAGCACGTCGCTGAGGCCGTAATGATAGGTCTGGCCGTCTTTCTCCAGGACGACGCCGCCGCGCTGCCCGGTCAGGTCCTCGAAGTAGCCCATGCGCACGTTCAGCAGCTTGCCGGTGCTCTCGACCGGCTGGCCGGACGTTGACGTCAGGGCCCCAAGGTCGATGAGGCCGACCTCAACGCCCAGGGACTTCCAGGCATCGCGAGTCTCTTCCTGCAGCTTGGTGCCGAATGGCTTGGTTCCGGTCGAGTCGTAGAACATGCCGACGAGGATTTTCTCTATCTCGGGAACAATCGCGACCGACACCATGTCGTTGTTGACCGGGTAGTAGGCGAGCCCCAGCCGCATCATCCGCGGCAGCGGATCGGATTCGCCGGATGAAGTGTAGGCGATGTTGGGACCGAGGTTGGTGAAGGCGAGCCCGACATTCAGCGACTTGAAGGGCTTGTACAGCGCGCCCGCGTCCAGGGCCCAGGTGATGCCGGTTCCGCCTGCTTCGATGCCGAGTTCGGGCATTGCCTTCCAGACCCAGTCGGGAACCAGGAAGGAGTAGATGAACTTGGCCGCCACACCGACGCCAAGGTTGGGCATCACCCGGTAGCCGTACCCACCGGCCACCGCGACATCAAACGTGGTGTAGCGTCCGAGAAAGTCGCCGTGCTCGTTGACGACGTCGGTCTCACCCGTCGTGAGGTAGATGATGTTCACGCCGACGTTGCCGTAATCCTGGAGTTGGTGGGTAAGCCCGGCGTACTCATAGTACATCCCGGGATAGAGGCCGGGCAGCCAGTTGCTGTGCATCAGGGTAGCGTGGGTTCCGTCCAGGAATGCCATGCCGCCCTGGTTGTAGTAGACGCTGCTCGCGTCGTCAGCCAGCGCGGTGAAGGCTCCCCCGAGTCCGGTCGGCCGGGCTGCGGGCCAGATCATCAAGAACACGGCCCCCGGGTTCTGGCTCGCGGACGCAACCGCAAGCAGGGCGCCAAGCGCGAGCCAGCAGGCTTTCTTCCTCATACGGACTTCTCCTTGGTTGTCACAAAACATTATAGGTCAGTGGGTGTCAAGGTCAAGCGAAAGCCCTGAAACCGACATCTGACTGACCACAGAGGCGGAAGAGAGCACAGAGTCGGGTGAAGTTTGCCTTCCGCTCCGTACCTCCAAATCCCTGTGTCCTCTGTGGTTCAGATCGGATTCGGGGAAAAGGACTCACGCCCGAACCGGAATCGAAGCCGGGGAGGAACCGGGGCCGCCGACGTCGCTCGAACCGGGTCTGTTCCACTACCTCATCACCAACAGTTTGTCCCGCACCGTGACGCGCTGTCTTCGCCCCGGTCCGTCGTCTACCTGCGCCGCCAGAGTATACAGGTACACTCCGTTTGCCGGAAGGTTGCCTTGGGCGTCACGGCCGTCCCACTCGATGTCGTTGTACCCGAAGCCGGCCGACCGCGGCCCAAGGTCGCGTACGAGCCGGCCTGCGAGCGAGTACACTCGCACCCTGACGTCCGCCTGTCGGTTGAGCACGAAGCTGAACCTGCACCCGACTCGCACCGGGTTGGGATACGGCAGCACCGACTCGACCTGGAGCACACCGGACTGGAGCGGTCTGACCGGGATGCCGACCACCGTTCGGTTGAGAATGTTGTCGGAAGCCGCAACAAAGAGCGAATCCACAGACCCGGCCAGCTTCACCGCCAGGCGGAAACGCGCGGTCGTCGCCGAGTTCTTGTCAAAGACAAGTATGTCGGTCAGGTCGGTCGCGTAGGTCGGGTCGCTGACGTAGAACAACGGTGCTTCGCCTTCGACCGGCGCGATCATGATGCCCGAACTGTCGCTGATGACGCCCTCAAGCTCGAATTCCGCCGGGACAACCGCGCCGCTCACGAGTCGGGTGCGGTCGCAAAACAGGCTAACCGAGGGGACCGTCGTGTCGGCCAATGTCGCCGGCGCGGAAGCGTAGGCGATTGAATCGTTGAGCGCCGATGAGTCCCCGGCGCCGCCCCAGATCGAAACGCTCGCCCGGCATGATTGAACGACCGGCGCATAATTGCCGTTCGGCACGAAAACAGTGTCAAGCGGCACGCCCATCGGGAAGAAGGCCTGACCGGTCAACATTCCGCTGGCCGCGCTGCCGGTGCCGCGGGCGAGGTCCGTACCCGGCAACTCGTAGCTCGTCTCGCCCCGGAAGGAACGATAGGTGCGGATCCGCTTCGGCCCCTGGACCAGCCAGGCGAATTCCCTGCCCGCCGTGCCGACCGAGCAGTTGATCCGGAAGCGCTGGCCGGGCCTGAGGGTGTCCGGTGTCACTGCCAGTTCGCCGGCAGATGCTCGCGGCAGCCGCAGCACGGTCGCCGGGTCACCGAACAGGTGGTAGATCTTGTCGCTCGGCCACGCCTGAAAGAAGCTGCGGCCGATGGTGGAGTCCGGTTGAGCAAACAGCGGTGTGAGCAGGTTGCGGGCGAAGATGACGTTCGAACCCGCGACCGTGGCTTTGGTCGCGCCCACCGTGGCAATCGCGCCGCCCGGCTGCCGAACCAGTTCTTCGGCGATGCACTCGAACTGCGTGTCGTCGAACCGCCCCACCGAACAACTGCCGAAGAAGCAGAACGGACTGCGGTTGCCGTTCTTGAGTTGTCCCACCTGCGAGATGTTCAGCACACTCTCGTGGGTCAGGTCGAACCCGGACCCGTGTCCGAAAAACACCAGGGCCACCCCGCCCAGGTTGAATTGACGCATCAGCTCGGCGTGGGCGCCTGGCTTGTTCTTGACGCTGACGTACGGCCATTCCGTGAGATAGACTTTGACGAGGTCGAGCTGCCCCTCGGGGACCTGGCCCATCGCTTCGCAGTAGGTGACATGGCCGAACGCAATCGGGTCCCATCGCCTGGGGTCGTCGGGATTGGCCTCACCCAGGAACTCGTCATCTGCGAGCAGCAGATAGCGCTTGTTCCACAGCCCGGCCGGCTGCGTCTCATAGGCAATAACCTTGTCAGCGAACTGGCGCAGCTCGGAGGCGCTGCGGCATGTCACCCGGCCCAGTGCCATGTCCGGGCTGTTTCCCTCGCCGTCGAAGTCGGCATACCACGCATCGAAGGCCAGGGCGCTCCGGTCGTAGGCATCGGGATTCATGCCGAGTCCCTGCTCGTAGGCTGGCACGCCGGGCGGGCGCTTGCCCAGGTTCGCCCTGTAATCGCAGGTGGCGTCGCCGGCCAGCAGGCCGTAGGCAGGATGCTTGTCTGTCAGGAAGAGCTTGATCGCCCGCGGTTCCGCCATCCCGAATGCGTAGTCATCATAGATATCGTCGAGCGTAGCCGCCTGAGCGACCGCCTGGCCTATGCCGGCGACCCGTCCGGTCCGGTACGCGGCCAGGCGCTGGGCCGGATTGAGAAACTCCTTCGGGGTCATGATCCAATAGTCTGCCTGCCGGGCCGGACTTCGCAGACGGCCCGGGACGCGCGCCTCGATACGCGAGGGCTTGAGCAGTTGTGCCGGCTCCGCGCCGGCAAACTCCGCCGGCGCCGAGATGTGGCAACAGAACCAGGCGCTGTCTTTGGACCATCCGCCGTTGCCGCACATCACCGGAGCGTACGGGTCGGTCACCTCCATCAGCAGGGGCCGCTCACGCACGTCCCGCACCGAGAACCTGAATCGGCCCGTGTCATCCTGCAGGAAGTGAAGCTGTCCCCCGTAAAGCGACAGCCGGCGCAGGTACTCCGCCTCGAGGTAGTCAAGATAGATGCTCTTCTGCCCTTGTCCGGTCAGCTCGAACGTCACCACGTTGCCGCCGAAGTTGGCGGCCAGCGTCTCATCGGTCGCGAAGTCAAACGGGCTGGACGACGAGGACTGGCCGAACTCGAAGGAACCGACCTGGCGCCGGTTAAACAGGACCGCGAGCCGGTTGCCGCTTGCGTCGGCAAGGAATCGGCCTCGCAGCCGCCGCACCTGTACCGGGTAGGCCATGTCCAGCGGCACATCGAGTGTCGCGCCCTCGCGGTCGGCCGCCTTGAACAACTGCGTCCATATCCAGAGCAGGCCGGAACGGGCCGGGCAGCTCAAGTCGCTCTCCTGGTGAATTCGGTCCACTGCGTCCGACACGACCTGCGCGCCGGCGGTATCCGGCCCCGCCAGGACCGGAATCCTCCGTCCGGGCGTCCCGCCCCAGGTCAGCCAATAGACGTTGCTGCGTGTGTAATAGTTCTTGACGTAGGCCGAACACCTTCCGACCCAGTGGTCAGGACCGAGACCGTAGAACACCACCCGGTCCGTCGGATCCAGCCTGCCGTCTTCCGCGCCCTCTACGAAGATCGGAACCTGTGGCATGCTGTCCGGAAGGACGCCATTCGGCTCATGCTCCCCGACCGTGAACAAGGCGAGCGTGGCCGGATCCAATCCGGCCGGACTCAGGCCGGCCGCAGCCAGCTCGCGGCCCGTGACACCATACAGGCCGGTCGAGTCGACGCTGACCTTGAGCCAGTGGGACGAACGTTCGAATTGAGACACGGCCCGGACCGGCCACTCCAGCTTCCAGCCCAGCGCTTTGTCGCCATTCACGAGCATTGCTGCGACGGCGCCATCCAGCGGGTCCGGTTCAACACAACGTTCTGGCGCCCGTTCGAAAGTAACTGCCACGTCGAGCCACTCGTAGTAGCTTAAAACGCCCGTCCTCTCGTCATACCGACAGGGGTTCAGTCGGATCGGCACAAACCTGACTCGGCGCAGAACCTCTGCCTCGCCTGCTTCGGCCGGCTGCGGCGAGAAAGCCGCGGCGTCTGTCGGCAGCACATCACACCATGACGAATCGCCGTCCCACGACATGTGAGGAACGGTTGTGAGCTGCGGAACATGGAGAATGCGCTCAGGTCCGGTCCTGACAGTGATTCGCACGGCTCCGTTCTGCGGGATTCCGACTCGCACTATCTTCCCGGGTAGATCGGGCGCGCCGGTGGGCGCGATACGGTCCGCGTCGTCGAAGTCCACCGCGTTGCGGCCGCCGACCGTAGCCGTGAGTCTCGCCTGTCCCGGCACGTACCGAAACGACACACCGCTCCCATCCGAACTCTCGACCGCGACCGAGGCGTAGGACGCAGTCAGCATCGAGAGGAGCAATGCCAGCAGCCGCAGATTCTTCGTGGAAACGAGTCTAGAACGCGACGGACTCAAGTCAAGCTGCCTGGCCGCGCCGCCGCTCACGGCCTGATCGCGATGGTGAAGTCGGCTGGAATCACGCCGCCTGTCGCCAGCGCCGCAACCACCCTCACATCGTCTTCGTTGCCGATATCCTCGAACTGCAGCCCGCCGTCCGGCGCCCGGCCGGCCGTTGACAGAGCGACGGAGTCGAGTAAGAGTATGGCGATCCGGGAGGTGTCCGGTGCGGCAATCGAAGTCACCAGCGAGGCAGCCAGCGGCGTGGCAGCCCGGACTTCGGCCCCAAGCCCCTCGTTTGCCGCCAGCGGATGCTCCAGCACAACCCGGCGCGATGCATCTCCCCCGACTTCGGCGGCGGCACCCGTGCTCTCGCCGCCCCTGACCCAGTGTCCCTGCCAGACCTCGACGCTACCACGGCTGAAGAGCCACTGGAGCTCGCGGCGCGGTTTGGGCTGGCCGAGCAGCAGGGCAAGGCCCTTCGCGGTGCGGCGGAGACGATACTCCCAGCCGAGCTTCGCCAACCTCACCTCGATTGTCGCCACCGCGCGGGAGAAGTCGGCCCGGCTCAGCCGTCGGGCCGGACTCGCATCAATCGTCATTGCCGGTTCGTAGGGAACAACAACCGACCCGGCGCGGTTGTACCGACTCAGTCGAAGCTCCCATTCTGCCGTTTTCGCTGAATCGCTGCAGTAGATGCGGACCGGTAACCCGTAGCCGGGCTCCACCTCCATGACACCGGAGAGTCGCTTGGTCAGGGTCGGGTCGACGATCGGCAGGTCCGGCTTGAATGAATAGAGATACCGGCCCCGCTCAGTCCCGATGAACTCGAGCCGGCTGCCGTGGAAAACCCCTCCGCCCTGTTCGAGCACCCTCGTCTCGATCCCGCGCGGGGCCCGGCGCCAGCCGGAGGCTTGCCGCTCGTACTGCTCTGAGCCTTCGGCCCGCAGTTCAACCTTTGTTAGCTCGGTTCGGCGACGCATGTAGCCGGACCATGCTTCCCGGTCCGACCGCTCGCGGACGCCGCTGAACCGGACCTCGATCGGAAGCGGCATGTCGGTGTGGAACCACAGGGCGAACCTGAACGACCGGAGCTGCTCAAGGCGTTCCCACGCGCCGGCCCCGGCCGGCTCCGGCGCCATGGGCCGTCTGGCCCGCAGTGCGCCGGCGCATGACAACGCCAGAACCGCGAGCAGAGCCACTGCCGGAGTCCTGACTGAGCTAGAAATCGGTGCCGAGCCCGAGGATGAACTTCCAGCCGGCGTCATTCGTGGTCGAAAGCGGTCTGGCGAAGTCGAACTTCAGCAGGAAATAGGATATCGCCACCCTGGCACCAAACCCCACGCCCAGTTTCAGGTCGTCGAACCTGCCTTCAGCGCTGTCCCAGAGATGGAAGCCGCGGCCGGTTCCCCAGGGCGCGACCATTCCACCGTCGAGGAAGGCGACGCCTCTGATGCCGCCGAACTCCACGGGCAGCGGGAACGCCAGCTTGACCCGGTCGATGAACGGATAGCGGAGTTCGAGGCTGAAGGACGCGGCCGCCGGGCCATAGTTGTAATAGAACTCGGCCGGCTCGTAGCCCCTGACCACAACCTGGCCGGGCGCGTATTCAAGGAACCGGATGCCGCCCAGGTAGTAGCGGTCTGCCTCCGAGCCGAAGCTGCTGATGCCGGAAAGCCAGCTCGCAAACACGAACCTGCGGCCGAGTCGCTGGTAGTTCCGGACGTCGAGGAAAATGTCCTGGAACTTCCTGGCGGTGAGAAAGGACGCATCCGCACCGAACCTCGCCCTGGTACCGCGGGCCGGCCCATTGTTGTCCCAGTAGGTGTTGTCGACTACGAGCGCGGCTTCGCCGGTGAAGACCATCTCATTCCACGCTCTGACCGGGCGCCAGTCCCACGCCTGCTCGCTGTCTATCCAGCGCCAGGTGTCGCGTTCAACCTGGCTGTAGTATCCGGTCGGCCCCGCCTCGACCCGCACGAAGCGGTTGAACGGATACGCGCCGAGCGCGGACAGGCCGCGATTGAGAGCTCCTTCAATCAGATAGCCCGGATTGTACAGCCTGAGGTCCTGCAGTTGGAAGAAGGTCAACCCATAATCAATCCGGCCGGGCAGGTTCCAGTACTGGAAGATGAGGTCGGAATTGAGCAGGTTGCCGCCGTAGATGTCGGTGTACAGCTCGAACCGGTGGTCGCCCAGCATGTCGCTGAACGCCACGTCCACGACCCCGGCGAACCCGCCCGACGAGCCGGTTCCGTACGAGGCCGCGCCCGCCGCGTAGTCGAGCGAGAGATTGAAGCCCACCGGCTTGACCTTGCTGAAGTCGAGACCCGACTTCTCGAAGGCGAATGTATCCAGCGGCGCCTGGTACGGCTTGCCCGAATCCGCGGGGAGTTTCTCAAGCGGATCCAGCACCAGTGCCACGTCCCAGCCGACGTCGGCGAAATAGGCAAACGCCAGCTTCCGGTCGTCGCGCGAAAGCGTCAGGTAGGATACATCGCCCAGCAGGTCCGTGCGCCGGACGATACGGTGGGTCGCAAGCGAGTAAACGTAGATGTTGCTGGCCGAATCCGAGGCAGCGTAGAGAAGGTACTGACCGGAATGGGAGAACTCCGGATGCGACATCTCGCCGCCCCGTTCCGTGAGCCGGGAAACACTGCCGCTCTCGTCCCGGAGCCAGACCGCGTAGCGACCAGGAATCCAGGCTTCTCCTTCATCCGGCCGGTCGGATATGAACGCCAGCGAGTCTCCGCCCGGCGAAAAGGCCGGGTCGCGGTCGTCGTACATGTCATAGGTCACCCGCTTCGGCTCGCTTCCGCCCACGTCCACCGTGTAGATGTCGCTGAATCCGTTCTTGAGACCCACGAAGGCTATCTTCCTGCCGTCCGGCGAGAATCGCGGGCTGTATATCCCGTCCAGGTTTCCATACACCCGGCGCCTGATTCTGCCGGTCTCGTAATCGATAAACGCGACGTTGTCCCTGCCCGAGCTGGTCGTCACCACCGCAACGGTCTTCTCGTCCGGGGACCAGGCCACTCCGGGCCGGATGAGATGCATGGACTCAAACCCGCCCGACCTCTCACCCTTGACGAGTCGCTTCAGCACGCGGCCGTCAATCGCGGAGACTACGTACACGTCGGTGTATTCCGACCGGTCCGAAATCATGACTATCTTCGTCCCGCTCGGGGAAATGGCCGGCGCCGTATTGTACACCGAGCCGTCTTCCACGTGGTTGGTCAGCCGCCTGGCCATTCGTTCGAAGTTATCAAGCCTCACCACCTGGGGCCAGTATCTGACCCGCAGATCCTTCTCCCATTCCGAGCTGAACTTCTGGATGGTCATCCCGAATACCGCGGCAAACGTCCCATCCAGGCTGCGCCTCATCTGAAGCGAGTGCATGAACTCGTACACTTTCTTCCGCCCGTACTTCCGTTCGACGTAGCGGAAGAACGACTCACCTTCCCGGTACACCAGGTAGCCCATCTCGTCCGAAAGGTTCGGCAGCGATACGAGCCGGTTGTTAATAACGAGGTCCCGCATGAAATCGTCCGAGCTGATATTCACCCAGCCTGACTGGAACTCAGCAAAGCCCTCGGTTACCCAGAGCGGAACCGTGAACTCGTCGATTGCCCCCAAGAGCGACGCCAGCTTCGACCGGAAGTACATCTGGAATTCGAATATGTGGGTCAGTTCATGGCCGATGACGTGGTGCAGGTCATTGTACGAGCCGTCAAAAGGGATCACGATGCGGTTCTTGATAAGTTCCGAGAAACCGCCGACCCCCTCACCGATGACGTCGAGCACGACGTTGGTCTCACTGAACTGCCCGGGCGATAGATACAGAATCAGCGGCGTCTTGCCCTCGATATCAACTCCCAGGTCCCGGGATGTCTGAGCGTAGTACTCCTCTGCCGACCGCGCGCCAAACTCGGCCAGACCTTCGCCGCCCGGATAGAACAGCACCCGGAAATGCTCGGTCTCGTAGGTCTGGAATTGGTAATCCCGGGTCTGCACCTTGTTTTCCCCAAAGTAAGAGTACTGCGCCGCGGCAGGCGCGGCGCCGAGGAATGTGGCCGCAATCAGGCAGACAAGCAACGGCTGCTGACGCATCACTCGCCTGGACACTGCTGCCCCGGTTTTGCCGTGAACCTGCGCGTCGCGGACAGCGGGAACGGCTGAATGCCCGGCTGGCTCAGCGCGGCCCCTGCCTCTCCTGAGTGAACAGGAAGATTCTCTCACTGACCTTGTACCCATAGGCCAAGTCCGGAGTAGTATGACCATAGCAGAACCCGCCCTTTGCATCCAGCCCGACCGCCCCGAATGCGAGTTTCTTTCTCCTCGCTTCGGCCATCACGAGCGTCGTCGCCGTCGACGCCGGCATGGTTGCCATCTTCTCGACGATCTCTCTGGCCAGCAACCGCCGCATGATCTCCTCGCCGTGGCCGGTACACGAGACGGCGCCGCTGAGCCCGGCGTAAGTGCCGGCTCCGATAATTGCCGCATCCCCGACTCTGCCGCGCATGCGGCCGGCGATTCCGCCCGATGAGGTCGCCACCGCGATGCTGCCGTGTTTGTCCCGGGCCACGGCCCCGACGGTTCCCGCGTAGCCCTCGGGGGCCGGCTCCGTGCCCCCAGCCGACGGCAGCCCGGACGGAAAGCGCTCCTTGTTCTGCTTGTGGAAATACCTGGACCCGTGGTCGAGGACCCGCTGCAGCCGGGAAAGCGCCCGTTCAGTGACGGCGCTGTAGTCATCGAAGCCCAGCTTGCGCGCGAACTCGGTCGCGCCGGAACCGCACAGCAGCAGATGGTCGGTTTCGGTCATCACCTTCTCGGCGACCAGCACCGGGTTCTTGACGCCGTAGATGCCGGCCACGCCGCCGAACCTGCCGTCCTGAGTCATCAGCGAGGCGTCCATCTCTACGAGCCCGTCGATGGTCAAGTCCGACCCGGTGCCGGCGTTGAACAATGGATTGTCCTCCATTATCCGCACCGCGGCCACGACTGACTCCAGTGCATTCGCGCTCTGCCGCAGCAGGCGATATCCTTCCTCGATTGCCTCGGTCAGACCGGCGGCATACGCTGCCTTGTCGTCAATCGTGCCTGCCCCGCCGTGGCAGATAATCCCGAGCGGGCTGTCGGTCACTTGCTCCTCCAGTCAGTGGTACGCCTGCGTCCCATGCTATTTCTGACACGCCGGACAGAAATGCGTGCTTCGACCGCCGACCCGCAGACGCCGAACCACACCCTCGCATCCTCGTCGCCGGCATCTCTCGCCCTCACGGCCGAAAACCGCGAGCCGCTGCTGGAACGACCCGGGCTCACCTTCCGGCAAACGATAGCGGCCGTCGCCGAGCGTCGTGCCGCACCACTTGATGCCGTCTCGAATCACGTCCTTCAGCGCTCGCGCGAGCCGGCCGACCTCGGCCCGGTCCAGCCCGCCGGCACGGCGCAGCGGCCTGATTCCGGCGCGGAACAGCGCCTCGTCCGAATAGATGTTGCCCACGCCGCAGGCAATCCGCTGGTCGAGCAGCAGGTTCTTCACGGGTGCTTTGCGGCCGCGCAATCGCTCCCGCAGAAAGCCGGCGTCAAAGTCCGCCTGAATCGGCTCCGGCCCCATCTTCATCATCCCGGCAAGGACCGGTGGGTACTCGTCCCGCTGCGTCAGATAGACCCGTCCGAGCACCCGCGGCTCGGCAAACGACAGCACCCTCCCATTGTCCAGGTCGAACCTCGCCCGCTCGTACCTGACCTCCTCATCTCGTCCGACCACCTCCAGATGCCCGCTCAAACGCAGATGAATGACAAGGTCCTGTCCGTCATCGAGCCGCATTATCAGGTATTTGCCACGGCGGTCAAGGTCCCGGACCAGCCTGCCCGCGACGCCGCTCTCAAGACCACGGGCGCTCGGAAACCCGACGATGTCGCGGCGCCGCACCCGCGCCCGCTCAATCCGGCGTCCCAGCAGGAGCGGCCGCAGTCTCAGCCGGATTGTCTCGACTTCAGGTAGCTCGGGCATTCAGCGAGCCTCAAACCTCAGGCTGCAAGCTCCGGTTCAGGACTTGCGGCTTCCGGCTTGCGGCTTATGGCTCACTTCAGACCCTTTAGCAGGTCGTCCAGCGACTGGGCCGGCCGCAGCAGTTCGACTGCCTTCAGCACGTGCTCGTCTGTCCGCATCCGGGCCTGGTAATCGCCCCGCATCCCGAACAGCTTGGCCGCGACCTCCCTTTCAATTTCCCGCTCGAAGATGGACTGCGACGAATCGAACTCGGCCTGGGTAAACTCGAGCTTCTTGGTCGTCTTCAGGTAGTCCTTAAACTGGTCGAGCACGGCCTTGTCGGCGCGGAAATCGGCAGTCAGACCGGGGTGCGAGTTGGTGTAGTCGACGGCGAAGTCGAAGAAGGCGTCGCGGGTCATGCGCGCCGCCAGCGGCGTGAACTTGGCATAAGCCACGTACACGTCGGGGACAATGCCGCCCCCGCCGTAGACCTTTCGATGCAGCTTGCCGAGCGTGTAGAAAACCTTGGTGGTGTCCTGGGTTGAGTCCGGAATGACCGCGCTCTCCTTGTCATACGGCCGGTTGATGCAGCGGCCGCTCGGCGTGTACCACAGTGCGGTAGTGACCTTGACCGCGATCTCCGGTCCCAGCGGATGAATCGTCTGGACCGAGCCCTTGCCGTAGGTCGTGTCGCCGACGATCATCGCTCGTTCCCAGTCCTGGAGTGCACCCGCGACGATTTCCGCGGCCGAGGCGCTCGCCCGGTCGACCAGCACCACCAGCGGGAACCCGTCGCCGTGCGCGTCCGGCGTCTCGGAATCGTATTCGTGCCGGCTGTCGGGTATCCGCCCCTTGGTCCTGACGATTACCTCGCCCGGCGGCAGGAACAGGTCGGTTACGTCGCGGCCTTCGCCGAGCAATCCACCGCCGTTGGACCGAAGGTCGAATATCAGCTTGGTCGCGCCGGCGTCGAACAACGAGTCAATGGCGTGACCCAGCTCCTGGGTGGCGGTCTTGGAGAAATCGGCCAGCCGCACGTAGCCGATGCCGTCCTCAAGCATCGCGGCATAGGGCACCGCCTTGATGTTGATGATGGCCCGCGTGAGCTCGAACGCTATCAGCTCTCTGACCCCGGGCCGGGCAATGCCCAGCTTGACCTTGCTGCCCGGCTCCCCGCGCAGAACCTTGATGGCGTCGTCGGTCGTGAAGTCCGCGGTGGACTTGCCCTCGATCTCGGCAATCCGGTCTCCGCCTCTGATTCCCGCCCGCTCCGCCGGCGTCCCCTCAATCGGCGCAATTACCGTCAGTTGCTGGTCCACCACACCGATGTGAATACCGATGCCCCCGAACTGACCTTCGGTCATGACCCTGAGCTCCTTGAAGTCGCGCTCATCGAGGAACTCGGTATGCGGGTCCAGCGAACTGAGCATCCCGCGGATTCCCGACCGTATCATCTTCTCCGGGTCGATCCGCTCGACGTACGTGGACATCACTATGTCCACGACCCGGGAAAAGGTCTGCAGACTCTGGAGCAGTCCACCCCCGGTTTTCTGCGCCCAGAGCCTGCCGAACAGGCCGCCCAGGCCCAGCGAGAGCACTACCAGAGTCGTGACCAGCGCAACTCTTCTCTTCATTACTTCAGGATACCCTTTCGCTTCAACAGCTCTTCAACATGACCAAAGACCGACCGCTCAAGCTGGTCGGCGGGCAAATTCCCGTCAACGACCTTGAACCGGCCGGGCGCACGCCGGGCGACCCGCAGGTAGCCTTCGCGCACCCGCTCATGAAATTCTACCCGCTCCCGCTCCATTCTGTCAAGGACACCGGATGCCTTCCTCCCGCGGCCGACCGCTACCGGTACGTCGACGAGCACGGTCAGGCCGGGCCGGATGTCCGCGGTTGCGAGCTTGTTCAGCCGCGCGACCAGCTTCTCCCCCAGTTCGCGGCCGTAACCTTGGTAGGCGGTCGACGAATCCCCGAACCGGTCGAGTATCACGACCTTGCCGGCTTCCAGGGCGGGGATGACCTGCTCGCGGACGAGCTGATTCCGGCTCGCCAGATACAGGAACAGCTCGGTCAGGCCCTGCATCTCCTTGTTGGCCGGGTCGAGCAGGATGGCGCGAATCGCCTCGCCGATACCGGTCCCTCCCGGCTCGCGCGCAGCAAGACAGGGAACGCCGAGCGCCACGAGCCGCCTTGCCAGCCGCTCAGCCTGAGTGGACTTACCCGACCCTTCGACGCCTTCGAAGGTTAGGAGGACACCACGCGCGGCCAATGCGCGAATTCCTAATTCCTGATTCCTGATCCGGAACCGGGAACTGGAAATCGGGAATTGGTCATTTCTTATGGCCGTATTTCTTGATGTAGGCCTCGGTCTTGTTCCGGCACTGGTCGTCCGGGAACTGCACCGGCGGCGTCTTGAAGAAGTACGACGACGGGTCGATCATGCTGCCGGAGAGCCCGTTGTCGAGTGCGAGCTTGGCGCAGCGGATAGCGTCGATCATCACGCCGGCTGAGTTCGGTGAGTCCCAGACCTCCATCTTCAACTCGATATTGAGCGGCACGTCGCCGAAGGTCTGCCCCTCCATCCGCAGATAGCACCACTTCCGGTCAAGCAGCCACGGCACGTAGTCCGAAGGCCCGACGTGGATGTTGTCCGCTCCGATGTCGTACTTCAGAAGCGAGGTGACCGCGCCGGTCTTCGAGATCTTCTTGGACTTCAGCCGCTCGCGCTCCAGCATGTTCATGAAGTCGGTGTTGCCGCCGACGTTGAGCTGCATGGTCTTCAAGAGCTTCACCCCGCGGTCGTTAAAGAGCGACACGAGCATCCGGTGGGTGATGGTGGCGCCTACCTGCGACTTAATGTCGTCGCCGAGCACCGGCAGGCCCGCGGCCTTGAACCGTTTGTTCCAGTACTTCTGGGATGCAATGAAGACCGGAATGCCGTTCACGAAGGCGCAGCCGGCCTTTATCACCTGCTCCACGTACCACTTGGTCGCCTCTTCGCTGCCCACGGGCAGGAAATTCACGACCACGTCGGTCTTGGTCTCCTTGAGCGCCCGCACGATGTCGGCGGTCGGCCCCGGCGCCTTGTCGATGATCTGCGACAGGTAGAGGCCGAGTCCGTCGTGGGTCATACCCCTGAGCACCTTCACGCCGGTCTTCGGCACGTCCGTAAACTTGAAGGTGTTGTTCGGCTTCGTGAATATCGCCTGCGAGAGGTCCTTGCCGACCTTGTTCTTGTCTATGTCGATGGCGACGGTGAACTCGACGTCATTGATGTTATAGCCGCCGAGGTTCACGTGCATGATACCCGGCACCGAATCGCCGGGCTTCGCGTTCCGATAGTAATGAACTCCCTGGACCAGACTGCTGCAGCAGTTGCCGATGCCGATAAGGCCGACTCTCACCTTGGGCATACTTCCTCCTGTCGATTCAATCTCATCATCTTCTCTTCTAGCCGGCCACGAGACTGCCGAGGAACGGATTGACGAGCAGCGCCCGCCCGAACGTTCCCGACTCGCCGTGGCCGGGGTATAACTCGGTCTCTTTCCTGAGTACTGCCTGGAGCCGGGCGAGCGAAGCCATTATCTGCTCTTCCGACCCTCCGGGAAAATCTACCCGGCCGATGGAATCCACGAACAGCGTATCGCCGGTGAAAGCATAACCCGCGCCGAGAAGGCAGATTCCGCCCGGGGTGTGACCCGGTGTCTCCAGGACCGTCATCGCTTCCGCGCCGACGCTGACCTTGTCGCCGTCCTTGAGCAGACGGCCGGGAGCCGGCGAGGAGAATCTCATGCCCATCAGGCTCGAAAGGTTCCGGTCCGGGTGCGCGAGCAGCTTCGCGTCCAGTTCGCCGATAAGGAGCTCGGCGCCGGTCGCGTCGACGACCGCGCGGTTGGCCGCGATGTGGTCGATGTGGCCGTGCGTGTCGATGACGTACTTCACGGTTCCGCCCATGTCCTTCGCCTCGGCGAGGATGGCCTCCGCGTCGCCGCCCGGGTCAATCACGGCCAGCTCGTCGCCTGACCTGAGAATGTAGCAGTTGGTGCCGAGAGCACCAACCACGAGCCGCCTGATTTCCCTATCCACGGCTTCCCGCGCGACGCGCTGCTCCCGTGGGTCTTCGGTCCGGAACTTCTGCATCCTGACTTCTGGTATCTGACTTCTGACTTCGCTTTAATCTCCGACCGCTTCCACTCCCCTTAAACGTCCAACCCTCGCGCTCAAGCAGCCACTCCTTCATCGCCAGGCCGCCGCCGAATCCGTGCAGCGAGTTGTCCGAGCCGACGACGCGATGACAGGGAATAAGCAGCGCGAACGGGTTATTTGCCATTACCTGCCCGACCGCGCGTGCGGAACCGGGATGCCCCACCGCCTTCGCGAGTCCCGAATAGGTCATCACCTGTCCGGGGCGAATCCTGGCGCAGCGCTCGAGGACTCTACGCGTGAATTCCGGCAGACCCCTCGTTTCCGCGCGCAGGTAGCCGGGAACCCGGCCCCCGCTGAGCACGACTTCCAGGTCCCGGGCAAGGCCGCGCTCCTCGCATCTGCCCCGGGTTCCGAGCGCGACTCCCGCGACCCTCTCGCCGGTGACGTCAATGGTCACCCAATGCGGGCCGAGGCGGCACGAACGGCGGCCGGCCGCGTTCGGCTTGCGGGTTTTCACTGGCGGCTATCTTAGGTCGTAGGCAGGGAAAGTCAAGGAAGCACCAGCTTGCGCTCGTGACGCCGTACGCTACAATCGGCAGGTGGAGAATCCGCTCCCACAAATCATCGCCAAAGACCCGCGGTATAAAGCCGATGCCTACGTGTTCGTCCACGACGCGCTCGGCCACACCTGGCAGCGCCTTGACCGGCGCCGCCACATAACCGGCCGGGAGCTGCTCGACGGCATCAAAGACCTTGCGCTCAAACGCTACGGTCGAATGGCCAGGGCAGTCCTCAACTCATGGGGTGTCAGGACTACGGACGACTTCGGCGCCATCGTCTTCAACCTTGTGGACGCTGGTCTCCTCTCCAAGACCGAGGAAGACCACATCGAAGACTTCCACGACGTGTACGACTTCGACGAGACCTTCGTCGATTCCTACGATTTCTCCGGCCCCGAGGGCGGTGGGACTGAGTAGCAATTCAGCTTCTGCACGCTCCGGGTTCTTCACTCTGAACTCTGAATTCCGGACTATCCGACTCCTGGATCTCGTTCGTCCGTGCCAGTCCGTGCCTGTTAACCGCCCATGACTCCTGCCGAGTCCTACTTCCTTCCCGACGGCCCGCTCAGCCGCATCCTCCCCGGCTACGAACACCGTCCGCAGCAATCGGAGATGGCCCGGCTGGTCGGAGTTGCGCTCGACGAGAGCGGCCGGCTCGCGGTTGAAGCGGGCACCGGCGTCGGCAAGAGCCTCGCCTACCTGGTCCCGGCCGCGCTCTGGGCCAAAAAGCACGGCAAACGGGTCGCGGTCTCCACCTACACCCGCCTGCTCCAGAACCAGCTCATCTCGCAGGACATCCCACTCGTACGCAAGGTCCTATCCGACAATCGGCAATCGACACTCGACACTCGACACTCCCCCAATGTCCGCGCGGCGGTGGCGTTCGGCCAGGAGAACTACATCTGCAAGTTCCGGCTCAATAACCAGGTGGCACGCGGCCTGTTCGACACGGTGTCCGAGGCCAATGCGGCGGGCAGACTATTCCAGTGGGCCGACAAGACCGACACGGGCATCATCCTCGACTACCCGCACGCGCTCCCTCCGGGCCTCGCCTCGCGCATCTGCCGCGACTCGGCCGCCTGCCGCCGCGAGAAGTGCCCCTTCCGCAAGAGCTGCTTCTACTTCAAGGCGCGCGACTCCTGGGAGCACTCGTCGATACTGATCGTCAACCACTCCCTGCTCTTTGCCCACCTCGCGACCGAGGCCGACCTTCTGCCCGAGTGCGACGCGGTCATCCTCGACGAGGCCCACCGCATCGAAGACGCGGCAGTCAGGCACTTCGGTAACCAGGCGTCCGAGCACGCGCTCACGCTCCTGCTCGACCGTCTCGCCTCATCGAAAGGCGGCGGCCTCGTCGCTGCGCTCGGCCCGCGCTCGACGGCAAGGCGCTCCATCCAGACCGAGGCATCCGCGGCCCGGGTCGAACTCGACCAGTTCTTCCGCGCGGTGGAACCGCTCTTTGCCGCCGACGCGCAGCGCTCCCGCTTCCGGGAGCCGCTTGAATCCGGCCCTCTGGCCGAAGCCCTCGGCCGCCTCGCCAAAGCGCTCGATGAAGTCGTGCCCGAGCTCGACGACGAAGCCCTGAGCTCGGAGATGACCGGCGTGGCCCGCAGGCTCGGCCGGTCCGCGCTCGCGCTTGAAGGATTCAAGGTTCCCGAGCCGGACGGCGCGGTCCACTGGGCGGAGCGGTCCTCCGCCGGCGCAGCCACACGCTCCTCACAGGGACGCCTCTCGCTCCTCGCCGCCCCGCTCGACGTGGCCGGGCTCCTGCGCGGAACGGTGTACGAACACTTCTCAAGCACCATCCTCACCTCGGCCACGCTCACGGTCGCGGGCAGCTTCAGCTTCCTCTCGAACCGGCTCGGGCTCGACGACTTCAAGACGGCGTCCCTCGACTCGCCCTTCGACTACGAGAAACAGAGCCTCCTCTACGTTTCCGACCACCTGCCGCTTCCGAGCCAGCCGGCCGACTTCAACCGCGGCGCGGCCGAGACAATCACGAGCATCATTGAAGCCAGCAAGGGCCGGGCGCTCGTCCTCTTCACGAGCTACGACTCCATGAACGCGGTCTATGACCTCATGCCCCAGACCGGCTACACCCACCTCCTGCAGGGCGACAAATCAACGGCCAGGCTGCTCGACGACTTTCGCGACGACACCCACTCGGTCCTCTTCGCCACCCAATCCTTCTGGCAGGGCATCGACGTCCCGGGCGAAGCTCTCTCCTGCCTCATCATCTGCCGCCTGCCCTTCGAGGTGCCCGACGACCCGCGCCTTACCGCCATTGCCGACAAACTCAAAGCCGAAGGCGCAAGCCCATTCAGAGAATACCAGCTTCCCACGGCTGTGCTCCGCTTCCGCCAGGGCTTCGGCCGCCTCATCCGCACCGCAACCGACCGCGGCGTCGTCTGCGTCCTCGACAAAAGAATCATCGCCGGCAACTACGGCTCCTCCTTCCTCAAGTCTCTCCCCAAAGGCGTCCGCCTCACCACGAACCTCTCCGACCTCACCCGCTTCTTCAAACCCGCCCAATAGCGCGGGCGGGAACGCTCAGCCCATTCTCTTGACCCCGGTTCCACCGGCTGTACTATGAGCAGAGCGATTCGCGGAGCGGCCCGGAAGACGATTCTCCGTGCAATCAGGAGGACAACGGCCGAAGCTACGGAGAGGACAAGCCGGCCCACAGCAGCCGGAGCGACCCTCGGGACAACATCCGGAGCAATGAGGGCAACAGTCGACCTCATTGCCGCCCGAGCAAACGGGGAGGTAGCGCCGTGAACTCTCCTGAGAATTGCGGGCCAGATGATTCCCCAGGCAATGGTCCGTACAGCCCCGGGAACGACATAGGATACCACCCCTCAGACGAAATCCTCAGCAGTCCACGAGACCATACCCCCATAGAGGGAGGGGACTTTCGGGAATACGACCTAGCGTATGATAATTCAACAGGTTAGCTGGATGCCTGGCTCCGCGAGCTTGTATACAAAGCCTAAACTTCTGCCCGCCGGTCATGCGTCCATTGGCTTGTCTTACGGCTGTGCCGGACCCGATCGAGCAACTCTTTCGTCTTCCTATCCAGTTCGATCTGACTCATGCCGTTCTCCTTTGAGGTAATCCATTGGCTGTCCTCATCTAGTAATAACCCGGTTTCGGCGCTTTTGTACAACAAAACGTTAAGAGGAAGGCGAATCCGCCGTCCAGGGGTCGCTGGGTCTACCCCTGCCCCCAGGCCTGACCGGTCTCATGGGAGGGGTTATCCCCCAACTCATGGGAGGGGTCATCCCCCAGCTTATGGGAGAGGTCATCCCCCAGCTTATGGGAGAGGTCATCCCCCAGCTCATGGGAGAGGTCATCCCCCAGCTTATGGGAGAGGTCATCCCCCAGCTTATGGGAGAGGTCATCCCCCAGCTTATGGGAGAGCTCTTGTCCAGACCCGCACGCCGAACCGGACAACGGCTGCGACATTCGGCTTGACCGATTCCAGATCTCCGCTATTCTGACCCGCAGTGGGTGCTTCTCCTTCAGCCCTCGTGGCTGACCTTGTCGACCGGTTCTCTCGCGACCGCAAGGTCTTCCAGTCCCTTGACTACAAAGAAGAGCAGCTCCATTCGGAGTCCGTTCCGTCTCCGTCCATTCGTCATTCGTCATTCGTCATTAGGACTTTCCCTGATAAGCCGGTCATC
>Ga0209610_1000195_pt1 | contig 31804 bp, 35 predicted proteins | sample LakKivw275mmetaG_FD_184137 | JGI IMG/M metagenome (GOLD analysis project Ga0209610, IMG submission 184137) | Anoxic lake water microbial communities from Lake Kivu, Rwanda to study Microbial Dark Matter (Phase II) - Lake Kivu water 275m metaG... | ecosystem: Environmental > Aquatic > Freshwater...
CAAAAAAGACCCTGCGAAGGCCCGGCTTCTTGCAAAAAGAAAGGGAAAAATAAAAAGAATCCTTACCGTTGACGGCAAAAAAACTGAGACGGAACACGCACTTCTTATTTAATCATGTCCAGTAGTTGTGGTCGTAGATGTAGTACATGTCCTGAATCTTCCTCAGGCTTCTTTCACCCAGGTAACCCTCGTACTCGTAAAGAACATCCTCTAAACCTTCGGGGTTTAATTCCAACTGTATTTTTTCGCCCTTCTTTGCGATTTCCTGTTTTTTCTTTTTTTCTGATTCCATTTGTGAGAGTGTCGCCCCACAGTAACGCCCCGGGTTCATTGTTAACCGATGGTTAAGCTCTGCCTCGGGGTTGACCCTGATGGGGCAGATTAATATTGAGACCGACGAGAATAAAAATAGTATTGATACATTTTTATACTTCAATGTTTAATTAGTCATCATTGGCAATGAGGCTTGCCCTGCGTTTGACGCTAAACTGCCGTTGGCTGATAGCTTCTATTTCTTTCAAGTCAATCTTGGAACTATAGATGGTGTATAGGTCAAGACTTTTCATTCATCCATCTCAAAAAACATGGGGGGTTGATTAATTTGGTTGGTGGACTACGTGCCGAACCACAAGAATACCAATTACTCTTTGCTTCGATTATGCTGGTGTTTGGTTTGGTTGGATGGTTGATGGTATTTCTTGAAACATACAGGCATTTTCCGAAGATGGAAAAAACCGAGAGGATTAGGTTGAGTGTTACAAATGCAACTGTCATGACCATAATGCTGGTTGTTGTATGCTACATTGCCCTTCAACTCCTTGAGGTAGAGGCCCTGAAGTGAAGCCCCCGTCACTAGATGATAGCAGAATGCAGGAAAAAACTCGGATATATATCCGAAAACTCAAAAAAGCTGGAGAACGTATTTTGCCGCTTCTTGATAATGAAACCGCCAAAAGCCTGAAGGAAAGTCTTGGGCGTCTTGAAATGTCTGAATCAAACCTAGTAATTCTTGGTCAATTTAAGCGTGGAAAAAGCACGCTCGCCAACTGCTTTTTAAGGAAAAAAATATTGCCCTGTTCCGCTGTTCCACTTACTGCTTTGATAACTGAGATCAGATACAGAGACAAAGAGGGGCTTCTCATAGAATACAACGACGAAGGAGAAGAACTACCACTCGCTTCCCTCCACAAATTTGTTACTGAGAGGGAAAACCCAAAGAACAAGAAAAACATAAAACACGTGACAGTATTCTGCAACTCTGAATTCCTAAGGAAGGGCGTGGTACTGATAGATACCCCGGGTCTTGGCTCAACATTTACCCACAACACCAATACAACAGAGGAATATGTAAAAAACTGCGATGTGGCAGTTTTCGTTATGTCGGCAGATTCTCCCCTTTCACTTGGCGAGTTGGAATTTATAAAGCGCATTCGCACTTATACCCCTAGGATATTTTTTGTATTGAACAAGATGGACTATTTGTCGAAAGAACAACTTGAAGAGGTGCAGCATCACATCGAAAGCGAACTAGAAAGCGTTGGAATAAATGCGAAACTTACCACCATCTCGGCCAACCTTGCCTTAGACGCCGTTTTAGTTAAAAATGAACGTTCTTTTGAAAAAAGCGGCGTTAAAAAACTTGAACGAATGCTGATAGAATTTTTGAGTAGTGAAAAGGAGACTGTTCTTTTAGAATCAACACGGCTCAAAATACTGGCTGCAACAAGAACGCTGAGAAATGAACTAAGTTCTAGATATGCAATCTTGCAACTTGACGAGAAGAACATTAAGGGGAGGATGGATGAATTCGAAGAAGAGACGGAAAACGTGCTTCAGTCTGGACGAATTTATTCTACTGTAATAGATGAGGAGTTTTCCATTATCCTAGAGGGGATTACTAATGACCTAGAATCCACGAAATCTATCTTCTCTCGCAAGATTTACAAAAAGCTTAGGGATATGGTGGAACACTCAGAAATTAAAACAAATAGTGGATTGGTGGATCTTACAAATCAACTTCTAAAACAACACATAGAAGAAGAACTCTCTCTCTGGTGGGAAGCCGAAGATAAGAAGATAAGGGCGAAGATTGATTACATGGAAACAAAGTATTTCCGAGAAAACGAAAAGTTAGTCTCAAGGTTGATTAAAATTACTAAAGGACTTTTTGATTTCCAATTCCAGCCGGCAAATGCTAAATGCAGTATTGATTATGAAACGGACTTCTACTTCAAGATAGATGGCATGTATGAAGGAATGTATCGGCCAAAGCCAGAAATGCTTCTTCCAAATCCAATTTTTAAAAAGTTACTACTTGGCGACCTTCAAAAGAGAGTAGACGAACAAGTTGACAAGAATTGCGGCAGAATTAGATACGATTACCTTCAGCGCCTTGAAATCGGTAAAAATAGATTTAAAGAACTTCAACTTAAGACTCTCGAAGACATGAAAAAAGAAATTGAATGGGGTCTGCAAACGGGCATTGCAATTGCAAGTTCATCGATTTCTGAAAAATCTAGGCAAACTCAACGCATTCGAAAGGAGTTAGACTTAATCGATAAAGTGGACAGGGAGTTATCGTAGAAGCTAGTGAGATGGATTTATAAAAGGTTAGAATCATAATAATAGGGATAAAAATGGCAAACAAAATCAAGAGCATAAAGGCAAGGGAGGTTCTGGATTCGCGCGGGAATCCGACTGTTGAGGTTGATTTGACAACGGATAACGGTTTGTTCAGGGCGATGGTTCCTTCCGGGGCTTCCACCGGAACGCACGAGGCTGTCGAGTTGCGTGATGGTGACAAAAAACGTTATCTCGGAAAGGGAGTTCTGAAGGCCGTTGAGAATGTAAACAAAAAAATCGCACCAAAGGTTGTGGGAATGGACTGCACCAAGCAGAAGGAAATCGACGACCTGATGATTAAGCTTGATGGAACTGAAAACAAAGGTAATCTTGGAGCAAATGCGATTCTTGCTGTGAGCATGGCTGTTTGCAAAGCGGGTGCAGCTGCCAAAGAAAGGCCACTTTATAAGTATATTGCAGAACTCGCAGGCAGAAAAGGTGTTACCCTTCCAGTTCCACAATTAAACGTCATAAATGGAGGCAAACACGCTGGAAAGGAAAACGATATCCAGGAGAATATGTTTATGCCGGTCGGAGCCAAAACATTTGCAGAATCAATAAGGATGGGTGCTGAAACATACCACACTCTCAAAAAGATGCTTAAAGCCAAATACGGCGTCCAAGCAATACACCTTGGGGACGAAGGGGGTTTTGTTCCACCGATAAACACACCACATGAGCGACTGGAGCTTATGGTTAAAGCAGTCGAAGAAGCAGGCTATGAGAGAGATATTGCAATCGCACTGGATCCTGCATCGTCTGAATTCTACTACAAGGATGGTAGGTACTATATGATAGGTAACAAAAAATATACACCAAGCGAACTGGTGGACTTCTACGCTGACCTGGTGAAGACATTCCCGATACTCGTAATAGAAGACGGGATGGCTGAGGACGATTGGGATGGTTGGGTTGAGATAGTTAGGAAACTGGGTTCAAAAATACAGTTGACGGGTGATGATCTTCTTGTTACGAATATGGGTAGAATCAAGAAGGCCATTAAGTTGAATGCTGTTAATGCTGTCCTTCTGAAGCTTAACCAAATAGGTTCAGTTAGCGAATCCATCGATGCCGCTAATCTAACATTCAAAAATGGCTGGTGTGCCACGGTAAGCCACCGCTCGGGAGAAACTGAGGATAGTTTCATAGCAGATTTCGCAGTTGGATTGGACACAGGTCAGATTAAGACGGGAGCACCTGCAAGAAGCGAAAGGCTTTGCAAGTACAACCAGCTGATAAGGATTGAAGAGGAGTTAGGAAACAAAGCGGTTTACGCAGGAAAAATTTTTAAGAAATAATTTTTACCTTTTCTTCCTCTTCATTTTTCTCTGCTGGCGTCGCTGGATTTCCTGCATCTGTAGAAGATACGGTTGTGGTTCAGCTGTGGATATGAAATCCTGAAGTTTTCCTTCGAATTTTTTCTTTTTTGTTTTCAGGATTTCCCTTGTGAGAATCCAGTACACAAGCGCGAGGGCGTTCTTACCCTTGTTGTTTGAAGGCACCACAAGGTCGATGTTTTTTATCCTCGTGTTTGTGTCGCAGATTGCGACAACCGGTATCCCGACTTTGTACGCTTCTTTTATCGGCTGCTGGTCTGCGGTCGGGTCTGTTATGATCAAGAGTTTCGGCTCCATGTAGGATTTTATGTTTGGATTTGTCAGGGTTCCGGAAACGAAGCGCTCCTTTACGGATTTGACGCCGGTGTACTCGGCAAACTTCTCTGCGGGTTTTCTTCCGTAAACCCTGTTCGAAACCACGAGAATGTCTTTTGGGTCGTAACCGGCAATGAACTTTGCTACTATTCTCAAACGCTCGTCGATTTTCTGTATGTCAAAAACGCAGAGTTTGTCTGGCCTGACCTTGTAGATGAACGGCTTCATGTCTATGGTCTTGTACTTTAAGCCTACATGAACGCCGTTTGAGAGGTAATCGTCTATAGGAACCAGAAGATTCGCAGTGTCCTCTACAGGCATTTCCTCTGTTTCTTCTGTCTTTGTTTCTTCGTCACTCATTCTCTCTTCACCGTTATCGGCAACACGTCCCTTTCGAATTCCAGTTTGGCTATGTCCAAGGGCCTGCCAATTCCGGACGGCACTTTTACAAGCACCGGTGCACCCATCCTTATCTGCAGCGCGCGCGCACCTATCAACCTCGCCTTCTCGAATCTTGTGTATTTCATTTTAGAATTTTTTGTAGAGCATAACCTCGTCTATTATTTCCTTCCCCTCCTTGTCGAGGGGATGCGATAAAAACATCCTTCTGCAACAGTAACGCTCATAACCCAGCGCGTCAAGAATGTCCTTTGGTTTCTTTCCTTCCCGTATTTTTTTGACATACTCGTCCCAGTCTTGGGCTATGGGTCTTCCGCAACTAAAACACCTTATTGGAACAATCATTTTAACACCTCATCTGTACGATTTTTGTCTTCTGTGCCTTGGTCCCTTGCTGGACTGGCTCGGTTTGTGAACTTCCGTTTGCCTGTGGTCGCCGGCGATCAGGGTTCTGTTGTAATTTACGTATTCATTCAGCAGGTTATCGCCAACGAGTTCCGACAAACCCCGGGCGATTGATGATGCTATTGCGTCTGCTTGACCGAGAACACCGCCACCCCGAACATCAACGCTTATGTCAAGTTTGTTCAGGTCCACGTGATCTGCGGCAACCGCCATCACTTCCTTTATCTTCATTTTGACTGCTTCGGTACTGTAAGTTTCAAGCGGAATCGAGTTTATTCTCACGCCTCCGTTTCCCGGTTTTATGGTCACCCTTGCGATTGCTGTTTTTCTCTTTCCGGATGAATGAACAACCTCATTTTTTACCATTTTCCGCCTATGAACCTGCAAACCTCGCCGACCGTTGCGTAACCGTTAAGGCCTTTCCTTTTCGACTCGATCTTTTCCGCCTTCTCCTTGTTGATGTCGACCCCGTGTTTTTTGAGTATTTCCTCCCTCGGTGACCCGACGTATACCATCACACGCTTATACGCTTCCCTCCCACGCGTTTTCTTCCAAGGAAGCATTCCCCGTATCACCTTGCGGACAAATTTATCCGGCCTTTTTTGGTGAAACGGCCCTTTCGTCATATCCCCCTTGTTTCTTATCTCAAGTTTGTCGAGATTTTGCTGGAATATTGCTTCCTTTCTCCCGCTTATCAGTGCGCTTTCTGCATTAATCACTATCACGCTTTCTCCCAAAAGTGCCTTCTTTGCGACAAAACTTGACATCCTTCCCAAAACCTGACCTTTTGCATCTACTATCATCCCAGCACCCGTACTTTACTTCCCTTAGGATTTTTTTTCATGAGTTCGGATATTGTTATTGCGATGCTTCCACAATCTGCGATTTTCTTTTTTGCGTCGTGAGTGAATTGGAACGCCGCCACCGTAAGTTTGTGGTCAATGTTCCCGACACCGAGAACCTTTCCCGGGACAACAACGGTTTCATCCTTTTGCGTGTTTTTGTTTATCTCGTAGAGGTTCACTTCCCTGCGGTTTTTTCTCGGGCGCGAAAGTTCTTCGGCGACGACTTTCCATATCTCTGCCTTTTCCTTCTTTGCTGCCTGCATTAGCGTATTCACCATTTCCAAACGTTCCGGATTTTCGAATGCTTTTGTCATTTCTTTCTTTTTCCCAAGGGTTTTTCTTTCTTTTCTAAAGAAAGAAAAAGACTTGCGGGGGGCGAGGTTCTTAACCCGCGGTCAGAACCAATGGTTCCGACACCTCCTGTGAACCATAAGGTTCACAATTTTTCTTTAAAGGTCATCGAGTCCACAAAGTGGACGAAGATGGCCTCTGTTTTGATCAACCTTTTGTTAAAAGGTTGGTTGCGGGGGGCGAGGTTCGAACTCGCGCAGGCCTACGCCATACGGCCCTCAACCGTACCCCTCTGGTCCATATCGTACGGCTTGAATATGATTTACGAATATGTTTGACCGGCTCGGGAACCCCCGCGTCGTTATTTTTTTAACGTGAAACGATTACTTGAGTTTTGAACTTAAATCCTCGATCTGTTTTTCAAAGGTGTCAAATGTCGTTTTAACCAATTCCTTGACGCCGAGTTGACCATAGGATTCGACAATGAAATTGAAGGAATCGTCATCCGTCTGTTCGTAAGATGCTAAACCGGCCTGCCACTTGATGTGTTCCTTTCCGATTCCGAGCTGTGCAACCGCTTCGAATTTGATGGACTGTTTTTCCGTGAGCTTTACTATGGGTATTGTTTTATAGACTGGCACGACCTTCGGGTCTGTTGATTTCAGATCCGTAGAGTAAACGGTTTTTGGTCCTTTAACGTCCATGGTGATTATCGCGGTACATTTACCACAGCCCTTGCCCTTGCATGTGCACTCGGATATCATGCGATAGGTCTTTAAATCGGTCTTTAGCGGAATCAACCCCAAGCGGTTAGCCATGATCTCATCATTCATGATTGATGTATTGTCGTAAAACGTTATCCGCTCGATTGCCATAACAGGAACTCCCGAAATTATGAGCCTCCTGAATGCGTTTGCTAGTTGTAAATCCAAGCCCTTTATGCTAAAACTAACTTTTTCTCCCGTCTGCCTTAGATTGCTTATTTTCATTTAAACCCTCCTGCCACGTTTTCCGCCCTTTGGACGGCATCCGTTGTGGGGCACGGGCGTAACATCCTCAATCTGGCCTATTTGTATTCCCGCCCGTGATATAGCCCGTATTGCGGCCTGCGCCCCTTTGCCCGGATATCTCGGGCCGTTATGACCGCCGGGTGCTCTGACCTTTATGTGAACCTTCTTTATGCCTTTGCTATGAAGGTCCTCAGCGGTTCTTGCTGCAGCCTGCATGGCGGCGTAAGGTGATGCCTCCTCGCGGTCTGATTTGACCATCTGGCCCCCGGATTTTATACTTATTGTCTCGGCTCCGGTTATATCCGTCACGTGAAGTATTGTATCGTTTTTTGAGGAGTATAGGTGTAAAACCGCCCACATATCCTTCGATTTTGGTGCTTCCTTAGGAGCTTCCTTTTTTGTTTCCGGAGTGGCTGCCTTTTTTGTTTCTGCAACCTTGTCCTTTGCTTCGGGTGTTGATTCTTTTTTTGTTTCCGGCTCAGGTTCCTTTTTGCTTGCCTCTTTTGCCTTTTCTTCAACCTTTTTGCTGTTCTTCTTTTCCTTCATCCTTTATCACAAGTTCACTTTTGCGTAGTTTTATTGTTGGTTCTTCATCCTTTGAAACAAGATATCTCGGAGCATCAACGACATTATTACCAACTACCACATGCCTATGAACAACCAACTGGCGTGCTCCTTTTATCGTTTTTGTAAGTCCTTTTCTGAAGACGATTGTTTGAAGCCTTCTCTCCAGCAGGTCATCAACCTTCAAGGACAAAACGCTTTCAAGGGCCCTTTCCTTTATCAGGCCCAGCTTGCTCAATCTTTCGAGAAGTTCTGTTTTTTCCTTGATGACCTCGTCGCCGGTAGCAGCGAGGAGTTTTCTGGCCTGTCGTCTGAATCTGCCCACGGTCGCTTTTGCCCTCCAGATTTCCCTTTTGTTTTTTAGACCGTATTTCTTGCAGAGCTCGTTTTCCTCTGTAACCCTGCTCATCTTCCAAAGGTGCGACGGTCTTGCAAACTTCCTTCTCTGTCTTCGTGGGTCGCCCATTTTTCAGCTATTTTTTCTTTTCCTCCGGTTTTTTCGCAGCGGCTAATTCCTTCTTCCTGCTCACGCCGATGGTGGTGCCGGTTCTGAATGACGTTCTTGTCCTCTGCCCCCTCACCGGCAGGTTCAGACTGTGCCTGATACCTCTGTACGATTTAATCTTTTTTTGGATGTTTATGTCTTCCCTGTGGGTTATGTCAAGATCCGGGCCTAGGAGGTGAACGCTTTTTCCTGTGACATAATCACGCTGGCGGTTCAGCATCCATGCCGGTAGAAGTTGATTCAGCGTCTGCAATCTTTTTTCTATGTCCTCAACCTGTTTCTCGCTTAAAGTTCCCAACTTGGTTTTCTCGCCCAAGTTTAGGCTTCTGACAACGGACCTCGAAATTTTTGGACCGACGCCCTTTATGTTCATCAGCGCCCGGCCTATGAATCGGTTTCCATCGAGTACGACGCCCGCAACCCTGACGAGCGGTCTGAAACCCTCGGGTAGTTTTTCTTTTGGTTGCTGCTCTTTTTTCTCGTCTCTCGGCATTCTTTCCTTGCCTTTCGCCTGTTTTTCCCTCTCAACCATTTTTGAATGTTGTAAGTTATGGGCTTGTTTATTTAAAAATAAGTGCAGGAACTACGTTCCCGCCCTTATCAACCCTACCCTCCTTTTAAGCCTTAAATTGTTTTTTTGTTGAGAAAAAGTTGCGCCGATGTTGGGATTCAAACCTGAACCGCGAGGGGGTTTCAATTTTAAATTCCCACAGGAATTTAAAAAACTTAAATCCATCCGTTAGAATTTAAGTTCCCCTCCCAGTTCTAAGGTGTTCCTGACCACCCCCCATCGGGTGCCTGCAAGGCACCCGATATTTTTTCTTTTGGGACACTCAAAACAACGCAAATTCCTTTTGGGAATTTGGTTTCCAAAACTGCTTTGCAGTTTTGCGAACTTTGTGTTTTGGTGCGTCGAAATCCTCTTGGATTTCGAGCGTGAAAGCACTTTTCTTTTTCTTAAAAAGAAAAGGGATTCGCCGAGGTTGGGATTTGAACCCAAGCCCTCCATAGGAGGACGAGATTAGCAGTCCCGCGCGTTAACCGTGCTCCGCCACCTCGGCATGAGTGAAACGAATGCTGAGGTGAGCGACGATCTGTCGCATTCACCTCGGCATTACGAGCTATGCGAGTAATGCTGAGGCACGCGGCGATAGCCGCATGTGCCTCGGCCATTATAGTGAGTCAAGCTGAGGCACCTGACCGAAGGTCAGCGATGCCTCGGCATTAGGTTAATGAATTAAGATTATCGACATAGAGGTATATAATTACACGAATGGATTCATCTATTCCATATATTTCTTTTCATAGGCTGCTTATATTACAATGCAAAAAAGAAAACTTCTTGAATCGTGTACTCCAAAGATAACACACAGTTTTATATTCCGGATTCATTATTCTAAACTCATGGGCTCGTAGATCAGACTGGTAGATCGCTCGATTGGCATTCGAGAGGCCTGGGGTTCAAATCCCCACGGGTCCAACTCAGCCTTTTCTTTTTGCAAAAGAAAACGCTGGCGAGCGCAAAATCTGAAAAGATTTTGGCTCCCAAAACTGCAAAGCAGTTTTGCGGAAAAAGAAAAGGAATTCGCCAAGGGCGAATTCAAAGAAGAGGGGGGTTGATAAGGGCGAGAAACGTAGTGTCTTGCCCTTATGTTTGAATCCCCACGGGTCCAACCCTTTCTTTTTGTAAAAGAAAGCGCAACAAAGACAACGTCTTTGTGCGCAACGAGACATAGTCTCGTTTGCGTTGACGGAAAGAAAAGGAATTTTCTGCTTTGCAGAAAATTCTAAGGAGGGGTCAGGAGGAGCCTGGAACTGGGGGAACTGTGAGTTCCCGCGGTTCAGAAAGAAAAGGAATTTTTGCGAAGCAAAATTCTTACCGGAAGTAGTTACTCCTGATCTATCTCACTAACATACGGCAGTCCACTTATCTCGTCCTGTCTCAGCGTTCCTGCCATCACACCCATGGTTGCCAGAACCCATATTGGGTCAATCACACCGGTTTCGATATACCTCCGGTCCTGTCCCGGCAGGCTGACCGCAAACCTGGCTGTTATCTGGGCTAACCTCGTGTATTCATCTGTATCAGTAATGCCGCCTTCGGCAAGTTCCGAGAACATACCGATAAGAACCCTTGTGGTGTTGCTATTAAACAGGCGGATAAAGTGCCTGGCGATTTCTCTGTCCCTTTCTTCACCTTCCGGAAAATTGTGGTAAAGATTGTCGTAAGCCGCCAAGATACCGTGCAATTTATTCCCTATTGCATCTCTGAATCCTTTGGCCTCTGGCTCCTGAGTCATGACTGCAGTTCTTTCGCGCAACCACCTTATGACCCTCTCGGCTTCGGCCAGTGCCGGCGGGTTTACTATCCTGATTTCTCCATCGCCCGTATTCAGCTCTTTCAGTTTTACAAAATCTGGTCTTCGCGTTTTTTGCATTGTGAATTAAATAAGCACTGTTTTTGAATATAAACCAAATTTCGCGTTGGAAGAAATTTGCGAAGCAAATTCATTGCCGTTTCGATTTTATTAAACGGGGGATGTTTTTTCTGTTTTTGATGATGACATAGACGAGCATAACAAAAACAGCAACCCCCATGAATAGGTCAAGTTTGTGGAAAACGTCCATTATGCTCTTCCACTGTTCGCGCAGCATTACTCCAACGTAGGTTAACAGAAAACACCACGGCAGTGAGCCGATTGTGGTGTAAAGCGTGAATTTTTTGAAATCCATTTTCCCTATGCCTGCCGGGAACGATATGAAGGTTCGTATCACTGGCAGAATGCGGCTGAAGAATATTGCTTTGTCGCCGTACTTCTCGAACCACTTTTCAGCATGCGTGAGATGGTCTCTGTTCAGTAAAACGTATCTTCCATACCTCAAAACAAGTGCTCTGCCCCCGTACATTCCGATAAGATATGCAATCATGGAACCGAGGACGTTGCCTATTGTTCCGGCCAGGGTTGCCATCCATAAATCCATCTGCCCCTGATAGACAAGAAAACCGGAGAACGGCATGACAACCTCGCTTGGAATCGGCATTCCCGCGCTCTCAAGTGTCATCAAAAAAACAACCCCAGGATAACCTAAAACAGAAATCCAATAAAGTGCAAACTCAGTGATAAATTCGATAAGGTTGGCAATCATAAAATCACTTTTGGTGAAAACTAAACGGCCTCCATCGTTGACGGGGGTTTTGGCGTTATGTTGTAGGTAACACTCACGACTCCCGGAACTTTTTCTGTTATCATGCTGCTCAATTTTTCAAGTATGTTGTAAGGCAGATGCGTTGGTTTTGCAGCCCTTGCGTCAACGCTGTCCCAGCATCTTATCTCGACCTGCAGTCCGAACTCCCGCTTTCCATTGCGCATTCCGGTTACGCGGTCCTGGTGCAGAATCGCCATGCACTGGAATGCCCTGGTTTTTGCCAATTCAGTCTCAAGGATGGCGGTTGCCTGCCGCACGATTTCTATTTTTTCGGGCGTGGCTTCACCTATAACGCGTGCGGCCAGCGCAGGACCCGGAAACGGCATTCTGTTGTATACGGAATCCGGCAAGCCAACGGCCTTTGCCACCCTCCGGACCCCGTCCTTGCGGAGCTGCACTAGGGGCTCGATAATTCGGTATCCGAACGCTTTTTTCGGGTCAATGCCCAGCTGCTCAAAAACGTTGTGCTGCCTCTTGATGCCAGCAACCGTTTCGTCCACGTCCGTAAGAATGGTTCCCTGGAGGAGGTACTTCGCACCACTTTTTCTCACAAGCTGCCCGAAGACGTCCTTGTAGAAGGTTTGCGTTATTGCTTCCCTTTTTTCTTCCGGATCCGTTATTCCTTTCAGAGCGCAAAAAAATTTTTCCCGGGCGTCAAGCACTTCCATGCGAACGCCCAAGTTCCCGAACAGCGATGCGATTTTTTGGGGTTCGTTTTTTCTCATCAGGCCGTTGTTGATGAAATACGTTTTAAGCCTGTTGCCCAAGGCCCTGTGACCCAGCATCGTGACGGCAGAGGAATCAACACCTCCCGAGAGGGCATTTATCGCCAGTCCGTTTCCGACAGTAGAGCGTATTTCCCTGACCTTCGCTTCTATGAATTTTTTTGTATCTAAGTCCTTTGCCTTTATTTCCTTGATTTTCATTTCAGCTCCTCACACCAGATAGTGCATGTGGGACTGGAGCGTAGCGAAAGTCCCACCATTCGCTTTGATGATCAACCTTTCTGAAGGTTGTGGGCCTGTGGAGATTCGGACATAAGGGACATGCTGTCCCTTATCAACCCTGGGCCTTTATATGCGTTATGTGGGACTGAAAGTCCCACAAACCCGTAGTGGGTGTATGAGGTCTATAGCCTCATGGGCCTGTGGAGATTCGGACATAAGGGACATGCTGTCCCTTATCAACCCTGGGCCTTTATATGCGTTATGTGGGACTGAAAGTCCCACAAACCCGTAGTGGGTGTATGAGGTCTATAGCCTCATGGGCCTGTGGAGATTCGGACTCCAGACCTCTCGATATCTGAACCGCGAGGGGGTTTCACCCCCTCCCAGTTCTAAGGTGTTCCTGACCACCCCCCCAATCGGGTGCCTTGCAGGCACCCGATATTTTTTCTTTTGGGAATGAAAGCACTTTTCTTTTCCCAAAGAAGGCTCTGCCTTCTTGGGCGCAGGGACTTTGTCCCTCGCGTCTTAAAAAGAAAAGGGCTTCTATCAGTCGAGCGCTCTAACCAAGCTGAGCTACAGGCCCTTTTTGTGGTATAGAATAAGAGATTTAGCATATATAAGTTTCTTTCTTTTGGGAATGAAACAACTTTTCTTTCTTTTTTAAAGAAAGAAAAGGGGTTCTGCTGCAGGCCCGTGTGGAAAAGATATAAGTGAATTAAAAAATAAAAAGAAAAGGATTGCCAATGGCATTCTTTTCATTCTTTTCTTTCTTTTCGTAAACGTTTTCTTTCTTTTGGAAAAAGAAAGAAAAGGTTTTATTTCATCTTCTGGAATCTACCCTCGAGTTTTTTAAGAACGTTTGGGAGCGTGGTGTATTCCATCTCGCCCGGTGGCAGTAGATGCGGCTGGAATGGTCCGTGACGTCTCATGAAGTCCGCAAGCACGTTCGCCTGCTTTCTCGCACGGTCGAAACCGACATCCCCGAAACAATCCGCAGGTCCGAATAGCTTTCCGTTCTTCATTGAGAACGCCAGTGCAATCAACCTTGGTGGACCGTCAAACCTCGTGCAGTTCGCCTCCTTCTCCGCAACAGGCATTATCGGTCCGCGGTGTGAACCTCGCATCCAGCCCGCGATTAAATATGGTCGAGCAAATGGGTCAAGAACTTCGCCGGTTGCTGGATAGCCACTCTGTGAGCGTACAAGCATGCAGGGGTCATCCTTACCGACGTAGGTTCCTGCTATGAAGTTTACTTTTTCCGTGCTTATGGATGCCGCTATCTCGCCGGATTTTTTGTAGATGCGCTTTACGGCATATGCGTCTGTCAGTCCGATTAATGCCAGAAGGTCATACGATTCTTCAGGTGTGTTAAATATTATTTTCTTGTTCCCTTTGACATCCTGAACTTCGAACTTGAAACCTTCGTGAAGTTTTGGGTCAAGAACCAATCCTGCGGTGTTGAAGGGGTTTGCAAACATTTCGTACAACGCAAGGTTGAATGCTGAGGCCTCGGTTTTGTCAGCCATGAAAGCCACAAAAACCTCTGCAGGACGTTCTTCGATTTCCATCTCGGCAAGTCCTGGACCCATTCCGCGCACGTTTCCTGAAAACGCATCGGAAAGCAAATCTTGGCCTGCAGCATACAAACCAAGCTTTTTCGCAAGGTCTGCGCCCTCCTTAAACGCATCCCATGCAAGCGTGTGTATTTTTTTCGAGTCAACGCCCTCCTTGTGCGTCATCAGCAACTGCACGTCATCACCGCACCTCGTCACATAAAAATCAATCAACAGTTTTCCCTTCTCCTTCTGGAGTTTTTTTCTACATACGTCAAGAATCTCGGGGGGAGTAAAAATGTGTCCCCCGACGCTACCAATGTCCGCCTTTATCAAGCTTATCGTTGTTTTCATTTTTTACCAACCACCATTAGAAGTTGATGGGTTATTAATGTTTATTTTTAAATAAATAACATGGTCTTCAACCCGGGGGGTTTCATAAAGGATGCAGTCGGTAGAATCAAAAAAGAAATCGGGAACAAAAGGGCCATTATTGCGTTGTCTGGTGGTGTCGATTCGTCGGTCTGCGCCGTCCTTACGCACAAGGCAATCGGAAAAAACCTCGTTTCTGTTTTCGTTGATACTGGGTTTATGCGGAAAAACGAGCCAAGCGAGATACGGGGGCTGTTTAGAGAAAGGTTTCACCTGAACTTAAGGATTGTGGACGCAAAAAAAGAATTTTTCAAGGAACTTAACGGGGTTTCTGACCCAGAGGAAAAGCGAAAAATCATCGGACACAAGTTCATTGAGGTTTTCGAGAGGGAGGCAAAAAAAGAAAAGGCGCAGGTTCTGGTTCAGGGAACAATCGCTCCGGACTGGATAGAAACCAGGGGGAAGATAAAGAGTCATCACAATGTTACGCTTCCGGATGGTATGGTCCTCGAGCTTGTCGAGCCCGTCAGGGACTTGTACAAGGACGAGGTTAGAATTGTTGCGAGAGAACTCGGACTTCCAGAAAATGTGTCTGAGAGAATGCCGTTTCCCGGGCCAGGACTTGCGGTTCGCGTGGTTGGCGAAATCACGCCGAAACGCGTCGAGGTTATAAGAGAATGTGATGCGATTGTAACCGAAGAAATAGAAAAATCCGGGATAAAGTCGTGGCAGGCGTTTGCGGTTCTGCTCGAAGGCCGCGCAACGGGAGTGAAGGGCGATTCGCGGGATTATGGATACATGGTCGCGCTTAGGATTGTCGATTCCTTGGACGCGATGACTGCGAATGCGAAGCAGGTCGACTGGAAGGTTTTGTTAAGGATCAGCGACAGAATCACGAGGGAAGTGCCGAATGTGACGAGAGTTTTGTATGACCTCACAAACAAACCGCCGGCAACGATAGAGTTTGAATAACTACTGGTTTTTCCTCGTCCATTCGACGGTTTCTTTCATTCCGGCATCGAGTTTTATTTTCGGTCTCCAGCCAAGAACTTTTTTTGCGAGTTTTATGTCCAACGCGATTCGCCTGACTTCGCCGGGAACCGCACTGCCGTGTTTTGCTTTTACTTTTGATTTCGTGATTTTTTCCAGTTTTTTTGACAAATCATTGACTGATGTTTCAATGCCTGTCCCGATGTTGAAAATTCCGCTTATGTTTTTTTCTAATGATAATAAATTCGATTCAGCGACATCCCTGACGTATACAAAATCTCGCGTCTGTTTTCCGTCGCCGAATATTGTCGGAATTTCGTTTTTAAGATATTTCCCTGTGAAGATTGCGACAACGCCCGCCTCGCCCAAGGGGTCTTGGCGCGGACCGTAGACATTTGCGTAACGCAAAGCAACGAAATTTATTCCGTAAAGTTTCTGGTACAACTCGAGGTAATGCTCAACAACGTGCTTTGAAATTCCATAAGGGCAAAGCGGTTTTACGGGATGTTTCTCGTCTGCTGGCAGGTATTCGGGTTCGCCGTAGATTGCTCCGCCGGTTGATGCATACACGATTTTCCTGATTTTGAAATCCCTGCAACATTCCAAAAGGTTTATTGAACCCAGAATGTTTGAATTCGCGTCGAACATCGGGTTCTTTACAGAATTCCGCACGTTTATGTGCGCGGCATGGTGCACGACAAAATCGAATTTTTCTTTTTTGAATACGTTCCTTAACTTTTTGTCGCAGATGTCGAGATTGAAGAATTTCGCTTTTGTATTCAGATTTTCGACCCTTCCGGTGGATAGGTCGTCAACGATGCTTACGTTGTATCCCTTCTTCAATAATAAGTCAACGACATGTGAACCTATGAATCCTGCCCCTCCGGTAACGAGAACCTTCATTACAAACTCGCAAGGATACTGCAACCTTTAGGTCGCAGAGGAATCGCGATTTTTTCCTTTACCTTGCGATTGCACCTCTTTTTTGTTGTCTTAACCATTTTGCGAGTTTGTAAGTAATACTCTACCCAGATGGTAGAGTATTTTATTTTTTCTTGAAAAATTCGATGGTTTTTTTCAAACCTTCCTCAATGCCAACCTTCGGCTTCCAGTTTAAAACTTTCTTCGCTTTTGTTATGTCCGGACACCTTACCTTCGGGTCGTCTTTGGGTAATGGTTTGAAAACTATCTCGGACTTTGTTTTGGTGAGTTTTTTTATTAACTTCGCGAAATCAAGAATCGACATTTCGTTTGGATTTCCAAGGTTTACCGGGAGGTTCTCGTTCGATTCCATCAACCTGTACAGCCCTTCAACCATGTCGGAGATGTAGCAAAAGCTTCTGGTTTGCGAGCCGTCGCCGTACACAGTCATGGGGAGGTTGTTGAGCGCTTGGTAGATGAAGTTGGGCACTACACGGCCATCATTTATGCGCATTCTCGAACCGTATGTATTGAAGATTCTCGCAATTCTGGTGTCAATGTTGTGCACTCTGTGGTATGCCATGGTTATTGCTTCAGAAAACCTCTTCGCTTCATCGTACATGCTTCTCGGCCCGATCGGATTCACGTTCCCCCAGTAGGTCTCGGGCTGCGGATTCACAAGCGGGTCGCCGTAAACTTCGGACGTCGATGTTAAAAGGAACTTTGCTTTTTTCGCCTTTGCAAGCCCGAGCGTGTTGTGCGTTCCGAGCGAGCCGACCTTCAGCGTCTGTATCGGATACTTCACGTAATCGACCGGGCTTGCCGGGCACGCCATGTCAATAACGTAATCCAGCTTTGAGTCGATTTTTATGTACTTCGTGATGTCGTGATTCACGAATCTGAAGTTTTTGTTGTTTTTAAGGTGCGAAATATTTTTCATATCCCCGGTTATAAGGTTGTCCATGCATATCACGAAGTGACCTTTTTCAAGAAGAAAGTCGCACATGTGCGAGCCGATAAATCCCACACCGCCGGTAACAAGAATGTTCATTTTACAAGTTCCTTGAGGTATTTCCTGAATTTTTTGCCTATGTCGTCCCTGCTGAGGGCGTATTCCACGGAAGCGCGCATGTAGTCGAACTTGTTTCCGAGGTCGTAGCGTTTTCCTTCAAAGATGTAAGCATACATAGGTTGCGATTTTTTGAGTAATCTAAGGGCGTCTGTCAGTTGGATTTCACCGGCCTTTCCGGGTTTTGTCTTTTTCAGTGCATCAAATATTTCTGGAGTAAGCACGTAACGGCCTATTATTCCGAGGTTCGAGGGGGCTTCTTCTGGCTTTGGTTTTTCCACGAGGTCTAAAATCCTGAACAATGCACGATTAATCTTCTCGCCTTTTATCACACCATACGATTGAATCATTTCGCGCGGAACTTCCTCGACAGCTATTATCGAGGTCTTGTATTTTTCATAAAGCTCGATTGCCTGCTTGGTGCATGGTTTTTTTGAGAAGATTATGTCATCACCGAGAAGAACAACAAAGGGTTCATTACCAACGTGCTTTTCAGCGCACGATATTGCATGTCCTAATCCTCTTGCCTCCTTCTGCCTTATGAAGTGTATGTCAGCAAGCTCTGCTATCTGCTCGATTTCCCTGAGCAAGTCGTGTTTACCGTCCTTTCTCAGCACATGCTCCAGTTCGAAGGATTTGTCGAAGTGGTCTTCAATCGCGCGTTTTCCCCGGCCGGTTATTATGAGAATGTCATCGACTCCGGATGCTATGGCCTCCTCGATAACGAACTGTATTGCCGGCTTGTCAACCAGGGGCAGCATCTCCTTCGGCTGTGCTTTGGTTGCAGGCAGGAATCTTGTTCCCAATCCGGCCGCAGGTATTACCGCTTTCATTTTACCAGCAAACACCCTCGTATTCTACATCATTTGGTAACGTATCTTCATTAATAGCCTTTCTTCCGTCAACAACGACCTTTTTCTTCATTTCCTTAAAGTTGAGGTTCTTAAATTCAATCCAGTCGGTGACGATTAAGGCGAGCTCCGAACCCCTCAGGGCTTCGGTTGCCGAGCGTGCATACTTTATCTTATCGCCAAAAATTGCCTTGGCGTTTTCCGTTGCCTTCGGGTCATAGGCAGCAACCTTTGCACCTTTCCTCACAAGCTCGTTCACAATCGCTATCGCGGGACTTTCTCTCATATCATCGGTTTCCGCCTTGAACGCCAGGCCCAAAACCGCAACGCGCTTGCCTTTAAGTTTACCTGCCTTTTTCTTTGCTATGTCCAGAATCTTTAGGGGCTGTTTTTTGTTTACCTCAAGAACGCTGTTCAGGATTGCCGGCGTTTCCTTGATCTCCCTTGCCTTGTATACCAGTGCTTTGACGTCCTTCGGGAAGCAGCTTCCTCCAAACCCGATGCCGGCGCGCAGGAAGTGCGGCGATATCCTGTGGTCAAGACCGATGCCCTTAGCAACGTCGTAAACGTCTATGCCGAGCTTCTTGCAGATGTTTCCGATCTCATTTATGAAACTTATCTTGGTCGCAAGGAATGCGTTTGACGCGTACTTTATCATCTCCGCCGTTTTTATGTCCGTTCTGAGTATCGGGGAGGAGAAGCCGTGGTAAACGGATTCGACAAAATCGCCGGCCTTTTTGTCTGATGCGCCGATGACAATCCTGTCCGGATTCATGAAGTCCTCGATTGCAACGCCCTCGCGCAGAAATTCCGGATTCATGGCGACCCCGAAGTCCCTGCCTACCTTCCTGCCGGAGTTTCTTTCCAGAACCGGAATCACAACATCCTCAGTCGTGCCTGGAATAACAGTACTTTTAACCACAACCACGTGATAGCCCCGCTTTTCCTTCAGCACCCTGCCTATATCCTCGGAAGCTTTTTTTACGTATTTGAGATCGACGGAACCATCACCGTTTGAGGGGGTTCCGACACAGAGAAACGTCATGTCCGTACCCATCACGGCCTTTCTCAGGTCGGTGGTCGCGGTGAGGTTTTTTCCTACGACGCGCTTAAGGATTTCATCAAGCCCTTTTTCGTATATCGGGGATTTTTTCTTGTTTATTGCGTTGATTTTTTCCTGCAAAACGTCAACGCATATTACCGTGTGGCCGTTCTCCGCAAAACCTGCTGCCGTTATCAGACCAACGTAACCCGAACCTATTACGGATATTCTCATCGTGGTTTATTAGACGTAAAAAATAAATAAGAGTAAATAATAGAATTTAAATAAAAAAATGCGTGTTCAGAAGCCAAAAGTCGTAGAAAAGCCGTGGGGCAGGGAAATCTGGCTTGCTCACGAAGGGGAATACGCCGGAAAGATTCTTGAGGTTAAAAAAGGTTCACGGCTGAGCCTGCAATATCATAAGAGGAAAAAGGAGACTATGTATATTTTGGAAGGTGAAATTATCCTAATTTTGAATGATAAAAAAAATGAAATGCGTGTTGGAGATAGCATAACGATAAACCCTGGTGATAAACACCGTGTGGAAGCGCTTGACGATACAAAAATCATCGAGGTCAGCACTCCGGAACTGGACGACGTTGTAAGGCTGAAAGACGATTACGGCAGGAAGTGATTTTGGAATGAACATCTGTTGCATAAGCGATTGCCATCTCGGCTACAAACACAGGTTCAAGGAAACGCGGCTGAAGGACTACGAAAATGCCTTCTTGGAAGCCGTCGAGAAAGCCCGCACTTTTGAGCCGGCGTTGTGGATTTTTGCAGGGGACCTGCTACACCACGTGAAACCGGACCCGGAAAGCATGAAACTGGTCATGAGGACGCTGCTGAAACTGGCTGAAAAGGCGCATGTTGTGCTGTGCATCGGTAATCATGAAATCGGCGGGAATCTGGGGACGACCTACAGCCCGTTGTTTGAAATCGTGCATGAGAACATCCACGTTCTAAGCACGGAAAATCCACACGTGGTTTTGAATATTGAGGGCAAGAGGATAGCACTCCATGGTTTTCAATATCTGAGAAACAAGAATAATGCAGAAGAAACACTAAAAGAAATATCAAACTTTGAAAAAAACGACATTGATTTTTTATGCGTGCATCAGGCGTTGCAGGGGTACCTTGAACCGCACGAAATTTCTGTCCGGTGTCTGAAGGAGGTTGAAAAGAACTACGACCTGATACTGTTCGGTCACGTGCACAAGCACCAGAGGATAGTTGAAACGGATGCCCCGGCATACTATGTCGGCAGCACCGAGCGGATAAGCTTCAACGAGGCCGAAAACCGGACGGGCTTCATGGTTTTCCGGAATCTTGATTTCAAAAACCCGGAGTTTGTTCCTGTAAGCTCGGCACCAATGAAACGCATCTCGTACACGCTTGGCAGAAAAACCCCTGTCGAGATAAACGAGGAAATCAACGAACTGATAAAACAGGGTATCGATAAAAAACTGTTGCAGATAAACCTTAACGTGAAGGTTGAGGGAAGTCATCTCGACATAAGAAGGGAGTGGGCCGATACCTACAAAAACTTCACGGTTTTGGACGTGAACGTTTTGCCGATAGCACACGAAAAGGAGATAACCTTCGACAGAATAGAGATAAACGAAAGGCTCGTAGAGGAGTATTTCGGAAAGATGGGTATCATGGATGACGAACTTAAGAGGATGTGCCTTGATTTATACGAGAAATACGCATAACTAAAGGATGATTTCGATAACAAAGGAATTTGATGAACTCTTGGGTGGCGGCCTGCAGCCTGGAAGCATAACGCACATTTACGGGCCCCCGGCATCCGGAAAAACCAATATTGCCTTGATTGCAACGGTAAATGCGAGCAAGGATGGAAAGGTCATTTATGTGGACCCGGAGGGCGGTTTTTCTGTCGAGCGCCTGAAACAAATCGCTGGCGAAAAAATCAACGACGTGTTAAAGAACGTGCTCCTTATCGAGCCGGTTTCGTTCGACGAACAGAAGGTTGCGCTGAGAAAACTCGACGAGATAATTTCGAGCAACACCGTGAGCCTTGTCGTGGTGGACAGCATCGCGATGCTTTACCGGCTTGAGGAGGAACGAGACGTGAAAGAATTCGGAAGACTTCTGGCGCAGCTGCTCAGGATTGCGAGACGGTACACAATCCCCGTGCTCATGACCAATCAGGTTTACACCGACATAGACACGAACAAACAGGTTCCGATTGGCGGGGACCTGACGAAGTACTGGGCCAAGATTATGATTGAAGTGGAGAACGAACAGGGCCACAGATACGCAGTACTTAAAAAACATAAGTTTCTGCCGTCGGGTAAAAAACTGGAATTCAAAATCGTGCATCGAGGAATAGAGGTTATCAGAATTCCCTCTCGACAACAAAGTCCGCAATCCTCAGGAGCTCGTCCTTAGCCTTTGAGTCCGGGATTTTTTCCAATGATTTTTTGGCGTTATTTATGTATCCTCTCGACTTTTGTTTTGCGTATTCTATCGCGCCGGATTCTTTCAGGAGTTTGAAAATTTCATCGGTTTCTTTTTTTGATTTTTTGGTTTTGTGCAGCAGTTTTGCCAGCCTGTCCCTTTCCATGCCCCGCAGACTTTCCATTGCCCTTACTACAATCAGCGTTTTCTTGCCCTCCGCGATGTCGCTGAACACCGGTTTTCCGAGTTTTTTCTCGTCCGCGAGCAGGTCGAGAAGGTCGTCGTAAATCTGGAATGCCATGCCAAGATTCTGCCCGTATTCCGAAAATGCCCTAACCTGCTTTTCGCTTCCTCCTGCAAGCACAGCACCCATTGCGGTGGATGCCTCGAACAGCGACGCGGTTTTCTTTTTTATCATTTCTACATACTCGCGCTCGGAAACAAAAGTCCTTTCCTCAAACTCCATGTCAAGCTCCTGACCTTCGCAGAGGTCAACGCTTGCGTGCGCAAGTATTTTCGTCGCTTTTGGATCGCACAATTCGAACGCCTTTGAGAACAGCAAATCACCAGCAAGTATCGCTGTCGGCTCGCCGTACAATACATGAACGGTTTTTACGTTTCTTCTCAGTTCATCATGGTCCATTATGTCGTCATGAATCAGCGAGAAGGTGTGCATCAATTCCAGCGAAATTGCAGATTTCAACGCATTATTCGTCTTTCCATTGAGCGACTCGCATGCAAGAAGGCACAAGATAGGACGCAAACGCTTTCCGCCAGCGCTCGATATGTGGTTTGCCGCGTCGTAAAGTTTTTTTGGCTTTCCTGTCAGGACTTTTTCTATTTCCCAGTCTATTGTTTTTTTGCTGATATCCATTATACCTTAAGCTCTTCGAGTATTTTTTCTATGTTCTTTGAACTTCCGCCACCCATCGCAAGGAAGTTGTTGCCACTCGCCCCGCCACCGATTTTAGCAGAAATTCTCTTTGCGATTTCTGCCGCATTCACAGCATGCTTAGACGACGCAACCACAAGGTTTGCCTTGTCGCCGTCTATGTTTGCAATTACCAAGAGGCGATCGGGCTCCTTCATAAGCTTATTCGCAAGTTCCCTTAAAATCCTGACATTCACGCCGCGGATGATGTGCTTAACACCCCGTGTTTGTTTAAATTTCTCTGAAAGTTCCTTTTCAAGATTTTCTGTAGACCCGAGAGTTAACTTTTCAAGCTTCTTTCCTGACTCCTTCCATGCGGAAAAAAGTTCCGCACAGAGTTCGTGGATGGTTTTCTTTGGTTTTATTTCAACGGGGGATTCGCCAATTGCCGCGAGCTTTTCGTTTCTTTCTTTTAGTTCATTCATGAACCTATTGACCGTTTGCAGGAGGTTTTCAGGGGGTACACTAAACGCCTGCGCTGAAAGATTGAGCTCCTCTTGAGTGTGAGGGAATTTTTTTGCGATTAACAACTTATCAAATGCCTGCCCGACGCCGTTTAAAATTTTACCTGCTTCCGCTTCCTGCTCCTCCGCAGCCCTTCCCGCCTTGAATTCAATCCGAACAACACCGTCCTGAATCCTCGTCGCGCGGACAACCTTTATGGTTCCAGCATCTTTGGTGTTGTCCAGATGCAACCCGCCGCATGCTTCCGCATCCACGCCGAGAATCTCCACAATCCGCAACTCGGTTCCTGGAACAGCACCACCCTGATAAATCCTGAAACCGTATTTTTTCTCCGCCTCGTCTCGTGAGAGTAGGTGTTTTTTTACCGCAATGTTTGCATTGACGATCCGGTTTGCCTCCTTTTCGATTTTTCTGAGTTCGTCGTCCGAAATTGCCTGGTAATGTGTCACATCGAGACGTGCAGAATCAGCGCTTTTGTGCGCTCCAGCCTGCCAGATGTGCGGACCTAAAACCTTGTATGCTGCCGCATTGATTATGTGGGTTGCGGTGTGGTGCTGTATGAGCTGTTTTCTCCGTTCTACATCTAAGGTGCAATTCACAACATCTCCCGGCTTGAATTTAGTTGCGTCTTTGACCTTGTGCAAAACGACATTCGAAACCTTCTGCACATCCAAAACATCCACCCCGTTTAATTTCCCCCTGTCCGATTCCTGGCCGCCGCCTTCGGGATAAAAAAACGTCCTGTCCAGGATAACATAGTCCTTGAAAACGGAAACCACTCGAGCCGTGAAGTCTGTTTTATCCGGATTGTCGTAATACAAAGACTGCGTTTCGGGCAGACCGGCAGGCAAAACGATTTCCTTTTTTTCCTCGCCGGCCTTCGAGAGCTGCCTGTGCTCTTCTACCAACAGATAGAAGTCATCCGGTATCTTAAACCCTTTGATATTTTTCTCGATAAAGCTCGGGGGTATTCCATGGGACAGATACAACTCGACCAGTTTTTCAGGAGTAATTTTAAGTCTTTCACTATGAAGTATCATCGGCCATTTCTTTTTTCCATCCTCATACCGCTTCCTCTCCACACCCAGTATGTCCCACAAACTCCCGGTCTCTTTGAGTTCCGTGTACCACGAACCAAACTCTTGGATGTGTTTTTCAAACACCTTTTCAAGCTCGATGTCCAAGGCAAATTCGTCCATGAGGTCCCAGCATCTTCTCAGGATGTTGCGAAGGTTGTAACCGCCGCCGACGTTCGATGGGAGCGCACCGTCATGGATTGCGACCAGAAGCGCTCGTGTGTGGTCGCCGATTGCATAAAGCGCACGCATTCGATAAACCTCGCGCTTGAGTTCTTCCAGATTGACGCCGACGTCTTTTGCAACTTTTTTCCACACTGCGCCTGAATCCTCGATTTCATCAAAGGACAGCAATCCGGAATAGCGCGCGAAGTTGTTCCATAGCTTGTCGTTGGGTTTTATGTTTGTACTTTTGTAGAGATATGCAAGAACCTTCGGGAACACGGTGTCATAGCTCATTGGCGTTCCTTGGGAGAACCAGCTCCAGCGCTCCAAGCCCGCGCCCATGTCTATGACCTTTGTTTTCAGTTCGCGCGAAGAGCCGTCCGGCAGAACCTCATACTGCATGTAAACCTGGTTTCCGAGTTCCAAACCACGTGCAAAGAATTCCATTGACGGTCCGAAGTTTCCTCCGCCTGCCCATACGTCCTCGTGATAAAAAATCTCCTCTGCGGGAATCCCAAGTCCCTTTGTCAGAAATTCGTGTATTTGCAGGATTCCTTCATCCTTGAAATAAACGTGCTTTTCCGGGGTGTTGAATGTATGTTGTCCAACCATTATAAACCCGGTGTAGTGCCTTCCTGTTATGCCAACGCTGTCAAGATCGGAAAAACGCAGACAGAACTGCGGCTCCAGAACCGCGTCAGCCGGTGGCTTTACTTCGCCAGAAACAACATATGGTTGAAAGTCATTTATGCCCGCATTCACGAAATACAGCTGGTCGTACCACCTGCACACAACCGGATACCGCTTTATCGGAACGTAACCCCACTTCGAAAAAACCCCCACATATTCGTCCCATGCCTCCCTGTATCCAAATTTTTTTCTTGTGAGTTTTTCGCCTATGAAGCGGTAGCCTCCGCTGCATGCTGGTTCATCACAAAAATCCCTTTTGTTTAAAGACCAGAAACCCCTGCCACATTTTTTGCAGACGCTTCTGCCGAATCCCAATTCACCCAGCGATTTCACTGGATAGTACTTCCCGAAGTTCTTATGAAACTCCGGCTTCTTCTGTTTTTTGAGGTCGCGGAAATCGTATGCCATTTTCTATTGTTAAGGATTACGGGGCTTGTACCTTAAATTAAAGCTTAGGATGCTTACCACCGCAAGTGCAAACGCGGCATACATGACCATCTTGTAGCCGTAAAGCTCGGCAACCAGACCGCCCATAAGGGGACCCACTATTCCGGCCAGACTCGTTGTTGAATTCAACAGGCCGATGGACGTTGCGCGCTCGACGTTCTCTTTCGTGAGCAGCAAAAGGGAGCCGACATAAAGGCATGCCCAAGCAACCCCGAGCAGGAACTGCACCGGAAGTATCTGGTAGTACGTGTTTGCGAGGGCATACGATATAAAGACAACATCCGAAAGTAGCAGGCCGATTTTTATGAGATTGTGGTAGCTGCCATACCTGTCCAAACCACGCATGATTAAGAACTGCGTGATGGGATTGATGAAATAGATGACGCCGATCCACAACGGTGTTGCCCCCAGCGATGCAAGGTAAAGCGGCAAAATCGCCCAGATCATAGTCGCCCCGGCGTGGCGCAGAAAAAACGACGAGTAGATGAAGAGGTTCTTTTTTATGACATCTGTGGGGAATCTTGGAACATCGATGCGCATGAATCTAGTTTCCTTCATCCTGAGGGACGCCAAAAATGCGAGGAAAAAGACGATGCCACTGCCCATGAATATGTTCCTGTAAACCGCCAGGACCCCTGCAAGAAAACACCCTATGGCATACCCCAGCGACCCATAGGATGAAAATCTCCCTATCCTGCGTTTTGACTCATAAACGAAGGCAACCAGCGCGGCCGGAAACATCCCCACAGCAAAGCCAGCAAACGCACGCGCAACGAGCAGTTTTGGCAGGGTATCGGCAAACGCCTGCGAAAAAAACGCCACTGCAGCCACCAGTAAACCGACGTTCAGGAACAATTTTCTTCCGTAGCGGTCGGACGCCCTTCCAAAGATGTATGATGCAAGAAATATCATCAAACCGTAGGTCGCAACGATAACGCCAACCAAAAAATCCGACGCCCCAAGCTCTTTGGCGAGATTCGGCACAAAGAGATACGAGGCCGCAATAGACAGGTTCACGAGCAGGTTTATGAAACCGGTGGATTTCACAGGTAAAGTAATAAGCAGTAAAGTAAAAATATAATCATGGAAATTCTATTTGCAACAGGCAACAAACACAAGCTTGGAGAAGCCAACAGCATCGGGAAAAAATTCGGAGTGAAGTTCAGAAAAGTTGATGTTCCCTACCCGGAAATCCGTGACACGGATGTTGCAAGGGTCGCTGAGGCGGGTGCAAAATTCGTCTTTGAAAAAATAAAAAACCCGGTTATCGTCGAGGATTCGGGTTTGTACATAGAAGCGCTTGACGGATTTCCATGCACATATTCGAAGTTCGTTTTTGAAAAAATCGGGAATGAAGGGATTCTGAAATTGATGGAAACGAAGGACAACAAAAACGCGAAGTTCAAATCTGCTATCGGTTACTGCGATGGCAAAGTTGTAAAGGTGTTTGTCGGGATCGTTGAGGGAAAAATCACAAAAAACGTTAAGGGTTCGAGCGGTTTTGGTTATGACCCGATTTTTGTTCCGAGGGGCCAGAAAAAAACCTTCGCAGAGGATTACGAACTGAAAAACAGGATTTCGCACAGGAACACGGCAATCACTGAACTTTGCGAATGGCTGGTTAAGCGTTAGTCTCCGTGGCGCTTATCGGTATCACCTGCTCTCCGAACTGGATTGCTGTTATACTTACGGTTATGTTGTTTCCTACCTCTGTGTCAAAATCCAGATAAGCGGTAAAGTTCTCGTTGTTTTCTATTCTAACGAGTTGGTTGTAGAGAATCACTTCCTCTGGGAGTGAGACAAAGCCGTTCTTAGCGAGCGTTATGTTTTCAACGCTGTTGTCTGCAAGCGTCTTTGTTAACGCATCGGTATCAGAATCGAGCGATAAAAGTAGTGAAATGCTTCCTTGCCCCATGGTGTAGCTTACATTTTCCTTATCCAAAATTTCCGATACGTTTCTGCTTAATGGATGGAACCATGTTTTGTTGTCCTCTTCGGTGATATTCAGTTTTTTTACAAGAGAATCACTCGGTGGTTCATTTAATACAATTTGCGGTTGCTTTATGTCAGAATCGATTATTCCTTCCAAAACCGTTTCATCAAACCATGATTCGAGAACGCCCCTCAGGTTTACATTGCTCACGGAAACGACGGTTGCCGGAATATTGTCCTTTGGAACCAGTTGCTCAAAACCTATAAAGCCGACAGGCTGGTTGTCCTTTGTTTTCTGTGACAGGAGCACGGCAATGCTCTCGTTGACCGTTCTGTTGAGAGAACCGAAAACCTCGATATCGCCTATCAGGATTCCTGACGGAAGTTTTGCCTTGTAAACCCTGAACAGCGTGTAGGCCTTCATGGTTTTATCCATGATTTCCTTCGCGCCTGCTGTTCCGTTCTCGGAATTTGTTGAAACCCGGAACGCGATAAAGGATGGCGTGGATTCCACGGAAATCCTGTCAACGCCATCGATGGTTTCGTTAAGAATGTTGTTTATCGTTTCGTAATCAACCCCGAGTTTCGGCAGGGCAGCAAGAACGTTTGTTTTTTCGGTCAGCACAACCATTACGGAACCGTTGCCGAGCGGGGAAACCTCGTACGTTTCAAACTCCGGAAGTTCGACGCTTCCTCCGGGCTCCGACGACCTTTCAGTGAACATGTAAAATCCGGATAGCAACATCACTGCCGAGACCAGCAGTATCATGAGTTGCATGTTGGTTTTTTTCTTCTCTTTTGCGGGCTTTTCTGCAACTCTGCGTTTATATTTACCCATGCCTATGTATTTTACTTACTAAAATAAATGTGAAGTGGATGACAATGAAATTTGTTAAGCTTTCGTACACTGGAAAACTTGAAGACGGAAAGGTTTTTGACACAACCGATGCGGAGACTGCAAGAAAGAACAAAATCTTCGACGAAAAAAGAATTTACAAGCCAATTTCCATAATCGTGGGTGAAGGGCACGTCATAAAGGGGTTGGATGAGGCGCTGAAGGACGCGAAGGTAGGCGATAAAAAAACGGTAAACGTCACACCGGAAAACGGTTATGGTCCAAGGAACCCGGAGCTTGTACGTTTGGTGCCGATGCGAGTTTTCAAGAAGCAGAATATCCGCCCGATTCCGGGAATGGTCATAGACATCGACGGAAGACCAGCAAGAATACAAACGGTTGCGGGCGGCCGCGTTCGCGTGGATTTGAACCATGAACTCGCAGGCCGAACTTTAAATTTTGATGTGAAGGTAGAAAGCGAGGCGAAAACAGATATGGAAAAAATTGACTGCCTGATAGACAGAAGTTTTAACGATGTTGACGGTTTTAAAATCTCTGCCGAAGGAAAAAAAATCCGGATAACGCTTCCTGAAAATGCTTCCAGGGACAGGAACCTTCTGATAAGAAAGGCGTCGCTCGCTGCAGAACTGTTCAAGTACATTGAAGCGGAACAGGTCGATTTTGTGGAGGAGTGGAAGAACCCGAAGAAGGAGACGAAAGGGGTAGCAAAAGCCGGAACATGAAAAAACTTTTCATTCCCTGCTACTACAAGAAGGACCTGACGCCGGTGCTGGAGGAGTCCCTTGAATCACTTAAGGGGCACAAAAACATCGGGATTTATACGACAGCACAGCACCTTAACCAACTGCAAAAGGCGAAGAATTTTTTTGAGAAAAACGACAAAAAAGTAATTTTCGCGAAACAGGTTCTTGGATGTTCGGATGTGCCAAAGACGGATGCGGATGCGATTGTTTACATCGGCTCTGGCAGGTTTCACCTAATAGGAATAGCAACAAAAACCGAAAAGCCCGTTATTGTTTTGAATCCTTATTCTGATTCTGTTGATATCATAAAGGGTGAGGATAAAGAAAGATTAAGAAAGCATGAGAAAGGAAAACTGCTAAAATTACTTGCGGCCGAAACCATCGGCATTCTGGTGTCAACAAAACCCGGGCAGTTCGGACTGGATGACGCCCTAAAGTTGAAAAAAAAGTACGAAAAAAAGGGCAAAAAAGCGTTCATACTTGCGGGTGACGAGCTGTCGCAAAACAACCTGCTGCCCTTTAAGGTGGATGTGTGGGTGAATACCGCGTGCCCGAGATTAGAGGATGACCTGAACAGAGGATTATGAGAATTCGTACGCTGTTACCTAAACAACTGTTGCTGGTGTGGTGGTTGTTGCCGGTGTAGTAGTTGTTGTTCCGCCAGCAGGTGTTGTTCCGCCAGCTGTGGTTGTTGCCGGTGTAGTAGTTGTAGGTGTTGTGGTTGTTGTTCCCAGACCGGTTGCCGATATGACTCTGCCTTCCGGTGAGCATGAAACGAACTTGGTGCTTATCCGCTGGACAAGAGAGGAAATTGCTAGGATTATTATAAGGCCTATTACTACATGCTTCATCGTATCTGTCGCCTGCTTTCTCGCGCCGGGGTCGTCCTGCGACATCACCCATTTTATGCCTGCAATGATTAGCACGAGTGCCGCAAGTGCGCCCGCGATAGCCCAGAACAGGGAGAATATGTCGCAGAGCACGGAGTTTATCAGCACGTCGAGGTCGCCTATCTGGGATACCTCCTGGGCGCATACAAAAACGGAGAGGGTTAACAGCACAAGTCCGTTGGCAAGCGTTTTGATTTTCATTTTGGTGTTATCTTATGGTTTTTTGGAGTTTAAATATGTCTTTGCATCGGGTGTTCGTGTGCATTAACCGGGTGCGGTTTCCAGCCAGCAGCAGCATTTGAATGACTCTGAACTGCCAAGCCAGCTTGCCTCGATGTTACACGCATCGTCTCCCGCTGTTGCCTGTGCTCCAGCACCCTGCGAACATGTCTGGTCAGCAGTATAACAGCGGTGATACATTGTCCATGGGTCAGAGGGATGCGTGTCGCATTGGTAACTGTTTCCGGGCCATGCCTTGTCTGCGCACGCCCTGTGGCAGCCCCACACGTTTGCTATCTGCTTTGTTGCGGGGTCGTGGTTAAACCAGGATGCTTCTGGGTACGGTGTTTCGTCCGGATGCGTGGCATAATAATCACCATCACTGCATTTTGGTGTATACGGAACCGTAGTTGTTGTGGTGGTTGTTGTGGTAGTGGTGGTTGTGATTGTTGTTGATGTTGTAGTAGTTGTCGTCGTAGTGGTTGTTGTAGTTGTGGTGGGTGTGGTGGTTCCCGGTGTGGTTGTGATAAGGATTGAGGTCGGAAGTGAACTCGTCAGGAATATCAGCGAGGTTGTTGCTCCTGCAGGACCACCGCCGTATATTGCAAATCCGCCACCCGGAAGGCATGCCGTGAATCCGTACTCGCCGACCGTTATTCTCGTCACGATTGCGGATGCGCATAGTATTATTAACAAACCCACAACCGCGTGCTTTATGGTGCCGGACTGCGCCTTTCTCATGCCCGGGTCGTCCTGAGACATGACCCACTTTATGGCCGCAACTATCAGAACAACGCATGCAACGCCGCCGGCAATGGAGAATATCACAGCAAAGAGTGCGCATACAATGGTGTTGATTATCGAGGTGATGTCGCCAATGCTGTCAACCGGGAGCGTCTGTGATAAAACTGATGTACTGAACAACAGTAAAGAAAACAAAACGATTGGAATTGATTTGGTTTTAAGCATTTTGTAGGTTATGGAGCTGTAATGTGTCCACAGCAGCACAGGTTTAAATGGTAATTTACATCTGGTGGTTGTGCGCCGTCACCCCACTTGCTGCTACACGCATCGTTTCCTGGACTGTGTGGATTTGGCGTTGAACCGCTACATGCCGGTAGACATACAGATGCGGCATACCTTTGTGGCAACGCTTCGCAACCACTCTGGCACCCATCAACGGTTACAGTCCCTGGAGCGAATTGCGAGGACGCTGTTGTTATATCCACGGTTACAAACTGGCCTGCAGTAACCTGCGTGTTCGTTGCAGCACTGCTATCTATGAAACCGTTGAGATTTTTTGTTTTATCGCCATCCACATAAACCCTAAGATTGTATGTTCCTGGATTAAGCTTTATTATAGTGTATTTTCCGTTGCCTTCCTGATGTCCGCCCTCACCGGATTTGGTGCCACCGATGTACGCTTCCACATTGAAACTCTCATCGTACGGGGCACCGTTTCGGTACTTTACAACGCCCTTTATACCACCATACTGCGACCCTCCAGTATCGCCACCCCCACCGCCTCCTGCCGTCCCAAAGACCGGAACTCCGCTCGGCAGGCACGCACCAAAATACCAGCTCCCAGAGGTTACCTTTGTTACAACCGCGGATGCGACCATTATTATCAGCAAACCCACGACCGCGTGCTTTATGTTTTCTGTCTGCGCCTTTCTTGAGCCGGGATCTTCCTGGGACATAATCCACTTGAGTCCGGAAAT
>Ga0209610_1000196_pt1 | contig 31593 bp, 26 predicted proteins | sample LakKivw275mmetaG_FD_184137 | JGI IMG/M metagenome (GOLD analysis project Ga0209610, IMG submission 184137) | Anoxic lake water microbial communities from Lake Kivu, Rwanda to study Microbial Dark Matter (Phase II) - Lake Kivu water 275m metaG... | ecosystem: Environmental > Aquatic > Freshwater...
GGTATCAATAGAAAAAGATTTTAATATAAACAGTATACTTACTCTTAAGGAGCAGGATTTTACTGATGCGGATTCTAAATGGAGTAAATCTTCCTGGGGAGAAATTTTTTCAAATGTTGATATCAAAAAAAATGAAATTAACTCACCAGTTTTAAGTTTGATTCCAAGGCTGCCAGGCACTGAGACTTCCGTAGAATATTATTCTGGTATATGTTTTAATGATACGATTGATGTTATCGGGTTTACAACAGAAAAGGACCTTTTGCTTGTTTTTCCTTCAGGCAAAAAGGTTTCTATGGATGTTACTCAAGGAAAAGATCCAGAATATATTAACATTTTTTCGAAGAATGTTCTGTTTAATGAAATCGGCGCATACAAATTTTTTAAAGGAGGAGACGATATCTATCCCATTGCAACTTTTGATGTTTATTACAGTGTGATCTTAATATCCCCTGATATAACAGTGAGAAGATTGTTCAATTATACGGGAAATACAATTATAGATACTGCTGTTGCCGTGCCTGTTGGTGGCAAAATTACTCTTAAGTTGTTTTTTAGTGATGGAAAAGGGAATCCACTGAAGAATAAATCTATAGGGATGTATAACATAAAAACAGATTCCAGAGGCATTGCTACTTTTGATGTTCAGGGTAAGAGTAGTTTACCTGAAATGCTTGTTGTAAACGGTATAAAATCAAATGGCAGAATATACGGCTCTTTATATGGAAGAGTATATGATATAGCAAAATTTGATAAAAGTGGAAAATTATTGAACTCTACTGTAAACGGAATGAAGAATATTAAGATAATTTACGAGGGTGGCAGTGTCTATATACCAGTTGAGATGCTCGATATTTTTGTCGAGAATGGTGGTATGGATTTCAATAAAAGATTAATCAAAACAAAAGAGTTCCAGAATGGGAAATATATAGATATTACATCTTACGATATTTCTTTAATTTCTGTGTTTTCTTCAAGGGTTATAGATATAGGTGTGGAGCTTTACTGGTTGCGCGAGACGTCTTTTTAAATTACTGTAAGCGAACGATGTTTTGAGTTCCCTCTTAATAATTGGAGGATTCTTAATTTATAAAAAGATATAATTTGATATTGCATAGTAATGTGTAAAAGGTGTGAATATTAGAATCTTCAATATTTTTAGTTTTTTTATATTTGAAGATATTTCCTATCCTTTAAAATGAGTTTGCAGCCTTATCCACAGAGGATTGTGGATAATGTGTATAACTAATATTCTTTTTCATTAAAAAGACCGCTATCCTGTAGAATGCTTCGTATCTCAGGTTTCAAGGATTTAATGAGAGCATCAGTAAGGGAGTAAAATATTTTTCCTTCGATAATTTCTTTTTTGACATAGCCTTTTTTAAGGAGTATGTTTAAACTCCTCGTGTTATTTACCCCTCTAAGCTTGTCGATTTTCTCTTTCGTGGACCTGTCTTTTAGCAGTATTGCAACAACTTCAAGCAGTTCTCTTGATAAAGCGGATTTCCTTTTCTTTAGAAATTTTGAAAAGTATTTTCTATATTTTTCATTAGGGGTGATAGTAAATCCTTTTTTACTGACTGCTATGTTTATGCCTGAATCTTTAAGTTTTTCCCCGAGGGCATTGATAAGCTCTTCAACTGCGGCGGCATCCATATTGAGACTTCTGCATATTTCTTCAATTTTAATAGGCTTTTGAGAAACAAAGAGTATCGATTCAATTGCTGCTACGTATTCTTCTTTTTTCATTGAGTTCTATGTAAATTTCCTTAAATGTTTTCTTTTGAATGATTCTTACAAATTTATTTTTTGCAAGTATTAATACTGCAAGAAAGGTTATAATTATTTCTATTCTGGAATTGCTCGACAGGAAGATGTCCTGAAAGGTAATACGCTTTTTTTCTGATAAAATTTTCTTCACATTTTCAATAGCCATTTTTATTGAGAAATCATTCTTTTGAATCTGTCTTTCTTCAAGATATTGCTCTCTTTCGAGAATTTCTTTGACAATTTTTGATAACCTTAAAATAGGAATTTCGTCGTCCTCTTCAACTTCTTTATACCCTTTATGAGTGTAAACTTTCGATGAGACTCCTTTTTCTATTATTGATAATAATTCTTTTATTTCTTCGTCATTGCTGAGTTCTTTGACTCTTTTCTGGATTTTTTCAAGAGAGAAAATGTATAGTAAAAGTTCTGATTTTAATTTTATGAGAATACTTAATTCAAGAATTTTGTCTGCAATTTCAATATTAGTCTTATTTTTAAGATCTTCTAACTCCTCCCGTATGGTATTCAGCAGGTTAACTGAAAGGAGATTTTTTCTGTCTTTCTCTCCGTTTGAAATAATTGTTTCAACTGGATTTTCCATCAATTCTCATTAAACTTATAGCTTCCTCAAGTGTCTTAGAAGCAATTTTTTTTGCCTCTCTGCTACCCTCTGTAAAAGTTTCTTCAACATCCTTTATATTGTTCCCTAATTCGATTCTTCTGGTTCTTATTCCTTTTAAATAAGAGTTTAGCTTTGCCGCGAGCTTTTTCTTACATTCAACGCATCCTAATTTCCCGCTTTTACAGTCTTTTTTTATTTCAAGAGATTCTCCTTTGTTGAAGATTTTATGATATGTGAAAATCGTGCAGATATCTGGGTGTCCTTTGTCATGAAGTCTTATTTTTTCAGGGTCAGTTATTGCAGACATGATTTTCTTTGTGGTTTCCTCTTCAGAATCTGCAATTTTTATGTCATTATTGAGACTTTTGGACATCCTCCTTCCATCAAAGCCTGGTACAGAAGGAAATTCTGTTAACAATGCCTGAGGTTCTATGAATAATTCTCCGTAAAGGCTATTAAACCTGCGGACGATTTCTCTTGATATCTCCAGATGAGGAAGCTGATCCTTGCCCACAGGCACGAAATGCGCCTTATAAATAATAATGTCGGTTGTCATAAGGATCGGATAACCGAGAAGGCCATATGAAGCATTCTCTTTTAAATTTAAATCTCTTATCATCTCTTTTACCGTTGGGTTTCTTTCAACCCATGGAATCGGCACGATCATTGAAAGAAGAAGGTAAAGATAGGTGTGTTCTGGAACCTCTGATTGCACAAATAAAGTGCATTTGTGAGGATCGAGTCCTACTGAGAGCATATCAAGCATTACTTCAAGTTTGTTTGTTTTTAGCATTTCGGTGTCTTCATAATTTGTTGTGAGAGCGTGCAGATCCGCGACAAAGAAAAGCGAATCATATTTTTCTTGCAGGTTAAGATAATTTTGAAGGACGCCTACAAGATGTCCTATGTGTAGTTTTCCAGTCGGTCTGATTCCGCTTACTACTCTTTTCATATGTTCTCCTTAAAGTAATATTCTCAGAATTGGGTTTACAATGAATGAAAGTAAATTCCCAAAGTTAAAAAAGGGTATTGCTATTAAAATAATGAGGAAAATCATTCCATACCAGTTCATTGATTCATCAAGAAGGAACCTTTGAGGTCTCTTGCTTACTGCAAAAAGAACCTTTGAACCATCGAGTGGAGGTACAGGAATAAGGTTAAAGATGCCGAGGTAAATACTGTATAATATTATATATTCTATTAACACTATGAAGTATGAAAATCCTGCTTGCATTACTGTGGATTTGAACATCAGTTTATATAATGGAGAAAGTATAATTGCGGTAAGAAAGTTCATTAGTGGACCAGCAAGTGAAACGACTACCATCCCTTTCCTGAGGTTCCTTAATGCAAAGAAATCTACAGGTATTGGCTTGCCCCAACCAAATCTAAAAAGAATAAGCGCGATCATACCGAATGGATCAATGTGGCGTAGTGGGTTAAGCGTAAGCCTTCCCTCCCTTTTTGCTGTCTCGTCACCCATTTTGTATGCTGCAAATGCATGTCCGAATTCATGTAATGTTAAAACAATGATTACTGCCGGCAGGACAAACAGTAACAGGTTTATAAAATAATCTCTACCCAAATTAAGCATTTCATTCTCCTTTTCTTGAGCCTATTATATATATTTACTTAAGTTTTTAAAGTTTTAGAAAGTGCCAGGCACCAAATTATGATTTTTTTCATAGCAAGGTGCCTGGCACCGATTATTATTTTTTGATTGAGTCATTCGACAATTTCCTTTATCTTTGAAAGTCTTTTTTCTCTATCTCTTACGAATCGCTCAATCCCTTCGAGCACATGCTTAGGATCAAGATGAGCCTCTTCTATAACTTCGTTGAGTGTTCCGCCTGTTCTCCACCTGTTGTCCCAGTCTGAAGAAAGCGAATAATCCTTTACAATAGGGTTTGCAACCCAATTGTTCATGAGTTTCAGAGATTCATTTGTTATAATCATTGCGTTGTGAAAAAGCTTCCATGGAAGGACTTTGTTTTTATATTCTTCATTCTCTCTTCTGTATAATTCGTAACTCGGCGCAGAGACGATTCTAACATTGAGTTTTGATTTCCTCAATTCATCGATGATTTTTACTACATTAAGCGTAGAACTCGTGCCCTGAACAATTACGGTGCCCATTTGGGGCAGATCTTTTTCAAAATCTTTTAGTATATAAGCTCCATGGGCTGCTTCAAAATATGACGCAAGACCCATAGATTCTCTATCAGGTATGTTAATGGCAGGTCTTGTAAGGACGAGCGCGATGATGGGGACTTCAAGCTGCAGAGTTTTACCAAGAAGGACAGGTACCTCGTTATATTCCCAGGGCACGAGGTCAATCAACTGCCCTGTCGGAAATAAATCTCTAACTCCTGGAGAGAAAATACCAAAATGTGTCCTTGAATCATCTGCTGTTTCGGGACCTGAATGTCCCATAACCCAGATGACTTTACCAACTTTCAATTCACAATCCTGTGCAAGTTGAGATAAAAGTCTCATCATGCCGTACTTTAAATAGGCAAAAGAACCATATGTTGAACAGGTCGTAAAAAATCCATTGAATTCCTTGAATGGGTCTTTTGCAAAGTTTACCGTCATCGCTCCAGCGGAAATCCCTGAGTTTACAAATTCTGTAATTTCCTGCGGCAGTAGCACGCCTTCGGGGTTTGTTTCTCTATCGAACCAGCCATATCCTTTGAAATCTCCAAATGGTTTTGCAAATCCAGAAATTTGTGTTGAATCGGCAAGATCAGCTGACATAGCAATAAACAAAGGCCTGTTATATTTTTCCGCTGTATAAGCATTCACCCAGGCCCCCCACTTACTGAAAGCTTCTCTATTGGCAGCGTGAGTTCCTGGCTTTGCATAAATCTCAGTTGGGTAATGAATAAAATCTGTAATCACAGGGTCTTTTATGGGATTGTCATCGCCTAATTTGAACTCTTCAATTTCTTCTGGAACAGATTTAGCAATTTCTATGAGTCGATATGAAACGTAATCAACAAGTTCTTTGTCATTAAGTACTGTATTCATAACAACATCAATGTTTGCCTTGAATTGTTTGTAAATTTCTGATTCTTCTTTTGGAGCTCCCTTTCCAAAACCCTCAAATTCTACACCATATTTATCCTGGAACTCTTTTTTTGTTTCCCAGAATAATTCTGAATTCATTTTGTGAGGAGAGCCATGCGAAGCGTTATCATATTTCAAATAACCCCTTCCTTTTCTTGTTTTAAACCATGCTATGTTAGGGATATTTTTTTGAATTTTTGTCTGATCAAATAATTCCAGAATAGTGTTATGAACTTTTTCAAAGTCGCTTCCTTTTTCAGTACCTATCACTCTCCAGCCATGCGAAGAAAACCATTCATTTGGTCCACCGAAAACTGTGCTTGTAAGGGGGTGGTCATCAATTCCAAAGTTATTCCAGTCAATCAGGAAGAAAAGATTATCAAGTCCAAGTTCCCATGCGGAATTGAATGTTTCGTGTGCTCCTCCGGGGGTAAGACCTGCATCTCCTTCAATTGCTATTACTTTTACTCCATTAGCTCCTGCTTTTTTAAGTGCAATTGCTTCCCCAACCGAGGCTGTGACACCATGCCCGGAAGGCCCTGTGTTAAACTTCAAAAATAATGTTTTTCCTGCAAATTCGGCATGTCCCGAGAGACCCTTGTTCCTTCTGAAATTGAGGAGGTCTTCAGGAAGAAGCGTAAATTCTCTCCTTAATTTGAATTTCTCGTCGCCGGTCTCTTTATATTTATTATCAAAAATTCCATTAAGCACTGCAAGTGTTGAATAGACAAGAGGAATTGTGTGTCCTGCAGAAAGGATAAATCGATCACCAAACTTTTTTTCTGGGAATCTTAAATCGTATCTCATAACACCTGAAAGCATAAGCGTTAGAAGCATATGCATTTTTGACCTGGACCCGCCTGGGTGCCCGCTCTGCCTGTAATTCAGCATTAGATCAATTAGTTGATCAACGGCGTCTCCCAATTTCTCCCAGTGCTTTAATTCCTTTTCCATATCTTCTCCTTTCTAAAATTATTTAAATATTTCTTTATATTCATCTACTGTGTCTTTTGTGAAATTTATCATTCCTTCAAATGTTTTTGTGTGTTTGATCATGTCCTTTATCACGGGAAATGGAATTGTTGCAATGTGTACGCCAACTTCTGCAAGCTCTCTAACCTGTCTTGCATTTCTTACACTTGCCGCTATGATTTCTGTATCGAAATTGAAATTGTCGAGAATTTCTTTTATGCTTGCGACAAGATCTACTCCACTCACAATTCCATCGTCATTTAAAACTTTCTCGTCAATAATCAACCCTTCTTCTGGAAAATAATCTTCTTTCTCAAAGGGCATTCCAATTTTTTTTCTCAGGAAGTCATCAATTCTTCCAGCAAAAGGGCTTACATACCTTGCACCTGCTTTTGCAGCGAGGAGCGCCTGATTTGATGACATTATCAGTGTTGAGTTTACAGGTATGTTTTTCTCTTTTAGCCTTTTTGTTACCTTTAATCCATCAAAATGCTTTGTTCCGTTTTCTTCAATTTCAGGATTCACGGGGATTTTTATAACGACATTATTTGAAATGTTATTGAATTTTTCAAAGAGAGTTTCTGCCTCGTTTAGCATATCATCTTCTGTGTTTCCAATTACTTCAAGGCTTACCGGGTGTTCATTACCTGCAACAGTTAGAAGCTCTTTGATATATTCTTCCATCGTAAAACTTATACCTTGATTTTTAAAATATTCGACTGCCTTCTTTATAAGACTTGGATTGGTTGTAACTCCATCAACGATGCCCCAGGTAAAGGCTTCTCTAATTTCGTCAATGTTTGCAGAATCAATAAAAATTTTCACTTATTATTCCTCTTCATCGATGTAGTATTTCTTAGGAAGAATAGCGAGGCTGATTGCAAGGCCAACAATGCCAGTAAAAAGCCCAATGAGGAACCATCCAAAACCATTTCTCCCTTTTTTTGAGGCCACAATAGCAGTGAAAATAGCAAGAATAAGCATGATTGCACAGACTGAGCCCCAGATGATTAACATAAACCTTCCTATAACCAGTGAAATTTCTCCAAGGTTTAAGTAGTCCCAAAGCATTCCATTCATTTTTCTCCTCCTCTCATTAAAATTTAACTATCATATTTTAACATTTTGCAAAATTTATCCAAAGAAATATTGCTTTGGATTCTTCTATGAAGGTAGAAAAAAGAAGAAATCATTAATTATTAGTTTGATTTGAAACTAATCCTGTATTTAATATTTGCTTTCAAATCTTTAATCCTTATAATTTTTTAGAGGAAGGATTTATGAAAAAGGTTCTTATAGCCGGGAGTGGAAGAGAAAATTCAAATGATTTTTACTTAAAACTTTCACGTGATTTTGATTTTATTATAGGTGTAGACAGGGGGGCTGAGGTTTTGCTTGATGCAGGAGTTAAGCCTGACATTGCAATAGGTGATTTTGATTCTGTGACCGATTTATCATATATCGAAGGTTCAGGAATAAGAATTTTAAAATTTCCAGTTGAAAAGGACAAATCTGATACAGAACTTGCAATTGAGTTTGCTCTGGGAAAAGGCTTTGATGTATTTGTCATGACGAGCATGCTTGGAAGAAGGACAGATCACCTTCTTTTTAACATTTCTCTTCTTGTGAATTTATACAGGAAAGGAAAAGATTGCACAATAATTGAAGAGCATGAGGAGATTCATCTACTTGAATCAGAAAGAAAAACTTTTCATGTGAGAAGTGGTGATATTGTATCTCTTTTTCCGATTGATAAGATTATTTATGGAGTTTCGACAGAGGGTTTGAAGTATGAACTTCAAGGAAAGAACCTTGTTTCTTCATCGACGCTTTCTTTAAGCAATGTCGCCTTGAAAAACGATGTTTCAATTTCTGTTAAAAAAGGTATAGTGCTTGTACTTTTCGAACATGTAAAGAAAGTGTGAAATTCTAAGTAAACTTTTTAATACTGAAATACGCTGTCAAACATTAATGAAATCCTGGATGAATTGTATGTTTTTCTCAATCAAAAAGAATGTACGCTATCAAAGGATATGAGTATCGTGACAAAAAAGATCATATTAAGTAAGGATGTATTAATGCTGTGTTAAGCTTTGAAGTATTTTGAAATTCTTTTGTAACTTTCTTTGAATTTTTCTTTTACAAAACCTTCGTCTATGGTAAGAATTTTTTTATTTTCCATCACAATTTTGCCGTTTATAATGACTGTATCAACATCCTCAGGATACATAGAGTAGGCAACAAGGGAGTGAGGGTCTGTTAGTGGCATAAGATTTGCCTTTGACGTATCGATGAGTATTAAATCTCCTTTATATCCTTCTTTTATAAGCCCGACATCGTTAAAACCCAAGTTTTTTGCTCCATTTACTGTTGCAAGCCGCAGGGTTTGGAAAGCGTTAAGTTCTGATGGGTTTAGACTTACTCCTTTTGCTAAAAGGGAGGCAAGCCTTATATCTTCGATTATTGCAAGGTTGTTGTTTGATGCAGCGCCGTCTGTCCCGACAGAGACTGTTATATCGTTGTCGATTAGCCTTGCAATATCAGGAATTCCTGAACCGAGTTTCAGGTTGCTTTGAGGGTTTATGGTTATTCCAACATTGTTTTCCTTTAGAATTTTAATATCATTTTCACTCACCCAGACACAATGAGCCGCGTTTACTTTCGCATTAAAAAATCCAATTTCTTCAAGCTTTTCGATTGGTGTTTTTCCGTACTTCTTTATATAATTTTCTACTTCTTTTTTGGTTTCATGGAGGTGTATCTGTACAATAGCGCCGAGTTTTTGTGCAAGTGCACCGGTCTCCTTTAATAATTTTAAATCACAGGTATACGGAGAATGTGGTGCTAGACTTACCATTATTCTTCCGTCTTCGCCATTATTGTACTTCTCGAAAAAATTTCTAGCCCGATTTAAAATAAGATTATCCATATGAGGCTTTGACGCGTAAGAAAAACCTATGTTTGCCCTCATTCCACTTTCTTTAATTGCTTTGTAGGCTTCTTCTTCATAAAAATAAAAGTCCGTTATGGTGGTTGTACCTGTTCGGATAGATTCAACAAGTGCAAGTAATGTGCCGTAATAAACATCGTCTTTTGAAAGTTTGCTTTCAATAGGAAAAATTATTTCATCAAGCCAGGTTTTGAGAGGAAGGTCATCTGCAATGCCTCTCATAAGAGTCATCGCAAGATGGGTATGGGCATTTACAAATCCAGGAATTACGATATGATTTGATGCATCAATTGTTCTGTCAAAGTTTTCTTTCCAATTTTTGGAAGAACCTGCATATTGAATGATAGAACCTTTTAAGACTATGTCCCCTTGTTCAATGATTTGTTCATTTTCAAGAGTAAGTATTATGCCATTTTTTATAAGTATCATCTATTTTCTTGGTAAGAATATTGGGTTTTGGTCTGTAATTACTTCGCTGTCTTCGGACAATATTAATTTAATGTCCTTTGAAAGTGAAAACATCTGTATGTGTGCATCTCCGTCGTAAAATTTAAGTCCTCCTTCTATCCTTTCTGAAATGAGATTATTAATTTTTTTTGCCGACAAATCCAAAGGGTCATTCTTTTTTGATGCAATAATGAAACCCCATGTTGTGTCGAAACTTGGAATATATGTGTAATAACTTCTAACGATGGCGAAAATCTTTTTTAGGGTGTTTCTAATTGTCTGATGCATTTTGAAGGTTGTAATTCTAAGGATAGATGCTTGAAGGGCAAATATGCCACCGTCTTTTAATCTATCATTAACAATTTCAAAGAAATCTTTTGTGAAAAGTTTATATGACGGACCGTCTTCAAAAGGCTCTGTGACGTCCGAGATTATTATATCGACTGAACCTGAAGAAACCTGAGTTTCGATAAATTTTCTTGCATTAAGGTTAAGGATTTTTGCCTTCGGGCTTTCGAAAGAGCCCTGGTGCCATTCTTGAAGATAATCTTTGGCAATCTGAATTGCATCCTTATCGATATCTATCATTAGGGCTTTTAAAATGCTTTTGTGTTTTAGAACCTCTTTTAATGTAGCGCCTTCACCGCCACCAAGGATTATTGCGTTCTCAGGTTTTTCAGCGAGAAGCATTGCAGGGTGAACAAGTGCTTCGTGGTAAATATATTCATCCTTTGATGTTGACTGAACATCGCCATCGATAATAAGCATTTTTCCAAAAACAGGACTCCATACCAACTGGATGTGCTGGTACGGAGTCCTTAAATCGACGAGAATTCTCTCGATACCGTGAATGTGCTCTTCTGATTTTCCAAAGAAATCACGGAAGTAGAGATAATTCTTTTCCATTTTTTTCTGAGCTTGTGTTCTCAACCCTGTGGAGGTATTTTCCATTCGTTTCCTCTCCTCTCGAAACCACTGTTACTTGGATGTGGTTTGCCCCAAGTGTATCTGCAACAAATTGGCATGCGGCTTTTGGGTCAGTGACTCCACAGGTGTAAAAATCTAAAGCTGCATAACCATACTCTGGCCATGTGTGAATGGAGAGGTGAGATTCGGAAATTACCACCACCCCACTAACTCCCTGAGGAGTAAAGTGGTGAAATGCAACATTTAATATCGTTGCATTAGCTCTTTCTGCAGCTTCTACGAGAAGCTTCTTAAGGAAAGTTAAGTTGTTCAGCAAGTTAGGTTTACACCCTGAAACATCCATAATGATGTGCTTTCCTTCAGTGCGCATTTCAGCCACCCCCTTTCAAAGAATTAGTAAGGTAATGAATTACCTTATCTCATAATTTATAACAGATTTCAGTTTTTTTTCAATACTTTATACCGATAATTTCTTGCATTTTAATTAATTCTTTTGAGTTTTTAAAAACTTTCAAGTTAGCGTTTTAGTGTCGTTAAGAAAATTTTTAATTCTAAAATTTAGATATTATTAAAACAGTCTTAAATTTATCGGCTATAATTCCACTGAATTGGTTACAATAGTTATAAGGTCGCTCTTAGATAAAAATAACTTACAAATGTTCATAAATGTTTCAAGAGTGTAGATTCGAGGCCTCTGAAAAGCCCTTATTTTGTCTCATTTTTTTGTTCTTTTCATTTCTATATTATGGGATGGGATCGTCACGTCGGCAAAAATAGCCTCCGCTTGCTTTTGCAAGGAAAAGATTGCACGATGACAGAGGGGGGAGGGGATCGTCACGCTGCCTTCGGCTCGCAAGAGCCCGTGAGAATCTCCTTTCTTAAATGCAAAATTCTGTGAAACAAGTGCTTGCTCTCGCAAGAAAAGGATTATCGAGGAAGACAATTTGGGTTGTTTTATCACTTTTTCAAGAGTCTGAAGTTCAAAATTGTTGACATTTTAAAATAATGAAATATAATTTTTGAGGGAGGCTTTCGATGAGTTTAACGGGTGACTTAACAGAAGTTGGTATTAAATACCTGTTTGGTTTAATAGAAAATTTGAAAGCGACAGGTAAACTTGTAATAAAAGATGCTTTTTTAGTGTTAGTTATATATTTCAAAAATGGAAAGCCTGTTAATACAGAGGGAGAAAAAGACCCTGTTGAAACGATGGAGAAAATTATAAGTCTCGAAAAAGGCTCCTTTGAATTTGAAAAAATGACTGATGTTCCTGAGTGGCAATCTCCGGAAGATCTCTCTAAAATAATTTCAAGAATGGATGAAATTAAGGAACAGTGGAGAAAAGTTAAAAATTATTTTCCGAACCAAGACATAATTATTGGCCTTTCTCAATCAAAAAATGATAACGAAATAAAAATATCAGCGGAAGAGTGGAGGATCTTGTCTTCTATAAAAGAGTCCATGAATCTTTCTGAATTAGTTAAAATTTCGCCTTTTGGAGAGCTAAAAACTCTTTCTGCTCTTTTAAGACTGAATGAAAAAAAACTGATAAGCTTAACTTTAGAAAAAGAAGACAAATTAAAGCCAGAAGATGAAGTGATACCTTTAAAAACGGCAGGTTGGTTTGCAGTAAACACTCCTATTTACGGAGAAAAAAATCTTGAATTCTACAAAAAAATTAATAATAAAAAAGATTTCGTGACAATAGTAAAAGAGATGGGAATAAGCTACAAAGAAGGAAAAGATATTTTAAAATATCTTTTAAGCCAGGGTAAAATTAGTTTGAGAAAGAAAACTAAATAAAATACTCCATTACCTGATTTGCAATTAAAATACCTTTTGAAGTAAGATAAAAGCCATCTTTATTGACCTTTAATAGTTTTGTTTTAGACAGATAGCTTATTTCGTTTCCAAAATTGGTTTCAGGAAACTCGCCGAATTTATCATAATAAAGCCTATTTTTACAACCTTCTTTTAGCCTTAAACACATCATAATATATTCGCTCTTCTGCCTCTTTTCTGTTAAATGTTCGTAAAGCCCCAATGGTATTTTTTCTGAATCAATTTTAGCATAATAAGATTTAAGACTTGCAACATTTTTTTGCCTTTTTCTCGCCATAAAACTCCCGGCAGAAACTCCGAAACCAATATAAGGAAAGCTCTTCCAGTATGTCAAATTATGAATAGACTGAAAACCTTCCTTTGCAAAATTTGAGATTTCATACTGTTTATAACCATTACTCTCAAGAAGCTTAACTCCCATTTTATAATGTTTTGCTTGCTCGTTTTCTTCTGGTAATTTTAAATCTTTCCTAATTTTAAAGAATTTCGTTTCTTGTTCTATGGTGAGCGAGTAAAATGAAATATGCTCAGGCGAAAGTTTAATGGCTTCTTTAAGAGAAAAGGCAACATCTTCGGTTGTTTCCCTGGGCAATGCAAACATAAGGTCGAGATTTATATTATCAAAACCAGCATTTCTGAGTATTTTAAAACTTTTGTAAATTTTCTTTGAATCATGGATTCTTCCGAGTATTTTTAATGATTTATCTTTAAATGACTGTGCCCCCATACTAATTCTGTTAACTCCTAATTTTTTAAATTTGCTGAACTTTTTGATCTCAATAGTTTCAGGATTTGCTTCGATTGTAAACTCTGATAATGTTCTAAAATCAAAATACTTTTCAAGATGTTCTAAAAGATCACTAAGAAGCTCTGCATTCATAAGTGAAGGAGTCCCTCCACCCAAATAAAGAGTTTTAAGAAAAAGTCTGGATTCAGGATATTCTGAAAAGAAAATATCAATCTCCCTCTTTAAATACGAAACATATCTTTTAAGTTCCTGAGAAGAATAATTAAAAGAAATAAAATCGCAGTAATTGCATTTTTTTAAGCAGAAAGGTATATGTATATATGCAGATATACCTGAATTATTTCTTCTGTTCACCTTTAATTGAAAGAATAGCAAAAAATGCTTCCTGAGGAATTGCTACATTTCCTATTTGTTTCATTTTTTTCTTGCCTTCTTTTTGTTTTTCAAGAAGTTTTCGTTTTCTTGTTACGTCTCCTCCGTAACATTTTGCAAGAACATCTTTCCTAAAAGGCACGACTCTTTCTCTGGCAATAATTTTATTACCAACCGCTGCTTGAAGATTTACCTCAAACATCTGCCTTGGTATAACCTTCCTCATTTTTTCAAGCAAGCTCCTTGAGATGTAATCTGCTTTCCCCCTATGCGTCATAAAGGAAAGTGCATCTACAGATTTCTTATTTATAAGGATATCAATTTTGACAATATCAGAACTTCTAAAACCTTTAAATTCATAGTCAAGAGTTCCATAGCCCCTGGTTAAAGATTTAAGGTTATCAAAGAAGTCTGTTATTATCTCTTGCAGAGGAACTTCAAATTTTATTATTGTTCTCCGTGACTGCGGGTATGACATTTCCTTGTATATTGCCCTTCTTGACTTAATAAGCTCAAGGACATTTCCTATATATTCGGGAGGTGTCATAATCGATGCGTCCACAATGGGTTCTCTTATTTCTTTTATTTTTGTTTCATCAGGAAATTTACTGGGATTGTCCAGTTTGATAATTTTATCATCCATAAGCTCAATTTCGTATTCAACGTTTGGAACTGTAGCAATAATATCTTGACCAAATTCCAGCTTGAGTCTTTCAATTGCAATTTCCATATGTAGCAAACCTGAAAAACCACATCTGAAACCAAAGCCAAGAGCCTCAGACGTCTCCATTTCAAAACTGAAAGCCGGGTCGTTCAGGTGTAACTTTTCAAGAGATTTCTTGAGGTTCTCGAACTCATTCGTATTGATAGGAAAAAGTCCGGCAAAAACCATTGGAATATTCTTTCTGAATCCAGGGATAGAAATCTTTGCTGGATTGAATACACTTGTTACTGTGTCCCCAATAGCAACATCTAGAGGATCTCTGATTATGGCAGTAAAATATCCCACTTCACCTGTTTCTAATTCATCGACATTTTCCATTTTAAGTTTAAATATGCCCACTTCTTCTACCTGAAATACTTTGCCTGACGACATAAATTTTATTTTATCGCCAGCTCTAATTTTTCCTTCTTTAATTCTCACATAAACAACCACACCCTTATAGGTATCAAAGTGTGAGTCAAAAACAAGTGCGCGTAATGGATCATCCAAATTACCCTTAGGGTATGGGATTCTTTTTATGATTTCTTCGATAAGTTCATCAACACCTGTCCCCTGTTTTGCACTTATTTTCAAAATTTCATTTTCTGGAAACCCCAGGATTTCTTTGATTTCTTCTTCGGTGCCTTCAATATCTGCGTCTTTAACGTCTATTTTATTTATTACCGGGATTATTACTAAATTATTTTCCATAGCAAGATAAGTATTAGCAATTGTTTGTGCTTCTACACCCTGCGTGGCATCAATAAGCAGAACGGCGCCTTCACACGCCTTTAAACTTCTTGAAACTTCATAACTAAAATCTACGTGACCGGGAGTATCAATGAGATTAAAATAAAAAGTCTCCCCTGCTTTATTTTTTATAAAAAGGGTTACTGGATGAGACCTAATAGTAATCCCTCTCTCTTTTTCAAGAGAGAGGGTATCTAATACTTGCCCTTCCTGTATATTTGTTAAAAGACCAGCATGCTCAAGAAACCTGTCTGCAAGTGTCGATTTTCCATGATCTATGTGGGCAATTATCGAAAAGTTCCTTATGACCTCATTTTGAACCAACCCTGTCTTTCTCCTTTTCAAAAACTATCAGGTCTGACAAGGAATTATAATCAACAACCACTGTATCGCCTTCTTTGAACTCGCCCTTAAGAATTTTAATGGCGATGGGGTCTTCAACCTCTTTTTCAATAAGCCTATGCAGAGGACGTGCGCCAAAATCCGGATTATAACCTTTTCTTGCAAGATATTCTTTTGCTGAATTTGTTAATTTTATAGCTATATTGCTTTCCGAGGTATTTTTCTCGATTTTTTTCATTATAATATCAACTATTTCCTCTATTTCATGAAGTGTAAGAGGGTAAAAGACAATAATATCATCGAGTCGGTTGAGGAATTCTGGTTTAAATATTTCCTTTAAAGACCCAAGAAGCTTCTTTTTTTTATCTTCAAAAGTAGACTCTTTTTCGCTTATTTCAAAGCCCATCGATTTTTCTTTTAGAAGTCCTGTACCAAAATTTGAGGTAAGTATTATCGCCGTATTCTTGAAATCAACAATATGCCCCTGTGAATCTGTAAGCCTTCCCTCGTCCATAATTTGAAGGAGAAGGTCAAAAATATCAGGATGGGCTTTCTCAATTTCGTCGAATAGAACTACAGAGTAAGGTTTTCTTCTGACAGTTTCTGTTAACTGGCCTCCTTCTTCATATCCCACGTACCCCGGGGGAGAGCCTATTAGCCTTGATACTGCAAATTTTTCCATATATTCAGACATATCGAGTCTTACCAGTGCATTTTCGCTGCCAAAGAGAAATTCAGCAAGCGTTTTTGCAAGTTCTGTTTTGCCAACTCCAGTAGGCCCAAGGAAAAGGAATGTTCCAATTGGTTTATTAGGGTTTTTGAGACCCGAACGAGCTCTTCTAATAGCACGAGACACAGTTTTTAATGCTTCTTCTTGGCCAACAATTCTCTTGTGCAATTCGCTTTCCATATTAACAAGCTTCTTTTTTTCGTCTGAAACAAGTTTTTCAACGGGAATACTTGTCCACAATGAAACTACTTTTCTTATATGATCTTCATTAAGTTCAGGGATCTCATCATTAGATTGTGAAAGTAAAGATTTAAGTTTGGTGAGCAAACTTCTTTCTTCTTCTCTTAGCCGATCTGCTTCATAAAGTTTTTTATCTCTTATCGCCTGGAATTTTTTCTCTTTTATTCCCTTTAGGTTCTTTTCCATCTTCTTTATTTCTGAGCTTTTTGATAAATGCAACTTTACTCTTGCAGAAGCTTCGTCTATTAGATCGATTGCCTTATCTGGCAGAAAACGGTCATTTATGTACTTGACAGAAAGACTTATTGCTGAGTTAATTGCTTCATCGGTAATTTTAACTCCATGGAACCTCTCATACCTCTCTCTAAGTCCTCTTAATATTTCGATGCTTTCTTCAATTGAGGGTTCTTTAACATATATAGGTTGAAACCTTCTTTCAAGAGCAGCATCTTTTTCAATATACCTTCTATAGTCTTTTAAAGTTGTTGCACCTATAACCTGAATTTCTCCGTTTGTAAGGGTGGGTTTAAGGATATTTGATGCGTCAATTGCACCTTCTGCTGCCCCGGCGCCGACAATATTATGAAACTCATCAATGAAGAGAATTACATTACCCTGAGTTCTGGATACTTCCTTTAAAATCTTTTTCATTCGTTCCTCGAACTCACCCCTATATTTGGTACCTGCGATGATAGAGGCAAGATCAAGAGAAACAATTCTTCTTCCTTTAAGTAAATCAGGCACATCTCCATTAGCTATTCTTTGTGCAAGTCCTTCGACTATAGAGGTCTTACCAACTCCAGGGTCTCCGATAATTGCAGGATTATTCTTCTTTCTCCTCATTAATATCTCAATAACTCTTTCTATCTCATTCTCTCTGCCTATAACGGGGTCAAGCTCTGCCCTTGATGCAAGAATAGTGAGATCTCTACTAAACTGATCAAGAGTCGGAGTCTTGTTCTGTGTAAAAGTAGAAAAGGGTTTATTGTTCTGAACTGCACTTTTCTCGCCTATCATAGAGTAAATAATTTCTTCAAATTTTGAAAGATCAATCCCCAGGTCTTGAATTATTTTGATAGCTACGCCCCCACCTTCATGGATTATAGCGAGCAAAATATGTTCAGTGCTTATATACGAATCTCCAAGGTTTATCGCTTCTCTTTCTGCAAGTTCAAGTACTCGTTTTGCCCTAGGAGTGAGTATCACCTCTTCCCTGCTCGTTTGCCCGGTATTTTGTTTGTTTTCTTTTACAAACGATTCTACTCGTTCTATCACGTCTTCAGGATCAATATCCATGCTTGTAATAGCTTTATAAGCTATTCCTTCTTCGATTTTAACGAGCCCAAGAAGGAGATGCTCTGTACCCAGATAGTCGTTATTGAGAACATGGGCTTCTTCTTGAGCAACCAATATTGCTCGCTGTGCTCTTTCTGTTAAATTGTTCCAGTTCATTGTATCATCTCCTTATATATTTTAACGAATTCTATGAAAATATTAAAACTTCAAGATTTGACTTGGTATTTTGAAATTTTACTTTTTTCTTTTTTCTGATAAAATATAGTGTTTAACTATACGGAGGCTCTATGATTAACGACGAATATAATGCAAGCAGCATAAAAGTCCTTGAAGGACTCGAGCATGTAAGAAAAAGGCCATCAATGTATATTGGTTCCACAAGTGAAAGTGGGTTACACCATCTTGTTTTTGAAGTTGTCGATAATAGTATCGATGAAGCTATGGCAGGTGTTTGCACTGAAATAGAAGTTATTATGAGAAAAGACGGAAGTGTAACTGTTATAGATAATGGAAGAGGTATCCCTGTAGACATGCACCCTGAGTTAAAAGTTTCGGGAGTTGAAGTTGCACTTACTAAACTCAATGCAGGTGCTAAGTTCGAAGGCAAAGCTTATCATGTATCAGGAGGCTTACATGGAGTCGGCGTTTCTGTGGTAAACGCACTTTCTGAATATCTTATAGTAAAGGTTACAATGAATGGAATAGTTTATCAGCAAGAATACGAAAGAGGAACACCAAAATACCCTCTTAAACAGGTTGGAATTTCAGAAGGAGAAAGGCGATATGGTACCGAAATTACTTTCAGGCCTGATAAAGTAATTTTTGAAACGGTCAAATTCCAGAATGCAATTATAAAAGCAAAGTTAAAAGAGCTTGCATATTTGAACAAAGGTTTAAAAATAAAATTTTTAGACGAAATCAGCGAAGAAACAGAAACATACCAGTCAGAAAACGGAATAAAAGATTTAATAAATGAGTTGAATAAAGAGCAACAGAAAATGCCAGAAGAACCTTTGTATATTTCAGAGGATGAAGATGGATTTTTTTTAGAATCTGCAATACAGTATAATAGCGGATTTGGTTCCGACCTTCTGTCGTATGTTAATAACATACATACGACAGAAGGAGGAACGCACGAAGTAGGGTTTAAGCTTGCACTTACGAGAGTATTAAACGATGAAGCTCAACAGCTTAAATTTATTAAAGAAGATGAAACTCTAACAGGTGATGATGTAAGAGAAGGACTTACTGGTATCTTAAATTTAAGGATGCTTGACCCGCAGTTTGAGGGTCAGACAAAAACAAAACTTGGTAATGCAGAAATTAAAAACAGAGTCTATAATATTGTTAAGAACTCACTAACACTCTATTTTGATAGACACATAGAAGAACTGAAGGCAATACTGAAAAAGGCACTTCTTGCACAGAATGCGAGAATTGCGGCAAGAAAAGCAAAGGAGTTAATAAGGAGAAAAGGAGCCCTTGACTTCTCAGGAAGATTGCCCGGTAAACTTGCAGATTGTGCTACAAATGATCCAAAAGAAGCCGAGATATATATAGTTGAAGGGGAATCAGCAGGAGGAAGTGCCAAACAAGGAAGAGATAGAAAATTTCAGGCAATATTACCATTAAGAGGCAAAATTCTCAACGTAGAAAGAGTAAGTATAAATCATGCACTTTTAAGCGAAGAAATCAAAAATCTTATTACTTCTATTGGTTGTGGCATAAAGGAAGATTTCAAACCAGAAAACTTAAGGTATCACAAAGTAATTATAATGACTGATGCAGATGTAGATGGAGCTCATATAAGGACACTTCTTCTAACATTTTTCTTCAGGTATATGAGAAATCTAATTGAGGGTGGTTACTTATACATTGCCCAGCCACCTCTTTATAGAATAAGTTATGGAAAATCTCTTTATTATGCATACTCCGATGATGAATTAAAAAAGACCCTTTCAAGAACGAGCGATCCGGGTAGAGCTGAAATCCAGAGGTACAAAGGTCTCGGAGAGATGAACCCTGAACAGCTCTGGGAGACAACCATGGACCCGTCGAAAAGGCTTATACTCAGGGTATCTATGAGAGAGGCAGAGGAAGCAAACGCATTATTTGACTTATTAATGGGCGAGAAAGTTGAACCCAGAAGAAGATTCATTGAAGAACATGCAAAAGAAGTAATAAATCTTGATATATGAGGTGAACCGTGGCAGATCTTTTTGGAGAGAAAGTACTTAACGTTCCTATAGAAGAGGAAGTAAAAAAATCATACCTTAATTATTCAATGAGTGTTATCGTTGGGAGAGCACTTCCCGATATAAGGGATGGGTTAAAACCAGTTCATAGAAGAATATTATATGCAATGGAGGGATTGGGCTGTTTCCCTGACAGGCCATATAAAAAGAGTGCAAGAATTGTTGGTGAGACTCTTGGTAAGTATCATCCGCACGGTGATACATCAGTATATGACGCGCTCGTAAGAATGGCACAAACATTCTCGTTAAGATATCTACTTATTGATGGCCATGGAAATTTCGGCTCAATTGATGGAGATATGCCTGCAGCTATGCGTTATACTGAAGCAAGGTTATCAAATATTTCACTTGAGTTGCTTGAAGGCCTTGATGAAAATACAGTTGATTTTGTACCTAACTTTGACAATACTCTTAAAGAGCCAGTAGTCCTTCCCGCAAAAATACCAAACCTTCTCATAAATGGTTCTTCTGGTATAGCGGTCGGTATGGCGACAAATATTCCTCCACATAATCTCAGAGAAGTTACTGATGCTCTTATTTATATTATTGGTAAAGAAATAATGGGAGAGCAAGAAGTAACTACTTTAGAACTTTTAAATTTTATAAAAGGGCCAGATTTCCCGACAGGCGGATACATCATAGGAAATGCAGGAATTAAAGAATATTTTGAAACAGGTAGAGGAAGTATAACCATAAGGAGCAAATGGCATACAGAAGAAATAAAACACAAAAAACTTAACTTTGTAATTACCGAAATTCCTTTTGAGGTTAATAAAGCCTCGTTAGTAGAAAAAATTGCAGACCTCGCGAAGACGAAAAAAATTAAAGGAATAGAAGATATAAGAGATGAATCAGACAGGGAAGGAATAAGGATTGTAATAAAACTTTCAGAGGAAACAAATGTAAACGTACTTGAAAATTTACTTAAAATCCATACTTCCTTTGAGATCAAATATGGAGTTATTCTTATCGGAATAAAAGACAATGCGCCAAAAGTATATTCGATAAAACAGCTTCTTAAAGAATTCCTGCTTTTTAGAGAACAAATATTCGTCAGACAAACTCAGTTCAAGCTTGATAAAGCCAGAAAACATCTTGAGATTCTCGAAGGACTCCGTAAAGCAATTCAGAAAATTGATGCTGTTATTACGACAATTAAGTCTTCAAAAGATTCTCAAGAAGCACTTGTAAAACTAATTGAGCTTCTTACAGTAACCGATATACAGGCTAAAGCCATACTTGATATGAGACTTGCCAGACTAACAACACTGGAAAATACAAAATTAAACGAAGAGATTCTATCAACAGAGAAGGATATAAAAAGATACAACGAAATTTTAACAAGAAAGGAAATCCTCTGGGAAGAAATAAAAAAGGATCTTCAAAGGATAAAGGATAAATTCGGCAATGATAGAAAGAGTGAAATAAAATTCGAAGAGGCAAAATTTGTTCTGGAAGATCTTATCGAGGATAAAGAAACGATTGTTTCTATAACAAATGACGGATATGTTAAGAGAGTTCCTTTTGATACGTTCAGACTTCAAAGAAGGGGAGGAAAAGGAGTACTTGGTCAAGCGAAAAATGGAGAAGATTATGCAAAAGAAATTATAGTTACAACCGCAAAAAGCAGGATCCTTTTCTTTACGAACAAAGGAAAAGTATATGCTCTTAAAGTATACGAAATTCCAGAGAATGAAAGAGAAGCAAAAGGTGTTGCAATTCACAGAATGGTAAAACTTGCCGAAGATGAAATTGTTTCATCCGTGCTCACTATGGAAAAAGATTCAAAAGTGAAAAATATTGTTTTAATAACAAGAAAAGGAGTTGTTAAAAAAACAAGTATTAGCCAGTTTGAAAATGTTTATAGCAGAGGAAAAATAGCAGTAAACCTTGACAACGATGACAGGCTCATCTCCTCTGTTGCAACTAAGGATAAAGACGAAGTGCTTATTACAACGGCAAAGGGCCAGGCCATTAGGTTCAACAATGAACAGATACGCTCAATGGGTAGGAGCACAAGAGGTGTAAGGGGAATTAAACTTTTAGGGGATGATTTTGTTGTAAATGGAGAAATTGTAAAGAATGAAGATAAGCTGCTTCTTATAACTGCCAACGGCTTCGGAAAGAGACTACGCGCTAAGGACATTAGGAAAGTTAGAAGAAGGGGTTCGATAGGTGTGAGAGCGATAAAACTTGACAAGAAATCTGGTATGTTACAGGCAGTCAAGGTTGTAAGGGATAAGGGTTTATTATTTATCATGTCAAAAAATGGAAATGTTATCAAAATCAATATAAGTGAGGTTCCTGTAATGTCAAAATATGCACGGGGGGTTAAGATTATAAAATTCAGAGAAGAAGGAGATACGGTATCATCAATGACAACCTCACAGAATGAATAAAGAACTCAAGTCATTATTCTATAAAAGCCTAGTCGTTGGAGCTGCAGTCTTAGTGCTTTATTTGATCTATAGAGTTAGGATAATAATACCAACTGTCTTATATGGAGCTATTATTGCATATATCCTTCTTCCAATAACAAATTTCCTTTCGAAAAAAATCCCCAGATGGCTTGCATCTTTTACTTCAATGTTAATTTTTGTTATTATTTTTTTTCTTATAATTTACTTTTTTGTTCCTTTAATTATCCATGGCTTTAATGAAATTGCATTGAAACTTCCTGACATATACTCGAATCTTTCAGAATTTTTCAGCTGGTTTAAAAAACTTTTCTTCACTGAAAAGTTAGGCCAGAACTCAGAAAAAATATTCCAGGACTTCGTTTTAAATATGCAAGAAAATGTAAGATTAATAATAAACAAATGGTTAGAATTTACAATAAATAAGTTAGTACTTATTCCATCAGTAATACTCTCGGCAATGCTCGCTTTTTTCTTTATGAAAGAATCGAAGATTCTATACAGAGTCGCATTAAGAAATGTAAAACCCGGACAGAGAGAAATCGTTAGAAAATTTCTTACTAAAACCAACACCTCATTAAGGATGTATTTTGGAACGCTTGTTTTAATTTCTGTGTGCACTGGTTTTTTTATGGGACTTGCAGCATACATTGCAGGAATAAAGTTCTTCATTTTGATAGGAATGCTTGATGCATTTCTTGAGATAATACCTTATGTAGGGCCAGCTATAGTGTTTATTATTGGAAGCGCAATTTCGCTATTTACTTCTTTAAAGACTTTAATAGCATTTGCAATACTATTTTCCATAATTGAGATCGTTCAAAATACCTTTATAATTCCGCATTTTGTTGGAGAAAGGCTAAAAATTTCTCCGGTTATTATCATAGTAATGATTACCGCTGGAGGCGTACTTTTTGGAGCACTGGGCGTAATTATTGCAACACCGACATTTCTTGTAATCAAAAATATCATCGACATGGCCAATTTACCAAAAGAACAGATATAAAAGTTTTAGAACAATATTAGTCTAATTCTAAGCGCTCTTCTATATAAAAGAGATTTTTCTTAAAGAGAAACAAAGGAAACCTCTTTCGAAAATTATTAATTAAAAAGGGTTTGCTAAGTAAATATGACATGTGCAAAACCTTGATTAATTTTTTTTGTTCGTTATAATATTGTGCAAAAACTCTTTCCTTGCAGAAAGATTCTGCAAGGCTTAAGACCGTAAGGAGGTTAAAATGAGTTATTATGAAATGCTTTACATTGTCTCTTCTTCCATTCCTGACGAAGAAAGAGACATTCTTATTACAAAGCTCAGAGATTTCATAGAAAAAAATGGTGGAGTTGTAGAAAGCGAAAACCAGTGGGGTTTGAGGAGCATGGCTTATCCTATTAAACATCAGAACAAAGGTTATTACGTGCTCACATACCTTGAACTTTCAGAGAAAGCCGTAAGAGACTTAAAATATTTTTTTAAAGTAAATGAAGGTTTTTTAAGGATGATGCTTCTTAAAAAGGAAAGAAAAGAACCTTTAACTACTCATGAAGAGAAGAATGAACAGGAGGTAGAAGAAAATGTCTGATGTGAATAAAATATTTCTCACAGGGAGGCTTGTTGCTGACCCCGATATAAGATATACTCCGAGCGGTAGTGAAGTAGCCCAGTTCAGGATTGCTGTAAACAGGAATTTTAAATTAAAGGGCAGTGAGCAGTGGCAGGAAGAGACATTCTTTGTGACAATTATTGCTTGGAACTGGCTTGCAGAAAAAGTTGAGAAAAATTTTAAAAAGGGAAACGTTGTTTTTGTAGAGGGAAGTTTGAAGATAAGGGATTATGAAGTTGACGGTGTGAAAAAATGGGTAACAGAAATAGTTGCAAGGAGCTTGAATACGCTTACAGGTACACCTAAAGAAACAGGGACAGAAGAGCCTACCAATGAAGATAACGAACCTAATGTGCCTTTTTCATAGAGGGAGGAGTTAGATGGAAACAACAAGAAGATTTCAAAAGAAGTCCTCTTATTACAGACCGAGGAAAAGAGTTTGTACATTCTGTATAAAAGGAGAAGAAGTAGATTATAAAGATATTGCAAAATTATCAAGATTCATAAGCGAGAAGGGAAAAATTCTTCCAAGGAGAAATACAGGTCTTTGCGCTAAACATCAGAGAAAACTTGCTACGGCTATTAAAAGAGCAAGAGAAATGGCTCTCCTTCCTTATATCAGGCGATGAAGGTAAAGGTTCTCCTTCTTGTTAGTGTAAAAGGACTTGGAAATGCAAAAAGTATAGTCTCAGTTTCAAGAGGCTATGCTTTAAATTATCTTATTCCAAAAGGATTTGCAAAATTGGTTGATGAGGAATCTCTCGAATCTAAAAAAGAATTGGAAAAAAATATAGAAAGTAAAAGAGAAGAATTGGCGAAAAGAGAAAAAGAAATCCTTGAATCAAAAACTCTCATTTTTAAGACGAAAGTTGGTGACGGGGAAAGGCTTTTCGGTTCGATAACCTCGGGAGATGTAGCTGACAAAATAAAAAAGGTTTTTAATGTAGAGATAGATAAAAAGAAAATAAAACTTGATATTCCAATTAAGAAAGCTGGAACATATTTTGTATCTGTGAAATTGTACAGGGAAATACAGGCACAGGTTGAAGTGCAAGTTGAGAAAGAGTGATGACTTATGGCTGAAGAAAATATTTTAAAAGTTCCTCCTCACAGCATTGAGGCAGAACAATCAGTTATTGGATCTCTGCTTATAGATAAGGAAGCGGTGTTTAAGGTTATTGAAGAAATCCGTCCTGAAGATTTTTACAGGGAGGAGCACCGTGTCATAATGAATGCTATTTTTAAGCTTACTTTCAATGAAAAACCTGTAGATATTGTTTCTGTAGCTGAGGAGCTTAAAAATGTTAATAAACTTGAATTTGCAGGAGGTATTTCATATCTTGCTCGCCTCGCAGATTCTGTTCCTAATTCTGCCAACTCCGAATACTACGCAAAAGTAGTAAAGAGTAAATCTTTAATGAGGTTGCTTATCCAGGCAGGCGCAGAGATCTCCGAACTGGGTTTTAATGAGTCAATGGATATCGATGGACTTATTAATATAGCGGAGCAAAAAATATTTTCTATCTCTCAAAAGAAATCAAAGAGTTATTTTGTTCAGATAAAAGATTTCCTTGGAGATAGTTTTTCAGAGATCGAAAAACGATATAAGCAGAGATTAGGTATTGCAGGTTTACCGTCTGGTTTTCCTTTACTTGACAAAATAACAGGTGGTTTCCAACGTTCAGATCTTATTGTAATAGCAGCCAGGCCGAGTATTGGAAAAACTTCTCTTGCTGTAAATATTTCTGAAAATATTGCAGTCAAAGAACGAAGAAGTGTTGCTTTTTTCAGTCTTGAAATGTCAAAAGAGCAACTTGTTGAAAGAATGCTTTGCTCTCTTGCTAAAGTGGATATGCAGAGGTTAAAAACAGGCTATCTGAGAGACGAGGACTGGACAAGGCTAACAGAAGCCTACGGTGCTCTTTACGATTCTCCCATTTACATTGATGATAGTCCTGATGCTTCTCTTGTAGATATAAGAGCTAAATCAAGAAGATTAAAAATAGAAACAAATATTGATCTCATTATAATTGATTATCTTCAGCTTGCTCGAATGGAGCAGAGAGTCGAGAACCGAGTTATGGAAATTTCTCAGATTACAAGAGGATTAAAAAACCTTGCCAGGGAATTAGGAATACCTGTAGTCATTCTCTCTCAATTGAGTCGAGCAGTTGATAGAAGAGATGATAAAAGGCCAATTCTTTCTGACTTGAGGGAAAGTGGTTGTTTAACAGGAGATACTATTATAATGGATGCTGGTAGCGGTAAACCTTATTCCATAAGAGAATTATCAGATAATCATTTATCTATCAATGTATTTGCTATAAATGATGATTTTAAAGTTGTTAAAAAAAGGTTGATAAAAGCATTCCCAAGCGGAATAAAGAAAGTTTATCTTCTTAAAACTAAGACGGGAAGAAAAATAAAAGCATCTTCCAATCATCCATTTAGGACAATCTATGGGTGGCAAGCTCTGGAAAAATTAAAAGTGGGCGACAGGATAACATTGCCAGGGAAAATAGCGAGTTCTGATGTTTTTTGGGATGAGATAAGTGAGATAAAAGAGTTAGGATACGAAGAGGTTTTTGATGCAACTATACAAGATGTCCATAACTTTTTAGCCAACGATATATTTGTTCATAACAGCATTGAGCAGGATGCAGATGTTGTTATTTTTCTTCATAGACCTGATGAAACCAATAGAAATGATATAGAACTATCTGTTGCAAAGCAAAGAAATGGCCCAACAGATACTCTCAAATTATTATTCCTGAGTGAGTTTACACGATTTGTTGAAAGTATAGACGAAAAAAGAATTAGTTAAGGTCTCTTATAAACTCCTATTTTGTCACCCTGGGTCCTGTCCTAAAATCTTTTCCTTGTTGAAGACAAGTATTTATTTCAAGGATTATTTTAGGGTCTCTCTTAACTTGTCGTTCTGAGGGTTCGAAGAACCCCGTGAGAAACTCCTTTTCTAAATATTAGATGCTGAAACAAGTGGAGCATGATATTTTGGGTTATTTTACCTCTTTTTTAGAGCTCTCAGTTAATTCTCTTGACAGAAAGACGATTATTCGTATTATTAAATAGGTTAAAATGACCTGAGTGGGCCGTTAGCTCAGGAGGTAGAGCACCGGCCTTTTAAGCCGGGTGTCGCAGGTTCGAATCCTGCACGGCTCACCATGTGCCCTCGTAGTCTAGCGGCTAGGACATCGCCCTTTCAAGGCGGCGACAGGAGTTCAACTCTCCTCGAGGGCACCATGGAGGGCGGATGGCTCAGCGGTAGAGCACTTCCCTCACACGGAAGGGGTCACAGGTTCGAATCCTGTTTCGCCCACCACTCTATGAAAGAATTTTGCAAATTCAGTCAATTTTGTTATAATCCCTACAAGCAGCGGGGTCGTGGTGTAGTGGTCCAACACGCTGGCCTGTCACGCCGGAGACCGTGGGTTCAAATCCCATCGATCCCGCCAATTGAAAGCGGGAGTAGCTCAGGGGTAGAGCACTGCCTTGCCAAGGCAGCTGTCGCGGGTTCGAATCCCGTCTTCCGCTCCATTTTTATTTATATAAAGTAGCCGGCGTAGCTCAGGGGTAGAGCAGCTGATTCGTAATCAGCGGGTCATCTGTTCAAATCAGATCGCCGGCTCCATATAGATAAAAACTTTGAGGAGGCTTAGATGACGAATTTTGGTATTGTAGTTGCATTTGGATTAGCGTCTATAATTGTTGCAATAATTCTTGCTATTTCAATCTTGAAAAAAGATCCTGGCAACGAAAAAATGGTCAAGATTTCAAAGGCGATTCAAGACGGAGCGCTTGCTTTTCTCAAAGAGGAGTATAAAACGATGGTGTTGTGGATCATTATCTTTGCAATCGTGATAGGGATAGTCATCTCTCCTGTCGTTGCAATTTGTTTTGTAATCGGTACAATTTTCTCTATCTCTTCTGGTTTTTTTGGAATGTTGATTGCTACTCGTGCAAACAGTAGAACAACCCAGGCTGCAAGAACAAGTGTTGGATCAGCCCTCAGTGTTGCATTTTCAGGTGGTTCTGTTATGGGTCTCATCGTTGCCGGCCTCGGTGTTTTAGGCTCATTATTTGTATATCTTATAGTCTCAAAGTTTTTTTCGCAGAGCGTTAGTCCCCTTGTTGCGATAACTGGATATTCAATTGGTGCAAGTTTTGTAGCATTATTTGCTCGTGTAGGCGGTGGCATTTTTACAAAAGCTGCTGATGTAGGAGCCGACCTTGTAGGGAAAGCGGAAGCCGGTATACCAGAGGACGATCCAAGAAATCCAGCTGTTATTGCAGATAATGTAGGTGATGATGTTGGAGACATAGCCGGAATGGGAGCAGATCTATATGAATCATATGTAGGTTCTATAGTAGGTGGAGTTATCCTCGGCACGATTGCTTTTGGCTTAAATGGTGCAAAGTTTGCCTATCTTATGATAGGATACGGTGCAGTTTCATCTATAATTGGGATCCTTTTTGTATTTTTGTCATCAAGGCTCAACGTTCAACCTCAAAAAGCATTAAACATTGGTACTATTATTGCAAACACTCTCACTGTGGCATTTTCTTTTTATCTATCTAAGGCAGTTTTGAATAATTTTAAGGGGGCATTACCTGTTATTATAGGAATTGTAACAGGTCTTGCCATTGGCTTTATAACGCAATATTATACTGCAGGTAAGCCAATTAAAACTATTGCAGAATCTGCTGCTGAAGGTGGTGCTGCTACAACAATTCTTACGGGTATGGCAGTAGGCATGCAGAGTACTTTTCTACCGTTAATTTTTATTGCAGGTGGCATTGTTATTTCTTATATCAGTACAGGATTATATGGTATTGCACTTGCAGGTATTGGGATGCTTTCAACTCTTGGTATAAGTTTGAGTGTGGACGCCTATGGACCTATTGCAGACAACGCAGGTGGAATTGCAGAAATGGCTGGTCTTCCAGATGAAGTAAGGAACAGAACAGATGTACTTGATGCACTTGGTAATACAACTGCTGCAATGGGGAAAGGTTTTGCAATTGGTTCTGCTGCTCTTACGGCTCTTGCTCTGTTCTCATCTTATATAAGCTCCGTCCATCTTGGTACTCTTGATTTACTTTCTCCTTATACGATTGCAGGTGTTCTTATAGGTGGTGCCCTACCATTTCTTTTCTCCTCAATGGCAATAATGGCTGTGAGTGGAACAGCAAGCCTGATGGTGGAAGAAGTTAGAAGGCAGTTCAGAGAAATACCAGGTTTAATGCTTGGAAAAGCAGACCCAGATTATAAAAAGTGTATTGCAATAAGCACAAAAGGTGCTTTGAGAAATATGGTAAACCCCTCTCTTATAACTGTATTATCCCCATTTGTTGTATTTTTTGTTTTTGCAAAGTATGGAAAAGGTGCACTTGGAGGCCTTCTTGCCGGCTCTCTTGTCGTAGGAGTACTTCTTGCAATCTACATGGCAAATGCAGGTGCAAGCTGGGATAACGCAAAGAAGTTTATCGAGCAGGGCAATTTTGGAGGAAAAGGTTCTGAAGCTCACAGAGCAAGCATAGTAGGCGATACTGTTGGAGATCCACTAAAAGATACAGCGGGACCTTCAATAAATATTTTAATAAAATTGCTTGCTACAATTTCACTTTTATTTGGACCTTTTCTTGCGAGACTTTTTTGAAAAAATTTAAGTGTCGGGAGAATTTAAATGAAAAAAATTTTCAAACAAGTAGTTATATGGGTTTCAGTAGTAGTTATTGCTGTAATTGGTTATTTTATCTTTGTGGTGGCAAAAAACTTAAGTTTTATTAACCAGGGAACCGGAGAACAGATACCCCTCAATCTCTCTAAAAATACAAACATATTGATACTCGGTACAGATCAAAGAACAGAAGATGAGCCTTCGAGGTCTGATACAATAATACTTGTAAACATAGATCCAAAAACGAATGAAATAAATCTGATATCAATTCCACGCGATGCAAGGGTTGATATTCCTGGTCATGGCTATGATAAAATAAATTCTGCATTTAATTCAGCATATTTTGAAGACGGAGGAGTAGAACTCAGCACAAAAACTGTTGAAAATCTATTAGGGCTAAAAGAAGAAAGCATTCCTTATTATGTAGTTGTTAATTTTCAGGGATTTGAAAAAGTAATAGATGCCCTTGGCGGTGTTACAATTAATGTCAAGGAGAGAATGGTTTACTATTCGCGTGCAGGCGATGTGAAAATAGACCTCAAGCCGGGCGTTCAACACCTTAATGGTGAACAAGCACTTGAGTATGCAAGGTTTAGATATGATGCATATGGTGACTTTACATTAGATGAAGAAGGTAATATTCACGGAAGGATTGAGAGACAACAGGAACTGATAAAAGCGGTTATTGACCAAACTAAAGACATAAGGACCTTGTGGAAATTTCCTGCTATCGCAAAGGCAATTGGTGAGGCTGTTAATACGAATTTAACTCCTTCTCAAATAACAAAATTAGCTCTCCTTCTTAAGGATTTGAGCTCTCAGGATATTACGACAATAAATTGTCCGGGAAAACCTGACTATATTGATTCAATTTCTTATATTATCCCTGATTATGAAAAACTAAAAGAGATTGGAGCACAGTATTTTTCAACAGAAAACAAGCAATAAGGTTTTAATAATTACAAAGATTACCCGACAAGAAGTCGGGTTTTTTGTATTTTGAGACTTGATTTTAGGTTTTGCTTCAGTTTTGTCTAAAAGCTTAAATAAACCAAAATTAAGAAAAATACATGTCTTGTTAGTAAGATAACCTTTCTCTTTATAATACTAAACGCGATTATTGGCTTAATTGTTTTCGGGGTGAGTTTCTAAGTTTTAATAGGGACACATTTACCTATGAGGAAACAAAGGCAAAATAACAATCATTTCGGTGTCTGCTTTGTCTTTAAGAGGAATATATTAAAAATTCTAAGTGAAGTAATACTTTTTAATGTAGCATGAAAGCTTACAACGTGAAAATTTATAAAAATAATAATGGAAACTTTGAAAGTTTGAAGTGATTTTTGGTGCCGGGGACCGGAGTTGAACCGGTACGGTGTTACCACCGCGGGATTTTAAGTCCCGTGCGTCTGCCTGTTCCGCCACCCCGGCATAATGAGAATGGAGGCACCGGTCGGACTCGAACCGACGAATAAGGGTTTTGCAGACCCTTGCCTTACCACTTGGCCACGGCGCCTCATGGAGCGGAAGACGGGATTCGAACCCGCGACAACTGGCTTGGGAAGCCAGCGCTCTACCCCTGAGCTACTCCCGCCCGCAGTGATATTATACTTAGATTTTTTCTTTAGTCAAATTTCAATTTGTTTTAAAACCTTTATTCAGCTTGTTTATATCCTGAAGGAAATAAATCTGAAGTATTGAAAGTTAAACTAACTTTGTGTATCATGCTTTTTCTGTGTAAACTATATTTTATATATAATAATTTCTTTGATAATATATCTAAGTAGCCTCATTGCCTAAATGGGTTTACCAAAATAATACAATACGCTCTTCGAGCG
>Ga0209610_1000197_pt1 | contig 31507 bp, 29 predicted proteins | sample LakKivw275mmetaG_FD_184137 | JGI IMG/M metagenome (GOLD analysis project Ga0209610, IMG submission 184137) | Anoxic lake water microbial communities from Lake Kivu, Rwanda to study Microbial Dark Matter (Phase II) - Lake Kivu water 275m metaG... | ecosystem: Environmental > Aquatic > Freshwater...
AGTTTGTCATAACCAGTGAGATTGGCCCACCTAAAGGGACGAACATCGAGAAGATGTACCATCATATTGACCTCCTCAAGGACAAGGTGGCTGCCATGAATGTTACTGACCACCAGAGCTCGGTTATGCGTTTTCCTTCCATAGGTGGTTGTCTGGCTATCAAAGAGCATGGAGGTGAGCCGATATTGCAGATGACCTGTCGTGACAGAAATAGGCTTGCCCTTCAGGCTGAACTACTCTTTGCTTATACCAGGGGTGTAAGAAATGTACTTTGCCTTACTGGCGATGCCGTGCCTGTCGGTGACCATAAGGAAGCCAAAGGTGTTTTTGACCTTGATTCGGTTCAATTGTTAAGGACAATCCGTCAGTTGGAAGCCGGCAAAGACCTCGGAGGTAATGATCTCGATGGAGCTGTTGAATTCTGCGCTGGAGCCATAGTAACTCCTGAAGCTAGTCCTTTAGAGCCTCAACTGCTTAAGTTTGAGAAGAAGGTCGAATCAGGAGCTGAATTCTTTCAGACCCAGGCTATTTATGACTTGGATAACTTTGCGAAGTTCATGACATATGCTCGCAAATTTCCTGTTAAGATTCTAGCCGGAATCGTCCTGCTGACCTCAGCCAGGATGGCGAAATATATGAACGATAATGTGCCCGGCATTTTTGTGCCGCAAAACCTTATTGATGAGCTGGCAGCAGCACCTAAAGGTGAAGCGCTCAACAAGGGTATAGAGATTGCTGGTAGAATGATTGCTGTCCTGAAGAGGGATTCTATTTGTGACGGGGTTCACGTCATGGCTATCGGCAGAGAAGAGCTGGTCCCGAACATACTTGCTGAGGCTGGGCTCTAAACGCCCAAGACGGAAAATCGGTGTATTTTTTAATTTGCTGACACATTAGATGAAAGTGAAGCCTCGCCTCCAAATATATTCCTTCTGAATATCGTAATTCTTTGCTGTTTCCTGTGGATTTGCTACAATTGACTCGATAGTTATAACTATTGGATATGGTGTCATACATGAGAGCTATAGGTGGTATTTTACTTGTATTGGGAATGGTAGGGCTGCTGCTGAACTTGATATTGTGGCTTCCTGCTGGGTTTAACATGGTTGTCATTATTTTTATTTCCACGGTCTGTTTTGTGGCTATTTGGGGTGGTGGCAGGTTGTCACAGACAAAGACAGAGTTGGTGGTAGAGCCGGCAAAGCGGTATGCGCCAACAGCTCAGCAACCTCAGTTGGTACAGCAGAGCGTCACCTGTCCTAAGTGCGGGTGCCAGGTTGCCCCGGGTCAGCGATTTTGTGGAGGCTGCGGTTCAACTCTGGAGTCTTATTGTGCCAGATGCGGGGCAGCTATTACTGCTCCGTCAATGTTTTGTAGCAATTGTGGTGCTAGACTGAGTTGAAGGAATACGATTTCGGCACTTGGTATCGTTTTATGGAAACTAAGCTGGGCTGCAGAAATTGAGTTTGTGTTTTTGCATCTGAATTACCATTGCAATGGCTGTGTGGTTGTGAAAAAGCAACAGGAAACTTTTTGAGGCAAAGGTTGATGTGGGAATATCCCTACTTTTTAGTGTTGAGCAATGGTTACGTGGTGATTTTGCCCGTATTTAGTAGCATTGTCGCTAGGTTACGGCTTCTCTCTTAATAACATCGTCACAATTCACCAAAACCTCACAATATCTTCACGATAGGTTCACATTCGCCTGCTATTATTTATATCAGAAATGAGGCGAATGCATATGAGCAAGTTTTTAAAAATCGGGATTCCAATCCTGGTCGCAGTAGTAGTATTGGTCATCGGTACCGGACTGGTTCTGGCTAAAGAAAGGGATATTTCGGTTTTGAATTGCCCTTATGTATCGTATGATTGTTCACAGTGTCTTGGCCTGCAGTATTCTAACTGCCCATATGTTGGTAATGGCGATGGATTAGGATACTGTGGAGGTGGTGGTTATTGTGCCTGTCCGGGAGCAGGTTATGGGCAGGGTGAATGGTCTGGTGATAATGACGCCAGATACCAGCAGCCATGTCATAGAAACTGGCGATAAACTTTCATGATAACATCCAGTCGGAATACCGACGTATCAAAATACACCTCCTAAGCAATAGGGGCGAAGGTCGACCACTTCGCCCCTAACAATTTTATATGCTAAAATTCATACTGTAGCACGGTGGGCAGGCGATGGCACGTAGCACGATTCTACTGGTTGATGATGAACCTAAGGTCTGCGAGCTCATCAGAGCATACCTTTTAAAGGATGGCTATGATGTTATCACCGCTGCCGATGGCAAAGCCGCCATCGAGAAGGCTCAGCGCTATAAACCGGATCTTATACTTCTGGATTTGAATTTGCCTGAACTGGATGGTCTGGATGTTTGCCGAGCCATCAGGAAGCAATCGAACGTCCCGATTATCATGCTTACAGCTCGCGATGAGGAAACGGACAAAATCGTTGGCCTTGAACTCGGAGCTGATGACTATGTTACCAAGCCGTTCAGTCCCCGCGAGCTTGCTGCCAGGGTCAGTGCTGTATTGCGAAGGTACAGGGAGGGGCTGAAGCAAAGTGAGCAGACAATTGCTGGAGACCTTAGTCTGGACCCGGAGAAATATGAGGCGACTTATTTGGGACAACCGCTTAGCTTGACGGCTGCTGAGTTTAAGTTATTATCTGTACTGGCACGTAATCCCGGTAGAGTTTATACCAGACTACAGTTGATGGATTCAGCCTTTGGCGAGTCTTACGAAGGTTACGAGCGAACTATAGATGCTCATATTAAAAATATCAGACAGAAGATATCGAAATTGGCACCTGAATCTGCCAACCCTTTGATTACGGTAAGGGGCGTTGGCTACAAATTGGGGAAATAATGCTACGTAAGTTATCGGTGAAGCTCTCTCTTCTCTTTGTGGGAATTGCCCTGGTGAGTGTGGGCGTTATAGCTATGTGGGTGAATAATTCGGTCCAGAATGAGTTCAGATGCTATTGCCAGGAAAGCTACCAGGGACAGGCCCCACCTGGTTCGATGTACCCCGGGACAGGTTCTGGCGGTCAGGTTGGTATGCCCTACTATATGGGTGAGGCGGAACAAGCTTTTCTTAACGGAGTTCGTAATTCTTTATGGCTGGCAGGGTTAGTAGCTGTTCTGGTTGGCATTGCCCTGGGTTTCTTGTTTAGCTGGCTCATTACCGGACCTATGAGACAACTGACTTTGGCGGCACGTAAAGTTGCTGCCGGAGATTTCTCACATCGGGTTTCACAGAAGACTGATGATGAGATAGGTGAAGTATCCGATGCCTTTAATACCATGGCTGAGCAACTGGATAAGAAGGAAAAGAGCAGACGCCAGTTTTTGGCTGACATCGCCCACGAATTGCGTAATCCGCTCAGTATTATTCAGGGTAATCTCGAAGCCTGGCTCGATGGAGTCATTATCCCTGCGCCGGAGCAAATCGCCTCTGTGTATGATGAGACCGTGCTGCTTTCCAGATTGGTGACTGACCTTAGGGACCTGTCACTGGCGGAGGCTGGCCAGCTTAAGTTATATCAGGGTGCCACCGAGTTGGGCGAATTTATTTTGGCACAAATAGCCAGTGTCCAGAGTCGATGCCATGAGAAGCGAATTCGCATCGGTGCGGAGCTATCAGAAGAATTACCAGCGGTACTTATCGACAGGGACCGTATACGTCAGGTTCTGCATAATCTTATTGATAACGCTCTCAGATATACGCGAGCCGGTGGGGCTATCAAAATTGGCGCAAATCTCAAGACACCGGGTTTGGTTACGGTATCTGTATCAGATTCCGGAAGCGGCATAGCTGCTGAGGACTTACCTCATGTGTTCGACCATTTCTACAAGGCAGACCGGTCGCGACGGAGGGGACATGGAGGAGCCGGCATAGGGCTGGCTATGGTGAAACGTCTCGTTGAATTGCACGGAGGAACGGTGTGGGTGGAAAGCCGTAAGGGCAAGGGAAGCACCTTTTTCTTCACATTGCCTGTAGCATGATACCATTTGCCAATTAAGGGAGCCACGCGGCTCTCTTCTTTCTCTGGAGCTTATTGTTCAAAGCCCCAGGTGCTTACCAGTATTTCCCTTTCTCTTTCATACTCTGTATCAAAACCTCATCTTGATAGCGGATTCGACATTTGAAGCTACATGGCGACATGGATGGGCATATATACCTATTCAAATGTGGTACCAGGTAGGCATGAAGTGATGGATTGAAGCGACTGGCTTAGGTGTTTCTGGCGACTGGAAACAGGTATTGCGGCGGAAGTCATAGCGGTACTAGCATGTTAAACTATAGTCGGAAGCTCGAGATAAGGGAAAATAAAGAAAGGAGGTAAAAACAATGACCGTCGAAATTATCGTAGTACTAGCACTGGCAATACCAGTCATCCTCTTCCCGGTAGCGTATGTTTGGTATCCGATCATCGGTGGTCTCGTCGAGGCTGCCAGGAAGGAGCGGCGGGCCAAGGCTACTGCCAAAGCTACAGGCTAGACGCCGCTCAGAAAGAATCTAGAAAAAGGAGGTGTTGGAAGAAGATTGAAAAAGAAATACTCAGCATAAGGCTGGATATCCGAAAGAAAGGATGTCCAGCCTTCTTCATTATACCTGATTCAACACAGGGCACTTTTACTTTCTTGTTTCACCGTCGGTTATTCTTTCAAAAAACTGTATACTATCAGGAACAATGACAGGTAATATGTAATCATAATAAGGTAATCCGCCGCCGGTACCGGCATCATGAACTTATTGATGGCTAAGATTGAATCGGAAACTATGAAAGATATGGCTCCATATAATGTGAAATCGTTCTTTGATATCCTCAGCGATGCGAAAATTGCCATCAAAGTTATAGCAGTTAAGTAGATATAGACCGGTATTGTCATATCTTTGAGATAGGGCGTCATGATAAAAGCCATCATCTTGGCATAGACGATAAGCATAATGATGACAGGAATCTGGGATTTTTGAGCTTTGAAATCTCTGGAGAAGGTTATTATGAACAGTATATGTGCGATGAGGAATAATCCTAGGCCGATAATGAAATACTTTCCTGCTTCTAGCTCCATGGCTATATCGGCAGCGGCGCAAAATAGCAGAGACGCAAACAGCAGCTTACCTCTCGAGCCGGGAACTGCTATAAATGGCAGGGCAGCCAGGCTTAACGCCGGTATGGCTTTAATTATGAAATTCCCCGAATAAGGTTCGAGCGGTAGCAGAGCGATGAAAAGGATAGCGAATGCGAGGAAGATGTAGAGCAAAGTTTTCTGTAAAGTGGTCATTTTATTCACCCCCGGACGTTAAGTTTGCCTGCGTCTGTCATATTATAATCCCTTTGTCAATGGTATGTACCCATCAGGCGGTGAGTCTTACTCATAAAATTGACAACAGCCCTTAATCCTGACTAGTATATCTCCTCAGTGCTGGCTAATACCACCGGAGGCAAACTGATGGATATTAAATTACTGTCATTATATTTCGTGCTCGGAGGAGCGATTGTGACACTGGTAACTTATTTTGGAAGTCAGGGTAAAGGGCTGCTTGCCGCTTTTGTGGCGTTTTTTCCCAGTATCACCATCGTGACCCTGCTCATGATATATTTTAATAGTGGTATCGGTGCCACGGTCTCATATTTCAAAGGCATGCTGTTTTTGATACCAGCCTGGATAGTATATGCCGTCGCCATGATATTTATTTTACCTAGGTGGGGGATCGTGACTTCTGTTCTCATAGGCGTGTTCCTCTATGTAGCTGTAGCCATCGTAACCATGCGGTTTGTCCACTAGCTCGCTATTTGCCGCTGCAAAATCAAACATGAGAGTTTGTCTATGGACATGAGGGTTAAAGAGAAATTTGGTATGCTGTGGAAAAGATACTTTAACGGTGCCGAGCTTCCGATTGCCTTCTATTATACTGATGAAGAAGGCCATGCTGACCTGATTAAGCCTACCTCGGGGCACAGGTGTGTAATCGGAGACCTGTTAAAGGTGAGGAAAGGAAGTTCTGTCAGCTACAATACCGACTCAGTTGGCTGCTTTGGTGGCAGGCGATATCTTGGGTTTAGTCAGAGAATTATGCCCGACTTTGAATATTTCCTATCCTGCGGAATCCCGGGCAAGCTCGAAGGGGAACGCTACAAAAAATCGCCTGAGCTTGTTACGGAGGGAATGAAATACGCGCCTCCGTTTAATGCCCCGGCTCGTTATATAGTCTTCAAGAGATGGGATAAGTTTGAGAAGCCAGATAATCCGGAGGTTGTCATCTTCTTTGCCCAGCCTGATGTTCTGGCGGGTCTGTTCACGCTGGCGGATTTTGATGAAGCCGAGCCGAATGGAGTTTTCGCCCCGTTCAGTGCCGGCTGCGGCTCGATTGTCCAGTACCCCTACCTTGAAGGTAAATCTCAACGTCCCAGAGGAGTGATCGGGCTGTTCGATATTTCAGCCCGCCCTTTTATTAGCCAAAATATGCTTACGTTTTCAGTACCCATGGCTAAGTTTCTCAGGATGATTGGCAATATAGAGGACAGTTTCCTTATCACAGATTCCTGGAAGAGAATACAGAAGAGGATAGGCTCTGTCATGCGATAGGCAGGGGGTTATTTATAGACATATGTTAGAAGTTCGAAATTTAAGCAAAATGTACGGTCTTGGCGATGTGCAGGTCAGGGCGCTGGATGACATATCTTTCAGTATTGCTGATGGAGATATGGTCTGCATTATGGGCAAGAGCGGCTCGGGAAAATCCACATTGCTCAGACAGCTTGGTTTGCTCGACCGTCCTACTTCTGGCGAGATAATCATTGATAATGAGGTCGTAACCAAACTCTCAGATGACGCTCGAGCCACGCTGCGTCTCCAACATCTGGGCTACGTTTTCCAGGAATATGCCCTACTTGCTGAGCTAACGGCTCATGAGAACGTTTATTTACCTGGCATGATGCTTGGCGATAAGGGAGTCGACTTTAAGAAAAGGGCTAAAGAGTTGCTTGACCTGGTCGGCTTAGGGAAGAGGCTAAGGCATTATCCCAAGGAATTGTCTGGAGGCGAGCAGCAGAGAGTGGCTATCGCCCGTGCCCTGATAAACAACCCCAGGATTATATTCGCCGATGAGCCCTGTGCCAACCTGGACACTATATCCAGCAGGAAGGTGATGGAGACGCTGGTTGGTCTTAATGAGGAGATGAAGGTTACTGTCATTTTTGTTTCACACGACCCCGAGGATAAAAGATATGCCCGCGGTCTAATCGTGCTCAGTGATGGCAAGATGGTAAAAGAAGGTGCTCCAATACAGTGACTAGATTATTGAAAGTAGCGACATTCCTTGCCTTAAAGTCGATTGTTAGGGGGAATGTCGGCATCATCTTGTTAACAATCTTCATGCTAGTCTTGGTGACCATGAATCTTCTCTTCGTACCGGGGCTGATAAACGGAGCCACCATGAGCATGAATACTATACTGATAAAGACCTATTCAGGGGATATCATCATTGAGCCTGGAGGTGATGATACCGTCATAAGCCATGCTGATGACCTTGCACAGAGCATTGAATCCATAGATGGCGTTATAGCTGCCAGTGCCAGGAACAACATAAATGCCTATGTTACTTTTGAAGATGAGCGGGTCAATTGTGTTGTCATCGGTATTGACCCGGCGCAAGAGAGGGCAGTTTTCGAAGTCGCGGACTCTTTGATTGAGGGCAGATATCTTGACTCTCGTGACCGGGGACAGATACTCCTGGGCGTTCAGCTAGCCGGTGCTGACCTCGATGATATCGAATTGTATTCCAGCTCATTGCGCCATGTCCATGCTGGTGACAAAGTGGTGGTAACTTATAGCAATGGCATTGAGAAGCAGTACACAGTTAAAGGCATTTTCGATACCGGATTCATTCAAACTGACGTACAGGCTTTTGTGACCGACCTGGAGTTCAACTCAGTAATGCCGAATATGAATAACAAGGCTACCAGCATACGGGTGAAGCTGGAAGAAGGCGTTGACCCCGAGCTGATAATTGAACGAATAGCCAGTATGCGGAGTGGCCTCGCTTTCCAGACGTGGGATGAAACTGCCGGGCTTGTGGAGAGCATGACCGAGAGCTTTATCCTGATAAACCAGATATTAAATGTAGTCAACTACCTCATAGCCGGAATTACGGTCTTTATAGTCACCTATGTTGATGTAGTCAATCGGCGGCGCCAGATTGGCATACAGCGTGCCATAGGCATTAAATCTCGTTCTATCACCATCTCCTATTTAATCCGGGCATTGTTCTACGCGGTTATCGGGTTAATTATTGGCATTCTAGCCTTCAAGTATGTGATAATACCCATAGAAGCCCGTCATCCTTTCGAGTTTCCCTTCGGTCCTGCCTATCTCACAACCAAGCCTGCTTACACTGCGCGTATGGCTTTCATCCTGCTGAGTGTGTCCCTTGTGGCTGCTTTCATACCTGTGTGGCGGGTGATGCGGATAAAGATTTTGGATGCTATTTGGGGATAGAGATTAAAGGAGGTACCGATGCAGCACTGGACAGAAAAACTATTCGAAGAGAATCCACAGCTTTTTCTAAGTATATTACGAGAGCTTAACCCGCAGGCACGGACAGAGATAAGAGATATTTTGGGATTGCTGGATATACAAGGGTATAAGCCAAAAAGGGTACTGGACTTGAACTGCGGTATCGGTCGTCACTCGATAGAGTTGGGGAAGCGCGGGATAAACGTTATTGGAACAGATTTATCGCCTGTTTATATAGAAATAGCCAGGAAAAGAGCACAGAAACTGAAAATCGAGGATAAAGTACGTTTCAAAGTAGTGGATATGAGGCAGATACAATCAGCGCTTTCTAACGAGGAGCCTTTCGATGGCATACTATGTCTGTGGACGTCGTTTGGTTTCTACGATGATGATACTAATGATGATATATTACGGCAATGCCTAAAGCTCGTTAAGCCAGGCGGCTTTTTTGCCTTAGATATCGTTAATAGGGATTGGCTGCTTCGTAATTTCTCAGAACGCAGCTTTGAACGAATAAAGGACCGTCTTATCCTATATGAGCGCCAGTTTGATTCTCAGACATCACGACACAAAGAAAAAAGGATATTTATGCGACGGATTGACGAAAAGACGCTTGTGTTGGAGGGTGACTTTCAATTGGATTTACGCGTGTGGAGTCTACATGAATTAGTTCTATTGTTTGAAAGGGCAGGATGGAAATTTGAGTGTGTTTATCCAGGATCTTCCTCTACAAATGACATCAGAAAAATAAGGTTCCAATTTCCGCATGATGATTTTTTGGAAGCGGGACGTTTATTAATCATATCCTCAAAACCAGCTACTGTTTAGTTAAAAAGAATTAAGTGTAGAGACTACATGAGATCGTACTCTTGACTGGGAGGTTGCTGCGTGCTAACTTTTGTAAGCATTTAAAATTAAGGAGGGAAACAGATGGACTTTTCCAAAATATCTTTGAAGGGCAAGGTGGCGTTGGTGAGTGGGGCTAGTCGAGGTATTGGCGAAGCCAGTGCCCTGGCTTTCGCTGGTGCTGGCGCTGATGTGGTGGTAGCCAGCCGCAAGTTGTCTGACCTGGAGCAGGTGGCTGAAAAAGTCAAGGCTAAAGGTGTGAAAAGCCTGGCGGTGGCCGCCCATGTTGCCAAGATTGAGGACTCAAAAAATTTGGTCAGTACGGTTATGAAGGAATTTGGCCGCATCGATGTTCTGTTCAACAACGCTGGCACGAATCCATATGCTGGGCCACTGCTGGATGCTGAGGAGTGGGCATGGGACACTACTTTTAGCGTTAACCTGAGAGGCCCTTTTTTCCTGGCACAGCTGGTGGCCATGGTGATGAAGGAGCAGGGTGGTGGCTGTATGATAAATACTTCCTCAGTGGGTGGCTTGAGAGCTAGTGACCTCAATATTTATAATGTTACCAAGGCTGCCTATATCATGTTGACTCAGGTCATGGCAAAGGAATGGGGTCAGTGGGGTATCAGAGTGAACGCAATTGCCCCTGGACTGATAAAGACGCGACTCAGCGAAGCGCTGTGGAAAGAGCCAGCAGTAGGCGAAGCTGCAGTGGAAGGGATTGCTTTACTTCGCATGGGTGAGCCCGATGATGTGGCTGGTGCCGTTCTATTTCTGGCCTCCGACCTGGCTAAATATATAACAGGCACGACTATTGTCGTGGATGGAGGTCAGCTTCTTGGGCCCCCCGCTTTCCGCGGACGGAGAGATAAGTCTGCCGCCGAATAAAAACCGGGTCTGGCTTAGCGATAAGACATTGGCTTAACTGAATAGCGCGACACATGAGGTCTGGTAGATACTAGATAGTCTGGGGGTTTGCTCTGTTGCCTAGCTTGTGCTTCTCTGCCGGTACTGAAGGGCTTCGGCGAGATGGTTGGCTTTGATGGTGTCGGCTCTATCTAGGTCGGCGATGGTGCGGGCTAGCTTGAGGACGCGGTGAAAGGCACGTGCAGTTAGGTGAAGCTGTTTCATAGCCGTGCGTAACAGGCTTTGAGCCGCTGGCTCGACACGACAGAATTCCTTGACCTCTACAGGTGTCATCTCGGCATTGCAGGTCAGTTTTGTCCCTTCAAAGCGCTTCTGTTGAATCTGCCTGGCGGATTCAACTCTGCTTCGGACTCTTTCCGAGCTTTCGCCCGGTGTTTCATCGGTAAGCTTCTCGTATTCAACTCGGGGAACTTCGACATAAATATCGATGCGGTCGAGAAGTGGTCCGCTTATTCTCTTCTGATAGCGTGAGATTTCGCCGGAGGAACACTTGCACTCTTTAACAGGGTCTCCATAATAGCCGCAGGGACAGGGGTTCATGGCGCCTACCAGCATGAAGTTGGCGGGAAAGGTTACGCTGCCCTGAGCGCGGCTGATGGTGACGACCTTGTCTTCTACTGGCTGGCGCAATGATTCCAGAGACATGTGGCTGAATTCGGGAAACTCGTCCAGGAAGAGCACGCCACGGTGGCTCAGGCTTATTTCGCCGGGTCTGGGCCAGTGACCGCCGCCAACGAGGCCGGCATGAGAGATGGTGTAATGCGGCGAACGGAAGGGGCGCTGGTTTATAAGAGGCGTATCACTGGAAAGAAGCCCGCTGACGCTGTAGATTTTAGTTACTTCTAGAGCTTCGACTAAAGTCATTGCCGGCATTATGGAAGGCAGGGCGCGAGCTAGCATCGTCTTGCCGCTGCCCGGAGGTCCTGACATGAGTATGTTGTGACCACCGGTCGCGGCTACTTCCAGAGCCCGCTTGGCGTGTTCCTGTCCCTTTATATGTGCCAAATCAGCATGAGCGAAGTCAGTGGTTATGTCTCGCCAGTCTTTGTCAGGATGATGCTGAGGGATTGATAGCTCTCCCCGGAGGTGGCTGACCAACTGTGCTAACGATATAGATGGGATGACTTTAATGCCGTCAAGCATGGATGCTTCGTTGGCATCATTGGCAGGAACGAATACATCCAATAGCCCTTTTTCCTGGGCTAGAGCTACCATGGGCAGTATGCCATGGGTGTGGCGCAGGCTGCCATCCAGGGAAAGCTCACCCAGGAAGAGTGTTTTTGTCACGTCGGCATATACTTGCTCGGAGCTGAGAAGTATACCGATGGCTATGGGTAAGTCGTAAGCGGGGCCGGCTTTTTTAAGGTCAGCCGGTGCCAGGTTAACTGTAATTCGTCTCATCGGGAAGGTGCAGCCGGAGTTGCGGATGGCAGCACGAACTCGTTCCCTAGCTTCCTGTACGGCGGTATCTGGCAGGCCGACAACGGTAAAAGAAGGCAGCCCCGGAGATATATCAACCTCTACCTCGACCAGGGCTCCTTCCAGCCCGACTACAGCGCAGCTCATTACCTTAGCCAGCATATCCAACCTCTGGGGATTTGAGGGACTAAAGACATAAATGTCATTTGATTACCCGCGCCAGGGCTTTCGCCAGCCCGGGTACAGTCTGGTATTTTTTAAGCTCTCCCGGTTTAATCCACTTGACCTCGGTATGTTCCCAATCGGTCTTTATTTTTTCCGGAGCCCTTACGTGAAAGAGGAATGGATGCACTATCCACTTCCGGTTCAGGTCTTTGTCGATGATTTCTAATGGGTTGCCTTTCTTTACCAGCTTCAGGTCTTTTTTGTACAACTCTGTTTCCTCGCTGATTTCGGTGAAGGCTTGGTCGTCGGCGTTTGTCTCTATGTAGCCGCTGACTCCAGCCCAGCTTCTGCGGTAGGTGCTAACCCGACCGCTCCGTCTCAAAATAAGTATTTTACCACGGTGCTCAAGAAAGCAGGTGACCACGTGCTTCTCTTCCAGTGTGCTATCGGTCTCTTCGCCGAGTCGTTTTTGCAGATATTCTTTTAATAGAGTGAGTGCCATTTCAGCCGCTTTTTGCTTGTTTTCCTCACGATTGCCTTGAAAATGGTCTTCTTTAGCCAGGCTGGTATCTTTGGTGGATATGCCGACATAGAATAAGCCTACGGGTTTCCCCGGCATGGCGCCGGTGGGTCCGGCAATTCCGGTGTCGGATATACAGATATCCACTTTAAGTAATTTTCTGCCACCTTCGGCCATCTCTATCGCTGTCTGGGAGCTGACGGCGCCATGTTTCTTGAGGGTCTGTTTTTTTACTCCAACAATGTCTGTCTTGGCTTTATTGCTGTAGGAGATTATGGAGCCCTTATAGTAGTCGGAACTGCCCGAAACGTTGGTTATCTTGTCGCTTATCCTGCCGCCGGTAGCTGATTCGACGGTTCCTATAGTCAGCAGTTCACCTGTTTTGGCCTGATATTCCTTTAGAAGCTGGGCAACTTCGTCCTGTAATGCTGTCATTTATCTCCTTTTCTCGCGGATCACAAGCTGTGCCAATTTTAACAGAAAGTCAGACGTGTAAGCCAACTTTCCTGATATAATTAAGACTGTGGAGCACTTATCGGATACAATAACCTTTCTGGGAACGGCTGGTGCCCGGTTTGTGGTGACCAAGCAATTTCTGGCTTCAGGCGGCGCCTGGCTGAATTTCGGCGGCACTGAGATACTTATCGACCCTGGCCCCGGATGCCTTGTTCACAGCGTGAAGCGAAAGCTGGACGCTTTGAAACTGAAGGCTATTATCTTGTCTCACAAGCACATTGACCACTCAGGAGACGTCAATATCATGATTGAGGCTATGACCGAGGGGGGCTGGAAGAAGCGGGGCTTGGTGTTTGCGCCGTCGGATGCTCTGAATGAGGATGCTGTAATTCTCCCATATTTGCGGAACTTCCCTGAGAAAATAGATATTTTGTCTGAAGGAAAGTCTTATTCTGTAGGAGACATCTCATTCGAGACCCCGGTGAGGCACAGGCATCTTGTTGAAACCTATGGCTTTGTTTTCAGGACACCACGGCATACAATTTCCTGGATTACCGATACCGGGTATTTCGACGGGCTGTCTAGCTACTACAGGTCTGAGCTGTTAGTCATAAATGTGGTTATGCAGGAGGCTAAGGATGGGATTGACCATTTATCTATTTCTGAAGCCAGACAGATAATTGTGGAGGTGAGGCCGAAGGTTGCCATACTTACCCACTTCGGTATGTCAATATGGAAGTCTAAGCCCTGGGAACTGGCACAAAAGATGAGCGATGATACAGGCATTCAGGTTATTGCAGCTCGTGACGGCATGCGGTTTGATTTAGCCAAATTGGAGGAGCTGTAGAAAGACCAGTTGTCATACCGAGCGAAGCGAAGGATCTATAAAAAAGTGGGATTCTTCGGTCGTTGCGTTTCCTCAGAATGACAAAGGGTATATTCTAGAAGCGTCCCCTTTTCAGTCTGGGCAGGGAAATCAGCAAATTGAACATTACATAAAGTGCGAAGATGAACAAGAGTATACCTATTAGCAGGGCCAGGAAAAGTAACTCAAGCATGAAGACGGGCGCCATCAAAGTGGAGGAGATTCCTGAGAACCTTCTAGTTTTTATGGAACTGCGGCGATTGCCTATCCAGACGAAGCCCTGGTTGATTAGCTTCGGTGGAGTTGCCGGCACGGGAAGCCTCGATTGGCTATCTGGCTTTTTCATGGATAGTCATTATAGCCCGGGGGTAGCAGTGAAGTCCATTTTGGTGTGAACATGGCTGAGTATTATATCGGGACGAGTGGCTGGCATTATGAGCACTGGCGGGAGCTTTTTTATCCTGAAAAGCTAGCCAAGCCGAATTGGCTGGAATTTTATGCTCAGCATTTTAATACCGTTGAATTGAATAACAGCTTCTATCGTTTGCCTTCGGAAAAGGCTTTTATAAATTGGCGGGAATCTTCATCTGGGGGTTTTGTCTTTGCTGTTAAAGTCAGCCGTTTTATCACGCATATAAAAAGGCTAAAGGATGTGGAAGAGTCGGTGCAGAATTTCCTAGCGAGAGCTGATTCCCTGCAGGATAAGCTCGGCCCGCTGCTGTATCAGTTGCCACCAACAATGAAGCGTAGTGATGAAACACTGGAGACCTTCCTTTCCATATTACCTCGCCAGTATCGCCATGTTTTCGAGTTTCGCCATGAGTCCTGGCTCGATGATGACGTTTTCAATATTCTAAAGCGATATGGTGTCGGGTTGTGTGTCTTCGATATGCCCGATTTTACCTGCCCGGTGTTAGCTACGGCTGATTTCGCCTATGTGAGATTTCACGGCAGTACTGGCTTGTACTGGAGCTGCTATAATGATGAGGAGCTTTCTAGCTGGGCAAGGAAAATTGCTGAGATAGGGAAAAATCTGAGAGCAGTTTACATCTATTTCAACAACGACGCCGGCGCCTATGCAATCAGGAATGCCAAAACTTTAGCGATGTTCCTAGCCGAAAAATAGGCACCGGTCTTTAGTCCTGTTAGACGAGGTATAAGGAGCGGACAGACCTGAAGGTCTTGTACCTACGGTTTGTATTCACCCTCATTCTGCCCCCTCCAGTTGAGGCAGAAGTGGTGTTGGCTACTTCTTAAAGGCTTTGCTGCTGATGGCGAAAAGGAGTAGCCCGATGCCAAGCACGCACCAGGTTATGGGGCAGGGCAACGGAAAACCTGGAATTGGGTTGGATATTTTGGCTACTATCAGGATTACGTCCATAAGTAATAGCGCGCTGCCTATTATCAAAAGCCACCTTGATGCCGTTAACATTGTTAATCTCCTTTTAGAGTGATTATATCACCAGTTGTCAATACCTGCTATGCAAATTATTCAAGGTATTCTTTTACTTTATCAGCCAGTTTGGTGGTTATCCCTGTCACTGTGGACAGCTCGTCTATCGATGCCCCTTTGATGCCTCGAATCGAGCCGAATTTTTTGAGTAAAGCTTTCTTGCGCTTGGGGCCGATGCCCGGGACACTATCTAAGGTTGAAGCTATGACTTCTTTGTGTCGTAGCTTTTGGTGATAACCTAAGGCGAAGCGATGGGCTTCGTCTCTAATCCTTTGTAGTAGATACAGTGCTGCGGATGTCTGCGGAATATCGAGCGGTTCATTTTTGCCAGCTATGAATACATCTTCCTTTTCTTTAGCCAGACTGGCGGCAGGGATTGAGTTTAGCTTCAATTCCCTCAGCACTTCCAGCGCAGCATTGAGATGACCTTTGCCGCCATCGATGAGAATCAGGTCAGGTGTCGTTGCCCACTTGTCGTCAGCGGCTAATGACCTTCGGAAACGCCGTCTTAGCATCTCCTGTATCATGGCATAGTCATCTATGCCGACTACCGATTTGATTCTGAAGCGCCGGTAATGCGATGGTTTGGGTTGACCTTTGTCAAAAACAACCATGCTGCCGACTGCCAGATTGCCCCGGATATTTGAGATGTCGTAGCCCTCTATCCTCAGCGGGAGCCGGGGCAAACCGAGTCTCTCTTTCAGTTCTTCCAGGACGAGTGCAGATTTAATGATTGTCGATTGTTTTGCCTGGTATAATGCCAGCCCCTGCCCGGCGTTCTCTGCGACTATATCCATTAGCTGTTTTTTTGCTCCCTTGTGTGGCACATGCAATTTAACTGTTGCACCTCTCTGATTTGCCAGCCATTTGGTGATAACCTGAGGCTCTTCAACGGGATACTGGAGCAGGATTAGAGGCGGTATCGAGGAGGCTGAGGCATAGTATTGCTTGATGAAGCTGGTCATTATCTGGCTCGGTTCCTCATCTCGGATTCCGTCCAATAAGATATAGTCGCGACCGATAAGCCTGTTGCTGCGGATGAAGAAAATTTCTACATAGGCAAGGTCACTGGTTTGTGCCAGGGCAATGGCATCATGGTCATCTTTTACGGTGACGGCAATTTTCTGCCCTTCGATGACCTCTTCTATAGCCTGGATTTGGTCGCGTAGTAAGGCTGCTTTTTCGAACTGGAGTTGCTGAGAGGCTTTTTCCATCTTGTTTTTGAGGTCTCGAAGGACTGTTTCTTGCCTGCCTTCGAGAAAAAGGACAACCTGTTTTATTACATCGTGATAGTTCTCCTTGCTTACAGCACCAATGCAGGGTCCCGGACAACTGTTAATGTGATATTCCAGGCAAGGCCTGGCATCTTTGCCGGTAATTGTCTTGTTGCAGGAGCGGAAGGGGAAGATCTTCTTTATTAACCTTAATGTCTGACGTAAGGAGCTGGCACTGGCAAAAGGACCGAAATACCTGTCGCTGTTTTTATGGAAACGACGAGTAATACGGACGCTTGGCCAATCATTTTTCACGTCTATTTTAAGATAAGGAAATGTTTTGTCGTCCTTAAGGCGAACATTGTAGCTGGGGCGATATTTTTTAATCAGGGTGCATTCCAGGATGAGGGCTTCCTGTTCCGAGTCGGTAACTATAGTCTCGAAGTCGCTTATCCTGGCTACGAGCTTTTCAAGTTTTGATGATAGGCTCGTGCTAGGGCTGAAGTAGGTTCTCATCCGGTTACGAAGGCTGGCTGCTTTGCCGACGTAAATGACTTTGCCCTGATTGTCTCTGAAGATATAGACCCCTGGCTTTGCCGGCAGAGTTTTTAGCTGTTCCTCGATAGATATAGTCATCCTGCTAAGTTTTATTGTAGCACTGGGTGGGGAAAGTAGACAAAAACTCTCAAAAATTTCGTTTATATACGTAGCTTTGCGGATTATGTTGTGCTAGAATAAGCAGGGCGTTGTGAAATGGAAGAAGACATAAAGTCATTCCTCGACTACTTAGCCAGCGAAAAGAAGTATTCCCAGAACACTTTGGCAGCTTATCACAACGATTTAACCCAGCTGGCGGAATATGTAAAATCGGAGAACACCGCATCTGGGCGAGGCCCTTCGGAGCCCATGTTGACTGCTGAGCTCCTGTCGGGTTATCTGTATAGTCTGAGGGGGAGAAAGTACAAGCCATCTACGGTGGCTCGTAAGATAGCTGCAGCAAAATCGTTCCTCAAGTTTATGGTGGATAGGGGTAGGTTAAGAGGCGATTTAGCGCCGAGCTTGGCTTCGCCGAAGATAAGTAAATCTGTGCCTAAACCCTTAGCTGTTTCCGAAGTCCGTCGCCTGTTATCTGAACCAGCAAAGCTCTCTACCATAGACGCCAAGAGAGATAAGACAATGCTGGAGGTACTGTATGCTACTGGCTTGAGAGCCAGTGAGCTGATGGCGCTGAACACGCGTGACATCGATTTGAGGAAGAATACGGTGCGGTGTCTTGGAGTGGGTTCGAAGTCTCGAGTTATCCCGGTAGACCCATCTGTGGCAAGGCTTATCAAAGAGTATATAGATGTGGTTCGCCCTGACTTATTGAGCAATGAAAAGGAAGTGGCTTTGTTCCTCAATCGTCGTGGTGAACGGCTTACCAGGCAGGGCTTCTGGCAGATTGTTCAGGGCTATGCTGATAAGGTTGGACTCAGCGGTAAGGTGACGCCTCGTAGTTTGCGGCACAGTTTTGCTGCCCATAAGCTGAAGAGCGGTGCCGACCTGGAGTCTGTTCAAGAGCTTCTGGGGCATGCCCATATTTCAACCACCAGAGCTTATACTCAGGTAGAGTCCCATCCTTGATATACAGCAGTAGAAAATAACGCTAGATTTTTTGGAGTAAAACTATGGGAAGAAAATCGAGACGTAAAGCTAAGATGCGGGCGGCTGGAAAGATAGTACCAAGAGCGCCGGTCGAGCGCAGTTATCCGACTAAACCAACGCTTGAACCCAAAGCAGCAACGCCTTCGGTTGCATCAGCTATCTCGTCGGCTCAAGCAAATCGCTATCAGTATATATTGCCTGAATTGCGGCTTATAGGTATTATTTCTGGCGCTCTATTTCTAATACTTTTTATATTAGCTTTCGTTCTCAGTTGAAGCCTAAGGTAGCAAGTGCGTGGGTTTAGAGGCAGCTCGAGCCAGATTGTTCGATTGCCTGAGGCACGAGATTCGTGATAAACGTGTGCTGTCAGCCATGAGACACGTGCCCAGAGAGCGTTTTGTATCCCCTGACTATTATTACGCAGCTTATGAGGACATGCCCCTTAGTATTGGCTTCGGGCAGACTATTTCTCAACCTTTTATCGTGGCTTTGATGACTCAAGCTCTGGGTCTCAAGGGTGAAGAGAAGGTACTGGAGTTAGGTACCGGGAGCGGCTATCAGACAGCAATATTAGCTGAGCTGGCGCAATGGGTGGCCAGCATCGAACGCATTCCTCAGTTAGCTGAGTCAGCCAGGCGGGTTCTGTGTGAGCTTGGTTATAAGAACTTTGAGATTCACACGTCCAGTGAGGCTTTAGGCTGGCCGGATGGCTCTCCTTATGATGCCATAATAGTTACCGCTGGCGCCCCCCGTGTTCCTGAGGTATTACTTGAGCAGTTGGTATTAGGAGGGCGGCTGGTCATTCCCGTAGGCTCGAGATGGGAGCAGGATTTGCTCCAGGTCACCAAAAGAAAAAGGAAACATCTGGTTAAAAGTCTGGGTGGCTGCCGCTTTGTGCCCCTTATCGGTGAGGGTGCTTGGGACGAGGGTTAAGAGTACAGAGGTCTTTTGGGTTCGAATTCAAAGAGGCTAGATACTCGCCACTATATCCTGGCAAATAATCTCATATACCTGCTCTGGGTAGAAAGATTGGGCCGACGCCGGGTTTGGCTACCAGAGAGCCCACCGGGCAGACATGAACGCAAGCCAGGCAGGAGGTACAACCTGCCTCAGCCAGGGGCATACCAGAGAAAGTACTGACCACGGTGTCGATGCCCCTGAAGGCGAAGTCGAGTATGCCTGAGCCTTGCTGATGACATACCCAAACGCATTTGCCGCATAGGATGCATTTGTTGGGGTCATAGGTGAACAGCGTATGGCTTGAATCTATGGGTAGATTGCGGGGTATGCGTCTGAGTCGCTTGGGCTTAAGTTTCAAGCCAAGGCGGGAGGCTGTGTTTTGAAGCTCGCAGTTTCGGTTTTTGGCACAGTGGGCGCAATCGAGGTGATGATGGCTGAGAAGAAGCTCGAAGGCGGTATTCCTTAGCCTTTTGACCTTCGGAGTGTTCAGGTGAACTACCATGTCGTTACTGACCGACTCGGTGCAGGCTGTGACCGGGGTATTCCTGCCCTCGATTTCCACGAAGCAGAGGCGACAGGAAGCAAACGGCGTGGTGGCTTCTCTTACAGCGCATAGATTAGGTATATAAAGCCCATTATCCAGGGCTGCCCACAGGATTTTTGTCCCCTCTTTAGCTTTGACTTTAATACCGTCAATGGTTAAATCAAGCAGTTTTTTGCTCCTATGTTTTTGACTTTATAAAGCCGTTTTCCAAAAGGTCGGCTATACCTTTTATATCCTGCAAGGAAAACTGTCTGATTTTGGTTTCCAGCGGTTTATCAGTGGCTATGGCTATGAGGTTTTTAATTTTACTGAGAAGTGGGCCGGTTGCTTGGCGGTGGACTTCCAGCTTGGGCGCGTCGCTTTGCTTAAAACCTTCGGCGAGTATAATATCATAATCCTCACCGAGGAGGTGGGCTATCTCGTTCAGGTCAGGTTCTTCAGTAACCGGTTTTATTAGCACAATCTGGTTTGGGGATGTGATGGCTGTAGAAGCGCTGCCGGCTTGAATATGGCGCCAGCTATCTTTATCTGGTTTATCGAAACTTAATCTGTGGGCGGAGTGCTTGATAGTGCCTATGCGGTAGCCCCGCGACTTTAGCTCAAGAATCAACTTTTCGATGAGCGTGGTCTTTCCTGATTTCGATTGACCTACAACTGATATTATGGGTGGCATTAATTCAATTGTTGTGGAAGCGGAGACTTTTTGCTTCAGTATTTCCTGTAAGCCTTTTTCCACGGTTCCTTTCTAATGGCTATGTAGTCCTGGATTGCTGCCTTGACTGTATTGGCGGCTAACAGGGCGCAGTGAAGATTGCCCTCAGGTAATTCGCCTAAGGTCTCGAGTATATCACTTTGGCTGATAGCTAACGCTTGCGCGACATCCTCGCCCTTTATCATCTCTGTTGCCATACTGCCGCAAGCAACGGTGGCGCTACAGCCATCTGTCCAGAAAGTACTGTCCACTACCTTGCCATCGTTCACTTTTAGCCATATCTGCATAGTGTCTCCACAGGGACCGGTTATCGAAGCAAAACCATCAGCGTTGCTAATTTTGCCTGTATTTCTGGGATTCATGGCATGGTCGATGACGGTTTCGGTATAGACTTTCTTCATTTCTTCCATCACTTCTTTTTCCAGTTCGTCGAATTTATCGGTCATATCCAGTCTCCTATATGCTCTAAGTCTGTTTTGTCTTAAGTGGTAGTGCTTTGATGAAGTTCCGGCTCAGGCTGTCGAATATTTTTGAGCTGTAACGTTCGATTTTGCCCTGGTCGCAGAGCTGAGCCAGTTCGGGGTCGATGGGTATCTTAGCTAATAGCGGCGCTCCGGTTGCCTCTGTCATTTCCTGGCTCCGGCTTTTACCAAATAGCTCCAACTTCTTGCCGCTGTCGGGCAGAGTGAGATAGCTCATGTTTTCTATGACTCCCAGTATAGGTATTTTCATCTGGTTGGCCATTTTTACTGCTTTCTTTACCACCATCGCTGCCAGTTCCTGAGGGCTGAATACTATGATTACCCCGGATACTGGAAGCATCTGCATTACGGTTAGAGGTGCGTCTGCGGTGCCTGGTGGCAGGTCGACTATAAGATAATCTAGATGGCCCCAGAGCACATCTTCCCAAAATTGTTGAATGACCTTACTGATAATAGGACCGCGCCAGATTACTGCATCGTCCTCGTGTTCCAGCAGGAGGTTTATGGACATAATACTGATGCCCAGTTTTGACAGGACTGGCAAAATGCCCGTTTCGCTGCTGCTGGGTCGTACACTGCCGAGGCCGAAAATCTTTGGTATGCTGGGACCGGTGATATCAGCATCCATGATGCCGACCTCTTTTCCCTGGCGGGCGAGGGCAATGCTGAGGAGGGCTGCTACGAGGGACTTGCCTACGCCACCTTTACCGCTCATGACAGCTATCACATGGCTGACATCGTTAACTTCTTTGGGCGTGGCTTCCGTAAAATTCACATTCACCTGACTTACACCCGGCAACTGCTCAATATTTTCCCTGACTTTTGACTTTAGCCAGTCTTGGGCGTCCGGGTTCAGGGCTGCGGAGACAAGCGTGATGTCGACTTTCTGGTCAGAGATAACGATTTCACGGACTAAATTCAACTTGACCGGGCTACGCATAGCGCCCGGCGTCAGTATTTCCCCCAGGCTTTGTCTTACCTGCTGCTGCGTTATCACTAAATTTACTCCTTTGTGCCTTTAGCTTTTGCGTCTTGCTCGCATAGCTTATAAAGTTTACTAATTTTGGACGTCATATTCAAAGTTTGTTGATTTTTCTCCTGAAGCATATATAAATAAAGGTAGGCCCCTTTTTTGTGGGACCTACTCTGGTATCGTTCTGGTGGTTTACGGGTTGTATACAGGCTAATCTATCTTGTTATCTCTTTTATGATTTCGCCTTTGGCAGAGATAACCTGGATATTGAAAGGCATTTGACCTAAAGCGTGTGTTGAGCAGGATAGACAGGGATCGTAGCAGCGTATGGCTACCTCAACCCGGTTTAGTATACCTTCGGTTATTTTGTTGTTCTTTATGTGTGTTTTGGCTACCTCATATACCGCTTTATTCATAGCAGCGTTGTTGTTGCCTGTGGCTACAATTAGGTTTACCTTTTTTATTTTACCGGTATCGTCTACCCAGTAGTGATGGAATAGAGTGCCCCGTGGGGCTTCGAGGACGCCAACGCCCTGCTCGTTGTATTTGTTTGAGGTGACTATCAGGTCAGTTGAACATATATCCTTGTCCTCCAGTAGCTGTTGGGTCCTTTCGATGGAATAAAGCAGTTCTATGAGGCGGGCGTAATGATAATACAATGAACCTTCTACTATGCCATTGTTGCCCAGTTTCTTAAAGTTCTTGAGTTCAGCATTGGCTAAAGGAGTGGATATTCCCTGACTAACGTTGAGTCGGGCAAGTGGTCCTGCACGGTAAATACCCTTGGGATAACCCATCTTCTTGTAAAACGGGAACTTTAGATAAGACCAGTCTTCCACGTATTCACTTATGATATTGAGGTAATCGGACGGATTGAACTGGTTTTCAAGGACTTTTCCATTTTGGTCAATTAACCTCAATTTGCCGTCGTAGAGTTCAAGATTGTTGTTTTCATCTACCAGACCAAGATAGCCTGTGGAGAAGCTGGCACATGTGCACACAAAGTCGTTGTTTTTTTCGTAATAACTCTTAATTATGCCTATAGCAGCCTGAGCATCGGCGATAGCCCAACCAATTTGTTTCAGGAAGTGGTCTCTGTCAGCGGTTGATAGAGCTGTGTTCATTCCGCCAGGCACGGCACCGTTTGGATGGATCTTCTTAGCACCTAGCTTTTGAATTATTGTCTGACCATAGCTGCGAAGCTTTACACCTTTGACAGCAAGCTCAGGGTTTTCGGCGATTAACCCTATGACATTTCTTTTTGCCGGGTCAGCATCCATGCCGAGAAGCAAATCTGGGCTGGCAAGGTGGAAGAAATGAAGGGCGTGGGACTGAAGGGTCTGCCCCATATGCATCAGTTCACGCAAGAGCTTAGCCGGACGTGTCAGCTCGACTCCCAGGATAGCATCGCCGGCCTTGGCTGCGCCTAGGTGATGGCTTACCGGGCAGATACCGCATATTCTGGGGGTGATTGCTGGCATCTCCCAGAAAACTCTGCCTTCGCAGAACTTTTCAAAGCCTCGGAACTGGGTTACATGGAATTTGGCGTCAGCCACATTACCCGAATCGTCCAGTTCTATTGTTACCTTTCCGTGTCCTTCAATCCGGCTAACCGGGTTTATTTCGATAGTTTTTCTAACTTCAGTAACCATGTCTTCACCTCTTTTTAATCGAAGCGCATCATATCGCTGGGTAGAACCGGGATTCTGCCTGCCAGCAATTCTTTTAAGGCATACAGGATAGCTTCAGCTTCTGGCGGACAGCCAGGGACGTAGCAGTCTACCTTCACTACATGATTTGCTGGTTTCACCTGGTCAAGGAGCGCCGGGACACCAGGCGGACGAGGTATCTTGCCCTTGTAAGTGCTCTCGGTCTCGATATATCCACGTCTGAGAACCTCTTCTTTGTCGAGAGTGCTACGCATGGCGCACACGCCACCGAAGCAGGCGCAGTCACCCCACGCCATAAGAATTTTGCAATGCGCCCTAAGCTCTTTCAGTACTTTCTCCTCTTCAGTATTGCCCACAGAGCCTTCTACTATACCAACGTCTACTTGCGGAAATTCCTTTATATCTGTTATGGGAGTTCTGGTGAATTCAACCAGATTGGCTAAATCGATTATCGCCTCATCAATATCCAGAAATGACATGTGACAACCAGCACAGCTTTCTAACCAGACTGTAGCTACTTTGACCTTTGCCATTTGCTCAACTCCTTATCCTCTATTGCTATTTATTGATATGTTTTGATATCTCCCGCAATATCTGTGAATCTGCTTTGATGCCATCAGTTGGCTTAATGAGACGCGAGGTTGATTTGGCTACACCGTCCAGTGTACTGTATTTTTCGCTTATTTCCACCCAAATTGGAGATGGTAATACCACGTTAGCTTTTGATGTTGCAGATGAGAGATAGCTGGATTGAATAACTACGAACTCCAAACCTTTGCCGAACTTTGGCAATTCTGATGCCTCAATATAATCGTCAGCCAGAAGTATATATAACGCCTTTATGTTATTTCCTGTTATGCTCTTCATGACTGATTGTGATGGGCTGGCTATTCCCATGTCCCAGGCGCCGCGGCTATTTCCCTTAGGTTTTAGAGAGATGATTTGTGGTTTGCTTGCGCTTTGACCGCTGGCGATAGTTCCTAACTTGAAAATAGACGTTATTATTCCAGGATTTTTGTGTTGCAGGATGCCTTCGCCGTAGATTATAACGCTGCGCTTAGACTTGCTTAGTATCTCGGCGGCCTCAAGAAGTTCATCAGAGCCTATCCCAACTTGTTCACTCACTTGCTTTACGTTAATGTCCTTGAGGGAAGCTGTTACCTTCTTTGCCTGGGCAGAGTCTTTCTTGGTGCCTTTATTGATGACGGCTTTGGTCAGCACGTCTAGAGCTAATGACTCTTTGCCTTCTTTTGGCTTTAACCATAGCGTGGTGTGGTAAGAGAAGGTATTCTCAGACGGGTCGATGATGATGAGCTTTGCTCTGTACTGACTTGCTGCTCTGGTGATATAAGAACCGGCTACAGGATGACTTTCAAGTGGGTTGGCACCAACTACGATTATGCAATCGGACTTGAGTATCTCTTCTATCGAAGTCTCTATATCCAGTGCCGCATCCTTCTGATAAGTGTTGATACCCTGCATGATGGTTCTGTAGATATCGCCGTCGATGGTATCGATTAACTCACTGCCGATAGTCCCGCTTATTAATTCTTTAAAAGCCTTGAGGGATTCGTTGCTGGCTTGGCTTGACGCTATGCCAGCTATGCTGTTGCTGCCGTATCGTGCCTTCAGTTCAGCAAACCTTTTGGCTACTATGCCTATGGCTTCGCTTAGGGTTCGGGATTCGAGCTTACCACGGCCGTTTTTTACCAGCGCCGTGTCGATGCGTTCATTATTTCTGTACAGTGGAGCAAAACGTCCTTTGTGACAAAGTATGCCACGCTTTCCAGTGAGGTCAGGACTATCGATTCTCACCAGTCTATTGTCCTTAACCAGCGCCTCAATTTGACAGCCGACTCCACATACTGGACATATGCTGCTCACCTTTTGGCATTCTTCTGGTCTGCCCTTATAAGCACTACTCTTAGAGAATATGGCGCCAGTGGGACAGACCTGGAAGCAGGCTCCGCAGGAGATGCAGGACGATGTACCCAAGGGTTGATTGAGGTCGGCGACGACCATGTCTTTCCAACCGCGGTAGCCAAAGTCCAGTGTGTGAACACCGACAATTTCATCGCAAGTCCTGATGCATCTGCCGCAAAGAATGCAGCGATTGTGGTCGATAACCAGATAATCGTTTACTGAATCTACCGGCAAGGCGGGCCAGGAATATGGATAGCGGGCATTGTCCATCTGGTATTTATAAGCGAGGCTCTGTAGTTCGCAATCACCGCTGGCTACACATTGAGCGCAAAGGTGGTTGCGTTCGGTGAACATAAGTTCCAGAATCAGCCGTCGATACTTCTCCAATTTTTCATTTTTGGTCTGTATTACCAGACCGTCCCTTGCTGGATAAGTGCAGGCTGGTACAGGGCGCCTTTCTCTTTCGATTTCGACCACGCAAAGGCGACAAGCGCCGACATCTTTCAGCCCTTTAAAGTGACAAAGCGTCGGTAAATCAATACCGTTAGCTTGACAGATATCAAGAACGGTATCACCCTCTTTGCCTTTAACCTGTTTACCATTGATTGTTAGAGTTATCTCTTTCATGTCTATTCTCCTACCTCAAGGTCACATCTTAGACATCGGCTGGCTTCTTCTCTTGCTTCCTTTGCGCTGTAGGGCAAGACTGCCTCTTTAAAGGAAGTCTTCCTATCAGTACCGGGGATCTCGGCAATCCTTATCCTGGATTTTTCCTTGAGCTCTTCTTCAGTTGGCATCACAGGGGGGACTGCTATAGGCTCGTAGCCGTTGCGTTCGATTAGTGGTGTTAACTCTTCTCCGCGGAGATATCGTTTTATCGAGCATGCTGCCCTCTGTCCTGCAGCTATTGCTTCGATTACTGTGGCTGCGCCTGTGTGTGCATCTCCACCGGCGAAAACTCCTTTACGACCGGTGGCTAGAGTTCGAGGGTCAGCTACTATTGTCCCTCCCTTTGCTGTGCCTATTCCATCTCCTTTTAGGAATGATGTATCAGGTCTCTGCCCTGTAGCCTTGATGATTGTATCGACATTCATAGTATATTCAGAGCCGTTGATTTGGTAAGGAGTCTTTCTGCCGCTCTTGTCAAATTCCTTAAGTTCCATGCGGACGCACTCGACTCCGTCGACTTTGCTGCCGCCCGTGACCTTCACTGGCGCTGTTAAGCAATGAATATGTATGCCTTCTTCTTCAGCTGCTTCAATCTCCTCTACTATTGCCGGCATGTCTCTCTTTTCTCTCCGATAGAGAATATGCACCTCTTTGGCGCCTTTTCTCAAGGATACTCTGGCGGCATCGATGGCTGAGTTACCGCCGCCGACGACAGCCACTTTCTGCCCAACCTTTACCTCCTTCCCCAGACTTGTCGCTCTCAAGAAGTCAATGGCATCAAAGACTCCAGTCAGGTCTTCGCCTGGGATGCCCATCTTGTCTCCTTTATGGGCACCTGTAGCTATGAATATTGCTTGATAACCATTTTTCAGCAATGATTCGATGTCGTTTACAGGTGTGTTAAGTCTTATATCTACTCCGAGCTTTTTGACTGTTTCGATCTCTTTGTTGAGCATATCCTTTGGGAGACGGTATTCAGGGATACCTACCGCAAGCATTCCACCAGCTACAGGTAGAGCTTCAAATACGGTAACCTGATAGCCTTCTCGGGCAAGGTCCCAGGCTGCTGATAGTCCCGCCGGGCCTGCACCAACAACGGCTACTTTTTCTTTCCGCTTCTCTTTTAGTTGAGGGAGGTATTCAAGCCCGTGCTCGAAGGCATAATCAGCAGCGAACCTTTTGAGGTGTCTGATTGCAATGGGGTCCTCAATTTGACCTCGTCGGCATTTGCCTTCGCAGGGATGATGACATACTCGTCCAACACTCAGTGGGAACGGAAGCCGTTGCATGATGATGTTATAGGCTTTATCGAATTCACCTGCCTTGATTAGGGCAACATATCCCGGGACATCTAAACCGACAGGGCAGGTATGCTGACACGGTGCTTTGAATAGAGCCTGGCAGACTACAGCCGGGCACTTCTTGTCTATGATATGTGCTTCATATTCCTCTCTGAAATGGCGCAGTGTGGTGAGTACTGGGTTGGGTGCTGTTTGCCCTAAACCGCATATAGAAGCAGAGCCGACCATTTCAGCCAGTTCTTCTAATATGGCAAGTTCTTCCATGGTGCCTGTGCCATCTGTGATTTTAGTCAGAAGTTCAAGCATTTTAGGTATGCCAGCACGGCAAGGAGTGCATTTACCGCAAGACTCATCTCTGGTGAATTGTAGGAAGAACTTGGCAACGTCTACCATGCAGCTATCTTCGTCCATTACCACGAGTCCGCCTGATCCCATGATAGCTCCCAGGGCGGTGACGGCTTCGTAGTCGACAGGAGTATTCACGTGCTCGATGGGTATAACACCGCCGGATGGACCACCTATCTGAACCGCCTTGTATTTCTTTCCTTTCGGTATACCACCACCGATGTCAAATACAATCTTGCCTAAGCTGGTACCCAAAGGGACTTCAACTAGGCCAGTGTTGTTCACCTTACCTACCAGACACAGTGTCTTTGTACCTTTGCTGCTTGCAGTGCCGACACTTCCGAACCATTCAGCACCTTTCCAGATTATTTGGGGTACATTTGACCAGGTCTCCACATTATTGAGGGTGGTCGGTTTACCAAAAAGTCCCTTGTTGGCTGGAAATGGTGGTCGTTGGCGTGGATTTCCTCTTTTTCCCTCGATTGAAATTAATAAGGCGGTTTCTTCGCCACAGACAAAGGCACCGGCACCCGGGAATATATCCAGGTCGAATTCGAAGCCGGTACCCAGTATATTTTTTCCTAGGAGGCCGTATTCTCTAGCTTGGGTTATAGCGTGGTTTAATGTCTCAATAGCAAGTGGATATTCAGCACGAACATATGCATAACCCTGGCGTACATTCCCTATGGCATAGGCTCCTATTGCCATACCCTCAATTATTGAGTGAGGATTGCCTTCAAGTACGGCGCGGTTCATATAGGCGCCCGGGTCTCCTTCATCCCCGTTGCAAACGACGTATTTTTCATTGCCCTGAGCGCTACGGACAAATGACCATTTTGTGGCTGTGGGGAAGCCTGCTCCACCACGTCCTCTTAGCGCGGCTTTTCCTATCTCTTCGATAACTGTCTCCGGCTTCATCTGGGTTAAGGCTTTAGCCAGAGCCTGGTAGCCGTCTCTGGCGATATATTCATCTATATCCATGGGGTCAAGGTCCTGGTTATGCATCACCCTTATTTCTTGTAACTTTAATAAAGGGTCACCAGGATCGAGTTTCCATTCTTCCACCACTTTGTTTCCGATGAGATGTTGCTCGATAACCTTCGGAACTTTATCTTCAGTGAGATCGTAATAGATAGTTTTACCTTTTGAAGGTTGCAGAACTGTGACTATTGGCTCTCGGTCGCATAAACCGACACAAGCTGCTTTTAGTACAGTAATGTTTGATAGTTTGCGGCTTTCCACTTCTTGCTGAAAAGCCTCAAGTGTTTTGTTTGCTCCCGAAGATATACCACATGTCCCCAGATGAACCTTAACCTGGGTTTTCTTTTCTTGTTCCGACAGTTTCTCGCGGATTTTGTCTCTAAGCTTAGTAAGTTCTTCTACCGACGCAAGTCGTTTCATGATATTCTCCTATCGATATGAACTCAGGACTTCTTTTAGCTGGCTTGGTTTTACTCTTCCATGAACGTCTTCCTTGATTGCTATTACAGGAGATAGTCCACAGCAGCCGATGCATCTTACTGTCTGCAGGGAGAATTTGCCATCAGGCGTAGTCCCGCCGGACTCAAGACCGAAATCTTTATTCAGAGTATCAAGTAGTTTCTGCCCCCCCTTAACATAGCAACTGGTGCCTAGGCAGACCTGTATCACATATTTACCCTTCGGTACCATCGAGAAGAATGAGTAGAAACTCGTTATACCGTATAGCTCGCTTAAGGGAATTTTCATTTCCCCAGATATTGTTTCCAGAACCTCATGTGGCAGATAGCCAATAATCCCCTGCACTTGCTGCAGTACGCGTATCGGAGCACCTGCTTGCCCATCAGTATCTTCAATTACTTTTCTGATTTGCTGTAAGGTTTTACTGTCAATAACCTTGTTTGTTTTCGTGGTTTTCATTGCTTGCTTCAAGGTCACCTCCCAAGACGTGGTTCATTTATATCTCATTATCAGTGTATCAATGCACTAAGGTGTATCACATTGGCCTTTGGCTCTAATTCTTGGGGGACTTTAGCCTCAAATAAGAAGGTTGTAAATACAGCTAAGACAGTAGCGTTTATATAGCTGCTGAATTGTAGCAATTAACCCCACTGGCTGCAAATGGACTGCGCTAGTGCATTCCATTTATGATAGTGGTTTTTCGTGTTGTCCATGGCTAGCGTACGGGCTCTAATATATTTTCAGCTAGGGATAGGCAAAAATACTTGTTTTTGGATAAAAACAGGCATGATGCTTGTTTCTCCGAATGATAATGAGGTATAATTCCTTCGTTCATTTTGTAGCAGCTCGTATCTTTACGGTAATACAAGGTTCAGAATCGACGATTATTTATTCATAGCTTTAGCATTGTGTCATGGTTAAGCTGTTGTCTGGTATTTTTACTTTTACAAATCCCGGTATATTCTAAGGAGGTTTGATATGTGGAAAACTGAATCTGTAGGAGTCACACGAGCAGACACGGCAGTACGGCAATGCCTGCCGCCATGTCAGATCAAATGCCCCATAAATGAGGACATCCAGAGGACAAATGTGCTGATTTCTCTTCTCCCTGAAGATATGGATTCGGCAAGAGAAGGTATAATTCAGATTAGCGATTACCTGTATGAAAAAAATCCATTCTTCAACATTTGTGGTTACATCTGCGGCATTTGTGAGCTGGAGTGTAATTATAAAAGCAAGGGTGGAGCAATCAGGAGAAGGCTACTTAAGAGATTTCTGTCGGATGTTTATACAGACCATCTGAAGGAACGAGGTAAATTCGGGATATCCAAAAATAAAGAGAAGGTTGCAGTTATAGGTGGTGGCCCGGGGGGGTTGATGTGTGCATACCATTTAAGCAAGAAAGGCTATAACGTAACGATATTCGAGGCTTCTGACAGGCTTGGCGGAGCGCTGTGGCTGGTACCGGATTATCGCTTGCCCAAAGATGTCCTTCAGACCACAGTCGAAAATCTCGTGAGAATTGCTGGCATAGATGTCAAGTATAATAGTCGACTTGGGTCAGAGGGTTTGACACTGGAAAAACTGGAGAAAGAGGGCTTCAAGGCGGCGTTTCTGGCGACGGGATTACCGTACCCCAGAATCTTAACCTTTGAGGGAAAGACGGTGGAGGGACAAGACCTGTCAGGTGTCATGTACGGACATACATATTTGTATGAAGTAAGCCATAATAATATCAGGCCTGATTACTTCAAGGGCAAAAAGGTCATAGTTACAGGAGGCGGAAACGTAGCCTTCGATGTGGCAAGGTCAGTCAAGAGGCAAGGTGGAGACGTGATCGTCATCTGTTTGGAATGCGAGGACAAGGACTGTAAAGACGGCATACCGGCTGATGAAGATGAGATCCGTGGAGCATGGGAGGAGGGTATAAGAATAATCTATAGCCGCGGTGTAAGAGAAATAGTTGGGCAGGACGGCAAATTCAAAAGAATTGATTGTCCGGCATGTATTAGCGTATTTGATGAAGAAGGATTCAATCCGAAGTTCGATTGTACTGATTGCATAGATTTAGAGGGGGATGTGCTTATAATAACTGTGGGGCAGGCTCCCGACAGGCCTCTGCTCCAGAAAGAAAATCTTTTGAATGAACGGGGGAGGCTTGAAGTAGACCATTTGACGCTACAAAGCTCAAGTGTGCCATGGGTATTTATAGGCGGTGATGTCAGAAGAGTAGGCTTTATGATTGAAGCTATGGGTGAAGGGCTCATGGCTACGGAGTCGATTGATAGATATCTGAGGGGTGTGGATATGAGAGAGGGGCGTAGGAGGGATTACGAAGCATATGAGATTCCAGTCAGGAGAGACTACAAGCCTGTGCCTGAAGTACCCTGGATGCCACCTGAGGATAGAATGCATTTCCAGATGTTTGAAAAAGGTTTTACTTTAAAA
>Ga0209610_1000199_pt1 | contig 31193 bp, 24 predicted proteins | sample LakKivw275mmetaG_FD_184137 | JGI IMG/M metagenome (GOLD analysis project Ga0209610, IMG submission 184137) | Anoxic lake water microbial communities from Lake Kivu, Rwanda to study Microbial Dark Matter (Phase II) - Lake Kivu water 275m metaG... | ecosystem: Environmental > Aquatic > Freshwater...
GTTTAGTTGTGCCATTACGGCAGCCTCAGCAACTATTGGCCCTATTTTTCCACCCAGTATTCCTATGGTTATTTATGCTATGTTTTCTGGCGCTTCTATCGGTAAACTTTTTTTAGGTGGGATGATACCGGGAATTTTAATTGCTATAACTTTAATGATTTATGTTGCTTATATCTCGAAAAAGAGAAATTACCCTACAGGGGAGAGCTATCATTTCAGGGAAATTATTAAAATTATTATTAAAACTTTTCCCGCTCTTTTAACCCCGGTAATTCTTTTAGGTGGTATCTATAGTGGAATTGTGACTCCCACTGAGGCAGCTGCCCTGGCAGGATTTTATGCAATTTTCATTTCATTTTTTGTCTATCGAGCTATCGGTGTAAAGCAATTACTCGAGGTAATTATAGATACTGTTAAAACAACTGGCACTCTCTCTCTTATTGTTGGTGCTGCCTTTAGCTTTTCATATATTGTGGCCATAGAACATATTCCGGATATACTATATGGAAGTTTATCAGCCATAATTCAGAATAAATACTTGATGCTCTTAATTATAAATGTAGTTTTTCTTATTCTGGGAATGTTTGTGGATACTTCTTGTATACAGGTAGTATTTGTCCCTATGGTTTTACCTTTAGTAAAAGCTCTGGGAATTGATTTGGTTCATTTTGGGGTAGTAATTGTTTTAAATATGATGATAGGTTTATCCACTCCTCCTTTTGGTATGCTACTTTTTATTGTATCTGGTATTTCAGGTACACCACTGAAAGTAATTATTAAAGAAATTTTTCCTATGCTTTTAGTGTTAATTGGTGTACTTTTTTTAATTACTTATATTCCAGAAATTGTAATGTTTATTCCTAATACGATATGGAGATAAATATTAAGTTGATTTTAAAGAATAACTAAATCCTATTTTGCTTTAAATATTAAAATTTTTAGAAAATATAAATATTATGAACATATTAAAATTAAGAAATCATATTCCCATAAGTGCTCCGGCAAGAAGAGAACCTGCTGATGGCACTGAGTCAGATATGCGAGTCTCTTTAGGTTTTGAACCCGCTTGGTTTCACCAGCGATGTGGAATTGATTTTTCAGAAAAGTGGCATATAAATCCTTTTTATCGTTATGAAACTTTGGTAAAGATGAAGAGAGAGTTATGCCAGAGGTTCCCTTTGGTTTCTTATTGGAATGAGGATTATAAAGATGATTTAGCTACTATTTCAGGATGTTATGGTGCTTATGTTATTCCAAAAATATTTGGGTTTCCTTTAGTATACCAAGAAGATAGGTGGCCAGAAATTGACAAAAACAAAGAGAAATTTTCTGTTAAGGAAATTGAAAAATTGGATATTGATAAAATTCTTTCGAGTCCTTTTATAGAAGAAATTTTCCACCAAATGGATATAATCAAGGAAGAATGGGGGAAGATTCACGGCTATTTAAACTGGCAAGGTGTTCTTAATAATGCTTTTCACTTAAGGGGAAAGAATATTTTTACTGATTTTTATGATAAGCCAGCTCTGGTGCATTATTTTTTCTCTATAATTTGTGAAGTAATGATAAGATTAGCTCAAAAAGTTCAAAATAGACAGCGAGAATCCGGATTTTATATTAATCATTTTTGTGTAAGTAATTGTACGGTTAATATGGTATCTCCCCAAATTTATCGAGAGTTTCTTTTTCCCTATGATAAGAGGATTGCAGAAAGTTTTGAAAGATTTGGTATGCATACTTGTAATTGGAAGGTTACTCCTTATTTAGAAGAGATAAAAAAATTACCTAAAGTTGGCTATCTGGATATGGGGATGATGTCTGATCTGAAAAAAGTTAAAAAAATGTTTCCTGAAGCAAGGAGAGCAGTGATGTATTCACCCGTTAGATTACAGGAGGCAAATTTAGATGAAATTAAGAAAGATATGAAAAGAATATATAATGAGTTATCCCCCTGTGATGTGGTGATGGCTGATATTGAAGCTATCACCAGTGATAAAAGAGTAAACGAACTATTGCAAATATGTAAGAATCTTGAATCAAGAAAAGGTAAAGAATAAAAATATTTGCTTGAAATAATCTAATTTAGTGGTGGGAAATTAATTCCAGCAATTAAATCTGGAGTTGCTTTATTAGGAAGAAGTACCAAATGGATGAAAATATTTTCTCTAACTTTAGGTCCTGGACAACGCACAATATGTGATTGACATTAAAAGTTATTAATGTTATATTTTACTTAAAGAAAATTTTAAAAATTAAATGATAGATGCTCGTATAAACTCTTGGATATGGCAAGAGTGTTTCTACCATGTGACCGTAAATCACAATAGGCTACGGGTGGAAGTGCACCTTAGGGATTCGCTTATTCTGAGCAAGAATTTTAATAATAAAATTAGAATAAGATTAGAACCGAGTGATGCAAAGTATATTTATTTTATACTACACCGGAGGGTTAAAAGCCCAGGCGGAGAGGTTCCACTCCAGTTGAGGGAATTTCTTTGGTCTGGGCTTTTTTTATTTGTCTTACAGTTATTAATTTTATGATCAAAGACGGAGGGAGGTAGGATATGGATAAAGTAGCAGTGATAATGGGAAGTATATCAGATAGGAAAACTATGGAAAAGGCGACAGAGTTATTAGATGAGTTAGGTATTTATTATGAAATGAAAGTCCTTTCTGCTCATCGAACTCCTGATTTACTGTTTGAATATATAGAGCAAATAGAAGAAAAAGGATATAAAGTAATAATTGCAGGGGCCGGTGGAGCAGCTCATTTACCTGGGGTGATAGCCTCCCAAACACTTTTACCAGTAATAGGTGTTCCTATAGAGACTAAAGTAATGGGGGGTCTTGATTCTTTATTATCAATGGTTCAGATGCCCGGAGGGGTTCCAGTGGCGACCATGGGGATAGGAAATGCAAAAAATGCCGGACTTATGGCAGCCAGGATTTTAGCAGTTAATAATATTGAGTTAAGAAAAAAACTTGAAAATTATAAGAAAGCTATGGTTCAGAAGATAAAAGATATAAAATTGTAAATTAGCGGGGAGCATTATTAACAGGCAAAATGATTAACAGGGTAACTGGCCACTAACTAATATAATTGGTGAATTGGCTAATTGGCAAATTGGTTAATTTATATAAAGGAGCATTGATTAATGGGGAGTGTGAAAGATTTAATATTATTAGAAAGGCCATTAAAAAACAAAAGTGGTAGAGGAAGATTTGTTTTTTCCGATCGTTATTCAGTCTTTGATTGGGGGGAGATGCCTGACCATATAGAAAACAAAGGCAAATCTTTGTGCATTTCAGCTGCTTATTTTTTTGAAAAATTGGAGACTAGGGGAATAAAAACTCATTATCAGGGTTTAGTAGAAGAGGGTAAGTTAAATAGGTTAGTTGATATTAAAGAACCAATTGATGTTATGGAAGTAAAATTACTTAGAGTACTACAACCCCAGCAAGAAGGTAATTTTTATAATTATTCCATTTATCAGAACGAAAACCATAATTTTTTAATTCCCCTGGAGATTATTTACCGCAAATCTCTTCCGGAAGGGTCCAGTATATTTAAAAGATTAAGAGAAGGAAATTTGAAATTGAAAAATTTAAGCCTAAAAGAGATGCCCCTCCCTGGTCAAACTTTAAACCAACCTTTTTTAGATGTTTCTACCAAGCTTGAATCCAGTGATCGATATCTGAATTGGAAAGAAGCTAAAGAGATGGTTAATTTTAAAGATGATGATATTAAAGAGATAAAAAGGATAACCTTGTTGGTTAATGAATTAATAACTAAAGAAGTAGAAAAAATTGGTTTAAAATATGAAGATGGTAAGATAGAATTTGGGTTTGATGAGAAGAGAAATCTTTTATTAGTAGATGTTCTGGGTACTTTAGATGAGTGTCGCTTCACTTTTGATGGGATTCCAGTAAGTAAAGAGATTGCCCGCCTTTATTACCGGAAATCTTCCTGGTATGAAGAGATATTAACAGCTAAAAAGAGAAATATTCATAACTGGAAAAATAAGGTAAAATCAGAACCTTTACCTTTACCTGATAGATTAAAAGAACTTATTTCTATGGCTTATTGTGCATTTACCAATGAAATTACCGAGAGGAAATGGTTTACAAACATTCCTTCTATGCGCAAATTATTAGAAGAGACAAGTCGAATAATAAATAGAATTTAGCGGGGATAGTGTAATAATAGACAGGCGAGACGCCTGTCCTACGAAGTGTAAATTGGTAAATTGGAGAATCGGCGAATTGGTTAATTTGTATAAAGGAGGATAAAATGTGGTCGGTAAATATATTTATTAATTTAAAAAAAGGGGTTTTAGATGCTCAAGGAGCAGCTACGCAAAATGCTTTAGAATCATTAGGATTTGGAGAAGTAAAAGAAGTTAGGATAGGAAAATATATAAATATTAAGATAGAAGCTAAAACGCAAAAAATAGTCAGTCAAAGAATTGAAGAGATGTGTAAAAAATTATTGGCCAATTCATTGATAGAAGATTTTAGTTATAAAATAGAGGTGTTATAGGTGAAGTTTGGGGTGATCCAATTTCCTGGTTCAACCTGTGATTATGATTGTTTTTATGCCTTGAGAGATGTTTTAAAAGTGCAGGTAGACTTTGTCTGGTATAAGGAGACTAATTTAGAGAGTTATAATGGTATAATTCTTCCCGGTGGTTTTTCTTATGGTGATTATTTAAGAGTAGGAGCGATAGCTAGATTTTCACCGATTATGAAAGCAGTAAAAAAGTATTCCAATGACGGTGGATTAGTATTGGGAATTTGTAATGGATTTCAAATCCTATTAGAGGCAGATTTGCTACCGGGTGTATTAATTAAAAATAACTGTTTACATTTCTTATGTCGTTATTTATACCTTAAGGTGGAAAATAATAGTACTCCTTATACCCATCTTTGTGAGAAAGGTCAGGTTTTGAAGATACCTATTGCTCATGGCGAAGGGAATTATTACGTAGATAAAAATACCTTAAGAGAACTTATTAAGAATGATCAGATTGTTCTTAGATATTGTGATGCTAAAGGGGAGATAACTCCTGAGGCCAATCCTAATGGGTCTATTTATAACATTGCCGCGGTGTGTAATAAAGGGGGTAATGTTTTGGGGATGATGCCACATCCAGAACGATGCGTTGAAGACTGTTTGGGGTCTTCTGATGGGAAATATATTTTTAACTCTATCCTAGATTACATAAAGAAAAAATTAAATATTTAAAGTGGGTATATGCGGACATTAAAAAATATATCTCATGAATCGTAGATTACTTAAAAATTTTCTCGTCGTTTTTAGCTTTTAGTTATAGTTTTAGGCTTTTCGCTTTTCGTTTTGCACTTTCCTACTATACGCTAAACGCTACTCGCTATACGTTATACTATATACGCTATACGCAATACGAATAAGGAGATAAATAGTGAAAAGTTATAACCAAGAAAAAGTGTGGAAAAAATGGGGGCTTACCCCGACTGAATATAAAAAGATAAAAGAAGATTTAAAGAGAGAGCCGAATGAAGTAGAATTAGGGATGTATTCAGTAATGTGGTCTGAACATTGTAGTTATAAAAATTCTAAACCACTTCTTAAATTATTTCCTATTTCCGCGGAATGGGTTATCCAGGGTCCCGGTGAAAATGCTGGGATTATTGATATAGGAGAAGATCAGGTTATAGTAATGAAAATGGAAAGTCATAATCATCCTTCAGCGGTTGAACCTTTTCAAGGAGCGGCAACCGGTATTGGAGGGATAGTCAGAGATATATTTGCTATGGGAGCTCGTCCAATTGCCTTATTAGATTCGTTAAGATTTGGAAGTCTTGATAACCCCCGAACTCATTACCTTTTAAAAGGAGTGGTAGATGGTATCTCTTTTTATGGTAATTGCATTGGGGTACCAACAGTTGCAGGTGAAACCTATTTTTTACAGAGTTACCAGAGCAATATACTGGTAAATGTAATGTGCGTAGGTATAGCCAGAAAAGATAAAATATTTCGGGCAAAAGCTCAAGGTGAAGGGAATCCCGTAATATTAGTAGGAGCAAGGACTGGCAGAGATGGTATCGGAGGGGCAAGCTTTGCCTCAGAGGAATTGGATGAAGATTCAGATAAAGATCGTCCAGCGGTTCAAATAGGAGACCCTTTTACTAAGAAATTATTAATTGAAGCTTGTTTAGAGTTAATCAAAACAGATTATGTAGTGGGTGTTCAGGATTGTGGAGCGGCAGGACTTACCAGTTCACTTTGTGAAATGGCCAGTCGAGGGGATAGTGGTATAGAGGTAGAATTATCAGAAGTTCCTCAGCGCGAAGAAGACATGAATTCTTACGAAGTTATGCTTTCTGAATCCCAAGAGAGAATGATCATAGTTATCAAAAAAGGAAAAGAGAAAGAAATTAAAAAGATTTTTGATAAATGGAGGTTAAATTCTACAATTATAGGAGAGGTTACTTCTGATAAGAATTTAAGAATCAAGGATAGAGGTAAGGTGGTAGCTGAAATACCAGCTAAATCATTAACTGAGGGAGTTCCCATTTGCTTTAGAAAAGGAAAAAAGCCGGTTTATTTGGAAAAGATTAATATTTTAAATTTGAAAAAACTATCCGAGCCCGAAGATTTTAACCAAGCTTTATTACAATTATTAGGCTCTCCGAATATAGCAAGTAAAGAGAATATTTACGAACAGTATGATTATATGATCCAAACTAATACCTTAATTTTCCCTGGTGATGATGCTGCTATATTAAGAATAAGGGGAACTAAAAAGGCTATAGCCTTAACTACTGATGGTAATGGAAGGTATTGTTATCTTGATCCTTTTTTGGGAGGAAAAATCGCAGTAGCAGAAGCTGCTCGCAACCTTTCTTGTAAAGGAGCTTTACCTCGAGCAGTGACCGATTGTCTGAATTTTGGAAATCCCGAAAAAGAGGAGATATACTGGCAATTAGAAGAGGCAGTTAGAGGAGTGAGCGAAGCTTGTCGGATATTGGAGACTCCAGTAATAAGTGGAAATGTAAGTTTGTACAATGAAAATCAAGGAGAGGCTATTTTTCCCACGCCAATAATTGGAATGATTGGTATAGTTGAAGACTGCCGTAATATTTGTTCCTTGGAATTTAAAAATGAAGGTGATCTCATTGTACTTTTAGGGGAGAATAAAGAGGAATTAGGAGGAAGTGAATATTTAAAGGTTTTTCAAAATTTAGAAAGAGGAGTGCCTCCCCAAATAGATTTAATCAAAGAAAGGGCAGTACAACAGGTTTGCCGAGAAGCAATAAATGAGAATTTACTTTCTTCTGCGCATGATTGTTCGGATGGTGGTTTAGCTGTAACCCTGGCGGAGTGTTGTATTAACGGGGGAAGGGGGGCTAAAGTAGCCCTTAAAGAAAAGATTCGAAATGATGCCTTATTATTTGGAGAGACCCAATCCCGAATAATTGTTTCTATCTCTCCTAAAAATCTATCTTGGTTACAGGAAATTGTAAATAAATATAAAGTTTCCTTCCAGGTATTAGGCAAAATAGAGGGGGATAGGCTGCAGATTAAAGGTTTAATTGATTTAAAAGTAGAAGAATTAGAAAAGGCCTGGAAAGGAGATGGGGTAAAGAATAATGCATGAGGAATGTGGAATTTTTGGTATTTATAATCAAGAAGACCATTCTTTAGATGTAGCTAAAATAACTTATTTTGGACTTTATGCCCTTCAACACCGAGGACAGGAGAGCGCAGGAATAGCTATATCCGATGGTGAAAAAATTTTAGTATATAAAGACTTAGGATTAGTTTCAGAAGTATTTAATGAAGAAAAATTAAAAATATTACAAGGGAATTGTGCTATTGGTCACGTGCGGTATTCAACTACAGGGGCTAATAATTGGGTGAATAGTCAGCCTTTATTAAAAAAATATCAGGGAGGGACTTTTTCTTTAGCTCATAATGGTAATTTAGTAAACCAAGACGAACTAAAAAGAATATTAAAGGGGAAGGTTAATAAATTTTCTTCTTCGTCAGATAGTGAAATGATCTGTAATTTGATAGCGGCGAGTCAGGAAGAAAATATTGAAAATAGCATTAAAAGTGTAGCAGCTTTACTAAAAGGGGCTTTTTCTTTAGTGATAATAACTGAAGACAAATTAATCGGATTAAAAGATTCTTTTGGTTTTCATCCCCTTGCTTTAGGAAAATTGGGAGATTCCTATGTTCTTGCCTCTGAGACCTGTGTGTTTAGTCTTATTGGGGCTGAATTTATTCGAGAAATAGAACCAGGAGAAATGGTAGTAATAGATAAAAATGGATTGAAATCCACCAAAATATTGTCAAGTAAGAGGAAGGCATTTTGTATTTTTGAATTTATCTACTTTGCTCGTCCAGATAGTAATATATATGGAGAAAATGTAGCTTTAATTCGGCAAAAGATGGGGCGAAGATTAGCTCAGGAACACCCTGTGCCAGCAGATATAGTGATTCCTGTTCCTGATTCGGGAGTTTCTGCCGCTCTGGGTTATGCCAATTGTTCTGGTATTCCTTATGGAGAAGGATTAATAAAAAATCGTTATGTGGGCAGAACTTTTATCCAGTCAGACCAGTTAATTCGGGAAGGTTCGGTGAAGATTAAACTTTCTCCTTTAAAAGAAATTTTAAATGGTAAAAGAGTAGTATTGATAGATGATTCTATTGTTCGAGGGACAACCAGTCAAAAGCTGGTAAAATTAATCAAGGAAGCAGGGGCTGGTGAAGTTCATGTTCGAATAAGTTCTCCACCCATTTATTTCCCTTGTTTTTATGGGATAGATACACCAAATAGAGAAAATTTATGGGCTTCAAATCATACTTTAAAAGAGACGAGGGAATGGTTAGGGGCAGAAAGTTTAGGTTATTTGAGTATAGAAGGATTAGGTAGTATTTTTAATGAAATCCCAGCCGATGATTTTTGCTTGGCTTGCTTTGATGGAAATTATCCGGTATAAAAGAGCGTATATCATCGTATATATTGTATAGTAAAGAAAATGGAAGTCAGAAGCCAGAATTCAGAGGTCAGAAGAAAGAAGTAATATGTAGTGAGTGATGAGTAATGCGTAGAGGCTCGATGTATTGTACCCAACGTAGGACAGGCGTCTCGTCTGTCTATTAGTCTAAAAAAGAAAGTGAATTAATTAAATGGCTAAAGATTATAAAGATGCTGGTGTAGATATTATCTTAGCTAATCAGATAGTTGAGAAGATAAAACCATTAATCAATAAAACTTCTATCCCTGGTGTAATCGGTGGAATAGGCGGTTTTGGTGGATTATTTTCTTTAACTGGACAGAAATACCAGGAACCAGTATTAGTTTCTGGTACTGATGGAGTAGGTACCAAACTAAAGATTGCTTTTGCCTTGAACAAACATGATAGTGTGGGGATAGATTTGGTAGCAATGTGTGTTAATGATATTATTACCTGTGGAGCAAAACCTTTATTCTTTCTGGATTATATCTCTATGGGTAAATTGTCAGAAAAAGTAACTATTGATCTTATAAAGGGAATTATCGCCGGGTGTAAAATGGCTAATTGTGCTTTAGTAGGAGGAGAAACTGCACAGATGCCTGGATTTTATCCAGGAGGTGAATATGATTTAGCTGGTTTTGCAGTAGGTATTGTAGAGAGGAGTAAAATAATTGAAGGTAAAGAGATTAAAGAAGGAGATTTAGTTGTAGGATTAACCTCTAATGGATTACATAGTAATGGTTTTTCTTTAGTTAGAAAGGTTTTATTGGAATCTAATAAATATAAAATAGAGGATAAAATTTCTGCTCTTAATAGGCTTTTAGGTGAAGAATTACTAGTACCTACCAAGATTTATGTTCAACCGATTTTGCATATCAGTGAAAAATATAAGATTTTAGGGATAGCCCATATTACTGGAGGAGGAATAATAGAAAATATTCCTCGTGTTTTACCAGAAGGAGTTTCAATCCAGATAGACCAGAAAAGCTGGCCTGAACCTTACCTTTTTTCTTTAATTCAAAAGGAAGGAAATATTTCTGATGAAGAGATGTATCATACCTTTAATATGGGTATCGGGATGGTATTAATTGTCCAGGGGAATGAAGTTTTAGAGATAATAAAAGAACTTAAACTGATGGATTGTGATTCTTATATTATCGGTAAGGTAATAAAAGGTAATAAACAGGTAATAATTTAGAAATGACAAAAAAGGTGCCTGGCACCTTTTTTTACCTTTTTAAGGAGAAAGGGTTAATGATTAATATTGGGGTGCTGGTTTCAGGCAGAGGGACTAATTTACAAGCTATAATTGAGGCTATCGAAGAAGGTAAAATTGAAGGAAAGATTAAGATTGTGATTAGCGATAATCTTGATGCCTATGCACTGAAAAGAGCTGAACAGCATAATATTGAAACTCAATATATTGACCATAAAGAATTCAAAAACAGAGAAGATTATGATAAAAAAATTATAGAGACCTTGGAAAATAAAGAAGTTGAACTGGTAATTTTAGCTGGATATATGAGGATTTTAAGCTCTTATTTTATCAAAGCTTATAAGAATAAGATAATAAATATTCATCCTGCACTACTCCCTTCTTTTCCTGGCTTACAAGCTCAGAAACAAGCGGTAGAATATGGAGTGAAAATTTCTGGTTGTACGGTGCATTTTGTCGATGAGGGGATGGATTCGGGTCCTATTATTTTGCAAAGCGCAGTAGAAGTAAGTGAGGATGATACTGAAGGATCTTTAGCGGAAAGAATTTTAAAGGAAGAACACCAAATCTATGCTCAGGCAATTCAATTATTTTCCCAGGGTAGATTAATTATTAAAGGCAGAAAAGTTTTTATTAAAAAATAATTTAAATTTAAAGTAGGATATAGAAATATTAGGTTGATTAAAATGAAAATATTAGTAATAGGAAGTGGAGGAAGAGAACATACTCTGGTCTGGAAAATTAGTCAAAGTCCGAAAGTTTCTAAAGTATTTTGTGCGCCGGGTAATGCGGGGATTTCTCATTTAGCTCAATGTGTAGATATTGGCGAAGATAATATGGTAGGATTAGCTAATTTTGCTCAAAAAATGAAGATTGATTTGACTATAGTAGGGCCAGAATTGCCTTTATCCCGGGGAATGGTAGATGAATTTGATAGGCTAGGTTTAAAAATATTTGGTCCCAATCAAAAGGCTACTCAGATTGAATCAAGTAAGGTGTTTTCTAAGTACTTAATGAAAAAATATAATATCCCTTCAGCTAATTACGTGGTCTTCCAAGATATTAAGAAGGCTTTTGATTATGTTAAACAGCAAGCCTTTCCTTTAGTAATAAAAGCAGATGGATTAGCTGCCGGGAAAGGAGTATTTATTGTCCAGGGCATAAAACAAGCCCAAGAAGCTTTAGACTCTTTAATGAAGAAAAAAATATTTGGGGATGCTGGTGAATATGTAGTTATTGAGGAATTTTTAGAAGGAGAAGAGATATCAGTTTTAGCTTTTAGTGATGGGAAAACTATAGTACCTATGGTTTCATCTCAAGACCATAAAAAAATATTTAATAAGGATAAAGGACCTAATACCGGAGGTATGGGAGCTTACTCTCCGGTTCCTTTTTACAATGACCTATCCAGGAAGATAGTTTTACAAAAAATTTTAAAACCAACCATAGAAGGCTTAAAAACTGAAGGCAGAGAATATAAAGGGGTACTCTATGCTGGATTGATATTAACTAAAGAGGGACCTAAGGTTTTAGAATTTAATGCCCGCTTTGGTGACCCGGAGACTCAAGTCGTATTACCAAGATTAGAAACAGATTTAATAGATATATTTAATGCAGTCATTGAAGGTAACCTTCATAAAATCAATCTTAAGTGGAAAGATAATGCTGTGGTCTGTGTGGTGATAGCTTCTGGGGGATATCCGGGTAAATATCAAAAAGGAAAGGTTATTGGTGGTTTGAAAAGTTTAGCAGAGATGAAAAATATTATAGCCTTTCATGCTGGTACTAAATTTCAAGATGGAAAGGTAGTTACCTCAGGCGGTAGAGTCTTAAGCATTACTGCTTGGGCTGACACTATCTTTGAAGCTAAAGAGAAGGCTTACGAAGGGGTAGAAAAAATATATTTTGAAGAGATGTATTATCGAAAGGATATTGCTCTTAAGGGGATAAAATAAAAATTTTTAAGGAGATGGTCTTCTTACCTATCTAGAGATTGATAAAAGGGAGAGAAAAAATGACCAAAGTAAAACGGGCTTTAATTAGTGTTTCAAATAAAGAAGGGATTATTGATTTTGCTAAAGGTTTAGAAAAATTAGGTATTGAAATAATTTCTACCGGAGGGACTGCTAAGCTTTTAGCTAAAAATGAAGTGAATGTAAAGTTAATTTCCGGACTAACCAATTTTCCAGAAATATTAGATGGAAGGATTAAAACTCTGCATCCTCTTATTTTTGGTGGAATATTAGCCAAAAGGAACGATCCGGCTCATAAAAAAGAAATAAATGAACAACAGATAGGATTAATAGATTTGGTAGTAGTAAATTTATATCCTTTTCAAAATACTATTTCTAAAAAAGAAGGAGTTAATTTAGAAGAGGCTATAGAAAATATAGATATAGGAGGTCCTTCTCTTTTGAGGGCAGCAGCTAAGAATTATCAAGATGTAGCTGTAGTAATAAATCCCAAAGATTACCTGGTAATTTTAGAAGAATTAACCAAGAAACATGGTGAAATATCTTTAAAAACTAAAGAGAGATTAGCAGTTGAGGTATTTGAACATACTTCATTCTATGATGGAATAATTGCTCAATATCTAAGAAAAAAACTGACTAAAGAAGCAAACTTTTTTTCACCTACTTTAAATTTAATCGGCGAAAAAGTTTCCGATTTACGTTATGGAGAAAACCCTCATCAACCTGCTTCTTTCTATAAAGAAATATTAATCGAAGAGGCCAATCTGGGGGATGCAATACAATTAGGAGGGAAAGAATTGTCTTTCAATAACCTTGTTGATCTTAATGCCGCTTTAGAAATTGTTAAAAATTTTAAAGAACCCACGGTGGTCTTTATAAAACATAATAATCCTTGCGGTCTGGCCAGTGCATCTACCATTGAAGAGGCTTATCAAAAGGGATATAAAGGAGATCCTTTATCTGCCTATGGGAGTATTATTGGCCTTAATAAGGTGGTGGGGATACAACTTGCTAATTTAATTAATGAAACTACTTTTATAGAAGCGATAGCAGCTCCCGATTTTAAGAAAGAAGCTCTAGATATTTTAAGACAGAAAAAAAATCGTCGATTAATAAAAGTAGGAGATTTAGATAAAAGAGATCCTTCACTTAAAGATATAAAAAAAATAATAGGTGGTTTTTTAGTTCAAGAATTAGATTTAAAAGAACTTAACCTAAATGATTTAAAGATAGTTACTAAGAGAAAACCAACTAAAGAGGAATTAGAAGAACTTTTATTTGCCTGGAAGGCAGTTAAACATATCAAATCAAATGCCATTGTTTTAACTAAGGGCAAGCAAGTTATAGGAGTGGGAGCTGGGCAGATGAGTAGAATAGATTCAGTAAAAATTGCTATTAGTAAATCTGGAGGGCGTTCTATGAGTAGTTTTCTTGCCTCCGACGCTTTTTTCCCTTTTAGAGATGGAGTGGATGAAGCAGCTAAAGCAGGAATAACTGCCATTATTCAGCCCGGTGGTTCAATACGAGATGAGGAAGTTATCAAAGCTGCCAATGAACATAATTTGGTAATGGTCTTTACTGGTACAAGATGTTTTAAACATTAATTTTAACTCATTAATTTATCTCGATTAAATTTATTAATAAGGGCAGACTTTGTATCCGCCCTTTCCTTCTCTTTTTCCCCTGTCATCGCTTTCGAAAAAAGCGCGGCAATCTTAATTTCCTTATCTGAAAACCAAAAACTGTAAACTGATGAGCGCCAAGAAAGCTCTATATTTCTTGCAAGGTAAAAGTCCCTGTTGGGTAAGGTCTAGCCAACCACCCATACCGAGTGTTGCATCGAAATTGGTAACAATAAGATGAAGCGTATACAGGGAATCAGGTAGGCCATAAGGGAGACCGTACTTCCTGAATGTGAATTAACAGCCTCGTAAAATAGATTAATGCAGATGGCGACGTTGTTTTAGTAACGGAAGCCTACACAAAAGAATCGCATAGGGCAAGATTCTAAGAGGGTCTGTCGGGGTCTTGGCACATGGGCAGGTCTGAAGAGAGATATAGGGAACTTGGGAGACCCTATAAGCTCCTAAGGTAGGTAAGTCTATCCAATAGAAAGAGAGGGTGACTGATGGCTTATAGGGATTCGGATCAGCTCATAATACTCATTTCGAGGAAGGGGCTGACAGAATACGTAGCCTGCAAAGGAAACATTTGCCAGGTAAGTAGGACTTTAAGGAACAGATGCAAACCTCCCTTTAGTTCTTACCGATTATCTAGAATTTCGATTTTATCGAAATGGCCTTCCCTATGAGCAGCCAATTAAAATAGCCAGTTATAATTTAAAAAGTCGACTCCTTACTCCACTTTCACAAAATTATGAGCATTTAGCGAAAACCCTGCTCGATTTTACCCAGTCAAAAAAGGAACCCATCAAATCAGGTAAACATCTTGCCAGGATTATGGGAGGAAAAGCGCAAAGGATCAGAGACAACCTAAGACATTTTATGAGCTTTGATTCAGCCCAAAATATAGAACTTGTTCGTATTTATGAGGCGATTAAGAAAATGCTGGTGCATGATCTTACCATCGATACTTTTTCGGACATGTACGCCCAGACCTTGGTTTATGGATTATTTGTTGCCCGCTACTACGATGATTCGCCAGATACCTTTAGTCGTCAGGAATCTCGTGATCTAGTGCCCGCCTCTAACCCTTTCCTTCAGCACTTCTTTGATCACCTTGCCGGACCTAATTTTGATAAACGCTTAAGCTATATTGTTGATGAGCTTTGCTTGGTTTTTCAGCATGCCGATACCAAAAAACTTATTGAAGAATATATGGGTGACACCGATCCGGTAATTCATTTTTATGAGGATTTTTTAAAGGAATATGATCCGGCATTACGCAAGAAAATGGGTGCCTACTATACGCCCCTGCCGGTGGTAGAATTTATTGTTCGTTCTGTGGATTATATTTTACAAAAAGAATTCAACCTCCCCAATGGACTGGCGGATACTTCGAAACTGCCCAATAATAAGCATCGGGTTCAAATTTTAGATCCTGCTGTGGGAACAGGCACCTTTATCAGTACCACGATAACAGCCATCTATAAGCGACTAAAAGAATAGGGGCAACCAGGACGCTGGCCGTCTTATGTACATAATGATCTTTTACCTCGCTTGTATGGTTTTGAGCTAATGATGACACCTTATATCATAGCACACTTAAAAGTGAGCATAGCCTTAAGAGAAACGGGATTTAAATACTTTAACGAAACCAAGGCCGGGAAAACCCGTCTTCGGGTTTATCTTACTAATTCCCTTGAACAAAGCGGACCTCAGCAAGAACTTTCATCTTTTGGCTTTGCCGAAAGTATTGCCGAGGAAGCCAAGGAGACTGATAAAATCAAAAGCGAAACACCTATTATGGTTGTTATAGGTCACCCGCCGTATAGCATTAGCTCACAAAATAAAGGTAAGTGGATTCTACAACTAATAAAGGACTACAAAACAGGATTAGGTGAGCGAAAAATTAATCTTGATGACAACTACATAAAATTTATTCGCTTTGCCGAACATTTTATAGAAAAAAACAAAAATGGCATTGTGGCGATGATTACCAATAATTCATTCATTGATGGCATTACTCATCGGCAAATGCGAAAGCACCTGCTGGAAACATTTGACGAGATTTATATTCTTGATCTTCATGGCAATTCTAAGAAAAAAGAAAAAGCACCGGATGGTGGCAAAGATGAAAATGTTTTCAACATTATGCAGGGCGTTTCGATTTCTATCTTCGTACGAAGAGCAGAAGACAAAAAAGGACTTGGGAAAGTGTACCATGCCGAACTCTATGGAAAGTGGGAAGATAAATTCAAGGCGCTAAATGAAAGTGATATACAAACAGTTAAATGGAATAAACTCGATTATTCTGAGCCATATTATTTTTTCGTACCGAAAGACTTTAGCTTGAAACTAGAATATGAAAAGGGGTTTTCTGTTACCGACATTTTCAAAATACATTCAGCAGGGATAAAAACTAAGGTAGATAATATAGCAATTGATTTTCACCAAGATTTATTGGGGAAAAAAGTAGAAGAAATATTAACTAAAAACCTTCACTTAATAAAGTTATTCAAAAATTTAACCTTAATCCAAAGACAACATGGGAATATGACAATGTGCTCAAGGCAGATTATGACGAAAAATATTTAGAAATCTATGATTATAGGCCTTTTGATTGTAGATACATTTATTACGATAAAAACTTCCTTTCGAGAGGCAGATCCCAAGTAATGGATAATTTTTTCGACAAAGATAATATTGGTCTTGAAACATCACGTGTTGGAGATTTTATCTTCGTATCGAAAAGAATTTCGGACGAACACTTTGTATCGGATAATTCCTTTAAATTTCCTCTCTATATTTATGATTCAGACAAATTACGCATTCCGAACTTGGAAAAGAAAATTCTAGTAGAGATTGAGAAAATAGTGGGTGAGACTAAGTCCGAAGATATTTTCGACTATATCTATGCCGTTCTGCACTCACCAAGCTACCGTGAAAAATACAAAGAATTTTTAAAGATTGATTTTCCGCGTGTGCCCTATCCGAAAGATACAAAAACTTTCAAAAAACTGGTCGTCTTTGGAGCAGAATTGCGCTCTTTACATCTCCTCGAATCACCAAAGGTAAATCAATTTATAACCACTTATCCTATCGTTGGTTCTGATACCATTGAAAAATTAGCTTATAAAGACGGAAAAGTATTTATCAACGACGAGCAATACTTCGGCAATGTTCCCGAAGTAGCCTGGAATTTTTATGTCGGTGGATATCAACCAGCACAGAAGTGGTTGAGAGACCGCAAGGGGCGCGCTTTGACCAATACGGATATTGAACACTACCAGAAAATAATTGTCGCGCTGACGGAAACTAATCGAATTATGAAAGAAATAGATAGCAATATTTAATGATGAGAAAGCCTTTGGCACTTCTTCGTATATCCGCAAAACGTTAGGAGAATATTTATGCCATACCAATACAAAAGAGAACCATTAAATAATGACGAAGTGGATATATTAACTAATTCCTGTAGTACGTTCCGGGAAAAATTTGTCGTCTGGACGCTTTTAGATACCGGTCTTAGACTATCTGAATTCGCTGCCCTAAAAAAAGAAAATATTCAGTGGCAAGAAAGAAGACTGGTTATTTATGGCAAAGGCGGTCCTTACGGCAAAAAAAACAAAAAGACGCATTGTTTCTATGACAGATTGGCCACTACTGAAATTTATCTCAATCTATCTCCGGAAGATGTTATTAGAGAATTTTTAAATAAATGGTAAAATGTTTTTTAAAATTAAATCTCTCTTGACAAGTGTTAGCAAATATGCTAACTTTTATATTGAAGGAGCTTTATAGCACTGCCTAAAAAAGAAGATTATATTTTTTATCAGGGAGAGAAGTTCCAGATAGAGTTTTATTTAACTAAAACCGGGAAGATACCAGCTAAAGAATACTTAGAGAAAAAATCCTTGGATGTGCAAGTTAAACTAGCTGCCCTGGTAAAATATGTTGCTGATCATGGCAAAATTTTTGATATAACAAAATTTAGGAAAGTGGACTCAAAAGATAATATATTTGAGTTTAAACCCGTAGATCATCGCTTCTTTAGCTTCTTCTATAAAGATAGAAAGATAATTATTACTAATGCTTATATGAAAAAGTCTCAGAAAGTAAGTAAAAGAGATTTAGAGAAAGCCAAGAATATGAAAAAAAATACACCGCTAGATTAAAGGGGGGAATTTATTATGAAAAAGACTAGAACTTATATGGATAAATTAATGAACAATAAAGAATTCCGTGAGAGATTTGACGAAGAATATCAAAATATTTGTATTGGAGAACAAATTGCCGGAATTCGTCATCGAGCAAATTTAACACAAGATGCTCTGGCCAAACGAACACATACTACCAAATCAGCTATCTCACGCTATGAGAATTCTGATTATAAAAGTTATAGCATACCTCTTTTAAATAAAATAGCAGAAGCTTGCGGGACAGTTTTAAAAATTGATTTTGTGACTAAAGGAATAAAAAAAGTTAAAGGAAAATAGGGGAGAAAATAGGGACAGCTTGGGTTCAAGTTGCTAGTGCAATGTCTAGTTTTGGTATAATATACCAAAAGAAAGGAGTTGCACATGTCCCCATACCACCGATTAAATGTTAATGAACGTGAAGAAATCTCCCTTGGAATAGCGCAAGGGCACAGCCAATATGATATCGCGATTTCACTTAGCCGCTCTCCTAGTACAATTTGCCACGAAATTAATCGTAATACTAAATATGGGCAACCATACAGGGCTATTCAAGCCCAACGTCACACTGATCGATTGGCACATCTGGCCCGCAAAAAGCGAAAAATGGATATGAATCTACCATTGAAACACTACGTTCTTTTACACCTGGAGCAATTATGGTCTCCGGAACAGATTGCCAAACGCCTAAAGATATTGTATCCTATGGATATGAAAATGCAAATTTCACCGGAAAGTATCTATTCATATTTATATGTTTTACCACGTGGCACCTTACGTAAAGAACTCGTTAAATGTTTACGCTACCACCATATCAACCGCCGAGTACACGGCAAGTCTCGTCAGAAATCCTGCCCTATACAGGACTATCTAAGCATTGAAGAACGTCCTGCCGAAGTAGCCGACCGCACTATTCCTGGCCATTGGGAAGGCGATCTCCTCATGGGTCATAATAATGGTTCTGCTTTGGGTACCTTAGTGGAACGAACCACCCGTATGACCTTCTTGGTTCAACTTAAAGATAAAGATGCGGCAACCGTTCGAGAAACCTTCGCTAAAGAATTTAAACATCTTCCCAAAGGCTTAAAGCGTTCTCTCACCTATGACCAAGGCCAGGAAATGGCTGAACATAAACTTTTTACCAAGGGCACGCAGATTAAAGTGTATTTTGCGCATCCACATTCTCCTTGGGAACGTGGCACCAATGAAAACACCAACGCTTTGATTCGTCAATTTTTTCCCAAAGGTACCGATTTTTCCAAAGTTCCACTTAGAAGCATTAAAAAAGCACAGGATATGCTAAACGATCGGCCACGGAAAACTCTAGGTTTTTTAACGCCACATGAGGTCTTTAGTAAATTGTTGCATTAGCAACTTGAATCTACACAGACACCTATTTATTTGAGATAAAAAAATAGACAAAAAGAATATTTCTTCTGGAAAATATGAATTTCGACAACGGTTGTATTGGTTCAATAATTTGATAACTTTTAGCGGAAAACCCATAGGATCTGATGAGTTTCTTAACCGGATAGTTGAGGCTTTAGGTATTATTATAGATAGACGTCCTAAAGGAAGACTTCATAAAAGAGGAAGCTTAACCATAGAAAAAATAGGTATCCCTATTTTTCAATGGGATATCGATCAGTTGATGGCCAGCAGCATAAAACAATTCTAGAATTATCCGGAGAAATACCGGGAGAAGAATTAGCGTAGCTTAAATATTTCTTTCAGTTCCTGATTGGAGAGTTCGCTGAGCCATTTTTCACCGGTAGAAACAGTTAATTCAGCCAACTCTTTTTTGGTGCTGATCATTTCATCAATTTTTTCTTCGAATGTACCGATAGTAATAAGCCGGTGTACAACTACCTTCCTGCTTTGGCCGATACGGTAAGTCCGGTCGGTTGCCTGTGCTTCTACGGCAGGGTTCCACCAGAGGTCGTAGTGGATGACGTTGGTTGCGGCGGTCAGGTTAAGGCCGGTGCCTCCTGCTTTCAATGAGATGATCATAATTGGGAAGCCATTACCGTTCTGGAAATCCTCGATCATCATTTCTCGCTTTTTCCGGATGAGGCTGCCGTGAAAAAAGAGAGGTACTATTTGAAGTTCTGTCTGGATTAGTTTTACCAGTAGATTCCCCATCTCTTTGTATTGGGTGAACAAGAGCACTTTTTCCCTGGCGGATATAATCTTTTCTAGTAGGAAAATGGCCATCTTTGCTTTGCCCGAGTGCTCCTTGACGACAGTTCCTTTTTTGGTATAGTGAACCGGGTGGTTACAGATCTGTTTTAGAGAGGTCATTAACTTGAAAACAAGTCCCCGGCGGGCGATTCCTTCGCTGTTAGAAATTTCCTGTATATTAGTATCCACAACACGCTGGTAGATAGCTGTCTGTTCTTTGCTCAGGTAACAGTATTCATTTTTTACTATCTTATCCGGTAAATCCTGTATAATGGAACGATCTGTCTTCATGCGACGCATAATAAAGGGAGCGGTGGTTTTTTGTAATAAGGCGATTTTTCTCTGGTCACGGTACTTTTCGATGGGCATAGCAAAACGACGCATAAAATTCTGCTGGGTTCCCAGGTAGTCTGGGTTTAAATAATCAAAAATACTCCAGAGCTCACTCAGGCGATTTTCTACCGGCGTTCCGCTTAAGGCGATAGAGGCACTGGCTTTTAATGCTTTAACCGCTTTGGACTGCTTACTATCTGCATTTTTTATATTTTGCGCTTCATCAATAATAATAAGATTCCAGTTTCTTTTTTTAAATTTTTCAATTTCACGGAGCAATAGCCCATATGTGGTAATGACTAAATCGGCGTGAGCGGTAATAAGTTGACGTTTTGGTCCGTGATATGTCAAAGCTTTTAAGGATGGGACAAATTTGTTGCATTCCTTCAGCCAGTTACCGACCAGGGTAGTCGGGCAAATTACCAGTGCAGGATGGTCCAGTTTTTTCTCTTCTTTGAGCTTTAAAATAAGGGCAATCGCCTGGATGGTTTTACCCAATCCCATATCATCGGCCAGGCAGGAACCGAGCCCTTTGTCAGCGTTAGAGTAAAGCCACTGAAAACCTCGCTTCTGGTAGGGTCGAAGCACTGCTTTTAGGCTTTTTGGGAGTTTGACCAGTTTGAACTTGGTAAGCTCATCTATCATTTTACGGAGTTTATCATCAGAATGAAAAAAAATATTGGCGGTCTGTCCGGTTAGTAATGCTTGCATTATTTCTGCAGAAGATAGTTTAGGCAAGGGCTGGTTTAGCTTTTTAACTATTCGCGCTACTTCTTCAGGCTGAAGTAACAGATAGTGCTCTTTGAATTTTACTACCCCTACTGCAGATTTAACCAGCTGGAGAAATTCTTTTCGCGTTAGCTTAAGATCACCCAGAGCCACCTCCCAGGAGAAGGTTAACATTTCTTCCAGGTTAAAATAAGAAATGTTTTGCTTCTCGCCGGCTTTAAGCTTAGCTGCCAGAGACAGCTGAGGTGAGCTAAGTATTTTTAATTCTTTGGGCACAATCACGCGTATGCCAAGCATATTAAAGATATGTTGGCCATTTTGGATAAATCTGGCCACTTCCAGAGGGTCGATAAGGGGTGACTTCTTTCCTTTACTGCTGAGAACCGTTTTTAGAGGCGGGAAATAAGTAGAGGCTGTAGAAATTTGGTGGGCTAGGGTAAAGCGCACCATTTCAATGGGATGAGAGAAAATAGTTTTTTTTGTCGTAAATACATCCGCTAAAGGGAGAAGTGGGGAGAGGGGATCTTTTTTGTTTTCTACCTCCACCTGTAACTGAAAAAGAGTTTTTTTACCCTGAGGTATTTCTATCCTAATTGCCGGGGAAATTTCATTCCCACTTAAGTTTAATATGCTTAGCCAGTTGGTAATTACCCTGGCGGTCTGCCTTTCGGTAAAGTCCTGAACCGGGTAATAGTCCCCATTAAAAAAGGTGTTACAAAGCTTATTACTTTCTTTGATCCCGGCAAAGCGATGCACAATATAGGTCAGGATAAGTGATAAAAGAGACCTGGCGGCATCTCGCCTTATAAGAAGAGATTTTTCTTCTTTTCGATAAAGAAAGGTTACCGGAATGAGGCCGGCCAGAAAGTCCAGGGCTTTTTCAGTGACTTTCAGCTGGTTAAGGGGCATATAACGCACAAAAAAGTTACCTTTTTGGTCATTCCTTATCTGTGGCACAAATGCTGATTCCCTGGCCAGGGCCAAGGCTATAGTGGTCGCGATGCTGATTAATCTTACCTCAGGGGAGCTCTCTTCAGAAGAAAGCTGCAGAGGTAATGTTATAAAGTAATCAATTAGGGTTGCTGCAGGCAATAGCATCCCCTTTTTTCTTTTTAGAACCAGCTTCCCGTCCACGGCTTCGGGAACGGTGATTATTTTTGATGGGCCTTCCAAAGCTTTCGGGATTTTTTTGGGGAGAAAGATAAAAAAAGAAGTTTCAGATAAAGGCTGACGGACCTTAGTTCCCGGATCGAGCAGGCAAATATTTGACTTTGACCAACTGGGGAACTCTTCCAGTAGCTGTAATTGTTTGATATGGTTTGTTATATTATGATAAGCTTTAAAGAGGATCTGTTTAAAATTAGCCTCGGGGTAAAACAAAGGAGATTCTTCCAGCAGGGCAAAAATGGCAGCACTATCCTTTTCTTGAGAAAGGGAACTTAAAATTGAAGAAAACTCGGGTTCGACTTTATTATCCTTTTTATTGTCTTTAATGGGAACTTTTATTTGTGTATAAGGGATAAAAGTTTCTTCGTTTTCAGCAGCCGTGGCAGGTTCTGCAAAACCGGCGGCCTGCATCAGCGTGTTGGTTTCTATACCTCGTAGGTGAAACAAAATAAAGGGGTTTTTATCCACTTCATTAGCAATAAGGTAGTAGACTGCAGCGAGGTGTTTACAGGGGTTGGCCCAGTCGGGACAGGAACAGTTTGCGTTAAGTTCTTGCCAGGTAGTCGGTAAAAGATAGATCTTTTCCTGAGCAAGCCGGTCTAGCATTTCTTCCGGTAGTTTTCCCAAAGCCAATTCAGAGGCTAAGGACGGATCTTCGGCGATACAGGATTGTATTTTCGCGAGTTGTTCCGGGAAAAATTTTTGCAAGTAAATTGTTACTTGATAAGGTTTTGGTTGTCTACCTTTTACTTTTGCTTTCACAACACCCTTACAAATCTGAATCTCTTGTACTCTACCACCGTTGGCATAACTTCTACCCCTGGGTAAGCGGTTGGTGTCATAATCAATTCGTGCCATTGCTTCTAACCAGGCATTTCCCCACCAGGTACGCCCGAATTTTTTTCTGGTAATCATCAGTACTCCTTACAGCAATTCATTGATTTTTTCATTAAACGATTATATCATAAAGCGCCAATGTGAGAAAGTGGGGAGGGGGGAAAAGCAATTCACGAATTGCTTATTTTATTAAAGATATGTATAATAAAAATAGGCTGTATTCCTCTTTAGGCTATCGGCTTCAAGAGGAATACGAGAGATTATTGGTAAAGAATGACTCTCGGGAATGCATTATGGCTTAGACCATAAGTGTCTAGTCTGAGGGGTTCAGTCCAATAGCGACTTATCTGAGGGAGGTTGAATTATGAAAGTCTTCTTTGTTACGCCTGAAGCTACTCCTTATGTAAAAACAGGTGGTCTTGGTGATGTTACAGGCACTCTTCCCAAGTATCTTAAAGATTTGGGAGTTGAAGTTTCCTTAATTCTTCCTTTTTATAAGATCATTAAAGAAAAAAAATTACTTTTAAATAGAGTTTTTTCTTCTACTCTTTCTTTAAATGGAAAAAATTTTTTTTATTCCGTTTACAAAAATAATAGTAATTCTAAATTTGATACATATTTTATTGAAAATGATGAACTTTTTTTTAGAGATGGAATTTATAGTAAAAAGGGAATTGATTATTTAGATAACTATATAAGATATTCCTTCTTCTCTTTAGCATCACTTAAATTTATTTTTGAATTTGGTGATTGTGATGTTATACACATTCACGATTGGCAAACTTCCCTTATCCCAGTCTATAAAAAAATTTATTATCCTAAAAGAGAAGAAAAAGTTTTACTAACCATCCACAACCTTTCCTATCAGGGTATTTTTAATAAAGAAATTTTGAAAGAAATAGATTTACCAGAAAGTTTATTTAATATAGAAGGTCTTGAATTCTATGGGAATGTAAATTTTCTGAAGGGAGGGATTGTATTTTCAGATTTTATAAATACAGTTTCGCCAAGTTATGGAAAGGAGATTCAAAAAGAAGAGTTTGGTTTTGGTTTACATAATTTATTATTAAAAAGAAGGAATTATATTACTGGAATAATAAATGGAATTGATTATTCTTATTGGAATCCTGAAATTGATAAATATATAAAGGTTCCCTTTGCATTAGAAACAATTTATAAAAAGAGAGAAAATAAAAACTTTCTTTATGAAGAGTTAGGAGTTTCTTTCGATTTAGAAAAACCTTTATTTTCTATAATCTCAAGAATTACTTCTCAAAAAGGTTTTGATATTTTATTTGAAGTTTTTGAGGAATTAATGACACTTCCTTTAAATCTAATAATTCTTGGAACTGGTGATATTGAAGACGAAAAGAAATTAAAGAAATTTGGAGAAATTTATAAGGAAAAATTTATTCCTATAATAAAATTTGATGAGGAACTTTCTCATAAAATATATGCCTCAAGTGATTTTTTCCTTATGCCATCTAAATTTGAACCGTGTGGTCTTGGTCAATTAATTGCTTTAAGATATGGAGCAGTACCTGCTGTAAGAAGAACAGGCGGACTTAAAGATACAATTCAAAATTATCATGTAAAGACCAATTGTGGAAATGGAATCACCTTTGATAACTGCAACTCCTTTGAACTTTTAGAAGCTATAAAAAGGGGGGTAAAAATTTTTAAAGATAAGAAGGTTTATAAAAAAATACAGAAATCTGGAATGAAATGTGATTATTCATGGCTTTCGTCTTCCAAAGAGTATTTAAGGTTGTATATTAAAATTAAGGAGGAATAAAATGAAAGCAGTGATAATGGCTGGAGGGTTTGGAACAAGACTGAGACCTCTTGTGATTAATATACCTAAACCTATGGTCCCTGTTGCTAATAAGCCAATAATGGCTCATATTTTAAAAAAATTAAAAAAACATAATTTTAATAATTTAATTATAATTCTATATCATCAGCCAGAGATCATTAAAGGATATCTTAAAGATGGAAAAGATTTTGGTGTTAATATTGAATATATTGTACCTAATGAAGATCTTAGTACTGCTGGTGCTGTAGCTCTGGCTAAAGATAAGCTCAATGACACATTTCTGGTAATATCTGGTGACATTTTAACAGATTTCAATCTCTCAGATATAATATCATTTCATAAAGAAAAGAAATCTCTTGCAACGATAACCCTTACCAGGGTAGAAAACCCTCTACAATTTGGGATTGTTCTAACGAATAAAGAAGGGAAAATTACCAGATTTTTCGAAAAACCCTCCTGGGGTGAGGTATTTTCAGATACCATAAATACTGGAATATATGTCCTTGAACCTGAGATTTTTGAGTTTATTCCTGCTTCTAAAGAGTTTGATTTTTCAAAAAATCTTTACCCCATTATTCTATTAAAAAAACTTCCCCTATATGGTTATATAGCTGAGGGTTACTGGAGAGATATAGGTAACTTAAAAGATTATAAAGGAGTACATGATGATATTATAAATGGAGTAGTTGAAATAGATATTGAAGGTAAAAGAATTGGAAAAATAGGAAGTGATATCTGGGTTGGCGAAAAGTCCAGTATAAAAAATTTCAAAAATTTAAAAGGATCTGTTCTTGTGGGTAGCAATGTAAAAATTGGTGAAAGTAAAATTGTTAATTCCTTTATTGGAGACGGAGTAAATATCGGTGATAATGTAGAGATTAAAGGCACAGTAATATGGGAAAATAGTTCGATAGATAATAATGTACAAATATATAATTCAATAATATGTAAAAATGTAAAATTAAAAACAAATTCCTTTTTAGAGGGAGATAATGTTGTTTCGGACAATTGTGAAATTGGAAAAGATGTCAAATTAAATCATGGAGTTTCCATATGGCCAAATAAAAGAGTCCAGGATGGTGCTATTGTTTCAAGTAGTCTTGTCTGGGGAGAAATCTGGGGAAGAGTTCTTTTTGGTTCCTATGGGATTATTGGTGCTAATAATGTTGAGATAACTCCAGAATTTGCCACAAAACTTGGTTGTGCTTATGGAACATATCTTGGTAAAGGTGCAAGGGTATTTACCGGAAGAGATGCCCATGAATCCTCCAGAATGTTAAAAAGGGCAATGATAGCTGGTCTTATGGGAAGTGGCGTAGATGTATTTGACTTAAGGGCTTCTCCACTACCTCTGGAAAGATTTGCAATAAGGTCTATGAGTGGAAATGGTGGAATTTATGTTATGAGGTCGCCATATGATCCTTATTCAATTTGTATTAAATTCTTTGATAAATCTAGATTTGATCTTTTATCAAGTAGTCAGCAGGGAATAGAAAGAATTTTTTATAGAGAAGAGTTTTATAGAGCAGATATTGAGGAGATAGGGAAACTTGATATTCCTCCGAGAGTAATAGAATCCTATAGAGATTTTTATTTAAAAAATATTGATGTAAAGGTAATTAAAAATTCTAATTTAAAATTTGTAATAGATTATTCTTTTGGTCCATCTGTTTTATTCTTCCCAACTATAGTTGGAGATTTCGGACTTGAAATTATTTCTTTAAATGCGTATATGGACGGGAAGAGGTCAGTAAGGTCCTATTTAGAGTTTTTAAGAGCTTTACAAAATATATCAACGGTGGTAAAGTCCCTTGAGACAGATTTTGGGATACTCCTTGATGCGAGTGGAGGAAAGGTTTTTGTTATTGATAAAAGTGGAGAGATATTTTCAAATACAAGATTGGTTGCTATTTTTATAAAACTTTTGAAGTTATCTACAGAAAATATTTTTATTACCATTCCTGTAATTTCTTCTTTTGAACTGGAAGAATTTTTAAAAGAGTCTCAAGTGGAAATAAACTGGTCTTCAACTCTACCAAGTAGTTTAATAAGGGAGGCTTCAAAGACAAAATTAACAGCTGATAGTTTGGGAGGTTTTATTTTCCCGTCCTTTCTTCCCTTCTTTGATGGAATGTTTACCGTTGGAAAATTAATTGAACTTTTATCAAAGGTGGAAGTTAGTCTTACAGAATTAAAAAAGGGAACACCTGAAAGGGATCCCATTCATATGGAAGTACAATGTCCCTGGGAGCTAAAGGGAAAAGTATTAAGGAAACTTTCAGAAACATCTAAAGTAGAAGAATTAATTGAAGGGATAAAATTAAGGGAGAGTGATGGTTTTATTTTTATCCTTCCTGACAGTGATAGACCAGTTCTACATCTTTATTCGAGTTTTATAGAGGAAGGAAAAGAGAAAAGAAGGTTAGAGGGAGAAAGAGAAAGGTTAGAGTCATGGATAAGGGTATAAAATTTGGCACCTCTGGAGGGGAGTATAATAGCTAAATATTTTATTTTGAATCGCAGGATTTAATTAATTTAATCGATCAAAAAACTAAAGAAAGTTGATACCGAAGAAAACTACCCCCAAAGTATTGACACAGACGAGGCAATTCGAACAATTGACGAAATTAAGATTATTTTTTAAATTGTATAAAACTAATGAAAAATTAAAGTATATATATTGTTATATTAGTAATGATTTAAAATATAAGGAGGAAATAGAATGTACAAAAAATTATTTATTCCCGGACCGGTTACTGTAACTGAAGATGTTTTACAAAAGATGGCTACCCCGATGATTGGACATCGGGGCAAAGAAGCCTCTAATCTGCAAAGAAGTATCAGTGATAAATTAAGAAAATTAATGTTCACTAAAAATGAAATTTTGCTCTCCACCTCTTCGGGAAGTGGCTTAATGGAAGGATCTATCCGTTCCTGTACTAGAAGGAGAGCTGCGGTCTTTTCTTGTGGTAACTTTGGTAATCGATGGTATGATATGGCTAGAGATAATAATATCCCTGCAGATAAGTTTGAAGTGGAATGGGGAAAACCTACCACCTCGGAATCAGTGGATAAGGCCTTAGCTACTGGTAAATATGACCTTATTACCGTAACCCATAATGAGACATCAACTGGGATTATGAATCCAGTTGAAGAGATTGCTCAAGTAATGACTAAATATCCAGAAGTAATATTTTGTCTTGATGTAGTAAGTTCTCTAGGAGGAGTAAAGATAGAAGTAGATAAATTAGGGATTGATGTTTGCCTCACCTCCAGTCAAAAATGCTTGGGTTTACCCCCTGGTCTTTCTCTTTGTTCTATATCGGAAAAAGCCTTAGAAGCAGCAAGAAAGGTTAAATTTAGAGGAACTTACTTTGACCTCTTACAGCTATATAATTATATTCAAAAGAAAGATTATCAATATCCTTCTACCCCTTCTCTATCTCATATGTTCTCTCTTGATTATCAATTAGATAAGATTTTTAAAGAGGGTTTAGAAAAACGCTTTGCTCGTCATATAGAGCTGGCTAATTATGTAAGAAAATGGGCTAAAGATAAATTTGCTCTCTTCGCCCAGGAAGAATTTGCCTCCAATACCGTAACCTGTGTCAAGAATATCAGAGAGATTAACGTAGGTGACCTGAATAAAGCCTTGGGTAAAAGAGGATATATGATTTCTAATGGGTATGGAAAGTTAGCTGATAAAACCTTTAGAATAGCTCATATGAATGAAGCGACAATTATGGAAGTCAATGAACTTCTTTCTATAATTGATGAAATTTTAAGGTTATAAGGAGGAATAAAAATGGCAAAAATATTAATAACTGATGGAATGGATAAGGAGTCAGTGCAGACTCTAAAAGAACTGGGTCATGAAGTGATAGTACAATTCTTTGCACCTAAAGAATTAAAAGAACAAATTAAAAAATTCAATGTGCTAATTGTTCGCTCTGCTACTAAGGTAAAAAAAGAAATTATTGATTCGGCCTTAGAGACAGAAAATTTAAAGATAATTATTAGAGGCGGGGCAGGGGTAGATAATATAGATGTTTCTTATGCTGAATCAAAAGATATAAAAGTAAGAAACACCCCCAAAGCGAGCAGTCAAGCCGTAGCAGAATTAGCTTTAGGACATATGTTGGTTTTAGCTCGTTTTATTGGAATAGCTAATATTACTATGAGAGAAGGAAAATGGGAGAAGAAACATTACGAAGGTATAGAACTTTTCGGTAAGACTTTAGGAATTATTGGATTAGGTAGAATTGGTCAAGAATTAGCTAAGAAAGCCTATGTTTTGGGAATGAAGATTATTTATACCGATGTATTGGGTCCTACTAAAGAGTATTCTAATTACACTTTTGTTTCTCTGGATGAGCTTCTGGCTGATTCTGACTTTATTTCCTTACATATACCAGGGAATGAAAATGAATCTCCTCTCATTGGAGAGACTGAATTTACCAAAATGAAGGATGGTGTTTATATCATCAATTGTGCTCGAGGTAATGTGATAGATGAAGATGCTTTACTTAATGCTTTAAATTCGGGAAAACTTTCTGGGGCAGGATTAGATGTCTTTAGAGAAGAACCATGTAAAAATTTAAAATTAATCAATCATGAAAAAGTGTCAATAACTCCACATATCGGAGCTTCTACCAAAGAAGCTCAAAAAAGGATTGGACAAGAAATCATTTCGATTATTAAAGAAAATTTTTAAAATAGAGAAAGTAGAGAATAAAAAATGGCTATAATTAAACCGTTTAGAGCTTTAAGACCTATACCTGAATTAGTATCCCAAGTAGCTTCTCCACCTTATGATGTAATTAATCGGGAAGAAGCTTATCAGATGGCTAAGAATAATCCTTATTCATTTCTTCATGTGAGTAAAGCTGAAATAGATCTTGATTCTACTATAAACCATTATGAAGAGAAAGTGTATGAAAAAGCTAGAGATAATTTGATTAAATTGATTGAAGAGAAGGTATATTTAAAAGAAGAAAAAGAGACTTTCTATATCTATAGGCAAATCATAGAAGGGAGAATTCAAACTGGACTGGTAGTTTGTGCTTCTATTGATAATTATCTTAATGATATAATTAAAAAACATGAAAATACTCGAGTAGATAAAGAAAAGGATCGTATAAAGCATATTGAATATACTGATGCTAATACAGGTCCGGTCTTTCTTACTTATAAGGCCAAGGATGAAGTAAATCAAATTGTTAATCAATGGATAGAAGCGAAAAAACCAACCTATAATTTTACTTCAGAAAATAAAATAACTCATCTTGGTTGGTTAATTGATGATGAAAAAGTAATTCAGCAATTAATCAATGTTTTTGCCAAGATTGATAGTTTTTATATTGCTGATGGACATCATCGGGCAGCTGCCGGAGTAAAAGTAGGTTTAAGAAAAAGAGAACAATTTAAAAATTATAGCGGGAAGGAAGAGTTTAATTACTTTTTGTCTGTTCTTTTCCCCCATAATGAACTTTATATTATGGAGTATAATCGGGTGGTGGCTGATTTATATGGAAATTCTTCAGAAGAATTTATTCGAAAAATTTCTGAAAAGTTTGCTATAGAAAAGTATAGCGATAAAAGTCCCTACCAACCAGAAGCTAAACATGTCTTTGGGATGTATTTAGGTAATTGCTGGTATAAATTTACCGTCAAGCCGGGAACTTTTAAGGAAGATGATATATTGAATAGTCTTGATGTATCGATACTTCAAAATAATCTCCTGGCTCCGATTTTAGGAATAAAAGATCCTCGCCTAGATCAGAGAATTGAATTTGTGGGTGGAATTAGAGGTTTAAAAGAGCTAGAAAGAAGAGTAAATAAGGGGATGAAAGTTGCCTTTGCTTTATTTCCTACTTCTATAGAAGAATTAATGGCAGTAGCAGATGCCAGTAAGGTAATGCCTCCAAAATCAACCTGGTTCGAACCTAAGCTTCGTAGTGGCATCTTTATCCATCAGTTATCAGGATAAAAAATTTTTTCAAATATATATATTTTCAAGTTAGTGTAAACTTTAGTGGGGTAGTTAAAAGAAAAAATATTTCTGTTTTGCTTGACATTTATGATTAATTATTGTAATCTATATTTTAAATAAAAAAG
>Ga0209610_1000200_pt1 | contig 31181 bp, 26 predicted proteins | sample LakKivw275mmetaG_FD_184137 | JGI IMG/M metagenome (GOLD analysis project Ga0209610, IMG submission 184137) | Anoxic lake water microbial communities from Lake Kivu, Rwanda to study Microbial Dark Matter (Phase II) - Lake Kivu water 275m metaG... | ecosystem: Environmental > Aquatic > Freshwater...
GACTGTCCAGCTCTCCGCTAAGATAGGTTGCCAGGGTCGCATACACGCGAAAATCTTTTTCATACTCGGTGCCTGCCCAGCGTCGGGCTTCATTTTCGAATAACTGGAGCGCGGCCCGGGGATCACCACGAGACAACAGCACTTCACCGATCCGGGACTGACACCGCACTTTGAACCGTGTATCGGTACTGGTCGCTAGTGCCTGGCGCAATAACTGCTCGGCGCCATCGAAATCGCGCACCACCGTGAAGCGCAGATCTGCTAACCGAAAAAGCGCCTGAGCCGAATGATTACTGCGAGGTAGATTGATAATCAGCGAGTCATAAATCTGGAAAGCCCTGGCTAAGCTCTGCTGACTGTCGGCCAACTGCTGGATGAAAGGCGTATTGAAGAACAGATTCCCGCTGTAGAGATAATCCATAGCCGAAATGGTCTGTTTAGTCAAGACGGCTTTTTCGATGGCCTCGGCTAATCCCAGCAACGCCAGAGGGGCACTGCTCCGCAGTTCCGGTCGCTGCAGAATTGCTGTATAGACCTTCTCCGCTTCGCTAAACTGGGAAGTATTAATCAGGTCTTTGCCTAAGTTCAGGATATGAGTGCCGCGGTTTCCGGTCAGGTTTTCAATAATCAGGATTTCTTCGGCACAAACCGAGTACCGGCTGTATTTGAATAATAAGTCGGCGCGTAAACGATGCAGGTCGGGGTTGTTCGGCTGGTTTTCAATTTCGTCTATCACTAATGAGTCCAGTAATGGTAGCTGCATTTCATCTTTGGGAAGGCGCAAAATCTGTCCGGTCACCAGGCTATAACTCTTCGGATTATAGCGGCCGAACAATAGATACTCGCGGACTGCTTCGGCGTAGTTCAGCCGTAGTAAATGGAAATTGGCCAGTTCCAGCGCGAATAAATCCGGTTTCTGATGGTGGCGGCGGGCTTCGGATATTAAATCACGCGCCTGGTCAAATAATCTGCACCCGCTCATCGTATTGAATACAGTCCGGTAAAGATTGATACTGTGACCCTGCTGTGTCAGAGTTTCGTGCCAATGTCGGAGAGCCCGTAACGTATCACCGTTCAGAAATATCAATTTGCCCTGATCGACCGCCGCTTGTTCGTTTTTCGGATCGCATTTCCGAAAGCGGACGATAATCCGTTCAGCCTCCAATAAATCCTTCTGCGCGAAAAGCAGGTTGACATAGGCCGAGTACCAGGCAAAATTTGCCGGTCGCGCGTCCACCAGCGCTTTGTAGATCTCCAGCGCCTGCTGAACCTGACCTTCCCGCTCCAGGCGTTGCGCGAGATTGAATCGATTGGCAAGCTGGCGTTCTTCCAAATTAAGCGGCTGAACAACCTGAGACAAAACCAACGATAAAGGAATCAGGATAATAATCAGCAGTGATTTCATACCAACGCCGGTCATGGATTTTCCTGCCTTAATTCTTCGAAATAACGCCGGATGACATTTTCGTTGTCTCGGGAATAACCGTCCCGCAGGGCTTGTTCCAGGTTCTGCTGGAGCACGGATTGCCGCTCTCCCAAACTTCCCGGTAGATGACCGGGTGAAACACGGATGATGTCTTCCCCGGTGCGGCTCTGACGTTCTTCCTTGTAGTCCTGGGTGCGCAGAGATTTCTGGGCATCCAGAAGCCGGGATAGTATGCGTTGCTGGCGTTCGAATGTGCGGCGCAACAGTTGATTATTCTGCAAGTCACGGATCACTTCCTCCATATCCTGAGCGATGCCGCCCAAGTCGCCGGCGTTTTTATTACTCCCCCGCGCTTCCTCCTGCAATTGCTCCAGTGACTGTCTGATTTGTTGCTGACGGGCGGCGAGGCGTTGCATTGCAGTCTGACTGGACGACCCCGACAACCCCAGCAACTGTGTATCATCATTGAGTCCCCCCTGTTGCCCGGCTAAATTCTGAAGTTGTTTCAAATACTCCTCAAATCCTGCGGCTGAACCGCTTTTCTGGAGCGCCTGCATCGCTGACATTGCTTCAAGAGCCGTGGCATTCAGGGCTTCGGTAGCGCTTTTCGCGTTCTGTAAAGCGAATTCGGCGTTGCGTTCTTCCATTTGTTTGACGGCTTCGCGCATCTGTGCTGAGGCCTGCCCTAAATTCTTCCCGATTCGCGGAGTCACTCCAAAAGTCTTGCCCGACAATTCGATTAAGTCCTGAGCTAAGCCATTGAGGTTTTGCGCATTCTGGTGTTGCTCAACGGCAACGTCCATGATCTGGTCACTTTGTCGAGGAGTATTAGCAATCTTCGTGCTCAGCCCTTCCTGGATTTGCGAAAGCTGCATGGCTTTATTGATAACGTGCCGGAAATCCTGCATGACTTCGGTCATCGTCTGGCGCTGAAAATTCTCCTGGAATTTTTTCAGCCGTTCCTTCAGCACTGCCAGATCATCAGCCGATTTTCGCGCGGATTTCTGAGCCTCGGAGCGATTACTTTTTTCAAGAGCCTGTCGGGCTTGCTGTTGCTGTCGGGGCAGTTGCATTTCCTGTAGATCGTCCAATATTTGTTGTAATTCCTCGTCGGGCATGATGGGGAATTCGCGCATCTCCTCGCGGGTATTTTGCATAAACTCCTGGGCCGTTTCCGAATCTTGCCGGATGGTATTTTGTTCGCGGGCAAACTCCTGCAGTTTCTTGGAATTATCGTCCGGGTTTTGTTCAATGCGTGCAGTCAGATTTTCCTGGCGCCGGGCCAAATCCTCGTAACGTTTGACCAGCTCATCGACGTTTTGCTCGATCTTGATGCGTTTGAAAATATTCAGCAGGCGATCGAGTTCCTGACTGAATTGTTCCCGGGACACCTTGAAATTGGAGAGCGCTTTCTGAATTTCCTTGGCATCCATTTTATCGATTGCCGCCTGCAATTTTTCCATGGCTTCCCGCAATTCGGGGGTCAGGATGTCGCGGAACGCCTCCTGCAATTGATTATACTTGGAGATGGTTTCCTCGCTGAACAGTTGGTTTTCGCGGCTCTTTTCAATCAGCTCATCCAGTTGCTCACCTAAACGGGCGATTTTTTCCGCGGCCGCTTTCGTGTTCTGCAATTCGTTTTCAATTTGCCGCTTCTGTTCCCATTTCACTTCCGGGTGTTTCAACAATTCGCGGGCGATTTCTTCTAAAGCAGATTTGGATTCTTCCAATTTTTCCAGTACCTCTGCTCCGGCATTAAAAATATCATCCTGTTGATCGTGCGTGGCGGCAAACAATTCGTTCAGGGAAGGAAATCGCGCAATCAGGGTGCGGGTAGCATTCATTTTCGGGCCGTTGATTGCGTCGTTGTCCCACACCGCGATACTGAACTCGATGGCGTCCTCCGGGCCAAGTCCTAAGTCACCCACTTTCCAGTCGTAATACAATTCCTGCAGGGTAAGGTTTGGATCCTTGAGGGAAAAAGCAGTCTGGTAGCCGGCTGGATCCGTTTCGGTATATTTCTTTATGAGTCTATACTTTATCATCAGACGGGTAAACCCAAAATCGTCGCTGATCCGCAGGCCGATTGGGATTTCCATACTCTCGGTCAACTCAAGGTCATCCTGGGGCCTAAGCAGGGTAATCAGGGGAAACCCATCCGGCTGAAGACGGATGCGATATTTGGTAGGATTGGAGTTAGTGACCTGATTGGCATCGCTAACATTTATGGTGAACTGGTCATCACGACTAACCAGTAGCTCTCCGGAGGCGGTCGTTGCTCGCACCAGCAGGGGCAAAATACTTCCGCTGGCGAATGCAAGGTGAGCTTTTTGTACCGGCTGGCTGGTCCGTATGTCGAGTTTCAATTTACTGCCCGTCAGGACGTCGAATTCAGTCAGATTTGAACTCTGTTCCTGATCGGGAAGTCGGGTATAAACGGGATAGGTAATCCGGGCAATTACCTGCAAAACCTCGGGGCGATTGACCACCCGTACGGTATCTACGCCCGAACTGATGCGCCGCCAGGCTCGAAACGGTGAGCGATTGACCGCGAATGCTTCATAGGTAAACTCATCGCGCTGATTCTTTAGCCTGTACTCGCACTGCCCCGCTGAATCCGGCATCAATTCCTCGGTCTGCATATATTCCGGATGGCGGACAGCGAGATTAATGACTTTCGGAAAGTGACCTTCGCATTTAAATACCACTCGTACACTGTCGCCGCTTAGAATATCAAAACTGCCAGTCATTGATTTGATTCTGAACGGTAATTCAACCGGATAGATTTGCGTGGCATGCCATAAGCGATTTAGCGCCCGCCCGAAATAAGCGGGAGCGACGAAAACCGGCAGCGCCAATCCGATAAGTATAATCACCAACTGGCGTCGTATTTTCGTCAATTTCGTCCAGGGAATGACCTTCTCAAAGTCGTATCCGCTGAGACGCTGAGTCATTCTTTCCAGAGCGGCATTAATCAGATCTGAAGAGTACCCCGGCGTGGTTGCCCGGCGCAGTTTATCCAGCTGCAGGACATTAAGGAGCTCATCGTGGATCTCAGGATACTGTCTGCCAATCAGAATTGCCAGCTGATCGTTGCGATAGGCGTGCAGTCGGTTAGCCCGGGTCTGTAAAAACCAGAGAATGGGTAGGAACCCGAACAGCACGGAAAACAGCGCAAAAAAAATCAGCAGGCTGCTGCGCACCCCGGGGCTGAAGTAGCGAAATCCTTCGACGAGTACAATTATTAATCCAACGCTCAACACTAACATCGAAACCCGTAGCACGCCGGAAATCAGGTTGAAAAGCGCCATGCGCCGACGGAGATAGTTTAACTGTTTAGCAATCTGGCCGGTCATTTATTTACGGGTAAGGTTAGTTTGCAGAAGGGCATAGAGAAAGATATTTGCGCCCATTTTCAGCGCCGCGCTCCGTTTTTCCTCCGGATCATTGTGGACAGCGGCATCTTCCCAACCGTCGCCCAAGTCGCATTCGTAAGTGTAAAAAACCACTAACCGACCGTTGTAAAAAATACCGAGACCCTGAGGTGGTTTTCCGTCGTGTTCATGAATTTTGGGCAAGCCATTCGGAAATTGATAAGCCTGGTGAAAGATGGGATGGCTGAAGGGCAGCTCGACCAACATATTATCGGGGAAAATGCGCCGGATTTCGCGACGGAAAGACGGATCCATGCCGTAGTTATCATCCGCATGCAGGAAGCCGCCGGACTGTAAATACAGGCGTAAGCGCAGAATTTCCTCGTCGCTAAAGCGTACATTGCCATGCCCGTTCAGGTACAGAAACGGATAGCCGAAAAAATCCTTATCCATGATTCCGACCCGCACCTCCTCCGGAAACACTTCGCAATTCAGGTTTTCCTTCAAAAAATTCAAAAGGTTGGGAATCGAACTCGGATTACTGTACCAATCACCTCCCCCGCCATATTTGAGACGGGCAATCGTGAGGCGACCAGGTTCTACTTTAACCTGCGCCATCAACCCGATGTTGGCAACAATCAGAATAAGTGCAATCAGTATTTCGATATTTTTTCGCAAACTCTGCTATTCCTGTTCTCCTTGGCTGTGAATTTACTATACGCCCGGTCGGGTAACAAGTTTCCGCAGTGAATATCTTCTTCATTTTTTCCGGGCGTCTGTTTATTTTAATGCCGTGAAGCGTTTGGTTTGGCTGATAGTCGTAAAGATGATCCTGGCCAGCGTCCTTTCCGGTCAGTGGTATTTCAAGATGGCGGATTTTTTCCGCAGTCCGATCGAATACCGTAATCCCCTGCAAATGTCCTTATTTGAAGTTAAGACCGGCCTGCACACGTTCGGTATCGGGGAACAGCCTATCTATTTCGATTCCACCGAAAGCGAGTTTACCCAGTACCGGGGGTTTTACAAGCGGGTACTGAACACTTTCGACTTCGAGCTCTTCAAGTACAACTGGCTCATCCATCTTCTGCCCCAGAATTTTATAGACTACCAAACCGGGATCGGAGCGCGGTACGCCTTCTCGCTGATCAACTTTGCCCTGCCGTCCGCTTGGCCGCAGAATACGCCGACTTCGAGTGAAAGATTATATTTGTCGCCCCGCTATTATGCGATCAATCTGAACCACACTTTCAATTTTCAGTGGTCACGCAAATTTTACAATTACTTCGCCTTTAGCCATGGGAAAGCCTGGGGCACAACTTATCTGACGCGTCGCCACCAGACCTATCTTACCCAACAGAGCGATTTATATACATTCGCCCTGGGTATTAAAATGATCGGCAGTATTGGTTACAAGTACAAAGAAGGCTATGGCTTCGAAATCATCTACAGTTGGGGCAACAACGGCACATTGAAAGATCCGCATAAAATTACTCCAATTACCCGCCTAAACTACAACAGCATTGGAATCAATTTCACATTTAATTCAATCCTGGGTGGAGGACTTACCTCAGGCGATGAAGCCAAGCGGTTGTATACGGAACGGGATTACCTGGCCTCCAAAGCCACCTTTGAGGATTTTTTACGCAATTATCCCAAGCATCCGCGACGTTTCAAAGCTGTGTGGATGATCCGCGAATGCGATAAACGTATCCCCTATCAGGAAATCCTCTTGGCGGAGGCACAGATCGCCGTAAATAATTATTCCAAAGCCGCTGAACACCTGAACCGGGCAAATGTCACCGGGCAGGCCACTCTGCTGGCCCGTATTGATGAAAATTACCAGAAAATCATCGCTTGGTTCGGCAATACGATGGATTCCCTATTCACCATCAACAAGATGGATCAGGCGGAAAAACTGCTGCAGCAGGTCGAGGCGCTGAACATTCCCGGTAACCAGGATCTGATCCGACGTTACCAAAGTGAAATCTATTTTCATCGCGGTGTTGTTTTTGTCGAGTATCAGATGTGGGAAAAGGCTATCGAGGCCTTTGATCAGGCAATCGTGTATCATCCTCCCATCCGTGAACGCGTCGAGTATTGGTTGATGAAAATTGCCAGCGGCTACATCCATGACGCCAATCAGTCGGCAGATAAAAAAAGCATCGCCCTGGCGCTGGAATCCCTGCGCCAGGCGAGTTCCATTCGTCCCGACATTGTCAAACTGACAGCACCCTTTATCAAAAGTCTCGAAGATGGAATCGCCTACCAGCGGCAATCGGCCGCCAAACAGCAACTGCAGGCCGCGCTCAATCAGACCTTTAATCCACCGCCGGAGGCTCCACAATTGCGGACGGGCCTGTCTGGTGCGGAAGTGCAGAATATATTGGGTGCGCCTCAGTATCGAAACAGCTTAACGGATAATGCAGGAGCGACTTTCACCCTCTGGATTTATGTTTTTGGTGATGGTTCTGAAAAACACCTCTTCTTCGAAAACGAAAAATTAGTCAAAATAGAAATGACCCGCAGTATTGGTAGCGCGACTGAGCCTGCTGAGAATTAATCCGATCGGGAATTATCAATCTTGATTTTATTAACCATTTAGACGCTTCAGGATCAATGAAAATCATTTACACCGATGGAGCCTGTTCAGGTAATCCCGGGCCGGGGGGCTGGGCGGCACTGGTCTTTAATGCCGACAAATTGTTGAAAGTATTGGGCGGTTATGCAGCCGAAACGACCAATAACCAGATGGAACTGTCAGCCGCCATCCATGGCCTCCGACAGTTGCGCAAAGGTGAGTTGGCGACGGTCTATACCGATAGCCAATATCTGAGGTTAGGCATGACCGAATGGTTAGCACAGTGGAAGCAAAAAAACTGGCGTACTGCCAATAAAAAACCGGTCAAGAACCGCGAGCTGTGGGAAACTCTGGACCGCCTGACTAATTCCCGGATTGAGTGGCATTATATCAAAGCCCACAATGATAATATATATAATGAAATCTGTGACCAGTTGGCACGTAAAATGATCGAAATGCGCGGCACACTTTCGGATTTAAAAGCTGAGTTCGAAAAACTGTTCTGGCAACTGCAACCGCGGCGCAACTCAATCGGTTTGTAAGAACCGGGCGACGATCGTTTTACGACCACAACTGCGGAAATTGACGGTCACCCTGGCGCCGGCTCCCACTCCCTCAATTGCCAGAACCGTGCCGCGCCCGAATATTTTATGAGCGACGCCTGCGCCTACGGACAAGGCCTCTTTATCAGAGGGAGAACCGGGCGTGGAGGTTTGGCGAACAACTTGCCTGGCCTTTGATCCCGCCGACGTTATTTTGGGACGACGAGCCTGCATGACATTTTCAGTGAATGCCAAGTTGGTCAGCAGTTCCGGCGGAATCTCGCGGAAAAAGAGCGACTCATTGGAGTAATTGATTTCCCCCGCCTGGACGCGCCGCTGAGAAGATGCCAGGAACACCTTTTCCCGGGCGCGGGTCAGACCGACGTAAAACAGACGCCGTTCTTCTTCAAGGGCGGCTGGCGTCGGATCACGCTCCAAGGGCAATAAACCTTGATTCAATCCGCAGATAAAGACGATCGGAAATTCGAGCCCCTTGGCACTGTGCAGGGTCATTAACGAAACCGCATTGCGGGTTTCTTCCCATTCATCCACTGCGGTCAGCAGAGTGACTTTTTCCAGATATTCTTCCAGTGAGGGCTGATCGGTACTCTGGCAATATTCGGTAATATCATTCAACAACTCATCAATATTGGCTAATCTTTCGAGACTCTCCTCGCCCGGATTGTCCTTATAGAACTGGCGAATGCCGATGCTGACAATGAGCACACGCGACCACTCACCGAAAGCCATTTTTTTTCGGAGATTCTGTAATTCGACGATTTGTTGATAGAAATTTTCCACCGCCTGAGATGCCCGACTTGACAGATTGGTTGCACTGATTATTTTAATCGCTTCGAACAGCGGCAAAGCTTTTTCCCGGGCTAGTTGTTCGAGCGTTTCCAGGGTAGTCTTGCCGATGCCTCGCGGCGGCAGGTTAATGATTCGTCTGAGACTGATGTCATCTTTGGGATTGGCGATGAACTGGAAATAAGCCAGCAGATCTTTGATCTCTTTGCGTTCGTAAAAACGCAATCCGCCGACGATCATGTACACGATATCATTGCGCCGTAAAATTTCCTCGAGCACGCGGGTTTGGGCATTAGTGCGGTACAAAATCGCGAAATCTTTGAAATTGCGCTTGTGCTGGACGATTTCGCGGCGAATCTGAGAGGCAATCAGGGCGGCTTCGTCATATTCGGTTTCGGCTGCCAGTCTGATCAGCAATTCACCCCCGCTTTTCTCCGACCAAAGCGTTTTCTTAGCCCGCATTTTATTATGACCAACGACCGCGGAGGCAGCTTTCAGAATATTGTTGGTGGACCGATAATTTTGCTCCAGATAGAAGGTACGGCACTCGGGAAAAACCGTGCTGAAGTTCAGGATATTTTTAATATCGGCACCACGCCAGCTGTAGATACTCTGATCATCATCGCCGACCACACACACCTGCCGGTGCTGACCGCCCAGCGCCTGAATGAAAAGAAATTGCGGACGATTGGTGTCCTGGTATTCATCCACTAATACATACTGATAAAGGGAACGGTATTTAGCCAGTACTTTGGGTTGTTCATTGAAAATCTTGAGAGGCAGGATCAGTAAATCATCGAAATCGACCGCGTCCGCCCGCACCAGGGCTTGTTGATAAAGCGGATAGATAAATTTGACCAATTTATCGGCAGGAACACCCGGGCGGGGCGCAAATTCTTCGGGAGTCAGCAGGTGATTCTTTAAATAGGAAATGCGACTGTGGATCGTCTTGGGAGTCACACCATTGAGAACAACAGAAGCCTCGGAAACTACCTTTTTAACAAGGCTGAGCTGATCGTGTTCATCGTAAATGGTGAAAGTCGGCGAATATCCCAGGTGTCCTATCTCGCGGCGCAGGAGTCGGGCGCAAATGGCATGAAAGGTTCCGACATTGACGAAGGCGGCTTTTTTCCCGACGTAGGTGCCAACGCGGGCGCGGAGTTCCTGCGCCGCCTTGTTAGTAAAAGTCACCGCCAGAATATTTTGCGGAGCTACGACTTTGTTCTCGATCAAATAAGCCACTTTATGCGCCAAAACCTTGGTTTTCCCGCTACCCGCCCCGGCAAAAATCAGTTCCGGTCCGCCGACGTACTCCACGGCACGCAGTTGTTCTGGATTCAACCCGCTCAGCGACTTCAAAGCATTCCTCTAAGATAATTTCTGCAGACGTTGCCGGCGCAAAAGCTGAAGCTTGCGCTTGGCAATTAGAAAATCCTCATAGTTATCCGTGAAAGTATGCGTGCTGTCGCCGTTGGCCACCATGTACAGATAGCGCGTACGCGCCGGATAAACTGCGGCGAGGATGGATTTCAGACCCGGATTATTGATCGGACCGGGAGGCAATCCCTGATGCTGATAGGTATTATAGGGAGATTTCAGGCTCAAGTCCGAGCGCACGAGGCGTTTTGGGCCACCGGGTAACAGGTATTGAATCGTCGGGTCGGCTTCCAGACGTATTCTTTTTCGCAGACGGTTGTAGTACAGCGAAGCTACCACCGGACGCTCCTCATCCACCCGACATTCGCCTTCGACAATCGAAGCCATCGTCACATGTTTATGCAGGATTTGTTTGTTAGTATGTGCTGTTTCCGGGATCTTTGAAAAAACTACTTCGCGGAAACGGCTGACCATCCTCCGGATGATATAGTCCGGAGTATCACCTTCCAGAAAGTCATAAGAATCCGGGAAGAGATAACCTTCAACCGAAAGGGCCGGAATTTCCAGTTCCCGCGCCAGGGTCGGATCGAGGGCGCGACGCATGAACGCAGTTGAATCCACTCCGATTTTCATAGTCAACAAATGGGCGATCTGGCGCAGGTGATAGCCTTCGGGGACGGTCACCCGCAGGGTTACTACTTCCCACTTGGTGAGGGTCATTACCAGGTCGTAATAATTTGCGACTCTTTTCAAACTAAAACGTCCCGCCCGCAAATGGCGACCCTGGCCCAATAAACGGGCGGCGAAGGCAAATCGTCCGGAATGAGCGATGATCCCCTGCTCGGCCAACTGACCGGCAATCTCTTCCAGCGTAGCTCCGGCCGGAATCGCGATAATCGTTTTGGAATGACGGATGGCAGTGGGAGTCGCAATGACCGCAAAAAAAATAATGCCGCACAATAAAAACAGGATGAGGACTATTACACTCAGATTGCGCCCGTTCATCCGGCTCCTATAGGTTCTCAAACGAGTTAGCGTGATCAATGCCTCCTCTCGCTACTCAAATCCTGAATGGCACCGGTACAAAGGTCAGCACGAAAATTACCAGCGCTCCTATACCGATTAGCTTTTCTCGCCACGTCAGCGGCGTTTCCAGATCATAAACCGGTGGATGCTTAACTTTTACCAGAAAAAAAACTAAGGTCACCCAGACTAACCAGTTCAGGGACCGGGAAAAATAACTGAGCAGGATTGCGCCCCCGATAGCAGAATAGGCGATCGGCTGATAGTATTTATTTAGAAGCGCAAAGGCAATGTGGCCACCGTCGAGCTGCCCGATGGGTAATAGATTCAGCATCGTGACCAGCAGTCCGATCCACGCCGCAAAACCTACCGGATGCAGAAGAATATCCTGCTCGTCCGTCAATCCCGGAAAGATTAGCGCGGAGGCAATTTTCATCAATAATGAATCACCCAGATGCAGACCGGCTGTTCCCGCGGTCGGAACAATTTTCGAAAAGTACAGGCCGATGAACAACGCTGGCAGAGCTACGATAAAGCCCGCAAAAGGCCCAGCGGCTCCGATTTCGATTAAGGCACGTCGCTGGCGTACGGGCGACCGCATTTTAATGAAAGCACCAAAAGTCCCGATAAAGGTCGGAGCTGGGATAAAATACGGCAGAGTAGCATCCACCTGATGTTTGCGTGCCGTCAGAAAATGACCCAACTCGTGCACTCCAAGGATTAGCATCAACGTCAGCGAAAACGGGATACCTTTCAGAAGTTTGACAGGTTGCTCCAGAGGATTGGCTCCTTCCATTAGAGCTCCGGCAAACAGAGTCGTCACGATCGTCGCCAAAAGCAGACCGAGATTGATCCAGGGTAGAGCCGGCCGGGTGTAGGGTCTGATGTAAAAACGCATATAATCCGGGGTATTGACCAGCCGAATGGAGCGAATTATCCCGATGGAATTCTGTTCAATTTCGCCAAGTGTGCTACCCGGAAGGAGACTTCCTTCCAGAACCAGTTTTTTACCCTCTTCACCCACCCGGATGATTTGAATCCACTGACTGAGATGGAAGATGATCTCTTGGCGTCGGACGTTGTCCAGCATTAATCTTAAATTTTCCTGAAAAGACCGGAAAAACTTACGAAATAGTCGCTAAAAAACCAGTAATTTATATCTGTTGGCACGGGATGTTTTTTCCGTTAAAAAGAAATGAATATTCGTAATTATCTATCCAATCGCTGGCATGTGCCTGGCGGCTATCGTGAAGTATTAACCATCGCACTTCCACTGGTTATCACTACCAGCGCCTGGTCACTGCAACATTTTATAGACCGGGTTTTCCTCAGCTGGTACGCAGCGGAAACGATTGCGGCTTCCATGCCGGCTGGTTTACTGAATTTCACTTTTATGAGCATATTCACCGGCACCGCCAGCTATGTCGGCACCTTCATCGCCCAATATATCGGCGCACGGCGCGATGCCGAAACCGGGAAAATGCTTTGGCAAAGTCTCTATATCGCGATCATTGGCGGTTGCGTGCATTTGGGGCTTCTGCCATTGGCACCTCATTTTTTTCGGTTTGCTGGTCATGGCGGTTTGGTATTTGCGTACGAAGTTGTCTATTTCCGTTACCTGTGTCTGGGCGCGTTTCCAGCCATTGCGGCTTCCGCTCTGGGCGGATTTTACGCGGGACAAGGGCGGACATTGCCGCTGATGTGGGTAAATTTTTCGGCTTCAGCGGTCAACATCGTTTTCGATTATTTACTGATTTTTGGGAAATTTGGTTTCCCGGAACTGGGCATCCAGGGTGCCGCCATTGCCACGGTGATGTCGGCAGTGACTGCTCTGATTATTTTCAGTGTCCTGATTTTTCGCCAGACGAATGAAAAACGCTTCCGGGTCATCAGTGCCTGGCGCTGGCAAAAGGCGGATTTCGGGCGTTTGCTCCGGTTTGGATTACCGGTCGGTACCCAGTTCTTTCTGGACATCGCCGGGTTCACGGTTTTTTTACTCCTGATGGGACGTCTGGGGACATTGCCACTCGCGGCTACCAATGTCACCTTCAATATCAACAATCTCGCCTTCATGCCCATGATCGGTTTCGGGATCGCGGTCTCGGTACTGGTTGGTCAGGCACTGGGAAGGGAGCGTCCTGATCTTGCCGAAAAGGCGACTTACAGCGCTTTCCACCTGACTATGTTTTATATGGGATTGATGATTCTGGCGTACCTAACCGTTCCGGATCTCTTTCTGTTACCATTTGCCGCGCACGCCGACGCCGCCACTTTTTCTGAAATAAAAAAACTGTCAGTCGTCCTTTTGCGGCTGGTGGCTTTATACTCGGTTTTCGACACTTTCAACATCATTTTTTCCGGCGCCATCAAAGGGGCGGGCGATACGCGGTTCGTCATGTACATGTTGCTGGTATTGTCGGTACTGGTATTGATTATTCCAGCTTATGTCGTAATCGTCATACTAAAAGGCAGTGTCATCAGCGCCTGGATGTGTGCCACAGTTTACATTTGCCTGCTGGGCATCGCGTTCTTTGTACGATTTTTAAGTGGAAAATGGAAAACCATGCGCCTGATCGAGCCAAAACCTCCTCTACTGCCCTCGACTTTCCCGGAAACTCCTACTCCGGATTAACGTCAAATTTTAGCGCAGTAGGACAATCTTCCGGCGATAGAATTTTTTATGCTGTTCCAGTAAAAGCAGATACACTCCGCTGGCTGCCGGTCGGCCGAATTGATCCGCGCCTTCCCACTCGAGTATGTTAAGTCCCGCCTTTGGATTTGATATTCTCCACTCCCGGAGTTGTGCCCCGCGCAGATTGAAAATTTGAAGCCTTACTTCGCGGTCTGCTTCAAGGTCAAGCGGTATATAAAATTTAAGATGCCCGTTGGATTGGACGAAAGGATTGGGAAACGGTGGCAGAATCGCCGGAGCAGTAGCCTTTGCCACTTTCGAACCGGTCAAATAAAAGGAGTAGTCGATGGTATCAATTCCATTGAAAAATGAAAATGGGAGAATCTGGTCTTCATCCAGCGCCGGATCGTAGAAAACCTCACAGGTCAATGTATCAGTAGCTGTTACTTGTCCGGCATCCGGTATAAAAAACAGTCCTTTTGTGTGGCTGATAAAATGGAAATCCGCGTTAGCAGGACCGATATTAAATACGCGCATTGACAGACGCCGCCGACTGGCAGGTAATTCCATATTAATCGGGTACAAGGCGGCCTGGGGCCGTGATTTATTCCGCTCTAATACGGAAATAAATAAAGAATCCAATCCGTCATCGGTATTAAAAGTCAGAGTTTGGTTATGCACCCCGGGGTTCAGACCTGCCCGGCGCACGCAAACCTGCAGTTCCTGCGGATTGGCGTTGATGGTACCCTGCGGCGGAAGTAGGCTTAACCAGGAAGGCAAGGTGGTAGTCACTTGCCAATGCAAAGGTTCCGTACCCCTATTCATCACCAGAACCGTCTGGGTATCAGCTGCATTCCAGAACCAAAGCGAATCCGGTTCCAGGCTGAGCTGAGCTGGTACGGTGATATTCTGACGGACAAGAGCATGGAGCATCCAGTCACCGCTGAGGACTTTATTATCAACTTTGAAATTGTCCAGATCAATAAAATTACCTCCTTGCCTCAGATAAGCCCGGTTCTTGCCCTGACCTGTAGCAGTATAACCTAAGGAATTCAGAGCACTGGTGACCGAGATATAGAACGCAGGAAAATCGTGCAGTGGAATCGGTGTGGAAAAATCGCATCTGGTCCAGGTCGATCCTTCAGGAATACAGGTCGGAATCGTCAATAGGGGTACGCCCGCCAGATTAGTATAGACGCGCACTGTGACCGGATTCTGATCGTAAGCCATCAGGCGTAAGCCGATCAGTTCGCTGGTTGGCAGATAACCGGTGAATTTTTCCGCGGCTTCGGCACCGTTCAACCGGATGAGATAGGTGACCGAATCGCTGCCGTTATTCAATTCCTCCTCAATAAATCCGCCGATACCTTCCGCACGGAAAGTCAGGGATGTTGTATTATTGACGATGACACTGGTTGAATACGGAACGAAAGTAATCCTGTCATAAGCACCACCAAAAAGGTGGTCATTCAATTCAAAACGGCCTTTAAGCAAGGGGAAAAACTCAATTTGCGGAACCGGATAATGCCGGATGACAGCCATACCCAAATTGCTGTTCACAGCATGTTGAAGTGCAAATGCAACATCCTTCCCGGCATAAAACTGGATGTACTGCGCCGCGGCGGGCTGCAGGCTGGTCTTGACGGTATTTCCAGCCGTAAAGTTTGAACTGAAATATGGCGAACTGACCGAGGGAATGCTATTATCGCGATAACCATAGCGACCATTTTCTATTGAATCGTTATTCAGCAGGTTAGCCAGGAACCAATCGGTCAGCAGTTCAGCTTTGGTCAGCTCGAATCCCAGGGAGCGCACTGCCCGTTCATAGCTATCCAAAGAATTATAGGAATCCTGCACCACTTTTTTCAAAACGGAAAGACCAAAGCGCTGATAAACATAATAGGTCCAAAGACCGACTTTGGCATAATCCGTCAGATCGCCATCGAATTTCAACAGGGAACGGTTAGTTTCATGCATAAAATAACCAAACGAGCGTGCCGGTAACCCCAGAAGACGCGGTGCCAGCTCTGACAAACCCTCCACCAACCACACTTCTTCGTTGACATCATAACGATAATGAATCAGGTGTTGCAGTTCATGCGCCGCGGTGCTGAGCGTCATCGCATCATTGACGAGCGCCGGGTTAGTGTCAATATACAGAATTTCACCGTAGTTCCCCTTGCCGGCAACCTGATCGAGCGGGTCGAAATAACCGGCAACGTAAGCCTCCGACACGCCAGCCTGGTATTGATCCCGGACATCGATCATTAGAATGAACAACTTGCCATTTTGATCGCGGTCAGGTATGTCACCGAAAATTTCAACTGCGTTGGAAAAAATCCCCTGCGCCGAATTCACCGAGCCCGCCGGCGTCCAATTGAGCATCACATCGCGCAGGTAGTCGACATCCGCCATGGTGACTCTGCCAGCGTCAAATTCAGTCGTTTCGACGTAAATGTCCAGAGCAGTACCTTGATATTTACGATAAAAAGCTACCTCGATAAATTTGGCATCTTCGCTGGTAATATCAGCACGGATGTTAAAAGTCGTATCGCCGACGGTTGGTTTAGCCAATGTCCGCAAGCTGTAATTCTGCACCGGCCGGTTCCAGATAAAAGGTGTTCCGGAAAGCGGTTGGGGCTGGAGTTCCAGCACTTGGGCACGGACTGGCGTCACCAGCAGTAATCCTGAAATCAGGGTCTGGCAAACCGGGGCAAGTCGGGCGCAGTTCATTTCGGAAAAGAATGCCGTTCTGCGACAGGGTCGCGGGTCATCAGCTCGCGCATCGCCTGGCGGGGTGCTTTGCCCTCGAAAAGGATCTTATAGATTTCACTGGACAGTGGCATTAAAATCTCATATTTCTCCGCCATTTGGTGCACAGTTCTGCAGGTCATCACTCCCTCTGCCACCATGGACATACCATCCAGAACGTCATGCAGTTTGCGTCCCTTGCCGATTTCTTCCCCGACATAGCGGTTGCGACTATGCTTGCTACCGCAGGTTACGATCAGATCACCGACTCCGCTTAAGCCTGCAAAAGTGGCTTCCTGACCACCCAGTCTGACTCCCAGCCGGGTGATTTCTAAAAGCCCCCTGGTCATCAAGGCGGCTTTGGTGTTGTCGCCCAAATTCATCCCGTCACAGATACCAGCGGCAATGGCGATGACGTTTTTCACCGCGCCACCGATTTCCACCCCGACAATATCGCTGTTCGTATAAACCCGAAAGTAGTCGGAACGGAAAAGTTCCTGAACAAGTCTGGTCGTCAGCGAGTCTATTCCGGCCGCCACTACTGCCGTGGGGATTTCGCGGGCAACCTCCTCAGCGTGACTGGGACCATGCAGGGTGACAATTTTGTGGGGGGAGTGCGGTAAAATTTCCGCGATTAGTTCGCTCATCCGTTTCAGCGAATCGGACTCAATGCCTTTAGCCAAATTGACAAATACGGTATCTTCCCGAATCCGCCCCCTGAGATTATTCAATAGGGCTCGGACTGTTTGAGCCGGAACGGCAATAATGCAGAAATCGGCATCCGGCACGACCTGGGCAATTTCAGCGGATATGGGGAGCTCGTGTGGAATGGGGATACCTTCCAGTAAGGGATTGCGGTGCGTCTTATTCATAAACAGGACATTCTCCGGGAAATATTCCCACAGCTTCACCGCGTAACCTTTTTTCCAGAGATGGATCGCGACCGTCGTACCCCAACTACCACCGCCGAGCACAGCGACACGTGTTTCAGGTTTGATCATTTTTTTAATCACCGGCGATTACCTCACCTATCATTGTGGCGCGCTCGCCTTCCTCCTTCAATGAACGATAAATTGTATCACTATAAGCATTATCCGCAATCACAATCATCCCGATTCCCAGATTGAATACCCGGCGCATTTCGGCTTCTTCTATATCGCCGGTCTGCTGAATCACATTGAAGATTGGCGGTCGGTTCCAGGCTTGCCAGTTGATGGCGAGTTTCAAGCCGGACGGTAACAAGCGGCGGGTGTTGCCGACGATTCCGCCGCCGGTGATATGGCTCAGTCCATGTAATCCCGGTTGGCCGAAAAGTGGTTTAAGGCAATCTAAATAGGAACGGTGGACGCTCAAGAGCGCATCGCCCAAGGTCTGTCCTAATTCCTCAATATAATCGCTTACCTGATATTTCTCCAGCAAGACCTTGCGAGCTAAGGAATAACCGTTGGTATGCAGACCGGTTGAACGTAACCCAATCAGCACATCGCCCACCCGCACCCGACCAACCAACATGGCGGATTTTTCAACAATCCCGACAATCGTCCCGACTAAATCATAGTCCCGTGGCCGATAGATGCCCGGCATTTCCGCCATTTCTCCACCGATCAGCGCACACCCGTTCTCCCGACAGGCAGTTGCCATTCCGCTGACTAAGGTCTTGATTGTCTCGGGTTCAACCTGCCCGGTTCCGATATAATCGAGAAAAAAAAGCGGCCTGGCCCCCACCGTCAGAATATCATTGACGCAGTGGTTGACTAAGCATTGCCCCACCGTATCATACCGCTGCAGCAGATTGGCAATCATCAATTTGGTACCAACGCCATCGGTGCTGGCGACCAAGACCGGTTCCCGATACTCCTGCACCGGAATCTGATAGCACCCCCCGAACAATCCAAGGTCTGTCAGGACAGCGGGAGTATAGGTTTCCCGAACCAATGTTTTGATCTGGTCTACGGCCTGCTCACCAGCGGTAATATTGACACCGGCCTCCCGATATGAAATTGACATTATCCTTCTGCTTCCTGGTACATGGCATCAATGAGTTCGGCGTAGCGTTTTTCAACCACGTTGCGTTTTACCTTCAAGGAAGGCGTCAGTTCCCCGCTTTCGATGGTAAATTCCTGGGATAAAAGAATATATTTCTTCACCTTTTCAAATTGGGCAAACCCTTCCATCGACTCGGCAATCACGCGGTCGTATAACTCCTTAACCGCCGGCAGGGTGATGAGCGATTCATGGTCAGTATAGGCCAATCCTTTTTCCTTCGCCCAGGCTTCTAGGTTGACAAAAGCCGGCACGATCAGCGCCGAGACAAACTTGCGCTTGTCACCAATGACGACGATCTGCTCGATCCATTTGGAAGTCACCAGTACATTTTCCATCGGTTGCGGTGCGACATTTTTCCCGCCGGAGGTCACCAGGATATTTTTCTTGCGGTCAGTAATCGTGATATAGCCATCTTCATCCATCATGCCGACATCGCCCGTATGAAACCAGCCACTCGGCTCAATCACTTCGCGGGTTGCATCATCGTCCTTGAAATAGCCTTTCATCACGTGCGGTCCGCGCGTCAGAATTTCGCCATCGGCGGCGATCTGTACTTCGACACCGGGTATGGCTCTGCCGACTGTCCCCAGTTTATTTTTTTCGAGAGGGTTGATTGATATAACCGGCGAGGTCTCCGTCAGACCGTATCCTTCCAGAATTGCGATACCCGCCGCCCGGAAGAATTCCGCAATCTCCTTGGATAGCGGAGCTCCGCCGGAAACGAAAAAGCGCAGACGACCGCCGACGCGCTCTTTGAGTTTATGAAAAACCAGCTTCTCCGCCACTGCCAGCTTCGTGCTTAAAAGCGAGCCGGGTTTTTTCCCGGCATTGTTTTTTTGATCGGCTTTCTTTCCCGCGTCTATCGCCCACCAAAACAAATTGCGTTTGATCGCTGATGATGCGGCGATATTATCAATGATTTTGGCGTATACCTTCTCGTAGAAGCGCGGCACGGCGGTCATCAGAGTCGGATGAATCTCCCGCATGTTATCTGCAACCGTATTGATGCTTTCGGCATAACAAATTTTTGCCCCGATTCCGGTCGCCAAATAATGGCCTGCCATGCGCTCAAAACTATGACTCAGTGGTAAAAACGACAGAAATATGTCATTTTCATCGGCGTGGATGACTTGCAAAGAGCCCTGGATGTTGGAAGTTAAATTGCGATGGGTCAGCATTACCCCTTTGGGTTCACCGGTAGTCCCCGAGGTATAAATCAAGGTCAGCAAATCCTCCGGCAGGATATTTTTAATCCCATCTTCAAAATTTCCTGGGTGTTCACTGTTATAGGTGGCACCGATTTCCAGCAGCCGCCTCAGCGTCATTACCTGGGGATGACTAATGGAAGTATCATCAAGGACAATAATCTTTTCCACTTTGGTCAGCTCCGGAAGCAGGGGCAGGACCTTTTCGGTCTGTTCCCGGTCACCGCATAGCAGAAAACGAGCCTCCGAATGCTGAGCGATCCACCAGATCTGTTTGGGGGTCAGGGTGGGGTAAATCGTCACTACGACACCGCGGGCACAGACAATGCTGTAATCAGCCAGCGCCCATAGTTGATTATTGGGTGCAATGATTGCGACTCGCTCTTCGTTTTTAAGTCCCAGCGACTTCAATCCGCCGGTAATTTTTTCAACTTGCTCGCGTACCTGAGTGAAGGTGAGTTCCTGCCATTGTTCACCCACTTTGAATCCATAAGCTGCCTTACCGGCATATTTTGCGGTGACACTGGTAAACATTTCGGCGATTGTCTGATAAGTAAAATCTGACATGTTTGCCCCCTTTCGTTATTAATTTTTTCTTGTTTAAATGCCCCAAAAAGCGAATATTAATGCGCTTTTTGCCGAGGTGGTGAAATTGGTAGACGCAGTGGACTCAAAATCCACCGGACTTCGGTCCATGGGGGTTCGATTCCCCCCCCCGGCACACTGTCTTATAAACCGTTCCCCGGCGATCATTGGTTGACCTGTTTAGCTAGCAACAAGCAATTAGCACCGATTAAACGGTCTATTTGGTACCGGTAATTTCCAAAGCCTTGCGAGCTTTGGTAACCTCCTCATGGGCCTGAGGATAATTCTGGATGACCTTTTCGAAGCTGGCGACGGCCATATCTTTCTGATTCAGTTTGTCGTAGCAATAACCGATCCGTAATTGGGCATAGGCTACTTTGTTTTTATCACCAAGTTCGAAAACCTTTTGATAGGCGGTTAGAGCTTCTACATAATCGCCCTGCCGATAATAAGCTTCGCCAATCCACCATTGGGCATTATCAGCCAGCGGATCATTGCGGTCAAGGCTAATCAGTTCTTCGAAAGTACTGATGCTTTCGGTGTATTTGCCTTGCGCGAAAAGCTTGTTGCCAGCGCTGTAGAGCGCCATAACAGGGGTCAGTTTCTGCGCTGTATAACCGGGTGCCGCTTGCGGTGTGACTTTCACAGCTGTTTTCACCGTATCATGCGGCTGGATTTCTGGGACTAATTTGGTAGGTTTTCCTTTTATCACATAGTCTGCGAGCGCCAAGCCGGCAATTTGTCCTTCAAAAAGTTCAATCGAAACCCGGCGATTAAGCACTTCCTGAAATTTATTGGTGCTCTGAACGAGTGGTTCGGCATAACCGACCGGAACGATTTCAATCCGATAAGCAACAGTTTCTTGCTCGGACTGTGGAAACAGCTTAATCAGCATTTTCCCTACCGTGATAGCTCGTCTGAGAGCGATTTCCTTTTCTTTCGTTCGATTGACTGCCTGCGCTGTATGTCCTTTGAGGCGTATATTGATTTTAGGATCGCCTTTCAATACCTTGACGATCTTGGCCAGGGTGACAAAATAATTGGAATTAAAGCTGAGACTGACATTTTTCCACTCGCCATCATCGAAGTAGATATCCTCGAAAAGCAAATTGTTGAGGGAAAAACTCATACTGCAAGGTTCAGGCTTGGCTTCGGCAGGTTTGGTGGTCTGTTCGGGAACGGTCACTGTGGTGGGAAGCGTACTCGTAGTAGCCGCGACTGGCGCAGGACTTGGTTTGGTTTCCGGAAGCGGCTTGGCTTGTTGAGTCTGGGCGACGCTGGAAGCACGGACGGTGGTCGAATCCGTTTTGATAGCGGTTATCGGCTGGACGGCCGGACTCTCTTTCACTTGGGGAATCATTAACTCGGGACTACTTTTTGGTCGACTCGTGGAGGTATCAACGGGAGCGGATTTAAAAGTAGCGGGGGGAGTAAACTTGGTTGGAGCAGTCGTCTGGGCAGTTTGCTTGATGGGTTCGCTGGTTTTTTCGGGTTGCTTGGTTTCTTTACCGCCACTGCAGTAAATGAACAGCATTGTACTGACGACAATTGTAGCTATTTTCTTCATCATCACACCCTCCGAGTTACTACTTCCGCTTGAATTCAGTACCTAAACTGTTCGGCGGTCAATTTCATTTGTTTATTTTTTGGGGGGCGCTGGTGGTGTTTCTAAGGTCTTCACCCGTTTTTCCAAGTCCCCGAACTCACGCCCCATGCGGCTGATAGCCGACTGAATGTCAGTAAGAGTGCGGTTGGTCTCGCGCTGAAACTTGCCTAAACGTTCATTCAGATTATCATGGTCAGACTTCATGGTCGCTAAGCGGGAATCGAGATCCATCTTTAGTTCCGCAATCACGGTATTGGTATTTTCAATTTGGACTCCCAGAGCCTGGTTGACGCTATCCAATTTATCATCCAACTGCGCCAAAGCCGCCTGGAATTGCTGAATATGTTTGCCCCGACCGATGAATTCTAAACTTAAATCGTTCAAATTATGATCAAAATCATTGATCGTGATTAAGTGCAGTGAATCGGCAGAAGTTAAATCACTCATTTTCTTATTGGTGCTTTCGATTTTGACAAACAGGTAAACCGTCGCCACAGCAAGTAGAACGAGGACGATGGTTTTAATCAACTCTTTCATTCATTACTCCCATATTTTATTTTAATCCGATCAAGTCAGGTGTTTTTCCCAGTCGCTACCATCATTCACAGTCGGCTCTATGCTGGACACCGGCGTCACAGGTGTTTTTACCAGAGGCTGCGAGGTTACGCGTGGGGGAATTGTCTGGGGTGATTGAAATACGGGTGGAACAGCATCGGGAGTTCGGATATCGGTCAGCAGATTCCTGACATCCTGATGAAAAAGACCGATTGTTTTCTCCATCCTTTTCAGAAGTTCCTCCATCAGCTCTCGCCCGTATAGGTTGTTGATGCCCAACAATAGGTCGTCGAATTTCGAGACGAGGTAGTTTTTACAGCTTTCCTCATTGCCAAAATCAATGATTTTCTCATCAACCATTATCAATACAATCCTATCCAAATAGTTGATGAAAATTTACAAATCTCATTAGAATAATCAATGATTTTCATTTAAACGGTAATCAATGGCCCTTTTTCACTTCATCCCAACGGATAATATCTTTATGGATCTGCTGAAAAACATTCCGCAAAACAGGGGTTAACCGAATTTCGACAACCGGTTGGCCCTGGATCATTTTATCAACCAGCCGGCGAAATTCTCCGATTTCGGAACGATCGAGTTCGATAGTAATTCTGGTTAACATTTTTTCCTCCTGTCAAAAACTTATTTTATCAGTGGAATTTCTGCCCCGCAAATGCATCGGGTGCCATTCAGATTTTTATGGAATTTTATAGAACTCTGCCTTTCAATCAAAAGCCGCCGGCACGCTGGGCAGACAGTATCGGCTTCCCCGCCGGTCAGCACGTTGCCTTCGTAGACATAGAGCAACCCACTCGCCTGAGCGATTTGCCGGGCGCGGTCCAGCGTGGCTTTGCTGGTTGGAGGCCGGTCGAGCATTCGATAATCAGGGTGAAAAGCGGAAAAATGCAGGGGCGTTTCTGCCCCGATGTTCTGCACTATCCAGTCTGCTAATCCCCTGATGTCACGTTCCGCATCGTTGAGTCCGGGAATAAGCAGATTGGTGAGCTCAATCCAGGTGCCCTGCCGTTTGATAGCAACAATCGCGTCCAAAACCGGTCGTAAATGGGCATGACAAATCCTGGCATAAAAATCTTCGGTGAAGGCTTTTAAATCAATATTGGCGGCATCGATGTACGGATAAATTTCCGCAATCGCGACAGGGTTGATATACCCGTTGGTCACCATCACTGTTTTCAGCCCCTGTTTCTGCGCCAGCTGGGCAATATCCAGCACGTATTCGCCGAAAATCGTCGGTTCATTGTAAGTGAATGCGATAGATTGGCAATCGTTTTTTAGCGTTCCCGTAATGACTTGTTCGGGTGAGAAGTAAAAGTCCTCCTCACTAACTTTTCCGCGTGCAATATCCCAATTCTGACAGAAAGAACACTGCAGGTTGCATCCGATGGTCCCCAAGGAAAAGATGCGACTGCCGGGCCTGAAATGGTAAAGTGGCTTCTTCTCAATCGGATCGACATGTAGCGCGACTGGTTTACCGTACACCAGCGAAATTAGGTGTCCCCCGTCGTTACGCCGAGCGCCGCAACTCCCGACCTGTCCGGGTTTTAAAAGACAAAAACGCGGACAGAGTTCACACTCCACCCGTTCACCGCTCAACTGCTGCCACCAGCGTGCTAATTGCATTGGACTTTATCCCTTGCCAAGATTCCCAGGTAAAGTACGCAATAGCGCGGCTTTTGTCAATACACTTGATGGCTTTGGAAATTATTAAGGGTTTGGTTATATTGTTGGTGTATGATGAAAGTTAAATTAATACCCAAGAAAAACGCTTTCGTGAACTTTCTTTCTTTCACAAAAACCAACTATGTTCTGTTTGGAATCGGAGTCGGAATTATCATCATCGGTTACCTGATTATGGCCAGTGGTGAAACCTATAGTTTCCGTTCCTTGACTCTGGCGCCGCTAGTTTTGCTGGTAGGATACCTGTTGATCATCCCGCTTGCTCTGTTATATCGCCAGCGCAAAGATTCTGGCAAGAAAGAAAATTGACGATTCCCGCATTGCGGCGGCAATAGAATAACACCACCTTCATCCACCAGTGGCGAATGTTTCGCACATGGTTATTTAGTTAATGTTTCGCTAGGGGGAGCAGACTTTTTACCGGCCTTGGTTGCGCTTTTTTCGCTCTTGGTATGCGTTGCTGAATAATCGGTCTTATAAAATCCGGTACCTTTAAAAATCAAGCCTGCTCCGGAGCTGATCAAACGCTGAACGCCTTCTTTACCGCAGATGGGGCAGATCTTCAGGGGTTCTGCAGTGATATTCTGAAAGTGCTCGAAATGACTGCCGCAGATCGGGCACGTGTATTCGTAGGTTGGCACGATCTATCCTATTAAAAATTATTGAACTGACATATTACAAAGAATTGCGGCGACATTGACGATGTCATCCACACTGCAACCTCGCGATAAATCATTCATCGGCTTTTTCAATCCCTGGATGATTGGTCCGACTGCCTCGCATCCGCCGATGCGTTGAGCTAATTTATAACCGATATTGCCGGCATTCAAATCCGGAAATATCAATACGTTGGCCTGTCCCGCCACAGTACTGCCGGGCGCTTTTTTCTGTCCGACCTTGGGAACGATTGCGGCATCCAATTGCAATTCACCATCGATTTTCAACTGCGGATTCTTGCGGTGAACCAGCTCGGTTGCCTGAATGACCTTATCCACCAAGGCATGACTGGCACTGCCTTTGGTGGAAAACGATAACATCGCAACGACCGGTTCCTCTTTCACGACTTTACGATGTGTTTCAGCGGAAGCAATGGCGATATCGGCCAATTGTTCGACGCTTGGATTAGGCAATACGGCACAATCGGCAAAACTCCAAATCCGGGATTCTTGCGGGGCGATCATGATAAAATCGCTGGACACAGTCGGAGTATCCGGATTGGTACCGATAATTTGCAGAGCGGCCCGCAGAACATCACCGGTAGTGGTATCGGCTCCGGAAACACAGCCATCCGCTAACCCCTTCTCCACCAGCATGGCCCCAAAAAAAGTGGGGTTCAGCATCATTTTGCCGGCCTCGCTGATGGTCATGCCTTTATGCTTGCGTTTTGCATAATAGGTTTCCACAAAGGCGTCCTGATACTTTGGTGAGGTTGGAGCGATAATCTCGACTCTCTGCAGGTCGATACCATCCTGATTTGCCTGCTGTTGCACCTGATCCGGCTCGCCGACTAAAATGACCTTAGCAATGGCTTCCTTGGTCAGTATCTCCGCCGCTTTCAGCACACGCCCATCATGTGCTTCCGGCAGAGTAATGGTCTTGTGTAGGTTTTTCGCTTGGGCTCGAATTTCATCGAGTAATTTCATGACAATCTCCTGATTTTATTACACAATGCGGCTTTGACCTCCGGTGGTACAAAGGCGCTGATATCGCCTCCAAAACGTGCGATTTCACGTACCATGCTGGAACTCAAATAGGTATAATCTTCATGCGGCATTAAAAAAACCGTGTCAATATTTTCATCCAAATGGCGATTCATCAATGCCATCTGAAATTCATAATCAAAATCCGAGATTGCACGCAAACCCCTGATGATCACACTCGCTCCGACCTTACGGGCATATTCAACGGCCAAGCCGTCGAAACAATCAATCTGCACATTAGGGAAACGCCCGATGCAACTCTGAATGAGGTCACGGCGCTCCTCCGCCGAAAACAACGGTGCTTTGGCAAGATTAGTCGCAATCGCGATGTAAACTTTATCGAAAATCGAGGAGGCTCGTTCCAGAATGTCCAGGTGACCGTTGGTGACGGGATCAAAACTGCCGGGATAAATAGCGATCTTCATTTATTTCCGATAAAAATTTAAGCGGGTTTCTCCAAACTGTCGGACATCTTTCAGCCACGGCAGAAAAAAATCGGGAGTTGTAAAACGTTGGCTGGTCTCGATGACGGTAGTCACCCCGGAATCTAATTGGTCCAATTGCTGAAATAAAGATTCATAGGCCGGAAAATCATAGGGCGGATCAGCGAGTAGCAGGTCAAATCGGGGCCGTGAGCTGAGAAATTTCAATACATCAATCCCCAGCACAGTTGCCTGCTCGCTGAGTTTTAGAGTCACGATGTTCTCCTGAATCTGGGCGGCGGTTTGTTTATCGGCTTCCACAAAAGTGCAATGACGCGCTCCGCGCGAAAGTGCTTCAAAGCCTAAGCTGCCTGTCCCGGCGTACAAATCCGCCACGGTTTTGTCCGTCAGATCACCCAGGATATTAAAAAGTGCGTTCCTGATTTTCTCTTGGGTCGGGCGAAAATCAAGCTGGTTTCCGTGCCTGATAACCCGGTTTTTCAGCAAACCGGCGACGATTCGAGTCATCTCAGATTTTTTGGGGATAAATAATTCCACTAAAAGTAAAATTCAGCGCCAACTCGCCGGGCGGCAGGTTAGCGGGTGCCTGAAACATTACCTGGTCAATTCCATAGTTAATAGAATTTTGGGCATAACTCCGCAGCAAATTGGTGCAGGCTGTCAGCGTCCCATTTCCGCTCAGTTCCCCGCGGCGAATTTTCAGAACATCCGGATCAGAAATCAAGAGTGGCTTCTGGTTAATCTGGCTCCGGCGTCCGGTGCTCCACAGAGTCTGGGTCAACTGGACGTCATTCAGATATTGATAGCGCTTGACCTGCGTGACGTCGGGCGGACGAATTTTAAAAATCGCCATGACCTGGATATTCGGAGTCTGAGTCGCTACCTGTTCGATGTAAAAAATTTCCGGAGATAGCTGGCCGGGAACAGCAGTCAGCGCACTCTTCAGTCGTACAGCCTCGTCATTTGTATTGACATAGATGATAAAGCTGATTTTCTGATCCTTGCATTTCAGGTATTGCAAACGTATTCCACGCGGGAGGTTGGTCAGGACTTGGACGACTTGCAATAGGGCATTTTCACTCATCATGATCTGCCGGGCATAATTATCGTCAATCTGGCTGGTTGTCGGCTGGGATATTACCTGTGGTACGGCCTGCGGTTGTTCAGCAACGGGCGGCGCCGATTCAGAAGAAACAAACGATTGTTCTGGCACCAATCCGGTTGGAATCGAATCCGATGGTGGAGAGGTTGGAACAGGTTCTTCCATTTCAGATGGAATGACTATTTTGGGCGCTGGTACATTAAAAAATTTCCAGTAGACAAAATAGCCACCGCCTCCAAGAACAGCGAGTATGATAATATAGCGAAGGGCAGTAAATATCTTGCGTCGGGTCGGACGCTTTAGCAAGGTTTCTATTTGTTGCTCTTTCTTCTCCTCCTCGGCTTTTTCTTCGGGAGTCTGAGCGACTGAAATATGGCGGGGGATAAACTCCTCCTCTTCCGCCTGTTCCAGCATCTCTAAATTCTTCTCAACCGCCGCAAAAAGTTCGTCATCAATTTTTGGCATCTCCTGGGTTGAGCTAATTGCTTCACCGGGGGGGGCAGGTTGGGCTGGAGCCGTAGTTTGGGGCGTGATTAACTCGGCCACATTTTCCGCACCTTTTTTTTCGGGCCGCTGCAAGCCGGGTTTGGTAGCGAGGTTGAGTCTAATCATGGTGCGCCTCCGGCATAAAGCGCATTAAGAGTCCCATCACATCCAGAAACTGACACATTGCCCCCGGCCCATCGCCATCACCAGTGTACAAATCAATGGGTTTGATATCGGCGAAAGGGTCCAGCACATGCATGTTATCCAAGTCGTAGGTCAACAGCATGTTAAAGAATTCAGAGTCGGGATCTTGCGAAAAGAAATATAAATTATCGAGTGCGTTGATCTGGTCGCTTTTAAAGGTCCGCAGGTCGTTGATCTGAGCGACTACTTTTTCACCTTCGCCCTCCGGACTGGACATTACATTTATCGCATAATTGGTGGCATCCGGCAGATCAAATTCAAGGTATTGTTTGAATTCTCCGTTCTCGACTAACAGCAGTATATTACTGCTTTCACCGATCCGCCACACACCCCATTTCTGACCGGTTTTTTGACCTTGTAACCTTTCCAGGGCATTGGCGGCGGCAAAAATATTGATGTCGAATACTTTCACGGTGAATCCGACGGGCTGACAGGTCTTGTGGATAATCCGACCGAGTTCCTTGTAATAGGAGAGCGTTAAAAAATTGCGCTGGGCGGCCGACTCATCGACTTTGAGCGGATAGTGCTGGATAAATTTTTTATCAAAATTTTCTCCCAGGCGCTGTTTCTCATTCCAATCGAGGACTTGCTGGACTTGCTCGTCATCCAATCCGAAATCGACTTTATTGTTCGTGATGTTAAACCAGCTCGAGCAAGCCGAAAAGGCAATGAAACGATCGGGCACCGGTAAAGTCGCCCGGATGGAAGAGATCAGCTGTTCAAATAGTTGCGGAAACTCCGGATTGAGCAGTATCTGGGGCTCAAATTTAAATGGCAGGGGCTTTTTCGAGATAAGCTCAATGGTGGTGCTGTTGTCAACCATTACCAGTTGACCGTAGCGCATAAAATTTTCGGATAGACTAACGGCTAACATGGGACCTGCTTGTTTTTACGTCAGGGCGGGTTACTTCCAGCTCCTTTCGTCGTTTTCAATTTGGCCATGCGATGTGTCTACAAAAGCGAAGAAAACAAAGCGCGGTTCCTTAATGACAGTCTTAATGGGATCCTTGATCAGAATATCTTTGCCTTTGGATTTGATCTCGTACTTTTCATTAATCAGTGGCCGGAAAGCGATTTCACTTCCCAAATAATACCGGCGATAATAGGTATTCGAAGACACACGCTGGCTGATTTCCCGACCTAACACGCCTTTGAATTCCGGTTCTGTTTTCAATTGCTCGAGGCGGTTCGAAATGACATAAACGGTGTCGTATGCCATCAGGTCTGCATTCCATTTGAGGACTTTATAGGTCGTATCAATCACCGTATCCTGTTTCTGGTATTTGGTCGCAAAACAGGTGTCAAAAAACATGTAAAAATTCTTGGGTACGTCGAGTTCAAAGCGTCCTTCCGGGAGCCGCACAATTTGTTTACCATAAAAAAGGCTGTCCGCCCGGGTGCTGTCGCGTGCCGCGGTAACCACCCGCATCGCCAGCACGGGATCAGTCTGATACTTACCCGCCATCTGGTAATAAAACTTCTCGACTTCATTCAGGATCGCCATCCGGCGGCGTCCCGTCTGACGAACAGCATTTTCTTCCTGCCAAATAAAAGAAGGGACGTAAATAACCGTGACGATTATTAAACTTAAAACGATGGCGATACCGTTCAGTATCTTGACCAGAGCCGGTTTATACTCCGGTACGATGGAAATTTCTTCGCGAGCAAGATTGCCATTACTCAACCGTGATTTCTCCTTTTATGCGTTCGAATGTTTTCTCCCCGATACCTTTTATCTTTTTAAGGTCATCGATAGATTGGAATTGGCCATTTTGGTTCCGATAAGCAATAATGCGTTCGGCGGTCACGGATCCAACTTTGGAGATCTGCATCAATTCCGCCTTGCTGGCCGTGTTCAAATTGATTTTACCACCCCGTCTCTGCACCTTTGCCCCAGCTTCTGAGAGTTTCCGGAGATAGAGGCTATCTGCCTTTTGCGCCTGTTCCCGAAACCGGACAACCGCCGTGGAGTCTGCTTGCTGGTGTTTGAAACGTGATTCAGCCATTCGCGTACGGAAAAAATACAAACCTGAGCCAATGAGAAAGAAAATGACAAGGAACTTGATAACCAGTTGCTCCTGGCGGGTCAAATTTAGCATTTTTATCTCAAAATAAAAACCAATTCGTCATGACGATTACTGGATTTTGCGATAGCGCTGATCCAGGTGGATTTTCTTTGACTCGTATTTTAGCAATTCGCGGTATAGTTCCTGTTCCTTGGACGCCGGGCGTTCAGGGATATTCACCTGGATGCGCACGATCATGTCGCCGCGCTCGCGTTGCTGGTTGACATGCGGAATGCCTTTGTGTTTTAATCTGAGCATTTTTCCGGGTTGAGTACCCGGAGGAATGGTAAGGTTCACCCGACCATTGAGCGTCGGGATTTCGATTTCGGTTCCGAGCACCGCTTCCGAGGGCATCAGATGCAGATCAAGATAAATATCGTCTTCGTTACGGACAAACAAGGTATGCGGATGTTCTTCAAAAAAGACGATTAAATCACCGCGGGTGCCCTTGCGGGTGCCGGCATTACCTTCACCGTGCAGGGTCTGGTAATGTCCGGTAGTCACTCCCGGAGGAACCTTGATATTGATTTCTTTGCTGACGGTCTGTAAGCCCTGGCCATTGCACGCGGAGCATCGGTGTTCAGCAACGATCCCCTCGCCATGACAATTGTGACAGGGATGGACGTTAACCATTTGGCCAAAAAACGAGCGCGTCACCTCGCGTACCTCTCCACTGCCTCGGCAAACGGGACAGGTGGTGGTAGAAGTGCCGGGTTGGGTGCCACTGCCCTGACAGACATCGCAAGGTTCCTGGCGTTTGATTTTGACCTTTTTAGTGATCCCGGTACTGATTTCTTCGAGGGTTAGCACGAGTTTGATTTTTAGATCGTTACCGCGACGCGCACTGCCGCGCGAGCGCGAACGACCTCCCCCGAAAATTTCCTCGAAGCCACCAAATCCACCGAACGCACTGCCGAAGATATCCCCGAAGTGTGAAAAAATATCCTCCATCGTCATGCCACCACTAAAACC
>Ga0209610_1000202_pt1 | contig 31119 bp, 31 predicted proteins | sample LakKivw275mmetaG_FD_184137 | JGI IMG/M metagenome (GOLD analysis project Ga0209610, IMG submission 184137) | Anoxic lake water microbial communities from Lake Kivu, Rwanda to study Microbial Dark Matter (Phase II) - Lake Kivu water 275m metaG... | ecosystem: Environmental > Aquatic > Freshwater...
GGGGGAGACTGGCGGGGAGGGCGGAGAGGAGGATTGGACGCTGGAGCAAAAAGTGGCCGCCCAGCAAGAGCTACTGGGCATCAGCCTGGATGCCCACCCCCTGGAGCTAGCAGCCAATAAACTCTCAGCCGCCGGAGCGATCACGACCGTCGAGGCCGCCGGACGGGTCGGGCAACGGGTAACGGTGGCAGGCGTTCGTCAGAGCGGGCACCGTAGCCGGACCTCTCGCGGAGAGCTGATGATGTTTCTAACCTTGGAAGACCTGACGGGTATGCTGGATGTAGTCCTGTTCCCGGATGTCTACCGCCAGGCGCGCCCTGTAGTCCATTCGTCCGAACCCTTGCTGGTGACTGGCATGGTGGAGACGGATGCCACCCGCAGCGAGCCATTGCTGCGGGCAGAGAAGGTGGCGCGGGTAGAAATAATGAAGGAGGCGAGCCGTATTCTACTAATAGACCAAAAGTTTCTCTGGGATCGAAGATCACCTCGTTTTGATAGCACAGGTGTTTAATAAGGAGCTTAAAAAGTCACTCGGTCAATGACTGCCATGAAATGCACGCGGCGAGAAAGGAGAAAGCAATGAACATGGCTGAACTGTTTTGCCCACTTCTGATTATAGGCAGCTATCTTTTAGGATCAGCCTCGTCTGCCATTCTCGTGACATATCTCTGGACCGGAAAAGATATCCGCACCCTGGGAAACCAGAATGCCGGAACGGCGAATGTCGCTCGCAGCGTGGGGCTAAAGCCAGCAATCTTGGTCGCGGTAGCGGATTTCTCCAAAGGTGCGATCCCGGTGATCCTGGCGCGTCTGTTCGGATTGACGGACGTCTGCGCACTGGCTGGGGCGGTCGCGGCAGTAATCGGCCATAGTTTTCCCATTTACTTCCGCTTCCGAGGTGGCAAGGGATTGGCTGCCTCAATCGGAGCGCTATTGGTATTCACGCCGCTGGAAACACTGCTTGTGTTGCCTGTCCTTGGATTGGTGTATCTGGTCATCACGGGCAGCGCGGTGACCGGGGCGCTGGTCAGCCTGGCTCTCCTTATCGGACTGAACTTATGGCTCGGACACCCATTGGTGATCGCCCTGGCGCCTTTGGTCTTGCTGGTGACCATGGGCCTGTGTGCCATTCCACAAGCGATCTACGACTGGCATCAACGTGAGAATAAGCGAAGCCTGTTCGCCTATTGGCTGTCTCCCAAAGACCAGGTCAGCGGAGGCAAAACCATCGCGGTTCTCACCGACAGCCTCGCTTCTCTCCCTACTGAAATCTGTACCCAAGAGAAAGTACATACGATACCGCTCGTGCTGATCCTGCCGGATGGAACCTATCGCGACGGCGTAGATATCGACCCGCGCCAGTATTACCGTTTGCTGCGAGAGGAAAAACTAATGCCAAAAACCTCGGCACCCTCGCCGGGTGAATTCCTTACTCTTTACGAGCGCCTGGCCAAAACGCATAAAGCGGGGGTGGTCATTACTGCCCCGAAAGAGCTTACCCAAACCTGGGATTCTGCCAAGTTGGCAGGGGAGATGGCAAGCAACCAGTTCGTAGTACAGGTAATTGATAGCCGCGTGGCTGGACCGGCACAAGGGTTTGTCGCCCTAGCCGCAGCACGGGCCGCGGCCTCCAATGCAGAACTGGAAGCTGTCTTGCAAGTGATACAAGCTGCCCAAGAGAATGTAGGGCTTGTTGTCGTGCTCGATACGCTCAAGTTCTTGGCCGAGGGAGGCCGGGTAGCAGAGGCACGACAGTGGATAAAATCCGCCTTGCGAGTTTATCCCATCCTGTGCATTATCCGCGGGCAAATCCGCCTGATCGGGATGGCACGGACAAAGGCGAAGGCCATCGAGCGGATGATCCAATGGCTCAGAACAACGCTAAAGAAAAGCAAGGTGGCCTTGGCCTTCTGCCATACTGATGCCTTTGTGGAGGCCGCCGCGCTGGAGAAGAAATTGACAGCGTTATTCCATCCGGTCGAAAGCTTTGTCACCGAGTTGACGCCGGTGATCGGGGCACACACCGGCCCCGGCGTAGTCGGTGTGGCCTGGTGGATGTTACCAACAGCAAACCAGTAAACATGACATGGAAAACCAAGAGTAGTGTTTCGTATGATGTACGGATGAACCCCACGGTGTAAACAGCCCGAGCCGCCGGCTTTCATACCTGATTGCGCACGCCACCTGACGCTATCTTGTTAGGCCCGTACAGCACTGACCCTCGAACCGCCTTCCCGTGAGTAGATACCACCAAGGACAAGAGCGCCAACGAGAAAATGTGAGAGTGCAATTCTTTGGCGTGTTTTTAACTAGCCGCTCACAGGGGGCACCCGACCATATGTTCAGTAGAGTCAGAAGATCTTCTCCGATCAAAGAGGTAAAGAGAGCCGGTCATGGGATTTCCAGAAAGACAGGCGTCTGGCTCAATTGCACGGCTGAAGAGAGCGACGGGAAAGGTGGAGACACTAGCGGCTGCCCGCTGGCATCTAGCTGCGTGACGATTGGAGTTACCGCCAACGTTGTGTTGCCCAGAGCTGAACTCAAGTCATACAAGCTGTTTTCCTGACCCCATGCCACATAGACTGGTTTTCCGCCGACCTCGAAGGCGAACAGGCGCACGGTCCCGAAACTCAAGTCCCGGACACTGGTGAAGCCGTCCAGTTTTTGCACCATCAGTTGGAAGGTGAAATAAGCCGGTTTCTTCTGGCGGTCGTAGGTCATCAAGGCCATCACCGTCCACGGGCCGTTCCAGTAATCGTTCTCGCTGGTGCCGCTCAATCCCCAGTGGAAGCGCTCGAGACCTTTCGCCGCGGCGAGGATATGCATCTTGACGACGAACTCAGCGTTCTCCTGCTCGGACCACGAGCCGAAGTACGGGTCGCCATGCTTGGTCTCCATGCCGGGCGGATCCTTGAACGGGCCGCCGCCCTCGATGCACCAGATAGGAACAACGTAATCATTCTCGGCCATCAGGTGCTGGAGGTAGTTGATCTTCCCCTCCATGAAGGTGATCACCTCCTCGTAGAGGTGGATGTCCACCACGTCGTAATAGCCCTTGCCCTCTCGCAGGATGGACTCGTACTCGGCCTTTTCCTGCTGGAGCGCGACGCTGCCCGCCACCTGCCCGCGGCTCAACCGGATGCCGTCCCACATTCCGGCATCCGGGTCGGCGATGAAGCCGTCGGCGAAGGCGAACATGCGAGAGTAGTTCCCGGCTAGGCCGGGCAGGATGATGCGGGCCTGCGGGTCTGCCTCGGTGATGGCATCGTGAGTCAGTTTCAGGGTCCGGATGTACGCTTCCACGCTGTCCCATTCGGGCATGGGATATTCTTCCACGTAGTGCCAGTTCCACACCGGGAATTTCAGTCCGGGCATGTCGTCCACGCCGTCGCCGTCGTAGCGCTCGGCCGCGGCCTTGACGAACGCGGTCCAGAGCGGCTCGGTCTCGTCGTGCTGGTAGAGACGCCACGTCTTGGATTCGGGGCTGCGCATGAAAGCAATGAACGAACTGGTCTGGTTATCGTAATCGCTCGAAGCAGCTTGCTCGGAAATGATCTGGGCCAGTTCGGCGCGGCGCTCGCCGAAGATATTGGACGGCACGAGCACCATGGTGATGTCCAGGCCCAGGACTTGCAGCCACTTCACCTCGGCGTCCAGCGGCGACCAGTCATAAACGTCGGGTTCCTGCTCCAGCGCGAACCAGAGGACGTGCGGCTGGAGCGAGACCCACGAAACGCCCAGATCGGTGGCGTAGACGCCGTCGCTCGGACTTTTGAGCAGGCTCAAGCCAAAGAACATGTTGCGCGCCGCAAACGGATCGTCCAGCGGCCCAGGCGCGGAGGTGGAAGTGGGGGTTAACGGCGGCGCGGGCGTCTGCGTGGGAGGAGCAAGCGGGACCGGCTGGCTGCGTCCCAACCGGCAGCCGCCGAGGAGGAAAACGAGGGTGAGAAGAATTGCGAGCAGACGATTTTTGGTCATAGCATTCTCCTTTCACCCGCTATCATGTTGTGGCCGGGTCTATCTCGTTGTGACAAGGTCTCCGACCTTGTCACCAGTTTGACCGGAGGTCTCCACATCGGAAGATCTCCGGTCACGCGCTCGGCGGGGACAGGAAGTCCCTCGCCAAGCACAAGCACGGATTCAAACTACTCTGCCATATCTGTACCCGCTTTTTCTCTCTCCACCATCCCCCCTTGCTCCTCCATCAACTCCTTCGCCCGTTCATCGCCGCCCGGATCGATCCTCCTCACAAATATCAGAAAGCCTGTGTGCACCACCATCCGGTCTCAATTCGACAGCGATAGGCAGCGGGATACTTTTACGGCAATCCCAACCTTAATCTCGCAAACAGCCGCGTCCGCCGCGCGGCCTCGAAAGCTGATTGCGCCTCGCCCTTTTCAGCAGACATGCCAGGATAGCGAAAATCAACGGCGTAATCTTCCAGTACATTTAGATCCGCCAACAGAAGTTGGCAGCTCGGGTCAACTTTTGTTACAAGCGTCAGCAGTTCCACCAAATGGTGAATTTTGGGGATCTTCAAACCATGCTCTTGCAAGATGGCTTTGAGATATTTTTCAGCGCACTGTTGAGCATGGAAACAAACCGCGTCATAGCTCGGCATTTTTCGAGCTCGCAGTTCACGCCTTGCTACCTGGAAATCTCCCTCAGCCTTCGCTACCCACTCAAGCGTCAGCGGATTCATGTAATACCTTACCAGTTTCGATTACTTCCCGCAAAAATGAATCGCCCCACTCCAGACGCTGAAGCAACCGTTCGGGCGAATATACTATTAGGTCTAAACCGAACGTCACATTCAGAAGGCGGCGAATTTCGAGAGACTGTCTTCGTTCGCCCTTGGGCGTTTCCATCACCACTAACAAATCCACATCGCTCTCAGGGCGTGGATTGCCGCGCGCATATGAGCCAAACAGAACGATTTTCTGTGGGTGAAATTCTCTCACGATGCGCTTGACAAGATCGTCAATCGCCTTTTTGGGGATGCGCTTGCGCTCATAAACGGAGGGAACATAGATCGTCGCCATCGAATTTCTCTCGAATAATTATACAACAACGGCACGGTCACGACTTATTCTTGCATTTATTCTGCACTTGCTTCTGGCACCCCTCCCTGTTCCTCCATCAACTCCTTCGCACGCTCATCTCCGCCCGGCTCGATCTTGCGGGCGAAGATCAGGAAGCCAGTGTGCGCCACCATCCGGTCGGTGGGACGCAGGCGGGTCGGCTCGGGCTTGTAATAGCGCAGCAGGATTTCGCAGACTTCGATAAAGGCAAAATGTCCCTGCCGCAAGGCGTGGAGCAATTGCGTCACCTGATTGAAAGTGGGCACCAGTCCGCAGAAGAAGCCGCCGGGTTTGAGCGCGAGGCGCACCTGAGCAATGTAATCGTAAGGATTGGGTAGGTCCAGGAAAAAGGCATCCACGTCGGTTTCGTCCAGACCTTCAGCGATGTCGCGCAACTTAAAGTCCACGCGGTCATCCAGCCCCAGCCGCTCCAGGTTCTTGCGCGCCAGTTTTTGCATGTCCGAGCGGACTTCGTAAGAGACAACCCGTCCCTGGGAACCCACGGCATAGGCAAGGGCGATGGTCATCGAGCCGGAACCGGTGCCGGCCTCCAGCACGGTCTGCCCGGGGCCGATGCTCATGCTGGTCAGGATGAAGCCGATATCCTTGGGATACATGATCTGCGTGCTACGCTTCAAATCGAGCAGCAGATCAGCCAGCGACGGTTGCAACATGAAAAACGGGCTACCCTGATGACTGAAGACCTGGCTGCCCCACGGCTTGCCGATCAGTTCGTCGTGACTCAGAATGCCGCGGTGCGTGTGGAACGTCCCGCCAGGGACGAGGGGGAAGATGAAGTGCTTATGCCGCAGGCCGACCAGCAGAGCCAAGTCGCCAGGTTGGGCATGGGTGGTGTTCAAATTCCAGGGCATGATAACGTTTCCACGTTCACAAGTTTGCACGTTTACACGTCAAGTGATCAAACCTGCCAACGCGCTAACGTGTAAACCTGACAACAGTTTAGGGTTTTAGATACTTCGCGAAGAAATCGGTGATGGCGTTGTAGCACGCCACGCGGTTTTCGTATTTCAACACATCGTGGCCCTCGTTTTCAAAGATCAGTAGCTCGATCTCTTTGCCTTTCTTCTTCAGGTCAGCCACCAATTCTTCGGATTCTTTCGCCACCACGCGCGGGTCGTTGCGGCCTTGGATCACCAGCATCGGACAGGATAGGTTGTCCAGATAGGTCTTGGGCGAGCGCTCGATCAGAAGAGCGCGGCCTTCAGGAGTTTCGGGGTCGCCGAGGGCAATCTTGAAGTACGGCTTCCAGGTGGCGGGGATGCGCTCAGAGAAAGTGATCAGGTCGTAGGGACCGAACATGTCGCAGGCAGCAGACCACAGGTCCGGATGGCGGCCGACCTGAGTCAAGGTCATGTAGCCGCCGTAGGAGCGTCCCACCACCGCGGCGCGTTTCACGTCCAGACGTTTGTCCTTTGGCAAGACCTTGGTCATGGCGTGGACGTGATCAAGGCGATCCTGCCCGCCCCAGTCGCGGTCTACCTGTTTGGTGTAGTTCAAGCCGTAACCGGTCGAGCCGCGCACATTGGGCACGAAGACAGCGAAACCGCGCAGGGTCAGAAACTGGATGAGCGGCATGGAAAACCAGGAGAAATCGGGGCGCTCCTGTGATTGCGGCCCGCCGTGGATATAGTAGACCAGCGGGCGCGGGCCCTTGAAGCCGAGTGATTCGGCGGGCAGGTACAGCCGGGCCGAGATGCGCGTCCCATCGAAGGAGGTGAACGAGGCATCTTCACCCGGGGAGAGCTGCTCTTCGGGGATGCCGAGGATCCTCTCGTCGGTGTGCATGACAATCAAGTCACGCTGTCTGCCCTCGATGGTGTAAATCTGCGTAGGCGAGGTGGCCGTAGAATAAGCAAGGACAAAGCGGTCGCTGACTTTATCGTAATAGAAGCTGTGGGGGCCGATAACGCCGTTTGAGAGGTCGCCATCACCGACCAGAACATGACGCAGGCTCATCAACCGCTTTTCCTCGTTGAAGACGCCCTCGTAGAGCCAGTCGCAGCCGTCAATGTTGAAAGCGACAGCATAGTGCGTCCCCTTCAGGTGAATGACGCCCTTCATCTCGCCAATTCCGGTGTGAACAGTACCTTCCAGTTTCACCGGCTGAATCTCGCCGGGTTTGGACAAGTCGAGGTAGCCCAGGCTATACTTGTCGTCGTATACTGCACTGGCGATCACCACTCCTTGACCCTGGGGAGCAAATTCTGTTGAGATGATGCCATTCAGCGGAACGACCTCGCCAGGCTGGCGCTGTTCCAGCGGTTTGCCGTAGAACACTTTTCTTTGACCGTTTTCCAGCCCATACAGGATGCCATCTCCCATCGTGTAACCGTCCGCGAAAAGGACCCGGCTGTGGTCTTCATTGTGGCAGGCTGGATAGGCACCGTATTCAGATTCGGCCAGCTTCTCGAGTCGGTTCGTCCGCAGATCGCCGCGGTAAGTCTCCTGGATGGGTTTCTCGCGCGATTCAGCGTTCACGTAGACCAGATTCCGCTCCGGGTCGCAATCCACCATGTGGACGCGGTACTTCGCCAGGAAGTTGTCGAAGGCCGGCTCAGGGAAACCGCCCTCGGGCGGGATGAACATCGGTTGATAGTTCTCGTCCCCGTCGTGGTCGATCATCACCAGAATCTTTTCCACATCGGGAAAAACGTAGAACGAATAGCCGCCGATTAGCTCCGGGTTTTGCAAGGCGATGTTCGGCGGGAGCTGGGGCTCCGGCACACTACCGCCATAGTGCATGGCGTACAGGCTGAGGTGTCCGGAGAGGTTGCTAACAAAGTAAATCCGTTCGCCCACTAACTGCGGGACGAGGAAAAGGCGAGCCGAGAGGAACGATTCGATGCGAGGCATAGGAGAATCCTTTTTGGTTGGTATTCAATCATTACTATCTTACCATGAAGTATTTGTTTTTCGCTGGTGCGAAATACGAGACAAATCGGCAATTTGCGCTGCGTGCGCCGCTAGGAATGACAATGCGTCAAGTCAATCCCCAAGAAACACGTAACATGTCTGGATAGCTTCTCAGGGTTAATATGGTAATTACCGACCAATGGATTCGGCACGAATTTTACGCACACCACGAATGTTAATGCCAGATTAAAACCTTGACGGAATTTGGCCTGACTGATAGACTCTCGGTGCTAGTGGCAAGTGTTCGTGCTGGATGGTAAGGGAGCCGGCCAGAACAAAGTACCACGTTCAGGCTGGCGCTTTTTTATGCCAACGCCGCCGCAGATACCTCGGCTGCATCGAATACAGTCACTGCATCATATTCTTTTTTTTCAACCTTAGTAAGGAGAAGAAGTACAATGAACGAGCGTGTGACCGGAACGGTCAAATGGTTCAACGCCGCGAAGGGCTATGGCTTCATCGCGCGCGAAGGCGGGCCGGACGTTTTCGTCCACTATTCCGCTATTCAGTCTGATGGCTTCAAGACCCTGCAAGAAGGCCAGCAAGTGGAATTCCGCGTCGAGCAAGGCCCGAAAGGTTTGCAGGCGGCCGACGTCAAGCCAATGTAATCCCTGAATATGAACCTGGAATCCCTCCCCGCTTTCGGGAGGGATTTTTATTTTCGCTGAACCTCGACCTTGCTCAACCAATTCCCCACGAAGAGGACCAGCACGCTGCCGAGCGTGGCCATCCCTGCGTTGAGCGGGCCGACAGCAAGGAATGTCCATCCGAGCTTACTTCCTAACAGGTGTCCAGCCCAAAATCCCACCCAAGCAAAAATGGTAAAAAGGAGCAGCTTTTTCAAGCTGCCACCTTTCCAAAGATGGAAGGCTGCACCGTAGAGGCTGGAGAGCAACAGGCCGAAGAAGAGCGCTGGAAGGGTCATGAGTTATTCCTCGTTGTCCAAAGTATGAACGAACATACAACTCAAACTATGTGCAGATGTCAGACGATGATTCCGCCGCCAAGCAATACCTCCCCATCGTAGAACACCGCTGCCTGCCCCGGCGTAATGCCGCGCTGCGGCGCGTCAAACCGGACTTTGACCTGCTCGCCGTTATCCACCATCACCTCGGCCGGTGCCTCCCTGGCTGTATAGCGGACTTTGACCTCCGCGCGGAAACTTGCCGAGGGCGGCTCTCCCGCAACCCAATTGACATTCGCAGCTACCAACTCAGATCGTCCCAATTCAGACTTATCTCCCACGACGAGGGTATTCGTCGCCAGATCTTTCGCCAGCACATAAAGTGGTTGGGAGGAAGCAATTCCCAATCCCTTGCGCTGGCCGATGGTGTAAAAGGCCAATCCCTGATGTTCGCCCAATACCTGTCCATCACGGGTGACGATAGGGCCAGGCTCTCCGACTTCGGGCGCATCGTGGCGCAGGAACTCGCGATAATCTTCGCCAGCCAGGAAACACAAATCCTGGCTGTCGGCGCGGGTGGCAGTCGGCAGGCCGAACGATTTAGCGAGTTCGCGAATCTCCGACTTGGGATAGTCGCCGATCGGGAAAAGCGATTTCGCTAATTTCTCCTGCGTCAACACATGCAGCACGTAGGATTGATCCTTCGTCTTGTCCATGGCGCGCAACAGCTTCATCCTTCCGCCTTCCACCTTCAGCCTTACATAGTGCCCAGTCGCTATAAAGTCCGCGCCTAGGGCGAGAGCGTGATCGAACATGAATTCCCAACGGATTTTACGGTTGCAGATCAGGCACGGATTCGGCGTCAAGCCTTGGGCGTAACCATCCAGAAAATATTGCACGACTGTGGAATGGAAGATCTCCTTTGCATCCACCACGTAAAAGGGGATGTCGAGTTTAGCTGCCACGCGCCGCGCCTGGAACATGGAATCAGGCGTGCAGCAGCGGTTAGAATCTTCCCTGCCCGGCTGCGACCACAGCCGCAGCATCATGCCGACGACATCATAACCCTGCTGCTTGAGCAAGGCCGCGGCAACGGAAGAGTCCACTCCTCCCGACATGGCAACGACAACTTTGGGCATTATTCACCTTCTACCCAAAATCTATCCTCTCAAATACCTCGCCTTTTCCACAAGAGGCGGCAAAGCTTGCAAGAAAGCGTCCACATCAGCAGGCGTTGTGCCAACGCCCAGCGTCACCCGCAGCGACCCCAGCGCCCACTCGCGCGGCAGACCGAGGCTGGTCAGCACATCCGAAGGTTCGGGGTTGCCAGTCTTGCAGGCCGAGCCAGAGGAGCAGGCAAAGCCGGCCGCGTCCAGCAAGGTTAGCAGCAGGTTCCCATCCACACCCTCGAAGACGAAGGAGCAATGATTGGGCAAGCGATCCGTCGGGTGCCCGGTCAAACAAGCATTGGGGATTTCCTCGAGGACAGCCCCGACGATGCGGTTGCGCAGCGGCCTGACGTGAGCTGTTCGCTGCGCGCGCTCCTCGTTCGTCAGACGGAAAGCCTCCGCAAAGCCGACGATATACGGTACATTGTGCGTGCCGGCACGTAGGCCGAACTCCTGTCCGCCGCCGGTTTGGGATGGGATGAGCGGCGTCCCCTTGCGGACGTAGAGCGCGCCGACTCCCTTCGGGCCATAGTACTTGTGCGCGCCGAGCGAGAGCATATCCACACCCAGGTTCTGCACGTCCACAGGTAAATAAGCCGCGGCTTGAACCGCGTCCGTGTGGAAGAGCACCCCGTGCGCGTGGCACACTTCGGCAATTTCACGGATCGGATTGATCGTGCCGATCTCGTTGTTGGCATACATCACAGAGACAATCGCAGTCTCGCGGCAGATAGCCTTTTCGACCGTCTCAGGCTGTACCATGCCGAACTCGTCCACGTCCAGCCACTCGACCCGGAAACCATAGTGCCTTTCGAGCTGTTCCGCAGTCTTGCTGATGGCGTGGTGCTCGGCGCGGGAGGTGAGAATCCAATTCGCGCCAGTTTTCTCGCGCATGGCGAGCGCCGCGCCGCGCAAGGCCAGATTGTCCGCTTCGGAACCACAGGAGGTGAAGAGCACCTCGTCAGGTTGGCAATTCAGCACCGAGGCGACAGTCTCGCGAGCAGAATCAACCGCGGCTTCGGCCTTCTGTCCGTAACGGTGGACAGAGGATGGGTTGCCAAAGTTTTCGGCGAAGCAAGGCAGCATGGCGTTGAGCACGCGTGGGTCAACGGGGGTGGTGGCAGCGTAGTCGAGGTAGATTGTGTCCATTTTGATTTACGTTTGGTGATTGATGCGTGATGCTTGATGCGTGAAGCATTTGCGATTATACCGCTACGCGGTACGGTCAAATTACATGGGCAAGACAACAATTCTTGAATATTTGTGTGTATTGTGGTAATATACAAGTGTGATTGACCTGAACAGCATCGCCGGTTTCGACTGGGATAAAGGCAACCAGGAAAAGAACTGGCTCAGGCATCGTGTCGCAGCGAGCGAGTGTGAGGAGACATTCTTCAACCTCCCGCTGCTCGTGCAAGCCGACCTATCACACTCGCAAACCGAGTCACGTTATTTCGTCCTAGGACAAAGCAATGCAGGCAGATTTTTGTTCATCGCCTTTACCTTGAGAAAGGACAAAATCCGTGTTATCTCGGCACGCGATATGAATCAAAAAGAAAGAGCGAGTTATGAGCAAGCCAATTCCTGAATTCGAGAACGAAGACGAGGAGCGCGAGTTTTGGGCGACCCACGACTCCAGCGAGTACGTGGACTGGGGCAAAGCTCAACGCGCCGTTTTCCCCAACCTGAAACCATCCACGCGCGCTATTTCCCTGCGGCTGCCCGAAGCGATGTTGGCGGAGTTGCGCCAGCTTGCCAACCAACGCGATGTTCCTTACCAATCGCTGATCAAGGTGTTCCTGCGCGAGCGAATTGACATGGAGTATAGAAAGCATCTTGTGCAGAGTTTCACTGTGAGTGAAAAGAGGGCAAATTACACTGCGAAGGAATAGAAACGATCCTTTCCTGGCAAAGTCGCTGTTATAATACTCCCAACATTATCATATTTAGGAGTCATCATGGCAAAAGCAATTCATTTTGGCACCGACGGTTGGCGGGGTGTCATCGCCGAAGATTATACCTTCGATAGTGTCCGTCGCTGCACACAGGGATTCGCCTCCTACTTGCTTGAAAAGGGTAAGAAAAATGAGTGGGTCGTCGTCGGGCATGACAAGCGGTTTTCTTCCGAGCACTTCGCTGTGGCCGCGGCTGAGGTGCTGGCAGGCAATGGGCTGCGCGTCCATCTGACCGAGGGCGCCACGCCCACGCCTGTCATCGCTTTCGCGGTGGTGGACAAGAAAGCCTGCGGCGCGGTTAACATTACCGCCTCGCACAATCCTGCCACAGATAACGGCTTCAAGGTGCGCGACGAGCACGGTGGGGCGATTGACCCTGCAGGCCTCAAGAAAATCGAATCGCTCATCCCCAAAGACTCGTCGAAAGTCAAACGTCAGACGTTGGACGTTGGACTCACCGACCGAAAGATCATCAAGTTCGATCCGACGCCAGCTTACATCGAGCATGTCAAGAAATTGATTGATTTGCAGCCAATCAAAGATGCCGGCCTGACCGTCCTTGTAGATGCCATGTGGGGCAACGGTGCGGGCTGGTTCACCAAACTACTCGAAGGCGGCAGGACGCACATTATCGAGATTCACGACCGCCGCAACCCGATCTTCCCTGAGATGAAGCGTCCCGAACCCATCCCGCCTAACATCAACGTTGGCCTGCAAGCGGCGCTGGATGCCAAAGCCGACGTGCTGATCGTCACCGATGGCGACGCCGACCGGGTAGGCATAGGCGATGAAAAGGGCGAGTTCGTCAACCAGTTGCGCGTCTATGGACTGTTAGCCTATTACCTGCTGGAGGTACGCGGCCAGCGCGGTCCCATCGTCAAGACAATTTCCACCACCACTATGCTCAATAAACTGGGCAAACTCTATAATGTTCCGGTCTACGAGACCGGCGTCGGCTTCAAGTATGTGGCCCCGAAGATGCTCGAAACCGACGCCTTGATCGGCGGCGAGGAGAGCGGCGGCTACGCCTTCCGCGGCAATGTCCCAGAGCGGGATGGCATCCTGGCAGGCCTCTACCTGCTCGATTTCATGGTCAAGACCGGCCGGAAGCCTTCCCAACTGCTCGACTTGCTTTTTGCCAAGGTCGGCGCGCACTATTACGATCGCATTGACACACCCTTCAGCGGCGACCGCAAAGACCGCGAAGCCCTCATCCTGAACGCCAATCCCAGGACCATCGGAGGGCTAAAAGTCACCGAGCTGGTAACGATCGACGGCTACCTCTTCCGCCTTGAAGATGGCGGCTGGATGCTCATCCGCTTTTCCGGCACCGAGCCGATCATGCGCGTCTACTGCGAGACCACCCACGCAGATAAGGCGCAGGCAATCTTGCAAGATGGATTACGCATAGCAGGAATCAAATAATATTCTGCCGTGCTAACGGATACTCATTGCCATCTGGACTTTGGTAAATTCGATGCGGACCGGGACGCTGCCCTGGCGCGCGCCAGGGCAGCCGGTCTGACCCGCATCCTGATCCCCGGCATCACGCTGGACTCCAGCCGGGCGGCCGTCAAGTTGGCCGAGAGCCATCACGGGCTTTTTGCCGCGGTCGGCGTCCACCCGAATGACGTTGGCACATTGCAGGTTGACACGTTCGCACGTTTACGCGAGTTGGCAAAGAGCCAAAAAGTAGTTGCCATCGGCGAGATCGGACTGGATTATTACTGGAACAGCGCCCCACACGCCTACCAGCAGAAGGTGCTGCAAGAACAACTTGCCCTGGCTGCTGAACTCCGTTGGCCTGTTATCCTGCACTGCCGTGAAAAAGGCGACGCCCCTCACGGCGCTTGCGCCGAGGATTTGATCGAAATCCTGGAGGAATGGGGGAACAGGCTAAGGGTCGAAAAGAATCCGCTGGTAGAGCGCCCAGGCGTATTCCACTCGTTCAGCGGCTCGCGCGAAACGGCCCAGCGGGCGATCCGGCTTGGTTTCTACCTGGGCGTGACAGGCCCGGTCACGTTCCAAAAAGCGGTCGAGCGGCAGGAACTCGTCGCGGCTTTGCCCCTTGAACGTTTACTCATCGAAACCGACGCGCCGTACCTTACGCCATATTCCCATCGCGGCCGGCGAAATGAACCTGCGTTCGTTGTTGAAATTGCTGATAAAATTGCAAAGCTACATACCCTCAGCCTGGAAGAAGTCGCCGCCATCACCAGCGCCAATGCAGCCCGGCTCTTCTCCTGGGGAGAAAGAGATTGAGCACCGCTACATTTTTTACTCCTGTTCAAGACAGCATGAGGCAAGTGGAAGAATTGATGCGCGCCCAAGCGGATGAGCATCGTCCGGAACTACGCGCCGCGCTGCATCATCTGCTGGCCTCGGGCGGGAAACGCATCCGACCGACCTTGGGCCTGCTGGCCGGCAACATGCTGGGCGCCGACCCCGACAAGTTGATCACCCTGGCTGCGGCGGTCGAGCTGCTTCACACCGCCACATTGGTGCACGACGACCTGATTGATGGCGCGTTACTGCGGCGTGGCAGCCCGACTTTGAACGCAAGCTGGACGCCCGCTGCAACGGTGCTGACTGGCGATTTCATCTTCGCCCGCGCCGCCAAGCTGGCAGCCGAGACCGATTGCCTGCCCCTGATGCGTTTGTTCGCCGAGACGTTAGCACTCATCGTAAATGGCGAGTTGACCCAACTTTTCACCAGCCGCGGCATTGCCAGCCGCGAGAATTACGACCAACGCATTTATGCCAAGACCGCCTCGCTTTTCGAAATGTGCGCGCGTGCGGCGGCCATGATCAGCCCGGTGGACGAAGCCGTCGTCGAGGCGATGCGCAACTATGGTTACCAGGTTGGGATGGCATTCCAAATTGTGGACGATATCCTGGATTTCAACGGCCAGCAGGTCGAGGTCGGCAAGCCGGTCGGCAGCGACCTGCTGCAGGGCCTGATCACCCTCCCCACCCTGTATTACATCGAGGAGCATCCAGATGATCCAGATGTGCAGGCTCTCCTGAACGGGAAGGTCAATGCGAACCGGGGAATGCTGCTCCGGCTGGTGCAATCCATCCACAAGAGCAATGCCATCTCGCGCGCTATGCAAGAAGCCGAGAAGTATGTCGCGCAGGCCTTACGCGCCCTGGCCGATATGCCCTCTGGAATAGAACGCCAGGCCTTGGAAGACCTGGCGCGCTATATCGTGGATAGAAGAGTTTAGTAGGGCGGGTGGGGGTCGAACCCACAAGGAGGGCTTCACCTCCGGAGGATTTTAAGTCCCCTGCGTCTGCCAGTTCCGCCACCGCCCCATCGGTGGCTATTATACTCCAACCTTTTTGCGAAGGCGGGCATAGCGCGAAGCAAAGTGGACCCAGAATGGTGACATCCGTCCCTTCACTCTTCCCTGTCGGATGACTGCGCGCAGCGCATCCGGACCCTCGAACGGCGGCAACACCATAATGGCGCGGCCCACCTCGAAAGCCGCATGCGCGTCCGAGCCGGCCATACCGGGCAGATTGTGCTCACGGGCGAACACCATCGCCCGACGATTGGCTCCCGGTCTCATGCAGCGAGCATTGAAGACCTCGATGGCATCCACCAGCGGAACGACTTCCAGCAAATCCTCCAGTTCCCAATGACCGCTGCGCCACGCGTCAAATGGATGCGCCACACCGATGAAAGCTCCCTGGTCGCGCAGACGGTGGATGGTCTTTTGTGGGGAAAGGCCGGGCGGCACTTCCTCGGCCAAGTACACAGCCAAGATCTCGCCGCGCATGGTCATGATCTCCTCGCCGATGATGATGCGCTCGGGATCCAGGGCATGAGCGGTCAGGGCACCGGCGATGGTGTTGTGATCGGTGACGACGACTCGGTCCAATCCTTTGCGGCGGCAGGTGCTCACCAGTCTTTTCGGCGTAACGAGGCTATCGGTGGAATATATTGTGTGACAGTGGAATTCAACACGAAACGAGCCCATAACAACCATTGTACCAACATCCTTTCCGTTTTATCCGCTCGATGGTTTTACAAAGTATGATATTATTGATTGGGGCAGCACGCTCGCCTTCAAAAAGAAGCTCGTTTCGATTTCCTGGGTCCTTTGCAGGAGGTGGATGTGCAAAATAATTTCCAATCCTCAGTAGACGAAATATCGTTTCAGATATTGCTTCTTTTATCAAGCAAGCAAGTCCTTGCCATTCCTGAAATCGCGCGAGCCATTGACCAAACGCCAGACGTCGTGTATAGCAAAGTAGCCGTTCTGGAGCGGAACCACTTCGTCGAAGGGGAAAATGGCAAGTTGAAGATCTCGCGAGCGGGTATGGCTCATCTGTTCGAAAGGGGAATGCAACTGCCCAAGGTGGGCCAATCCAACCAACCGAAAGAACTTGTCACTCCCCAAGGGATGATGTTCCTACCCATCCTTGTCTTATTCGGCCTCCTGCTTGCTTTGTTATTCCTTGTATTAATCACGATAAGGACTCATCAAGCGGCCATGATAATAGCCTCTGTGGCTTTATTGGCAGTGATTGTCTTCTATGTACTGAAATCATGCCAGAGGGTCTCTGAATACGAACGAATAGTCGTCTTTCGGATGGGAAAGTGCATCGGGGCAGAGGGCCCAGGCTTGGTTTTGCTACTTCCCATTATTGATAAACCGATAACTGTGGACCTGCGAGTAAAGCATCAGGAAGTCCCCCACGAGACTTGTATCACGCAAGATAACGTGCAGATTGACGTCGATTTCGTCTTCTATTGGAAAATCCAGCAGCCTGTCTGGAGCGTCACCAAAGTCACCGATGCAGAAGAGTCTATAAAGTTGTTGGCGACAGCGCTTCTACGGGCAGTCATTGCCCATTTCCCCTTCAACGACGTGTTGAATAAACGCGAAAGCATCAACGACCTCCTCAAAGACAAGATTGATGAAATCAGCTCCGAGTGGGGTGTGTACGTGACCACCATGGAAATCCGCGAGATCAAACCCCCTGAGGAAATCGTGAAATCCATGCACAAACAGCGCGAGGCGGAATGGCTACGTCAGGCCACTGTGATCAATGCAGAAGCACAGGCGGAGGCGCTCAAGCTGCTTTACCAGATCGCGACCTTGATTGACGACAAAACCCTAAACCTGAAATACTTTGAGATGCTGCGTGATTTGGGACAGGGCGAAGCGACGAAATACATCTTCCCGCTGGAACTGACAAATCTCCTCCGGCCCCTTCTTCACGCGTATGAAAGCGGAAAAAACCCTTCGGAAACGACCACAGATAATAAACGAGGGGACGCGAAGCAGGGACAGCCTCAAGACCCTTCTGATCTTCTCAAGGAAGGTTCCTGAAGCAAGAATAAATCTTTGCCTCCCAGAAAGCTCTCCGGATTTACCCCAACGATTACTGCCATGCTGGCCAAAGCGACCGCGAAACCGCGGCGGAAGTCATCATTTTCGGCCTCAGGAAGTTTTGCAGGGTAAGACGCCAAATACACCCCCATCAGCGCACGGGCCAAATCGTCCTTGAACCACGGTTTCATACTATTACTGGTGATCATCGTTGTACTCCTTGCGACAACCATATAATATAAAACGCTCAAATGCATCAGACGAAAGTCTCCATTGCAACGGAACCTGTCGTCAGCCTTGCATTATAGAATATATGTTCTAATTTGTCAATCGTTGTGTTTGTTTACTTTGACTCAGGAAACAGATCTTACGAGCCGAACACATGACTGGAAACCTCCCTCGCTCCGTCTTTATCTACTCCGCAGAAATTTCTCAATCCCGGATGCCCTCGCGCCTCCTCGCCCTTGAATCGACCGTCATCACCCACGGGCTGCCGCGCCCGCAAAACCTGAGGCTGGCGCACGCCATGGAACGCGTCGTCCGTGAGAATGGTGCGACGCCCGCCACCATCGCCGTGCTGGACGGGAAGGTCCGCGTCGGGCTGACGGAGGCGGAGCTGGAGCGTCTCTCCAGCCTGGAAAATCCCCGCAAGATCAGCCGGCGGGACTTCGCCACCGCCATCGTTAAAAAAGAAAGCGGCGGGACAACCGTCGCCGGGACGATGTTCGTCGCGCAGCAAGCCGGGATCCGGGTCTTTGCCACCGGCGGGATCGGCGGGGTACATGAGGTCGAGACGCTTGACATCTCGACCGACTTGCAAGCCCTGACCGATACGCCAATGATCGTCATCTGCGCAGGAGCGAAGGCTATTTTGGATTTACCCGCCACGCTCGAATATCTCGAAACGATGGGCGTGCCGGTCATCGGCTATCAGACCGATGAATTCCCCGCCTTCTACTCTCGCGAAAGTGGATTACCAGTCAGCGTACGGCTGGATTCTACGCAAGAAGTGATCGCCTTTGCAAAGGCACATTGGGAAATGGGCCTGGAAAGCGCGGTTTTGGTTTGCCAGCCGCCTCCGGCCGCCAGCGCCCTGCCGCGTCAGGCTGTGGAGGGTTTTATCACGAAAGCCAGGCAGGAAGCGCACCAAAGGAACATTCACGGACAGGCGCTCACGCCGTTCTTGCTCCAACGCTTGAGCGAATTGACCGAGGGCGCGACGCTGCGCGCCAATTTGGATCTGTTGCTCAACAATGCCTCCCTAGGCGCGCAAATCGCTTGCGCCTACAGCGCGGGACTCCATCAGCGGGCTGTATAAGGCTGTTGCGGGGCATTTTTAGCGCGAGCACCGCGAATGGATTTTTAAAAGCATTTGCGCAATTCGCCTATCCGCCCCACTCGCGTTGAAATCCATATAGCTGCAGAATTACTCTTGAAGCAACTCTTCTATCAACCGTTCGGGGACTTGGACAGCAATAACTTCCCCGCGCACTGTGATTTCTCCCTTGGCGACAACCCATTCCTCAATCACCACCTTGCGGCCCTTGACCTCCTTCACCCTGCCGCGCACCTCCAGCGTCACGCCCAGGGGCGTAGGCTTCAGGTAGTCCACGTGCAGCGAAGCGGTCAGAAAGCGGAAGGCCGGCTCGGTGTCCATGGCGCGCTTTTCGGCACGATAGGCGGCCGCGGCTGCTGTCCCCGTGCCGTGACAGTCAATCAGCGAGGCAAGCAGTCCGCCATAGACGTAACCTGGGATGGCGATGTGATAGGGTTTTGGCTCGAAGTGGCAGACCGACTCCTCGCCTTCCCAAAAGCTTTTGATCTGGTGGCCGAATTCGTTCAGCCGCCCGCAACCGTAGCAGTGAGCGAGCGGATCGGGGTAATAATCTTGAAAGGCTTTTTGTTCCATGGTCATTTCGTCGGAGTTTGAGACGGCCAGCGAGTGTCGGTAGGACGCGGCGTCCATGAAGGGATCATCGTCCAGGTAGGTGTGGGCGTCCTCGAGGCAGACGGCGTCAGACTCGGCGTGCGCGTGAGCGTTGCCGTGGGAGATAGGCTGGGGGTCAAGGAAGGTGTCGAGGTAACCGGCTCACCCTGGACGATGAACTGGCGGGCCACTTTCCAATCTGTGCCGACGAAGATCTGCACTTCATAATTCCCTGGCAACCACCCGCCGAGAGGCTCATTACAATCCTTAAAGCCATAGCCGCCAATTGCACCATCCCAAGGCTTGGTCTCGAAATGGACCAGAGTGCCATCTCGATACCAAAGCGCCGTCCATTGCGCGCCGGGAACCATCTTGTCGTAAGTGAACGCTGCGTACATGTGTCGAACCGGATTCTGAAAGACGGTGGCCGGATCAACCGGCAATCCGTCCGAGATGCGATAGGCGAACTGCAAGGGACTGAAGATCGCATCCGGGTTGGGCGTGACAGTGCTCTGGAATTGTGCTTCGATGGCCAGCGGCAGGAAGGGGGTCTGGGTCAGCGTGGGCGTATCGCTAATAGCAGGCGTGAGAGTGATTGTTGGCGTGAGGCTGATGGTCGGGGTGAGCGTAATGGTCGGTGTCAGGGTGATCGTGGCGGTACGCGTCAAGGTGGCAGTGGGCGGAAAGAAATGGTAGACAGCCGGCTCCGTGTAACGCCCCAGGAAGAACGCGATCACACCCAGCAAGATCGAGAGAAATATCATCCACCAGCCTCCCACGATGCGCTGGCGGCGGATGCGAAAGAATGGGATACGACGCCCGGCACGGACGGCGCGTATCCCCAGCCAAAACCCGAGCAGCGCGCCAATCAAGGTAAGGATGAAAGCGGTCTGGACGGCAGCGTGAACGTCAAGTTTCATGAATTTCTCTCGGCGGGATGACGCACAAATTGTGGCAGCCTGGGGCTATCATTATAGCACAGCCCTTCTTGACGCCGGTCACAGAACGTGCTACAGTTTCGAGCATGACGAGACTCGCTTTCCTGAAGCTCGGCGGATCGCTGATCACCGACAAAACGCGTCCCTATACCCCTCGCTTGGATAAACTGGCTGAACTGGCGACTCAAATTGCTGCCGCCACGCGCCTCGACCCGGAACTGCGTCTGGTACTGGGACACGGCTCCGGCTCCTTCGGTCACGCCGCGGCCAGCCAGCACTGGCCGGTCAACACAGGATGGACGCGTGCGGACTGGCGTGGCTTCGCCGAGGTCTGGTACCAAGCCTCGGCTTTGAACCGACTGGTCATCGAGGCGCTGCACGGCGCGGGAATCCCAGCAATCAGTTTTCCCCCCTCAGCGACCAGCCAGGCGAACGAGGGTGCGATCATAGACTGGTACCTGCCGCCGCTCCAGAGGGCACTTGAAGCTGGCATCATGCCCCTGATCCAAGGCGACGTTGCCTTCGATGTCGCTCTCAATGGCGTGATCTTATCCACAGAAGATTTGTTTTTCACCCTCGCGCAGCGACTCCAACCTCAGCGTATCCTGCTGGCCGGGTTGGAAAGAGGCGTCTGGGCCGACTTCTCGGCGCGCACCAGGCTCGTCGAAGCAATCACGCCGGAGAGTTTCGAGGTCGTGGCGGCAGGTCTAACCGGTGCGGCAGGCTTGGACGTGACGGGCGGAATGAGGGACAAGGTCAAGCAAATGGTCAGGCTCGTAGAGAAGGTGCCAAGCCTGGAAGTATACATCTTCTCCGGCGAAGAGGCAGGCAATGTCCAACGCGCCCTGCTCGGCGAAGCAGTAGGCAGCCTCATCCGGCGTTGACATCTCCCATTGCATAGATTAGACTTGCGTTATGGAAAATGACATCTATTTGACCGCAGAAGGTGCAGCCAAATTAGAAGCTGAACTAAAAGAGCTGAAAGGGCCGGCACGCGAGGCAATAGCCAAGCGTCTGCGCGCCGCCATCCAAATGGGCGACCTTTCGGAAAACGCGGATTATCACAAGGCCAAAGAGGAACAAGGATTCCTCGAAGGCCGCATCCAGGAACTCAAATATACACTTCACAACGCGATCATTGTGGAGGAAAGTTCTGTGGCGAAAGATGTGGTATCCGTTGGGACGCGGGTAACGGTTCAGGAAGGAGAATTCCCGGCCGAGACTTATCATCTGGTCGGCGCGAAGGAAGCTGATCCGCGCAATGGGAAGATCTCCAATGAATCCCCTATTGGGCACGCTCTGCTCGACCATCGCGTTGGCGAGATGGTTCAGGCCGAGACACCGAGCGGGAGGATCAAATTGAGGATCCTGAAGATCGAATAGTGTGTATCTAGCAAAAAGGGCGGCCTCGGCCGCCCTTTTTTGCTATTCCGAGGCTAAGGCCTTCGGCCAGACAGCCAATTCCAACGTCAGGCGCTCAAAATAACTGCTATCCGGGAGGGCGCCCTGTCCATATTCAACATCCGAAACCGACGCCACCAATTGAAGTGTGGCTGTTTCCAACACGACCCGCTTACCGGCCTCTACTAAGATCGGCTCGCCTTTGGCTTCCAGTCGTTGATAGGTAGCAACGTCATTGTAAGCATGTGAACTCATCAAGACCTTGGTCACAGTCTGGATGTCATTTTTGTCAAACAACCAGACCTCGAAAGCAGTCACCTTTTTGGGATCGCCTACGCCGATAGTCTCTGAAATGCCGACGCCGCACTCGCCCAAGAATTCGCCAGAAGGCGAATCAATGCCGAAGGAATCGTCGAACAGGTCGTCACCGAGGACGTAAGTGGTGACAAACTGGGCAATGGGAGGTTCCTCACCTCTGCTGGCATAATCTGTAAGCTCGACCTGCTTGCTGAGACGGTGCGCCTGCTGCACCGGAGTCGCCTCGCCACTGCGACGACCGAACAACCTCGGTCCTAGCAACCTGAACAGCGCAAAACCTACAACCCCCACCGCCAGGATCGCAAAAACGATGATCCCGTAACTTACGAGCTTGCTTGTACTTGGCGTCTCGGATGTCCCACTGGGGGTAGGAGTGCTTATATCGCTCACGGGTTGCACGAGATTGGAGAAACTCATGATCGTAACCGGGTTCTGCTTCCCGGGATTGGTCTGGATGGTCTTCAAGAGTGCGGGGCCGGCCGAGCCAAGTTCCTGATAACGCTGGCTAGCAAGCTGTGGATCGCCGTTAACGCCGAACGAATCGATCGCCATTCGGAGGTATGTTTCCTGAGAGGCGGTGTTCAGCAAGGACGGCGACGCATCCTTCCATTTCACAGGCTGGATCACCCATCCCCAGATCAATCCCAGAACAATACCTCCCACACCGGCAAGCACTGCAGCAACGACCGGTTTCTTCAGGTAGTCAAGAATTTTCATAGAGTGCCCTCCACTGTATACACAAGCCAGTATCACTTGTTATTATACAGGGAATAGGCCAATACGCCAACACTTTTTCACTATCCTCTTTTCATCAAAATACATTTTTTACTCATCACGTCACGCCACCTCTTGAACAAACTCTTCTAGCGCGAAGGTTTCCTCGCAATTCAGGCACTGCGCTTCACGCTTGTTAGCGATCACCAACATACCCTGGCAATGCGGGCAAGGCTTCGGCAGGGGGCGCTTCCAGGAGGTGAAATCGCAATTTGGGTACTGGTTGCAGCCATAAAAGATGCGCCCTTTGCGGGTCTTGCGCTCGACGATGTCGCCGCCGTCCTTTGGGCACGTCACGCCGATCTTTTCCAGCCACGGCTCGGTATGGCGGCAGTCCGGGAAGCCGGAGCAGGAAATGAATTTGCCGTAACGCCCGTAGCGGATGACCAGCTCCTTACCGCAATCCGGGCAGGCGCGGCCAATCGGCTCCGGCCCGGTCTTGGTAACAGGCATCTCAGCCTGGGCGCGTTTGACCGTCGCCTCAAAGGGTGTATAGAACTCGCGCATTACTTTGACCCACTTGGCGCGGCCCTCGGCGATCTTATCCAGGTCCTCTTCCATGCGGGCCGTGAAGCCCAGGTCAACGATCTCAGGGAAATATTGGATCATCAAATCGTTGACCAGGATACCGGTCTCGGTGGGAAACAGGCGTTTTTCCTGGCGGATGACGTAGCCGCGCGCCTGGATCGTAGACAGGATCGGCGCATACGTGGACGGGCGTCCGATACCATATTGCTCCAGGATCGCCACCAAGCTGGCTTCCGAATAGCGCGGCGGCGGCTGAGTGAAGTGCTGCTCCGGGATCAGGCGGACAAGATCCTGTTTTTGCCCCTCAGCAATCGAGGCCGGGATGCGGACATTCATCTCGTCTTCTTCCTCGGACTTCTTGTCCTCGTCTTTAGCCTCCTCGTAGACGATCAGGAAGCCGGGAAACTTGACCGAGGAACCGGACGCTCGCAGCGTGTACACGTGGTCGGATCCCGTGCCTGTTACATCCACCGAGAGCGTATCGTATACAGCGGCTTCCATCTGCGAAGCCACGAAACGCTGCCAGATGAGTTGGTATAGTTTGAACATGGCCGGCTCGAGGAACGGCTTGACTTTGTCTGGATCGCGCAAGACGGAAGTCGGGCGGATGGCCTCGTGCGCCTCCTGCGCGCCAGCCACTTTCTTCGTGTATTCCGGCGGCTTTTCAGGCAGGAAATCGCCACCATAACGTTGAGCGATGTAGCCACGCACTTCGTTGCGCGCGATCTCGGCGATATTGGTCGAGTCGGTGCGCATGTAAGTGATCAAACCGGTCGTGCCGCCTTCGCCTACATCCTGACCTTCGTAGAGGCCTTGCGCCAGGCCCATCGTCCGCTTGGCTGTGAAACCGAGTTTACGTGAAGCCTCCTGCTGGAGCGTAGACGTGATGAACGGCGCCGATGGCTTGCGCCGTCGCTCACCGCGCTTGACGCGCGTGACCACATAATCGGCCTTCTCCATGTCCGCCAGGATCGGCTTGACGACCTCTTCACTGGGAAGTTCCGGGTCTTTTTCGTCAATCTTCGCCAGCTTGGTAAGGAAGGTCTGTTTCTCGCCCTGTGGGCGAAGCTCCGCGCCGATAGACCAGTACTCCACTGGCACGAATGCGTCAATCTCGCGCTCGCGCTCGACGATCAGCCGCAGTGCTACCGACTGCACGCGTCCGGCCGAAAGCCGCGAGCGGACCTTCTCCCACAGAATGGGACTGATGCTGTATCCCACCAGGCGGTCCAAGATACGGCGCGCTTGCTGGGCATTGACCAAGTTCATGTTGATGGCACGGGGGTTGGCAAAAGCCTCGCTAATGGCATGTTCGGTGATCTCGTGGAAGACCACGCGGCGCGCCAGTTTTGGGTCAATCGCCGCAGCTTCCATCAAATGCCAGGAAATGGCCTCCCCTTCGCGGTCTGGATCGGTGGCCAGGTAGATTTCAGCGTGCTCCTTCGCCAACTGCTTGAGCTCCTTGACCACTTCCTTCTTCTCATTTGGGACGCGGTACTTTGGCTTGAAATCATTCTCTACATCCACCGATAATTGCGAGCGCAGCAGATCGCGGATATGTCCGACCGAGGCCTTCACGGTATACCCCTTGCCGAGGAAGCGGCCCACTGTCCTGGCTTTGGCCGGCGATTCGACGATGACCAACTTGCCGTTACGCGAGGCGTTCTTTTCCGGTGGAACCATCCCCTCGTGGCCCGGGGTTTTGCCGATGCGGTACAAAGCTGTACCACATACGCCGCAGGTGCCGCGCGTGACCGCTGCCCCGGCCGCGTTGAAAGTCGGCTGGGGATCCTGAATCTCGCGTTTCGCTTTACATTTCATACAATAGGCTTCCAAAGAATACCTCCATCGTGTACGTAGTGGCGACTTCAGTCGCCCCCCCCCCGCTGAACGACTAAAGTCATCACTACGAGTTATAGATACTCTTCCTTCCCCATCTTCTTCAAATTCTCGATCACTTGACGCACCTGCTGGGCCCGATCACGGTGACAGACCAACAACGCATCGCCAGAGTCGACTACGATCAGGTCGTCCACGCCGATCGCAATGATAAGCTTCTTCTCAGTGGAATAGACGAGCGTGTCATGCGTCTCCAGCAACATGCGCTCGCTGTTGACCACCACATTCCCATTCTGGTCGGGCAAGAGAACGTCGAACAGCGAATCCCACGAGCCGACATCGCTCCACTCCAGGCCGCCGGCGGGAAGAACAGCAACGTTTCCGGCGTGCTCCATAATCCCATAGTCAACCGTTGCCGGTTTCAGCCGCGGCCACTCTGCGCGGAGAACCGGTTCCTCTTCAGGCGTGTCCCAGGCTGCCTCGATTTTTTCCAGAGCAGCTTTCAGGTCCGGCATCTGGCGCGCAAATTCATCCAGAATGCAATCAACGTGCCAGACGAACATCCCGGAGTTCCAGAAATGATCGCCTCCTGTCAACATTTCACGTGCTTTCTCTGCATCTGGCTTTTCAGTGAAGCGAAGGACGCGATAGACGGGGTAATCGAACTCCTCAGGCAGGCGCACACCGCGCTGGATGTATCCATAACCGATCGAAGGGAAGGTCGGCGTAATCCCCAACGTGACCAAATAGCCCCTGCGCGCCACTTGCACGGCGGCGCGCATTACCAGATGGAACAGGTCGCGGTTGCCGATGTAATGGTCAGAGGGAAGAACCAACATGACTGCCTTCGGATCGCGCTTCGCCAATACCACCGCCGCCAGCCCAACAACGGAGGCGGTGCCACGCGGTTCAGGTTCGATCAAGAAATTCTTCGTGGGAACGCCAGGCGCCTGCTTCTTGAGTTCTTCCGCCTGCCCCTCAGCCGTGACGACCAGGATTTGCTCAGGCGGAACCAATCCCTCCAGCCGCGCCAGCGTAAACTGGAACAATGTTTCCTCGCCAAGCAGAGGCAAGATGTGCTTGGGATGTTTCTTACGAGATACTGGCCAGAGACGAGTTCCCCCTCCGCCGGCCATGATGACCGCATACGTTTGATTCATTGCTTTTCCTCTTGCGTTTTCAAACGTAAAGTTCACGTTCGATACTCCGCCTGCTCTTCTCTCACCGCGACGTAATTCATCCCACCGACCTGACGCACCATACCTTTGAGTTCCATCATCACCAGCGTGGCAGATACGCGCTCGATGGGCAGACCAGTCTGGTTGCGGATTTCGTCCACATGCATAGGTTCTCGAGCCAAAACGTTCAATACTTGTGCTTCCACATTGTCGGCAGGCAGGGCTTTCCGTACGAGGCGCTGCTCGCTGACGCGCGTCAGGTTCAAGGCCTCGAGCACATCATGGGCAGAGAGCAGCGGGTGCGCGCCCTGCTGGATCAGGCGGTTCGTCCCTTTGCTCTGCGGGGCCAGGATGTTGCCCGGCACGGCAAAGACCTCGCGTCCCTGATCCACTGCGAATTGTGCAGTGATCAGCGCGCCGCTGGTTTCTCCTGCCTCGACCACTACTACCGCTAAAGACAATCCGGCGATGATGCGATTGCGAGGCGGGAAGTTGGCACTCTCCGGCGGCGTACCGGGGGCATAATCGCTGAGCAGCGCGCCGCTCGTCAGCATCTGTTCTGCCAGGGCGCGGTGTTCAGGCGGATAGATGCGATCCACTCCGTTACCCATGACGGCCAGCGTGCGGCCTCCGGCCTTCAATGCAGCCTGGTGGGCAATGGCGTCCACACCACGCGCCAGCCCGCTGACCACGGTCACGCCGTTTTGCGCCAGGTAGGAGGCCAGCTCCTCGGTCACCTGACGGCCATAGGCAGTGACCCGTCGCGTGCCGACCACAGCCACCGCCCATGAATCCTCGCTTGACAATTCGCCGCGCAGGTAAAGGATGGGCGGCGGCTGGTCAATCTCTTTCAAGCGAGGAGGATAGGTTTCATCCTCCCAGGTCAACACCTGGATGCCTTGCGCGGCGATCTGTTCCATGAAGCGATCCAGGTTCACACTGGCGCGCGCCTGGATGACTCGTTCGGCAATCTTCTGGCCCAGGCCTGCAGCTTGCAAGGCATCCAGCGGCGCCTGCCAGGCCAGTGACAGATCGCCAAAACGTTCTTGTAAAGCCCGCAGGCGAACTGCACCGATGCCCTTGACTAAATTGAAGCCCACCCAGTAACGCTTGTCCATCGCAACTTGCCACCCGTCACTCGACCAAGCCCGGCAGCAGGTGAACGCGCATTGTTTTTCGCGGCAGGTCAACGTCCAGCACGACTTCGGGAATAGCCGGGAGCAGAAGCTCAGTCCCGCCTGCCTCCGTCCTTTGGGGGTCGCCGCGCCTCACCACGTACACATCGTTTGCACCAGTTTCCAGGATTTCAGCCAGTATGCCCAATTCCTGCCCGTCCTCGTCCACCACATGCAGCCCAAGGATTTGATGATGATAATACTCCCCCTCTGGCAACGGAGGGCGCTCCGCGACAGGGATGTATAACAGCTGATTACGAAGAAGTCCCACTTGCTCTGGCGTGGTGATGTTTTCAAATGCGAGCAGTAGCCCATCCTTATGCGCCCTGCGCTTGCGGATCGTCAGCAACTGATGGGTCGCACCAATAAATAGCTGCGTTTTCGGAACCAAGCGTTCGGGAAAATCCGTATAGACCTCCACTAACGCTTCGCCGTTCACGCCGTGTGGACGCCGGATTTTTCCTATCACTAAGAGGGCAGGTCCACCAGCAGATGGCGAGCCTGCCGGTCCTTCACCGACAGTGAACATTCGCTAAAGGCTAAGGCTCGACAACGTCCAGCGTGACCTGCAAGCCTTCGCGCTCGGCAGTCACGCGCAGCAAATTGCGGATGGCATTTGCCACGCGGCCGCCTTTGCCGATCACGCGACCCATGTCATCTTTTGCGACCTGCAACTCCAGCGTAACGCGACCGCCGTGCCGGTACTCGCGCACGTTCACGTCATCTGGGCGTTCAACCAGGGATCGAGCGATATATTCTGTCAGGGATTTCATGCCATTCCCGGATTCTAGCGGCGGGTCTTGGGATTTACAACGCTGGCAGCGCGGGCCTTTTCGGCCTCTTCGAGCAGCGTCTCAACCTTCTCGCCGGTCTTGAAACGCTCGAAACGGTCAAATACGCCCGCAGTCTTGAAGAGCTGGGCCACAGACTCGCTCGGTTGCGCACCTTTGCTCATCCAGTCATAGACACGGTCTTCCTTGACGTTCATAGTAGCCGGTTCGGTGCGCGGGTTGTAATCACCCAGAATCTCCAGGAAACGCCCATCGCGCGGACTTTCCTTGTCTGCCACGACAATGCGATAGCTGGGCTGACCTCTTAAACCGGTACGACGTAAGCGAATACGAACCATCGGAAAGTAACTCCTTGAATTTTTAGTCTAGGTTGCAGATATCCCAGGAAGGTCAAGGGGCGCGAAAGGAAGCGCGCCTTCCCGATTGATCTGTCTAACCGAACAGACGCGATAGGCCGCGTCCGCCAGTTTTTTGTAAAGTTTTGAAGAGACGCTGCATCTCGCGAAACTGCTTCATCAGGCGGTTCACTTCCTGAACCTGGGTGCCTGATCCGCTGGCGATGCGCCTGCGGCGTCCAGCGTTCAGGATTTCGGGATCGCGCCGCTCCTCGCGCGTCATCGAGCTGATGATCGCCTCGGTGGTCTTGAACTGCCGTTCCACGTCTTGCGGCGAAAGATTGCGCGCTGCCTGTCCCATATTGCCGGGCAGCATCTCCAGCATCTGGCTCATCGGACCCATCTTCTTCGACGAGCGCATCATCTCGGCCAGGTCTTCGAGCGTGAACTCTCCCGAAGACAATCTCCTGGCCTGATCCGTAGCTGCTTTCTCGTCGAAAGCAGCTTCGGCCTTTTCGATCAAGCCGAGCACATCGCCCATGCCTAGGATGCGGGAGGCCAGACGCTCTGGATTATACACCTCTAGGGCGTCCAGTTTCTCGCCTGTGCCGAGGAACTTGATCGGCACGCCCGTCACCGAGCGGATCGAGATGGCCGCGCCGCCGCGCGCGTCGCCGTCCATTTTTGCCAGCACCAAACCGGTCAGCGGGACGGCATCCCGGAAGCCTTCGGCCACGTGCAGGGCTTCTTGGCCGATCATGGCATCCACGACCAACAACGTCTCGGCCGGCGAGACTTTCTCGGCGATGGCTCGCAGCTCGTTCATCAGCTCGTCATCCAACTGGGAACGACCGGCCGTGTCCACGATTACCACGCCGAAACCACCATTTTTCGCCTTCGCCACCGCGTGGAGGGTCAATTCAGGCGGCTCAACCCCACTTTCAGTGTGAACTGGCACGTCCAGCCGCTGGCCGAGCGTCTGCACCTGCTGGATGGCCGCCGGGCGGTACGGGTCACCCGCAACCAACATCACCCGCTCTCCGCGCGAGCGCAGCAGTTGTGCCAGCTTCCCAGCCACGGTCGTCTTGCCAGACCCCTGCAAGCCGACTAACAAAAGCAGACGCGGACGTGGCCCGCTCAAGTTCAGCGGAGCAGGTTCGCCCAGGGTGACGATCAATTCTTCATTGACGATTTTAATGACCTGTTGGCCTGGGCTGAGAGCCCTCGATACCTCCGCACCGACAGCCCGCTCACGCACGCGGGAAACGAATTCCTTGACGACGCCGTAGTGAACGTCTGCTTCCAGCAGAGCCAGGCGGACTTCGCGCATGGCCGCATCCACATCCTCTGTGGAGAGTTTCCCGCGCCTCCGCAACTGGTCGAATACTCGGTTCAGCCGTTCAGTTAATGCCTCAAACACTTGCTTTCTTCATTAAGCGAAGTTACGCAGTTGAAAAGGATTCAGGGGTATGGTGGGCGGACGAAGCCCGCTCAACACACCCCAAATCACTCTGAACTACGCAAGTTCTAAGCTATAGGGTTTTGAAAAGCCGTCAGATTTTAGCTTAGAAAGAGCAGGCGGTCAAGGAAAACCTCAATCGCTTTATGGCTTGCGCGACTTTTCCCTCATAGGCGGGTTTATTTACTTGTAGCATTTGAATCTACCTGTCAGGAGGAGCTATGTCCAAAGTTGCCGTTGTAACCGATAGTACCGCCTACATCCCAGATGAGCTGGTTGCCAAGCACAACATTACCGTTGCCCCGCAGATCTTAATCTGGGGGGACGAGACATTTCAAGACGGGGTAGACATCATGCCAAACGAGTTCTACAAACGCCTATCAAACGCCAAAGTCATGCCGTCCACCTCGCAGGCATCCCCTGCTACTTTGAAAACTATATTCGAGAAACTGCTCGAGGGTGGCTTTGATGTGCTGGGCATTTTTATCTCGACAAAACTTTCCGGCACCATTGCATCCGCCTTGCAGGCCAAAGAAATGCTGCCGAAAGCTAAAGATAAAATCGCTATCGTCGACTCGAATTCCACATCCATGGGGCTAGGCTTTATAGTTTTGACAGCCGCACGCGCCGCCCTCGCTGGCGAAAAGTTGGCCGAATGTGCCAAACTGGCTGAAGAAGCCTACGCCCATACCGGTGTCTTCTTCGTAGTGGAAACTCTCGAATTCCTGCGCCGCGGCGGACGCATCGGCGGCGCGCAGGCCCTGCTTGGCACGGCGTTGAATATCAAGCCGGTTCTCGAACTGCGCGACGGGCGGATCGAATCGATCGAGAAGGTGCGTACTAAGGGCAAGGCCCTGGATCGGATCGTAGAACTGATCGTCGAGAAAGTTGCGGGCCGGACCCCGGTCCGGTTGGCTACGCTCCACGCCAACGCCGAAGCCGAGGCCCGGTCAACGTTGGAAAAAACCAGCGCACAACTGCACCCCATCGAAAGCGTATTCGCCAGCGTCAGCCCGGTCATCGGCACGCACGCCGGGCCTGGTACCGTTGGCCTGGCCTTTATGGCGGGAA
>Ga0209610_1000204_pt1 | contig 31044 bp, 26 predicted proteins | sample LakKivw275mmetaG_FD_184137 | JGI IMG/M metagenome (GOLD analysis project Ga0209610, IMG submission 184137) | Anoxic lake water microbial communities from Lake Kivu, Rwanda to study Microbial Dark Matter (Phase II) - Lake Kivu water 275m metaG... | ecosystem: Environmental > Aquatic > Freshwater...
CCGCTCCCCAGGCGACCCAATCGGACCCTTTTCCCATGGCGGTCTTGAGTGAAGATCTCCACCTCTCCGCTCTTGATCATGTAAAGGCAATGAGAAGGATCCCCTCCTTTGAAGAGGAGGGCCTCGGAAGGAGCCTGGCGGGGTTTAAATCTTTTTAACACCTCTTCCCTTTCGGTCAGCGTCAAGGATGAGAACAGGGGGGAGAGGGCGAGGAGAAGATCCAGAATCCGTTTTTTAAAGAGATCTTCAAGCACTTCTCTGACATGAGGGTAAATGCGGATGATCTCGTCGAGGTTGTTTCTAAAAATCTCTAAGATCTCACATTCCGTCTCGGCCCTGACATTGGCATGTCTTCTCTGGTCGAGAAAGAAGCCGAATTCTCCAAAGCAGTCTCCCTCTGTGAGGTTACGGATCCACACCTCTTTCCCCTCCGGATCTCGTTTGGTGATCGCCACCTCTCCTCGACAGATGATCATCAGGGAATCTCCCCTGTCATCCTCCTGACAGATGAATTGACCTTTTGAAAAGGTTCTGGTCTGGATCCGATCGAGCAGTCCATGAAGCTCCTGTTCATCCAGATCGGAGAAGAGGGGAATGGGGGGAAGGGGATGATAGCGTGTGGCCTCCTGAGTTTTTTGAAGATAGAGCTTGGCCAAATGGTCGTTGGCCTCTTTTGCCGACGGGTCGATCCTCAGGATCATCTTGTTAACGGAGATGGCCTGAAGCAGGAAACCATCTCGGGCATAGGCCTCCGCCACCTGGCGATACCCCTCGATGGCCTCCTTTTTTTTCCCCAATCGTTCCAGTATTTCAGCTACCCTCAGCAGGGATCGAAGATCGTCCGGGACCTGCGCACAATGTTTCTGAAACAGCCCCAGCGCCTTTTTCCATTCTCCCCGGGTGATGGCCAGAAGGGCCTCCTCTTTTAAAGAGGCCTTCTTCTTATTCATAACGCAGTGCCTCCGCAGGGTCGAGCCGTGAGGCCCTCCAGGAGGGATAGAGGGTGGCCAGCAGGCTGATGAGAATGGCCGTGGTAACGATCCACGCGACATCCAGAGGGTTAACCTGGGAGGGAAGTTTATCGATGTAATAGACATCACCGGCCAGGATTTTAAATCCGAAGAGATGCTCCACAAAGTCGGTAATCCTTTCCAGATGAAAGGCTGCTCCGAGCCCGAGGAGGGTTCCCAGAATCGTTCCCACCACTCCGATCACTCCCCCTTCGATGATGAAGATCCTTAGAATTCCTTTCGAGGGGGCCCCCATCGATTTCAGGATGGCAATATCCTTACTCTTCTCCATCACCACCATGATGAGGCTTGAGATGATATTGAAGGCGGCAACCAGGACAATGAGGACGAGGATGATAAACATGGCGATCTTCTCCAACTTCAATGCGGAGAAGAGGTTGTGATTCATCTCCATCCAGTCTTTCGTCCAGAAGGGGAACCCCATCTTCTTACGGATCTCTTTTGCGACCTCTTTCACCTTATAGATATCATTTGTCTTGACCTCGATGCCTGTCACACGGGATTCCATGCCGAAGAACTTCTGAGCACTTTCGAGGGAGACATAGGCCATGGTGTTATCATACTCGTACATTCCGGAATAAAAAATTCCTTTGACACGAAACCGTTTCATCTTTGGCATCATTCCCATAGGGGTCATCGTGCCCAGCGGGGAGACCACCTGAATGGGGTCGTCGAGAGAGACGGAGAGGTGTTTTGCGAGCTCCACCCCGAGGATGATGCCCGGGAGATCTTCCCCCTTCGACGATTTCAGATCCTCGAGACGGCCGGTCTTCAGGTTGTGCACCAGTTCCGTCACCCTTCCCACCCGGTTTGGGTCAATCCCTTTGAGGACGACCCCGGAGACTCCGGATTCCGAGGAGAGCATGACCTGATTAAAAATAAACGGGGCGGCTGAGATCACTCCCCGCACCTCCTCCACCTTCTTCACGACCTCCTCCGGTTGATCCATTCCCAGATCGCTTGCCTTGAGAACGACGAGATGGGCCTGGGTGCCCAGGATCTTTTCTTTAAGGGTCTTCTCAAAACCGCTCATCACGGCAAGAACGACGATGAGGGCCATCACTCCCACCATCACTCCTGCAATGGAAATAAAGGTAATGATCGAGATGAAGGTCTGTTTTCGCTTTGCCTTGAGGTACCTCAGACCGATAAATAACTCGTATCTCATCAGGGATTTACCTTTCCTTTCGATGTAGAGGGAAGAAGATGACATCCCGGATGGAAGGTGAGTCAGTGAGGATCATCACCAGCCGATCGATTCCGATTCCTTCCCCCGCTGTCGGTGGCATCCCAAATTCGAGAGCAAGAAGAAAGTCCTCATCGAGGAGAAGGGAAGCTTCGGTCTCTTCGGTCCTTTCCATCATTTGCTTGAGAAAACGCTCCCTCTGGTCGATAGGATCGTTGAGCTCGGAGAAACCATTGGCAATCTCTCTTCCTGCGACAAAGAGCTCAAAGCGGTCCACCACTGCCGGATCCTCGCCATTTCGGCGGGAGAGAGGGGAGACCTCTGTCGGGTAATGGGTAATGAAGGTGGGCTGGAGGAGATGAGGTTCCACCAACTCCTTGAAGATATCGGCCAGTACCCTTCCATGAGAGGTTCCCTTTTTCAGTTCTAAATGAAGGCCCTTGGCCACCTCGATCGCCCCGGGAGGATCCCCGAGAATAGAGGGATCAAGCTTCCCGATCTCCAGGAGAGAATCTCTAAAACGGACCCTCCTCCAGGGAGGAGTAAAATCAATCTCCCTCCCCTGGTAGGAAAGAGAGAATCGGCCTTGTATTTCTTTAACCATGGAGGAGATAAGCTCCTCGGTCCTCTCCATCATATCAAGATAGGTGGCATAACTCTGATAAAATTCGAGCATGGTGAATTCCGGATTGTGCAGCGTGGAGATCCCCTCGTTTCGGAAACTGCGATTGATCTCAAAGATCCTTTCAAATCCTCCAATCACCAGACGTTTCAAATAGAGCTCAGGGGCAACCCTCAGATAGAGTCCCATGTCGAGGGCATTGTGGTGGGTCTTAAACGGTTTGGCCGTTGCTCCTCCGGGAATAGGATGGAGCATCGGGGTCTCCACTTCATAAAAACCACGAGCCGTAAAGAATTCACGGATCTTCTGGATCACCTGAATCCGTTTCAGGAAGACCTCTTTGGTCCTCGGGTTGGCAATCAGATCTAAATAGCGCTGACGGTAGCGGGTCTCCACATCAGTGAGGCCATGCCATTTCTCAGGGAGAGGGCGGAGTGATTTGACCAGGAGCCGGAACCTCAGGACCAGGAGAGTGAGTTCTCCTGTTTTGGTCCGGAAGGGCTTACCTTCCAGCCCGATGAAGTCGCCGATGTCTAACTTCCTGAAGAATTGGAAGGCTTCCTCCCCTACGGTATTCTTTTGAAGATAGGCCTGAATTTTCCCATCCCGGTCTTTGAGATGAATAAAACTGGCCTTGCCAAAATTGCGAATGGCCACAATCCTTCCAGCCAGGCCGAAAGTTTCTGTGAAGGAGTTGAGCTCCTCCTCTGATCGGGAGCCGCAGATCTTGGAGACTTCTTCGGAGGTATGAGTGACCTTGAAGTCGTTCGGGAAAGGGTCGATCCCTTCCTTCCTGAAGACTTCCAATTTTCGGATCCTCTGTTGGATCAGATCACTGATTTCATCCATTGATTGATTATTCTCCTTGAATGTAAAATGAAAGTAAGATTGAGGAGTTATATCATTCGATTTAAGATGACTTAAACTAACCCATTTTCCCATCTCCGTCAAGGGAAAAGGCATTATCGGGATGAAAATGGAGGGAGGATCTTTTCGATCTGGCCGATCAGGTCATAAGGGAGGGCCTGGATGATTCGGGCCTCCACCCAATCGCCCGGTCGGGCTTTTCCTTTCAGGAAAACGACCCCATCGATCTCAGGGGCTTGGGTCTGGAGTCTCCCTCTCAGCGTCCCTTTTTGCGGACCCGGTCCATCCACCAAAACCTTCACCTTCTTGCCGACCATCTTTTGGTATTTTTTGAGGGAGATCTTTTTCTGGACTTCCATGAGGGTTCTCAGACGCTCTTCCTTTACCCTTTCCGGGACAGGATGGGGGAGCCGGGAGGCCGGTGTCCCGTCCTCAGGGGAGTACTTAAAAGCACCGAGGTGTTCGAACCGGGTCTCCTCGACAAAGTCCAGGAGGGATTGAAACTGACTTTTCCTTTCCCCGGGGAAGCCTACGATCAGCGAGGTTCTGAGGCTGATATTCGGGATAAAGGATCTGATCCTCTTGAGGAGCTCCCGAATTTCTTGGCCCTTTGATCTTCGACCCATTCGCTTCAGGATCTCATCATCAATATGTTGAATGGGGAGATCGAGATAGGGGCAGAGCTTTTCCTCCCGGGAGATGAATTCCAGAAGCCCGTCAGTAAAGTATCCCCGCTTCGGATAAGAATAGAGAACCCGGATCCAGCTGAGGCCTTCGATGAGGACAAGGCTTTTCAGAAGTTTTCCCAAAGAGGTTTTGTCTCCGAGATCTTCTCCGTAAGCCGTCGTATCCTGAGCAATGAGGATCAGTTCCTTAACCCCCTGGGCGGCAAGTCCCTCCGCCTCTTTGAGGATGGAACGAAGTTTTCGGCTCCGGTAGGGCCCTCTGATCTTCGGGACGGTGCAGAAGGTACAGATCTTTGAGCAACCTTCTGCGATTTTGAGATAGGCCGTATGAGAAGGGGTGGAAAGGATTCGAGGTGTTTGGTCGTTATAGAGAAAGGCGGGGGCGGAGAGGAAGCTCTTTGCGTTCATTCTCCGGGAGAGGATCCGGGGTATTTTCTGGAAAGACCCTGTCCCAACGAAGAGGTCCACTTCAGGGAGTTCCTTTTCCAGAATCCTCCCGTAGCGCTGGGGAAGGCATCCGGATACGATGAGGAGACGGCAGTGGCCTTTATTCTTATATCGGGCGAGTTGGAGGATGGTCTCAATCGCTTCCCGGGTGGCCTCCTGGATAAAAGAGCAGGTATTGACGATGATGATTTCGCTTTTCGATGGGTCTGTGGTGAGGGCGTGCCCCTCTTTTGAGAGAAGGCCGAGGATGACCTCGGAATCCACAAGGTTCTTCGGACATCCCAGGCTGACCAGACAAACCGTCTCTTTCATTGATCCTCATTATACCTTATAGAGGCCCCATGTCCAATTATCCTTTTCATCAGCCCTTGTCTTGTCCTTTGAAAAGTTGCAGAATTTATGGTAACGAGTAATACGAATGATATCAAATTAAGTGAATTTGCTTCAGTTTCCAGTGTTCAAAGGCGACGGATCCATCATGAAGGATTTTTCAGAAGACATTCGCTTCCATTCGTATGATTCGCTGAGGAGTTCAAATGGGCCTGATCCAGAAACAGTATGAAGACTTGAGGAAAAAGATAAAGAAGTCCGAAATAGAGAACCAGAGGCGTGCCTTTCGTGAGACACGCACCCGCCAGAGGCAGAACCGTTCTCTCTTTGAGGATTTTGAAAAGGCCAGGGAGGAGATCAAAAGGATTCGATCTTCTTCTCTTGGAAACTGGGACCTCCTTCAGGAGGCCGTCACCCGTCTTGAAAAGAACAGGTTCAGGGTCTTTCAGGCGAACGACGCTCAAGAAGCCTGCGAGATTTTTCTGAGGGAGGTTGGAGAGGAAAAACTTGTCGTCAAATCGAAATCGAATCTCTCCAAGGAGATCGGGCTCACCCCTTTCCTCGCAACGCATGGCATTGAGGTGATTGAGACCGATATCGGTGACCGGATCAATCAACTGGTGGGAGGGAGGTCTTCCCATTATACCGGTCCCATTGCGCATCTCACCCGGCAGGAGATTGCCGGGGTCCTCTCCAGGCATTTAAAGAAAGCGGTTCCCCCTGTCCCTGAAGAGGAGATGCGGGCGGTCAGAGAGGAGCTCGAATCCTATCTTCAGAGGGCGAAGGTCGGCATCACCGGTGCCAATGCGATCGCCGCCCGGGAAGGAGCGATCCTCATCATTCACAATGAAGGGAATGTGACCCGTGTTCGAACCAGATCAAAACACCTCGTCATCGCCTCCATTGATAAGATTTATCCTGACATTCAGGATGCCCTTCGGATGGCAAAGCTTGAGACTTATCTTGCCACGGGCTCACTCTTTCCTTCCTTTATTGATATCGTCGGAGGGAGGTCGAAGTCTTCGGATGTGGAGAAGATCCCTTTTTATGGAATGCACGACCCCGAAGAACTGGTCATCGTCCTTCTGGATAATGGAAGAAGAAAGATCCTGGAGGAGAGGAAGGATTTCTCCGATCTCCTTTACTGTATCGGATGTGGCAACTGCCTGCTCGACTGCCCCACTTACAACTCGGTCGGTCCCTCCTTCGGAGCAGACGGGATGTTGGGGGGGAGGGGAGTGGCCCTCTCCTGCCTTCTCAAAGGTATGAGAGAAGGGGTTGAAGAAGGCCTCTTTCTCTGCACCACCTGTGGCCTCTGCGGAGAGGTCTGTCCGGTTGGAATCGATGCGGGAAAGAGGCTTAAAGAGATGAGAAGGATGAGCCTGAAGAGCCCGGACGTCTCCGGTGAGCTTGAAGAGGTGACCCGGCTCCAGGCGACGGTTGACCGGTTCGGGACGCCCTATGGTGAAATGGAGCGGGCTCGGCTCACCTCTCCAAGGAAGAAGTCTCCCAGGGTGGTCTATGTCGGATGCGTGGGGTTGACCATGGAAGGGGAAACCGCTTCGAAGGTCATCGAGTTTCTGGAAAGAATGGGAATCGACTTCACTCTGATTGATGAGGTCTGTTGTGAGGCAATAAAGGGGGATACGGGATCGTATCCCAATCCAGAGCGAATCCGGAAGAACATCGGAAGGATCAAGGAGGCAGGGGCCCGGGAAGTCCTCTTCCTCTGCCCGACCTGTCTCAAAACCTTTTTGGAGTATGATGAAAGGGAACCCACAGGCCTCATTTTCGAAACCCTGATCTCCCATCTCAACAGGAATTTTTCATTCCGCTCCTCGGAGCGCGATCCAGAGACCTTAACCTATCATGATCCCTGCCATCTGGGAAGGGGGCTTGGGTCTTACGATGGAGCGAGGGAATTGCTGAAAGGCCTTGGGGCCAATTTGATTGAAATGGAGCATCACCACCAGGAGTCCCTCTGTTGCGGCGGAGGGGGAGGGGTCAGGGGATTCTATCCGAAATTCTCAAGGGACATCTCACGAAGGCGGGTGAAGGAGGCAGAAGACGTGAAGGCGGATATCCTGCTCACCGATTGCCTTTCCTGCAAACACAATTTGAGGCAGGGCATCCCGTCCAACGGAAAGACGAGGGTGATGACCACTCCGGAATATCTTTTGGAAAGAATTAAGGGCGGAAGAGTTCAGTTCTCCCGAATATCGTGCGGTGCGTCATAAAACCCTTCACTCCCAAAGGGCCATGGAGATGCAATTCGATTATGATGTGGTTGTGGTGGGCGCGGGGCCGGGAGGGTCCACCGCAGCGCGGTTTTGCGCCCGATCGGGACTAAAAACCCTCATGATCGATAAGGAGAGGTTTCCCAGATATAAACCCTGTGGAGGATGTCTCTCCCTCAAGACCATTCATCAGCTTGACTTTGACCTCACCCCTGTGATCGAGAACACGATCTACGGAGCAAAATTCAGCTACTGCCTCAAAGAGCCTTTCCGCATTGAATCGAGAGAGCCGATCGCATTCATGGTCATGAGGGACCGCTTCGATCAGTTCCTGAAAGAGAAGGCATTGGAAGAAGGGGCAGAGATACTGGAAGGGAAGAAGGTGGTCAGAGCCCGGGAGAAGGGCAGAGGGACCGAGGTTGAGCTGGCCGGCGGGGAGAGGTTTCGTTCACCCTATCTCATCGGTGCGGATGGGGCTGAAAGTATCGTTGCAAAATCCATTTCTTTATCTCGCCATGAGAATGATAAAAACGGGATCGCCCTCGAAAGCGAGATTCCATTCGACTCCTCCATCTCGTTTCCCCAGAAGGATCTTCAGTTCGTCCATTTGGATTTCGGCAGAATCCCCAATGGCTACGGGTGGGTATTTCCAAAAAAGAAATGCCTCTCCATCGGGATCGGCGGGATGTTCCGGGAGACCAAGAAGATGAATCCCCGGCAGTACTTCGACTCCTTTTGGAAGGGCCTGGACTTTATCCCGCAGGGAACGGTCCCAAGGGTGATAGGACATCCCCTGCCTTCCTTTTATGATGAATGGCAGAGGGTTTCGCAGGGGAGGGTTCTTTTAGTGGGGGATGCGGCCCATCTGATGGACCCCCTGCAGGGGGAAGGGATTTACTATGCGATCCGGAGCGGGAAACTCGCCGCCGGGGCGATTCTCCAGTCGAAGGAGAAAGATTTCTCTCCTTCCGATCTTTACCAGGAGGCGATTCATCTCCACATTTACGAAAACCTGAAATGGGCCCTCCCTTTTTCCCGGTTCGTTTTCCGCTTTAGCAGATTGGCTTATGAAGCACTTCGACACTATCCCGAATTAAGCCACATTTATCTTCAGGTGCTGGAGGGAGAGGAGAATTATCAGGGTTTCGTCTTGAGGGTGAAGGAACGGATCAAAGACCTTCTGAAGGGTAGATTGAGTGAGAAAATCCGGAAGGCCATGGCCAGTCTATGATTCCTTGAAAGCAAAGGTGAAAAGGGTGACCCTTCTTTTGGAAAAGGGGTATGGCATTCCGAAGAGAGGGCAAAGGGGAGACCTCCTGGATATCCTCATCCAGACCATCCTTTCTCAGAACACCAATGATCGAAATCGTGATCGAGCCTATCAGAGGCTGAAGGCCCGATTTAAAAGCTGGGAAGAGGTGCTTCGGGCAAAGAGGGGGTCACTCGTTTCAACTCTCCGACCAGGAGGGTTGGCCGAGCAGAAGGCAAAAAGAATCCAGGAGATCCTTCGATGGATCAAAAAGAAGGAGGGGGCTCTGAGCCTTTCTTTCTTAAAGGGGATGGATTCAGAAGAGACCCAAAAGGTCATCGGAGGGCTGAAAGGGATTGGGCCGAAGACAGTCCACTGTCTTCTTCTTTTCGGCCTTGGAAGAGAAGCCTTTCCGGTAGACACCCACATCCTTCGGGTGGGAAAACGCCTCGGCTTCATTTCAGAAGGGATGAATGCGGGGAAGGTCCATGATTGGATGGTTCCCCTTGTTCCTGAAGGGAAGTCTCTATCGCTTCATCTCAATCTCATACGGTTTGGAAGGGAGATTTGTAAGGCAAGGAATCCTTCGTGTCACATCTGTTTTCTTATAAAGGAATGTCTTCATCCACATCATGTTTCATGACGGCGACATCACCTTTGAATTAGGAAAATGATCTTTTAGGCAAGGTTAAGGGGTTAGGGCTATGAAGCCAGTTTGGTGAAAGGTCAATGGGTGAGGGCTAATCATTTAAAAACATTACCTATACCCAACGACAAAACTGACATCTTTGCCCTTACCTTTATACCTTAGACTTTTATTGTTCGGGCATTTCTGATGAAAGATTTGGTCAAGAAACTCCTCCGTATCGAAGATACGCCTGAGCGGACCGCTATGGCTTATTCCATCGGCATCTTCCTGGGGTTCTCCCCTTTTTTGGGCTTTCACACCCTGGGAGGTATTGCCATTGCTTTTCTATTCCATTTGAATCGTGTGGCTGTCCTCCTGGGAGTGTGGACGAATACGCCCTGGTGGGTTGTTCCCTATTACATGATGGCCACCTGGTTTGGGATGCGGGTGGTTGGATTTAAATCCAACCCTGCCATCCTTCAGGAGATATTCGAGGTAGGCAAGAATCAGGGATTTATCAGTTCGGATTTCTGGAATCGAATTGCCTCCCAGTCGGGCCTGCTTCTCTCTTTTGGCATCGGCTCTCTCATTTTATCCATTCTTTTCGGATTGGTTGCATATCCCCTTTCCCTGAAGGGGATCCGGTTCTATCGGTCCCGCAGGAAAACCAAGAGCTAAGGGCAGGGGGTAATTGAAAAATGAATGACTATGGATGAGGAAACAAAGGGAAGGTTTCAGTCTTTTCTTTCACAGCTTGACTCGGAAACCTTCAGAAGATGGAAACGGATGGGTGTAACCGGACTGAAGGGCTCTTCCAGGGCCTACCTCCTCTCCCGGTGGAGAGAGAAGGTGAATGGGCCCCTTCTGGTCATCGCCCCTCGGCTTCGGGAGGCGGAGTTGATCTTCGACGACCTCCGATTTTTTCAGAGGGATAAGAAGAAGAACGCCCTTCTTTTTCCTCCCTGGGAAACCCTTCCCTATGATGAAATCCCCCCTCATCCGGAGATTGTCAGGGAAAGGATGAAATGCCTCCTCTCCCTCATCCAGGGAGAAGAGACGGTCATTCTCTCCTCTGTCAGGGCATTGATGCAGAAGGTTCTCTCGCCTTCGGATTTAAAAGAGTCTATTTTCCCTCTTCTCGTGGGAGAAGAGGTGGATCGTGACCGCTTAACCCACTTTCTTCTGGAAGGAGGGTTCACCCAAACGAAAGTCGTGGAGGAAAGAGGGGATTTCAGCCTCCGGGGGGCCATCATCGATATCTTCTCCCCAAAGGATGAAGAACCCTTGAGGCTTGAATTCGAAGGAGACCGACTGGTATCCCTCCGCCAGTTTGATAAAGGGACTCAGCGATCGATCCAGGCAAGTGAGATGAAAGAGGCCCTGCTCCTGCCGGCGAGAGATATTTCGAAAGACCCGACAGGTCAACCCATGGCCTCCCTGCTTGATTATCTTCGAAGAGAGAGCAGGGTCTTCGTCATGGAGGAAGAGGAAATGGAGAGGGAGGCAGAGGCATTTCATCATCTCATCCGGACCCATTATGAGAAGGCCCTGGGGAGGAAAAATCCTGTCCCCTCTCCGGACTCCCTTTACCTCGGGCCTGAAGATCTTCTCCCTTCCATCGGAAGGTTTCATACCGTTTTCCTTCAGGAAGGTCCTCTCGCCCCTCCCCGATGTGAATATGTTTACCCCTGCAGGATGGAAAGCAATGAGGATTTCCAGCTGGAGGTGAAGGCAGGCTTATCCAGGGAGGTCCATCTACACGAATCCTCTCCCCTCTGCGTCCTCCAGGCCTATCTCCGGAAATGGAAAGGAGAGGGAATGAGGATCCTGGTCGTCTCTCACACCTTAACCCAGGCTGAGAGAATGAGAGATCTTCTCTCCTCTTATGAGGTTGAGTCGCATTTGGAAAGAGAAAAAGATTTCAGCGAAGCGATTGTTCAGGGGGAGAAGCGGCTCACCCTCCTCATTGGCCTTCTCTCATCGGGATTCCGGAACCCCTCGGAGGGGTGGATGCTCCTGACCGAAGAGGAGATCTTCGGAGAGCGGAGGAGGTTTCGGGAAGAGAAGGCCCGGGAAAGGACTTCCAAAAGGGAAGGGGTTCTCCTCTCTTCCTATAGTGAACTTCGAGAGAATGATCATGTCGTTCATACCGATTACGGAGTGGGACTCTACCGGGGACTCCGGCACCTCCGCATCGGAGGAATTTCAAACGACTATCTCCTTCTCGAATATCTCGACGGGGATAAGCTCTATGTCCCCGTGGACCGACTCAATCTCATTCAACGTTACATCGGAGCCGAGAGAGGCCATCCCAAACCCGATCGATTGGGGGGCCGTTCCTGGCAGAGGGCAAAGAAGAGGGCCAAGGCCGCTGTGACAGAGATGGTCAAAGAGATTCTCGATCTCTATGCCGTCCGGCAAGCCTTCCAGGGTGTGAGCTTCTCACCTGTTGATCAATCCTATAAGGAGTTCGAAGCCACCTTTGAGTATGAAGAGACCCCTGACCAGATGAAGGCCATTGATGAGGTCATGGAGGATATGAACCGCCCCAGGCCCACGGATCGCCTCATCTGCGGTGATGTGGGATTTGGTAAAACAGAGGTGGCCCTCAGGGCTTCGTACCGTGCAGTCATGGATGGAAAGCAGGTTGCCCTCCTAGTTCCGACAACGGTTTTAGCTCAACAACATCACCAGACCTTTTGTCACCGGTTTAAGAACTATCCCGTGGTGATCGAGATGTTGAGCCGGTTTAAAAAACCCTCGGAACAGAAGGAGATCCTGAAACGGCTGAGAGAGGGAAGGGTGGATATCGTGATCGGAACGCATCGACTTCTCCAGAAGGACGTCGTCTTTCACGATCTGGGACTGGTCATCATTGATGAGGAGCATCGATTCGGCGTGATTCACAAGGAGAGGTTGAAGCAGATGAAAAGATTGGTCGATGCGATCACCCTCACGGCCACTCCCATCCCGAGGACCCTTCAGATGGCGGTCTCCGGGATCCGAGATCTCAGCCTTATCCAGACTCCTCCGGAGCACCGTCTCTCCATCCAAACCTTTGTGGTCCGTTATGATGAAGAGGTGATCCGGGAGGCCCTCGAGAGGGAGTTTGCCCGGGGGGGACAGGTCTTCTTTGTCCACCATCGCATTCAGAACATCTATTCGGTGGCGGGTCATCTTAAAAGGCTTCTGCCGGAGGCACACCTTGCCGTGGCCCACGGTCAGATGAGGGAGAGGGAGCTGGAAAAGGTGATGCTCCAGTTCGTCAGAGGGGAGTATAACCTCTTGGTCTGTACCAGCATTATCGAATCGGGCCTGGATATTCCCACTGCCAATACCATCCTGATCAACCATGCGGAGCAATTCGGTCTGGCCGACCTCTATCAGCTCCGGGGCCGGGTCGGCAGGGGGAGCCATCAGGCCTATGCTTACCTTCTGATCCCTTCCGATTTTACCCTCTCGAGAGAGGCCACACAAAGGCTTCGGGCCATTCAGGAGCTGAGCGAGCTTGGCTCTGGATTCCGATTGGCCCTTCAGGATCTGGAGATCCGGGGGGCAGGGAATCTCCTGGGCTCCTCCCAATCCGGGCATATCTCTGCGGTTGGATTGGAGCTCTATACCCAGCTGATGGAGAAGGCGGTGAGGGAGCTGAAAGGGGAGGAGGTGACGGAAGAGATCACCCCGGAGATCCATTTCCGGCTTCCCGCCTTTATCCCGGAAAGCTATGTGGAGGATCCCTCGGAGCGACTGAACCTCTATCGAAGGCTCTCTTTTTCCCGGTCCGATGAGACCGTTGAGGAAATCGGTGAGGAGCTGGAGGACCGGTTTGGAAGTGTCCCGGAGGAAGTCGCTCATCTGCTCGAGATGATCAAGGTGAAGATCCTTCTCACGAAATTGGCGATCAAGAAGTTGGAGGAGACACCCTCACAGATGATTCTTACCTTTCATGAATCCACCCGTGTCTCTCCCCGGAAGGTCATCGAGTGGGTCCGCCGGGGCGAAGGGAGATATCGTTTGACTCCCGACTCTAAACTCATCATCGAAAGGTGGCCTGAGATGAAAAAGGATCCCCTGGGTACAACCAAAAAGCTATTGCAAGCATTGGCCTGATGTGATAGATTTTTTCGGGATTTTGTCATCTTCAGCATTTCCTTTCATTTTCACCCCTTCAGGAGGAATGGAGGATGAAAAAAAAGAACATCTTGGCAGGGATATTTCTCTTTCTCCTCTTCGTTCTACCGGCTTGTGAGAAAAGAGGATCAAAGGAATTGGGGAGCAAAGAACTGGTCAGGATCAACGATGTTTCCGTCTCCATCGAGGAATTCCGCCAGATTACCGAGAAGCAGCCCCTGGAGGGAAAGATGAGATTATTGGATGAGAAGGGGATGAGAGACTTTCTTGAAAATTATGTGATCGCCCGGGAGGTCCTCTATCAGGAGGCCAGAAAGAAGGGGATGGATAGGGACAGGGATATTCAGGCAAAGGTGGAGGACTTCAAGAGGGCCGTTCTGATCGAGGCCCTTTTCGAAGAGGCACTGAGGGGAAAGGATGAGGTGACGGAGGAAGAGATTCAGAAATATTATAAAGAAAATCAGACCCTCTTTGAAGAGCCTCAGGAGATCAAGATCCGCCATATTGTTGTGAACTCAGAACCTCTCCTGAAGGAGGTATTGGCGAAACTTTCCAGCGGTGAAAGTTTCGAGAAATTGGCCTCCACCTATAATATTGACAGGACCCGGCAGGACGGCGGGAACCTTGGATATCTCCGGAGAGGCCAGCTGGCCCCTTCTTTCGCTCAATTTGAAGAGGCGGCCTTTTCTCTCCGGAAGAGAGGGGAGGTCAGCGAGGTGGTCCGTTCTCCCTATGGATACCATATCATTCGACTGGAAGATATACGGGGAACGGCCCTGAGACCCTTTGATAAGGTGAAGGAGAGAATCCGCTTTTTTCTTCAGCCAAAGAAGAAGCAGGAGGTTCGTCTCGAATATATCAAGGAGGCCAAATCCAGATCGAATATTCTGATCAATGAAAAATTATGGGGGGATGAGGTCAAGAAGGAGGCAAAACCGAAAGAAGATAAGAAATGAAAAGACGTTTTTCCTGTTTTCCTTCTGTTCTTCTTCTCTTTGTCCTGGTGGGTTGCAGTCCATGGGGCACGGGCCTTCCGGATCATATCGCCGCGGAGGTCAATGGGGAGAAGATCACGGTTGAGGAGTTCGATCGGGAGGTGAAGGAACTGGTCATCGAGCAGAGCAAAGAGGGGAAGCCCTCCGGGTTTAAAGAACTGAAAAAGGTCTACCTCGATCAGATGGTTGAGCGCAAGATCCTTGTCCAGGAGGCAAGACGATCGGGGATCAAAATCTCTCAGGAGGAATTGGACCAGACCATTTCTGAAATTAAAAAAGATTACCCCGGGGAGGGATTCGGAGAAAAGCTGGGCCTCAAGGGGATTCGGCTGGAGGAATGGAAAGCCGGTCTGGAGGAGAAGTTGCTGGCGGAGAAGATGATCCGGAATGCCCAGCGATTTCGAGGAGAGATTGAGGAAAAGGAAGCGCTGGAATATTACGAAACCCATCGGTCCATCTTCCAGATCCCAAGGAAGGTCAGAGTCCGTCAGATCGTGGTTGCCGATGGAGAGGAGGCCATTCAGATTCTGAAGCGGCTTAAAAGGGGTGAGAGTTTTGAAAAATTGGCCATGGCAAAATCCCTGGGCCCGGAAAAGGTTCGAGGAGGGGATTTAGGCTTTTTCAGCCAGGGGGAGAGGCCTTCGGAATTCGATCACGTTTTTTCCATGGAGGTCGGGACGATCAGTGAGGTGATCAAGAGTCCTTACGGATATCATATCTTTAAATTGGAGGAGAGGGCGGAGCCTCGGGAAATCACCTTTGAGGAGGCAAGGCCTGAACTCATTAAGGAACTTAAGAAGAAGAAAGGAGAGGAGGAATACCAACAGTGGTTCAAGGGTCTCAAAGAGAAGGCAAGGATAAAGATCAACAGAAAGTGGCTCAAATCATGAGATGGCTTTTTCCGCTGGGAGGGCTTATCCTTTTGATTTTCTTTCAGGTCTCTTTCAGCGAGGCAGTGGTCGACCGTATCGCCGCCATTGTCAATCAGGAGATCATCACCCTCTCGGAGGTGGAAAAGATGGCCCGTCCCCTTCAGGCGGAGATCGAAACCGAGGACCGACTGGAGAGGCGTGAGCGAATGAATGAGATTTCCAGGAAGGTTCTGGAGAGACTGATTGAAGAGAGATTGATCGATCAGGAGGCGAAGAGGGCGGGGATTAAAGTGACCGGTAAGGAGATTGATTCGGCCATCGAAGAGATTAAACGACAACACGGGGCCAGCCAGGAGGATCTTGAGAAGGCCCTGGCCCGGGACGGTCTTACGCCGGAGAACTTCAGGGGGGAGATTGAGAAGCAGATCCTTCGCGCGAAGCTGGTCAGCACGGCAGTTAAGGTAGATGTCCCGATGGGGGAAAAAGAGCTGAGGGATTTTTATCAAAAGAATAAGGACCGTTACCGGTCGATCGAGACATACCGGCCGGCCCATATTCTACTGGCTGTCCCGAGGGAGGCGTCCCCCGATGAGGTTCTCGAAATCAGGAAGAAGTGTCAGGATATCCTTGAGAGAATCAGGCGCGGAGCCGACTTTGGAGAGATGGCCCTGATCTATTCCAATGATATCTCCGCCAAGGATCGGGGGGAACTGGGCTTCTTCAAAAAGGGAGAGCTTCTTCCCGCCTTTGAAAGAGAGGCTTTACGGCTCAAAGTGGGGGAAGTGAGCGGGATTGTCCGAACGAATTATGGGTTCCATATCATTAAACTGATCGATCGGAAGGGAGGGGAGCCCCTTGCCTTTGAAGAGGTCGGGGAGAAAGTCAAAACAGACTACTCTAACCAGGAGACTGAGAAGGCCTTCAAACAGTTTCTCAGCACCCTCAAGGCAAAATCCGTCATCGAGATCAAGCTATAAATATTTCGTTTTATTAAATGGAGGTTCAAGCGAAGGGGAAGCGAAGGGTCAGGTCTTGCAATCAAACATTTCGTAATGAGGGAGTGATAAGTTGTCGTTGATTGAATTTGGGTTTAAAACCCTCTAAAGCAGTTAGCTGGCCGGCAAGGAGCGCTCCAAACGCCCAATGGAATAAGAGACTCACCTCATAATATTAAAGTCACTTTTTCATCACCACCCAGAGGCCACCCTCGGTGGTGATTTCAAACCGCCTTTCCAGTTGACTTGACCGCAATTGATCGCGCACACTTTGAACCGTTACCCTCACCCTGCCCATTGCGGCATTGAGTTCCTCCGAACGTTTCCCGATTTGGCTGATGACTTCGGGCGGTGTATATTTTCCAAACCCTCCGCCGACGAAAGCGATTCCTGCTTCCCTCAGCGTCCTGTAAATGGCCCCAAAGTCAACATGGAAGAGTTTAGGGAAAAAGAGGGCCCCCCTGAAAATCGCCAGATCAACGCTATCGTCCGAAACACCGATTAAAGAGCTATTACTTCCAATGATCCTGACCTGGTCTTCCAGTCCGCGCTTTTGGGCCTCTTTTCGGTACAGAGCAATTGCTGCTTTCGGGAAGGCAGCGATCAAGAAGCTCTGGCCAACATTTTTCCGAGCGAGAGCAAATATCAGGCCCGAAAAGGGGCCGATTTCCAGAATATTCCCGTCTCGGCGGCCATAGAGTTCTTCAATCTGCCTCGCAAGAAAGGGCTGGACCGGTTCCCAGAGGAGATTGAGCTCCTCGATAAGAGCATTTGTTTTCATTTGTCACCTGCCGATTTTTTCATGATTTGATTAAGCATCTGGCGAAAAGTTTTATGATCGCACTGGGCTCCATTTGCTTTGAAACTTTATCACATTCTACTCCATTTTGCGCCGAAAACGAAAGCATCATAAATACATTTTATAGATTTCCCCCTATTAGTCAGTTTTCGAAGCGATTTTAAAAGCCATGTTGAAATGATTTGGGCCTAGGGGTCACCTCTTCAATTGTCAATTGAAAATTTAATGTATCATCCATAAAAAGATTGGAGCTTCCTTGTTTTTATAGTTGATCGGGTCTATTCAGTTTTATTTCGTCCTCCTTGTCTGTCCGGCCTGTCTCACTTATCTGATCTTCTAAGTTTGTGTGCTTTATTTCGGTAAGAATGGTGAGAACATCAATGTGGAGATGCGTTGATGAGTGAATATGATAGGTGCTTCCATTTTTCAACCAACGCTTCCGTAAGCTTTGACCGGCAAGTGCCCCGCAAGCCCCGCCTTGTAGGCGGGGGCAAGGGGCACAATATAAATGAGATTTCCTTTCCGGGAAGCCCCGCCCTGTGGGCGGGGAGCTTCACTGAATTATTCAGTCAAGTGGAATACTCTTTAATGATTTTTCGTCCTCAATCCCTTAAGACCAGGTTATTGAGTCAAGGACTTCTGTTCTGGGGGTAGTTGGTGCTCCTTTTTTACCTGTTGACTGAAAAATTCAGTCAACATATAATTTTCATCGATGCCAGTGAAAAAGAGAGATCATAGGGAAGAGATGATGATTAGGCTCTTTGGGTCCACATCGAGGCCAAGAATTCTGGGCCTCCTTTTAAGCCACCCTCAACAGGCACTGTATCAGCGAGAAATCATGTTCGAAACCGGACTATCTCTTCAGACGGTCCAAAGAGAACTGCAGAATCTCCTTTGCTTGGGGATTCTGAAGAAACGCGAGACGAAGGCACGGGTCTATTATGAAATCGACATGACCTCTCCATGGTTTAAGCCATTGAGAGAGATTTATGACTTGTTTGGGACAGATTGAGCAGATTTCCTGACTGAATTTTTCAGTCAACGGCTTCACCTTCTGCCCCAATTTTTGAGTCAACCAATATTTTGGCTTCCGGAGCAATGAATGATTATCAAGAAGATGGATTCGAAAAAAGAAGAAATAGCTGAACTGGCAGCATTGCTGGGAGGTAAGCTGACTTCTTACCAACGGTTCTTGATAGAAAGGGAGCTGAAGGCAATCAGGAGTGGGGTTTATGGTGAAAAGGATTCTGCCTATTACATCGACTTCTATTTTGGAAATTCAAGAAGATGGGCTGTCATACACGATCTAAGGCTTGAGTATTCAGGTCAGGTCGCCCAGATCGATCATCTTTTGATCAATCGTTTCTTTGATATATACGTTCTTGAATCCAAGAATTTTTCTTATAAGCTTAAGATCACCCCGGAAGGAGAATTCCAGGTTTTTTATGGCAAAGAATACATCGGGATTCCCTCTCCTATTGAACAGAACAAGAGACATTTATACTTACTCGATCCCTTCCTGAAACATTATCAAATTCTTCCAAAACGAGTGGGGATTTCGATAAGCCCCAGATTTAAGAGCCTCATTTTGGTCTCACCCAAATGCATAATATCGAGGCCACCGGAGAAAAAATTTGATTGGAGGATCCAAGATGATCATTAAGAGGTCTCTTGTGGGACAGGCCTGCAAACACAGGGCCGGAGGTGAGAGAAGGTAATTTGATGACACTCCCGAAAATTGGCATTACCATGGGCGATCCCACAGGCATCGGGCCGGAGATCATTGTCAAGGCCTTATCACAGGGGGAATTATATCAGATCTGTCGGCCCGTCGTTTTTGGCGATCGAGAAGTGCTCCTCGATATGGCCAGGAAAGAAGGACTGCCCATCGGGGTGGAGGAATTGGAAAAGATTCCGGAAGAGGGGTATGGGCCTCACCGGATTTTTCTCTTCTCCTTGACCCAGATCGATGCGTACCATCTACGGTTCGGAAGGCCGGACAAGAGATGCGGAGAAGGGATGGTGAGATATATTGAAGAGGCGGTCAGGCAGGTGAAGAAAGGGGGGCTTGATGCAATCACCACCTGTCCCATCAACAAGCAGGCGATCAATCTGGCAGGTTATCCCTTTCCTGGCCATACCGAACTCTTGGCTAGATTGGCTTCCTCCTCCTCAGTGGCAATGATGTTTTTAGGATCGAAATGGAAGGTCGTCCTGGTCACCACCCATCTTGCGCTTCGAGAGGTCTCGAAATGGATCACCAAAGAGCGGATCCTTTCGACCATTCATTTGACAGAGGAAGCAATGAGAAGATATTTTGATCTCCCCCATCCGAGGATCGCTCTCCTCGGTCTTAACCCCCATTGCGGAGAGGAGGGGCTCTTAGGGGAGGAAGAAGAGAGGGAGATCATTCCCGCCATCCGGGAAGCAAAGGCCCGGGGGTCAGGGGTTGAAGGGCCTTTTCCCGCTGACTCTTTTTTCGACCTTTCCACTGAGCTTCCATTTGATGCCGTAATTGCAATGTATCATGATCAGGGACTCATCCCGATCAAGATCCATGGTCTAATGGATTCGGTTAATTTTACCCTGGGGCTTCCCTTTATCAGGACATCTGTGGCTCACGGGACAGCCTACAATATTGCCGGAAAGGGATTGGCTGATCCAAGGAATCTTATCAAAGCTATCTCAATAGCGGCTAATCTATCGAAATCTAAAATAAATTATTAATTTCCAGAATCTTTAAAAAGATGTTGACAAAAGATCGGATTTGGGCTAAAAAAACATACTTGTGAAAAATATCATTTGTATTGGGAGAACAATATGAGAGAAGTGGTTGTTGTCAGCGGATGCAGAACCGCTATCGGTACGTTTGGAGGTTCACTCAAGGATGTGTCAGCAGTCCGATTGGGAGCAACGGTGATTCGGGAGGTTTTGAGAAAGACAGGTCTTAAACCAGTTGCCAGGAAAGAATATTCAGAGATAGCCCCTGATATTTATAGAGGGACAGGAATGACGGAACTGGAGAAATCCTATTATCAATGGGATGGTTCGCTTAAAGAGGTGGAAGTGGATGAAGTGATTATGGGGAACGTCCTTCAGGCCGGTCAGGGGCAGAATCCGGCACGGCAGGCCATGATCTACGGAGGAGTTCCGAAAGAGACCAATGCCTTTACGGTCAATAAAGTCTGCGCCTCAGGTCTCAAGGCAATTGTCCTGGGGGCCCAGGCGATTCAAACAGGGGAGGCGGAGATTGTCATTTCAGGAGGGATGGAGAATATGAGCCAGGTCCCTTACGCCTTTCCGATGGGCCGGTGGGGCGCAAGGATGTTCAATCAGGAAATGGTTGATTTGATGGTCTTCGACGGTCTCTTCGAGATCTTTTATGGATATCATATGGGACTGACCGCTGAAAATATTGCTGAAAAATACGGGATTTCGAGAAAAGAACAGGATGAAATCGGACTGCTCAGCCACCAGAGGGCGAGGGCGGCCATTCAGAAGGGGATCTTGAAGGGGGAGGTCGTACCGGTGATGATTCCTCAGAAGAAGAAGGATCCCATCGTCTTTGAGGTTGATGAGAGGCCAATGGATACAAGCTTGGAAAAGATGGCCAGACTCTCCCCTGCCTTTAAAAACGGTGGAACGGTCACCGCCGGAAATTCCTCGGGGATTAACGATGCTGCCGCTTCTTTGCTTCTCATGTCCAAAGAAAAGGCCAAAGAGTTAGGTCTTCAGCCTCAGGGAAAGATAAAGGCCTATGCCTCGGCAGGGGTGGATCCAGCCTATATGGGATTGGGCCCCATTCCTGCAGTGAGGAGGGTCTTAAAGAAGGCCGGTCTTACCCTGAGGGACATCGGATTGATCGAACTGAATGAAGCGTTTGCCTCCCAGGCGATTGCCTGTATACGGGAGCTCAAATTCGATCTCGAAAAAACCAATGTCAATGGAAGCGGGATCTCTCTAGGCCATCCCATCGGTTGTACCGGTGCGAGATTGATCGTCTCCCTCCTTCACGAAATGGGGCGGAGAGGGGTGAGCCTGGGGCTGGCGACCCTCTGCATCGGCGGGGGGCAGGGCATGGCCATGATCGTTGAGAGGAGTTAAAAGTTTAGAGTTAAGAATCATGAATTAACCATACGGGCACGCGAAACGGAGAAAAAAATGGATTATAAAAATATCTTATTGTCCTTTGAAGGGGAGATCGGGATCCTGACCATCCATCGTCCCAAAGCACTCAATGCTTTAAATATTGAGACCCTCAATGAAATTCAGATGGGGATTCAGGAAGTCAGAGATCATTCAGAAATGAAAGTTCTGATCTTCACCGGAGCGGGAGAAAAATCCTTTGTGGCAGGGGCGGATATCATGGAGATGAAGAATATGAACTCCATCGAGGCGCTCAACTTTTCAAAACTCGGTCATCATACCTTAAGGATGATCCAGGACCTTAATCGGGTCGCCATCGCTGCGGTCAATGGCTTTGCCTTAGGAGGAGGGACGGAGATCGCCCTTGCCTGCGATTTCATCTACGCCTCTGAAAATGCCAGGTTCGGGCTCCCCGAGGTTACCCTCGGTGTGTTCCCCGGCTTCGGCGGGACCCAGAGATTGCCTCGCCTGATCGGAAAAGGGAAGGCGAAGGAGTTGATCTTCTCGGGAAGAATGATTACTGCCCAGGAGGCATTCCAGATGGGGATCGTCAATCGGGTTTTCCCCCAGGCCTCCCTGATGGAGGAGACAAAAAAAATAGCCGCACAGATTGCAGCGAACGGAGCGGTTGGAGTGAGATTGGCCAAGATGGTTATTGATGGTGGTTTCAATATGGATCTGGCGGAGGCCTGTAGCCTGGAATCTTATGCCTTCGGGATCGGTTTTTCCAGTGAGGACCAAAAAGAGGGGATGACGGCTTTCGTCGAAAAGAGAAAACCCAATTTTAAAGGAAGATAAGGAGGAGAAGGACGTGAAGATCGCAGTATGTGTCAAACAGGTTCCGGATACGACAGATGTGAAGATTGATCCGAAGACCAACACCCTGATCCGGGAAGGGGTGGCAAGCATCTGTAATCCCTTCGATGAGTACGCCATTGAGGAGGCTCTCCGCCTCAAAGAAAAGATGGGCGGGGAAGTCCATGTGGTCACCATGGGGCCCCCTCAGGCCATCGAGGTGTTGAAGAATGCCCTCGCCGTAGGCGCGGATAAGGTTTATCTCGTATCCGACAGGGCCTTTGCTGGAGCAGACACGCTTGCTACGGCCTATGCCCTGTCCAAGACGATCGAATCGATCGGAGGAGCGGATCTCATCATCTTCGGGAAACAGGCCATTGACGGGGATACGGCTCAAGTCGGCCCCGGAGTGGCTACCCGCCTGGGACTTCCACAACTTACCTATGTCTCAAAGATCAGGGAGATTAACCTTGAGAAGAAGAAGATCATAGTGGAAAGGCTTCTGGAGCACGGAAGGGAGGTTGTGGAATCTTCGCTCCCCGCTTTGATCACGGTCGTGAAAGATATCAACGAACCCAGGCTCCCTTCTCTTTTAGGGATTAAAAAGGCGGCCAAGGCGCAGATCCCCACCCTCACCGCAAAGGATATTCATGCGGATGAGAATCGCATCGGATTAAAAGGATCTCCCACCTGGGTGATGAGGATTTTTTCTCCGGAGGCAAGAGGAGGAGGTGGCGAGATTTTAAAGGGAGAATTAACCGAAGTCGTCCCTCAACTGGTCAACAGATTGATGGACACCAAATTCATAAAATAATCAAGATTCTATTGGAATGATGGAATATTAGAATATTGATAAACCAAGAAGAGTCATTAGAGATATAAAACGGTTTTTGACCCAACATTCCATCACTTTATGATTCCAATTTTCCAATTTAGATAGGAGGAAAAGCGAATGGCTAAGTTATTGATTGATAAGGATACCTGCACAGGATGTGAATCCTGTGTCTCTGCCTGCCCCTTTGGGGCATTGAGTATGAAAGAGGGGATCGCTGCGGTGGATGAGAAATGCACTTTCTGCGGGGCCTGTGTGGATGTCTGCCCGGCCAGTGCGATCACCTTAGAGAAGGAAGAAAAAGCGGTCACCATCGATACAGCGGCCTACAAGGATGTCTGGATTTTTATTGAACATGAATTTGGCAAGGTCTCCAATATCTCCTTTGAGCTCCTCGGGGAGGGAAGGAAATTGGCCGGTTCGCTTGGATGCAAACTCTGCGGGATTCTCTTCGCAGATCATGAAGTGGCAGATTCGTTTTCCAAAGAAGCGATCGCTTACGGAGCTGAAAAGGTCTATGTCATGGAAAGCCCTCTCTTCAAGGTGTATCGTACCGATCCCTATGCGAGGGCAGCGGTTGATCTCATCCGTGAATACAAACCCGAGATCGTCCTCTTCGGAGCCACCACCCAGGGCCGGGACTTTGCAGGGACCGTGGCCACCACCATAGAGGTTGGTTTGACAGCGGACTGTACGGGCCTGGACATTGATCCTGAGACAAAGTATCTTAAACAGACCCGGCCTGCCTTCGGCGGGAATATCATGGCGACCATTCTCGACTATCCCAATTATCGTCCTCAGATGTCCACCGTGAGACCCAAGGTGTTTCCCATGCCCCCCAGGGATGATTCGAGAAAAGGTGAGATCATCCGGGAAACCCTCCAGATGACGGAAGAACAGGTCAGGACAAAAGTTTTGGAATTCATCAAGGGGGCAGAAACGGTCAATCTGGTGGATGCGGAAATCATTGTTTCCGGGGGAAGAGGGGTAGGAGGACCGGAGGGTTTTAAACCGATCCGTGAACTGGCTGAGGTCTTGGGTGCAGCCGTGGGTGCCTCCCGTGCGGCCGTGGATTCAGGCTGGGTCCCATACGAGCATCAGGTGGGGCAGACGGGTCGGACGGTCAGGCCTAAGATCTATATTGCCTGTGGCATCTCAGGCTCCATTCAGCATCAGGCAGGGATGAAGACATCAGAGGTCATCGTCGCCATCAATAAGGACCCTGAAGCTCCCATCTTTAAAATTGCCGCCCTTGGTATTGTTGGAGACCTATTCACCGTCGTTCCCCTGTTGAAGGACGAGTTCAAAAAACGTCTGGGTCGCTGAACTCATGCCGTTCGGATGACCCGTTTGAAACCGATACTGGATGCCAGCCTCAGGATGCCGGCATCCAGTTTCAAGTATCCGGCATCGAGCGTTTGGTCCTTCTGCATTTTATTCTTGATTTTTTTCCTGCCTTTCTCCATAATGTTGAAAAATCAATCGAAGGGGGTTTTCGATGATCATTACCTGTGCCTCCTGTCTCACCAAGTATCGCCTCGATGACTCCAGGATCTCACCGAAGGGGTCAAAGGTCCGTTGCTCAAGATGTCAGCATGTCTTCTACGTCGTCCCTCCTCCGGAAACGAAGGAGGAGGTGGTCGAGGATTTCGAGTCCTTTGCCAAGTATCACGAAGAGTTAATCGGTCCGGAGCAGAAAGGCAAAGAGGTGTCTCCACCGGAAGAAGAGGAGAAGAAAGAGGAGGAGAAGAAAGAGAAGAGAGAAACGGAAGTCATCGAGGAGGAAGAAGAAAAATTTCTCTTTTCGGAAAAACCGCCTTTAGAAAAAAGAGAGGAGGTCACTCCTCAAGAAATCTCCGAGGAGAAGGAAGCCGAGGCCCGGAGGATTGAGCCGGTCGAGGTGATCGAGGAAGGGAGAAAGGTTCGAAGAGAGAGGAAGAGTTCCCTCCGGTTCTTTGGGCTCATTGTGATCATTGTTCTTCTGGTCTTCGGTCTGTTCACCCTCTGGACAGAGATGGAATCCGGCGGCAAACTTTCGCCCTATTTGGAATATCCTGTTAAAAAAATAACGGATTTCTGGAATCAGATATGGGGGACCGAGAGAGAAGGTCTGGTGGTCAGAGACCTCAATGGTTATGAGGAGAAGATAGGAGAGGTTTCCCTCTTTATCATCGAGGGGAAGGTGGATAATCAGTCCCGGCAGGACAGAAGACATATCCGGGTCAAGGTTGTTATTTTTGATCAGGAGAAATCGAGAGTGGCTGAGAAGGAAACCCTTTGCGGCCGTCTCCTTCCTCGGGGAGAATGGAAGGCCCTTCCACCCGAATTCTTCCAGGGTGAAATGATCATCAAACCCAAAACTCCCGAAGAGATGATCTCTCCTTCCGGGAAATCCATCCCCTTTATGGTTGTCTTCAAGGACTTACCCCCTCAGGCCAAGGAATTCAAAGTGGAAATCACCGAGGCCCCCAGCCTTTGAGATTGCGGAATTCGGATTGCGGATTTTGGAAGTTTCATTCCGCATTCCGCACTCGGCATTCTAAAATTCCTTGACCCCTTCGATATAGATTTCGATCAGGGTGAGGGAGAGGGTTGCAATCAATGGGCCTCCTACCAAACCGATCATCCCGAAGGCCTGGATCCCTCCGAGGACTGAAAAAAAGAGAAGGAGAGGGTGGATGTTTGTCTTTGCGCCGATGAAGTGGGGCCTGAGAAGATTGTCCACCATGCTGATCACCAAAACCCCTAATCCTAAAAGAACCAGACCTTTTCCAAAGGCTCCCTGAATGAAAAGCAAGAGTGTGGCCGGCATCCAGATGAGAGCGGTTCCACCAATCGGGATGAAGGAGAGAAAGGCCATGGCTGCCCCCCAGAAAATAGGAGAGGGGAGTCCCAGGGCCCAGAAGGATAGTGCGCCCAATATCCCCTGAATCAAGGCGATGAGCAAACCCCCGTAAAGGGCGGCACAGACCATCTCTTTGAAACGGCAGATGATCAGGTCCCTCTCACTGGGCGGAAGCGGGATGATTTCTTTGAGCCTCAACCACAGATGATCTCCATCTTTGAAAAGATAGTAAAGGGAGAGGAGGGTAAAGAAAAATCCGATAATAAAAGAAGAGACACCCTTGAGGACAGTGGAGGTCTGGTTGAACAGAAAGGTACTGATCTGCTGAACATTTTTCAATAGAAAACCGGCAAGATCGATCCGATGAAGATCCGCATACTGATTCAATCTCCCGAGGACCCACTTGACCATTCCCATTTCCCCTATCTTCAGCAGATAGCCCTGAAGACGGCCGGTTTTGATCATTTCCTCCACCCAGTGATAGAAATCAACCACCTCATTGGTTAAGGAGACCATCAGAAGACCGGCAGGCAATACGATCACCAGGACCACGAGGAGGGTCATGAGCATCGCAGAGAGGACCCTCTTCTTTTTGAGAAGGAGATGGAGTTTTTGGGAGAGGGGGAAGAAGATGATCGCCAAGAGGATCGCCCATAAAAGGGAGGGGAGAAAGGGCGAGAGGATCCGGTAAAGAAGGTAAAAAGAAAGGAAGGTGAGAAAGAGGATGAAGATGAGGAAGATATGGGCTCGTTTCATAAGTTTTAAACAGCTTTTTAATTTCCTCTCGGCCTTCTGATCAGATAGATCAGGGGGAGGCTGAGCAAAGTGATCGCCATCTTAATCACATATTGCCCCTCAATGAGAGCCCGGACAGGCATGAGCCCATAAAACGCGAGAGTGATGAAGACCACGCTATCGACCCCGGTCGAAATGGTATTGCTCACCAATACCCGTAGCCATTTGGGCCCCCGGACACGGGTCTTCCAGAGAGCAAAGATCTCGGCGTCCAAAAGAGAGCTGATGAAATAGGCGGTGAGGCTGGCGAAGACGATTCTCGGCGTGCTTCCTATTACCGAGGCGAAGGCCTCTTGCCCGGAATAGAAAGAAGCAGGAGGAAGGATGACCGCCAGTTGTCCGTAGAGAGCGAGGAGGAGATTGGCGATCAAGGCGGCCAGGATGACTTTTCGCGCCCCCTGTTTTCCCAGAGATTCATTAATGAGATCAATGAGGGTGAAGGTGAGGGTATAGATGAAGATGGCGGCCGGCACCACGATCCCTAATATTTGGACGGGTTTGGAAGCCGTGACATTGGCTACCAGCTCACAGGCAATGTAGAGTCCGACCAGGATGGTTTCCATGTGAAATATTTAGGTCTTTGAACGGAGAAGAAGAACGGGCGTCTCTGCTCGGGTCAAGATTTTGAGGGCCACACTCCCCAGGACCCACCGGGTGATCCCTGAACGGCCATGAGTGGACATGACGATCAGATCGACATCATTCCCTTTGGCAAAGTCAATGATCTCCAGAGCCACCTGCTGGCCTGTCTTGACCATTGCCCTTACCTTCAGACCTTTCTTTCTCAATTCCTCGGCAAGATTCGAGAGATACTTTTCCGCGGCTTCCTTCTGCTTCTCATCCACCAGGAGCGGTGTGACCAATTCCGGAGAGCCGTAGATAGGCATGAACGGAACGACCTGGAAAAGAAGGATCTCCGAGTCAAAATGCCTGGCCAATTTTACAGCCTCATCCAGCCCCCTTTTTGCCAGTTCAGAACCATCCAGAGGGACCAACATCTTCTTATACATACCCCACCTCCTTCTGAACCCCCTCCCCTTCATACAGGAGGGGATTAGGAATAGCGATTTGCGTTCGACTCCGGATACCCAATCTTATTATTATCTTATATCAATTTTCCATTCGTTAGGCAACCAAAAAGAATATCGGGATTTTTTTAAAAAACAGGGCTAATATATTGAAAAGACCGATTTGACCCTTCCCCTGATTTCAAGCTATGATATTCAACAGGATGCCGGACGATGTTTGGTGAGGAGGCGAGAGGCGATCATTTTAAGAGGATGACGGAGGAGAAGCATGGATAAAGTGCGATTGACCGCAACTGTCAAGAAAGCGGGTTGAGCCTCCAAGATGGGTCCAGAGGATCTGGATCGAGTTCTGAGGGAACTTCCCCTTCGAAAAGACCCGAGGGTACTGGTGGGTCCGGAGACTTCGGATGATGCAGGAGTCTATCAACTCAACGACGAGGTCGCGCTCGTTCAGACCGTGGACTTTTTTACCCCTATTGTCGATGACCCCTTCACCTTTGGTCAGGTCGCGGCGGCCAATGCCCTGAGCGATGTCTATGCCATGGGGGGGACTCCTCTGACGGCGATGAATCTGGTAGCCTTTCCCATCCAGACCCTCTCCTCTTCTATTTTAAAAGAGATCCTTTGCGGTGGCCTATCGAAAATGGATGAAGCTCATGTGGCCCTGGTGGGCGGCCATACGATTGAAGATAAGGAGATTAAATATGGTCTGGCCGTTACAGGGATTGTTCATCCCCACCAGGTCCTGAGCAATGCGAAGGCGATGGTGGGAGATCAACTCGTGCTCACCAAACCTCTCGGGACGGGAATCATCTCAACCGCTCTCAAGGCCGGGATGGCCTCTGAGGAGGCGGTCAGGAAGATGGTAGAGAGTATGACCGCCCTGAACCGGAAGGCATCGGAGTGGATGAGAGCGTCCGGGGCCCATGCCTGCACAGACATTACAGGATTCGGTTTCATCGGTCATGCCTTAGAGATGGCAGGTGCCAGCCAGGTCGGGATGATGATCCAATCCCAAAATATCCCGATCTTTCCAGAGGCCTTTGAATATGCACGGAGTGGATTGATTCCGGGGGGTGCCCATTCCAATCGCCAATTCTTTTCCTGCCGGGCGGAGGTGGATTCCAGGGTATCCGGCCTTCTGATTGATCTCCTCTATGATCCTCAGACCTCCGGAGGGCTCTTGATCTCTCTTCCTCCGAATAGGGCCCAGAGGCTTGTGGAAACCTTGAGGAGTGAGGGGGATATTCATTCATCCCTCATAGGGGAGGTCGTCGAGGGGCCAGCGGGGAAGATTCAAATACGTTAATGCATGGGTGTGCAGATCATTTCAGCCTTTTTAAAGCCTTCCAGTGACCCACCCCGTTCTTTCACCCCCCATTCATTTACCCCTCTTAGAATTTCTGCTGAATGAAAGACATTGTTTAAGAGAGGGATTTATGGTAACATGACAGACTAAATTTGAAGAAAGGTGAGACCCATGGACATCAAGAAGATTCTGAAGAAGATTGAAGAAACAGAGGTTCCGAAGGTCAAAAAGGTTGCAGTGGCTTACTCCGGAGGGTTGGATTCCGCACTCTCCATAGAATTACTACGACGAAAATATAAAGCCCGGGAGATCCTTCCAGTTACGATTGATATCGGTCAGGGAGAAGAAGAGATCCGTGAGAGCAGAAGGAAGGCAAGGGCCCTTAAGATCAAACCGCTCTTTTTCGATCTGCTAAATGAATTTACGGAGATCTGGATTGCACGGGCGCTTCAGGCGAACTCCGACTATCTCGGTTACCCGGTCTCGACCTCGATGACCCGGCAGATTGTTGCAAGGAAGGTGGCGGAGGTTGCCCGGAGGGAGGGGTGTGACGCCATTCTCGAGGGTTCGAGCGGAAAGGGGAATGATCAGTATCGCATGCACAATGTCTTCAAGATGTTTGCCCCCAACCTGAAGGTGCTCGTCCCGGTAAGGGATTTCGATTTAACCCGATTGGAGGAAGAGGAGTTGTGCCGGGCATGGGGTGTTCCGGTCACGGAGATGATCACCGGAGGCGATGATAAGACCATGTGGTGCCGATCGATCGCCAGCGGTGCGATTGATCTGAATCAGCCCCTTCCCGATGATATCTGGATGTGGTATCGGCCCCCTGAGAAGGCACCTGATCGGCCTACCCTGATCACCCTTGAGTTTGAAGACGGGGTTCCTGTGAAAATGAACGGGAAACGGAGATCCCTCGGGGAGATCATTCCGGAATTGAATGTCATCGGAGGAAGACACGCCATCGGTAAGCTTGATCTCTTTGAAGACGGGATCATGGACCTCAAAAGCCGCGAGATCTACGAAGCCCCTGCGGCGACCATCCTCCTTAAACTTCATCGGGATCTGGAGCAGTTCTGCCTGACCAAGGATGAGGTCCAGTTCAAGAGAGGGATCGATCAGAAGTGGGCTTACCTGATCTACCATGGGATGGCCTATCACCCACTCCGATACGATCTGGACGCCTTTATCGAGCAGTCCCAGAAGGTGGTCAACGGGGAATATCAGATCAAGCTCTATAAGGGAAATATTGATATCGTCCACCGGGATTCGAAGACGAGCCTCTTCTCACCTGAAATCCGCTCCATCAAAACCTCCGGTTTTGATCAGAGGCGCTGTGCAGATGCGGCTTTCATTCGTGGACTTCCCTTTGAGATCCTGGCCAGGCGAAAAACAGAATAGGAGATGGGCGAATGAAAGTGGATAGGCTGTGGGGCGGACGATTTGAGGAGTTACCTACCCAGGAGGTGGTTGACTTTCTCTCAGGAAGAGATGTGAGAGGGATTCCGCCCGCGGATGAACGGTTGATCCCTTATGATATATGGGGAAACCGGGCCCACGTATTAATGCTCTGCCGTCAGGGTATTCTCTCAAGACAAGACGGGAAAAAGATCCTGAAAGGATTGAGAGAACTGGAATCCCTTTATCAAAGAGGGAAGTTCAAACTCGACCCTTCCCGTGAGGATGTCCATACCAATATCGAGAGTTTTCTCATTGAGCGGGCGGGCATGGAATATGGAGGGAAGGTCCATACAGGCAGGAGTCGAAATGACCAGATCGCCCTGGACATGCGTCTCTACCTCCGGGATCAGGTTTCGGAATGTGTCGAGGGGTTGATCGGATTGATTGAGTCGCTTCTCCGAAAGGCCTGGGAGCACCGGCGAACCGTCATGCCCGGTTACACCCACCACCAGCATGCAATGGTGACCACCTTCGGCCACCTTCTTCTCTCCTTTGCCGAAGGCCTCAGCCGGGATATCCAGAGGTTGGTCCACTGGTTTGATCTGTTCAATCGAAACCCCCTGGGAGCCGCTGCGGGTTATGGAACCTCTTTTCCTCTGGATCGAAAGCTGACCTCGAAACTTTTAGGTTTCGATGGCCCCACCGAGAATGTCACAGATCCCATCACGCAACGCTGGGAGCCTGAGGCAGAATTGGCCTATATCTTCTCCGTGATGGCGGATCATCTCTCCACAATAGCCCAGACCCTGATCCTCTTA